>Ga0172382_10001419_pt1 | contig 42800 bp, 56 predicted proteins | sample Leawel138RmetaG_FD_122245 | JGI IMG/M metagenome (GOLD analysis project Ga0172382, IMG submission 122245) | Leachate microbial communities from a municipal landfill in Southern Ontario, Canada - Leachate well 138R metaG | ecosystem: Engineered > Solid waste > Landfill > Unclassified | place...
CCAATAAACGCACAAAGTTGCCAGTAATATTTCAGGCAATAACACCCAAAACCTATGACTATCAATTCTGTTGCTTTTAACAAGATAAATACTACTGTTGTTTTAAGTTTCATTTTCGCTCCTTATTCTGTTCTATTATTCCATTTTTCAAATGCTTCACGCCGTGTATCACCTCTAACGTATATGAGACAATGACGATTACGACACATTACAATATAGCCCAATGCGCAATCTTTTTCAGGCAAGCTTGCTCTGTTGCCGCAAAACGGGCATCGTTTTAAATTTGCTGCTATTATCTGCAATTCTACTTTGATTGGTTCGTTATTCATTTCTCGCTCCTTATTAAGGCCAGTTTCATTGCCTGATTATATCCAGAGGTAAGCTTTTCGTCTTTTTTAAGCATCCCTGATGTTAAGTATTGGATGCTATGAATTGGTTTGCTGTTTTCCATTTTTTCCTTCCGCAATTTCTCTTCACGCCTGAATATTATATCATTTTTTGCCTTTGCTGTCAACTTTTCTTCTTCGCAAAAATTATCCGGCAGAAACTGGTACCATTTGAAGTCTGTTTTTACGCCGTCTCTCTTGCGAGTCAGGAAGTCGTACAGGCTCCAGCAATATGTCCAGTAATATTCCTTGCCAAAGCAGATTTTGGCGTAGTTGTCTATTGCCGATTTTAGACTGTCTAATGAAGTATTTTTAATCGCCAATCTTATGGCGTTACGCAGGGCAAGGTTTATTTCTCTGCCTGTTTTCCACTTTATTGTAACAATTTTATCCTTGCCTCTTTTCTCAATGGGTTCTTGCTTCTTTGAGTTCCAGTAATCCAATACAGCTTGCTCTTCTGGCTTAATCTCTATCATTTTTCTGCTCCTTAACTTCAATTTCGTCTGCTATTCCTGTCGGGTGAAGATAATAGTATCGTTCGCCTAAATAGCAATGCCAGCATAGCGGCTCGCCATTACTCCTGACCTTTTCTGAATTAACTTTACACTTTGAGCATTTCATCTATCTGCTTCTCTGTGTTCATTTGTAAGTTCCATTAGAAGTTCTTTGGCTTCTGCTAATTCGGGACTATCAACATCGTTTAGGCCGGTCTGTTGTTTCATAAAATCAAAATGCGCAATCATCCATTTAAGAGTTTTTATTACACGGAATTTTTGGGCGTAGTTTTCCATCGTTTTGCCTTCCATATTTTGTTGAATATCGATTAAATTTAACCATTTTCTTTTCTTTCGGCGTTAAGATAGATTTTGTCTCGTCAAGGCTGTCAAGATATTGAAAAAATCTCGTACAAGGCCAACGGCAATCATTTTCTTTTCCGCACGAACGACACGGCCTATCCATTTGCAATCCTCTTAAATTCTATGCACCATACAATCGGATTCCACGTAAAATCTGTCCATTCAATCTTTGTTTTACTCATTTCACCGCCCTTTCCACATCTCTTCTAATCGCTTCGCCGGATTTACGCTTGTCCAGTTCATCGGCTCGCATAGACTTTTTTATGTCCTTTGCTACTGCGTCAACTATAATATCATTCTGCACATCTTCTATGTTTTTCATTTTTCACCTTTCCTGAATTAAAGCATCCAGAAGAATCATATAGTTTATAATATCGCCTATCTTTTCATCCCATCGAGTGTAAACCTGTAATTGGTCTGAATCTAAATCGTTAATAAAGTCGTACAAGGCGACAATATGTTTAGCCACAAGCCCACCTAATGCTTTTTCTGGCGTGCATCCGGTCAAAGCGGCAACGGCCTTAAAATTACTTAACCTATCTCCTCTGGCGTACTCGTCAGCTTTAGCAGTTAATACCATTGTAATTTTATCAATTCTATCCTGTACTATTTTGTTAAATTTTTCAGTGTTCATTTTTCACCTTTCCACTTTCCGTTTATTCTGCACATCGGGTAGGTTGCCCCCCCCTGTCTGTTTCTCGAACCATTTTGGGTCGGGGTCTGGTATATCAATACCTATTGGTGCAAATATGCCCTGTAATGCTTTGTATAAATTGGCCGCCTGTATCGTAGTCATTTTACTTAATGTGGTTCGTTTCCCGTCCATATCTGTTGTGGGACTTATTATATACATTAACTCGTGGAGAAAATCTACCGTCAAGCCTTGCCCCTTTGGTATTCTTCCGTCAAGTAGATATTTGAGCAGATACGATACATCAATTCCCAAATCATTTGCCTGTACTATGATATTTTTAATTGCAACGCCAAATATGGCAGCGGTCTGTTTTTCTGTCTTATGTTTCGGGACACGCTTAATTTCTTCGGTATATCGTCCTGCCGGTGCGCTCTCAAGGAAAGCCTGTCTTTCGTCTGGTTGTTCGTATCTCGGCAATTCGCCGTCTATTTTCTGAATATAAAAAATAGCTTTATCTTTTGCCATTTCATTCCTTCCGCAAAACTACAAACACCTTACCGCCATTATGGATATATGTTGCAATATCCTCGATTGGTAAGATGTGTTTATTTTCTGTGTCATTTTAAAATCCTTTCGTTAAATTGCAAATGTCTTAAAATATACTTCATTCAATCTGTTTCCGGCCAATTCATAATCCGCAAGGAAAACATCAAGCATTTCAGCCAAATCTTCTCGACCATTTTTTCGTAACTCTTTGATTCTGGTTTCTATTATCTTGCTTGTTTTTTCTTTTGACATTTTGAAACTCCGAAATAGCTGATATTATTCTTGCCTTACGGCCATCAAAAAGGCAGTTCATCCGGCGCGTTAGGGTCGAAATCGTCATTGCCCATATCTTCGTTTGTTACGCCGTCATATTGCGGTAAATCGTCTTGCAACTGTTGCGGGTCGTCTTGCGGCTCATTTTGCTTGCCAAACTCGACAGATTCTTTTATTTTTTTGACAATCCATTCAGGAACATTGGCGGGAATATCAAGCCTGCTCTCTTCGAGCGAATACCGCACCAATTCCCGTACTGGATTAACTTTTGTCATATTTTTCATCAGCTTGCCAACGGAAGATATATTCGCGTATGTTTTACCGTTTTTACTTGTATGAACAATTTGCAATAAGCAATTCGCCCCCAAAACTTTAAATACATCAAAACCGTCAAGTTCTTTGTCCGTAAACTCAATGCCTCTCCACGATACTAAATCGTGTCGCAGATTAGCTTTCTCGCCCAAAGACATCGTATATGCCTTAGATATAGTCTTGCACAAAACTTTCTTGACATTGTTTTCGATGGTTTCGTAAGTAATGTCTGGAAGTTCCCACAAGAATACAACTTTAGGCAAAAACTTAATCTGCCCCTGCCATTCAGTTTTTTGCGTGCCTAAATCAATGATACCGTAACATACTGCGTGATGTGTTCCCGCTTCGATTGGAGGGAAATTATTTTCGCCTTTTTTAACTGTTAGTGCCATTTGAAACTCCTGTTAAAGATTGTTTAATTTTTTCTATATCGAATCCCGCCCGACCCATCTCGTCTATTGCGGCAAGATTTTTATCCGTCATTTTATCTCCGTTTTTGATTCTTCCCAATACCCTGTTCCATCGCTCTACTGCCGGTTTATACTTGTCGTCAAATTCCTTTTGGTTTTGCAAACCATAAAGCATTGTAAGATATTGGCTATAACCTACTTTCCAGTTTGTTGCAAAACGATAACGGTCGAAATAGACCGGCTGTTCAATCGGTGGCCGTTGTTTTGCGTTATAATACCCTGTTAGTATTTCAATATCTTTTTTATAGTCGTTCTCAACGCTTGACGGTTGAAATACAGGCAACTCAATCAATCTTGCGTCATCCTTGCAAACATAAACTATATGCCCTTCCGGCATATTTTTTGATTTTAAATAATGGAAAATCTGTAATTTATGTTGCGGTTGCGCACCTACATTTTCGGCACGTTCAAACATAAAAGACGAACAGCTTTTAATTTCAAGAATTATATCTTCTAATCCATCGGGAAATTTTTCTTTCAATTCGTTGACAATATCAATCGTTGCCGTTTTAATAAATTCAGGCAACCAGTCCAAATCGTCTGTAATCGCAATGGCTTTATCATAATCCGGCTTCCCGCCTGCCTGAAAATCTAATTTGCCTGTTACTTTTAATAGCTCTGGATATTGACAAACGAGATGTTCCTGCCTTTTTTGCAATATACCCGCCCTCAACAATACGAAACCAATAATTGATTCCCATATATTGCCTGCCTCGAATTTTCTTTTGCTCCGCATATTCGGCGGATTGGTCGGTACAACGCCAGTCATTTTTAAGTACCTGTCGCAAAATGCGCCGCCTAATTCGGAAGCCCAAATATAATCTCTGGCCTCAAATTTTCTGCCATCATCTCGCAATAACGAGTTGTTCCAAATTTCTGCGAAGTTCCATTTCATTCTTTATTCCTTTTTTTCATAATGCTTGCAGTTTGTGGCTATCGCCTCGCAAACATCAACCATTAGCCTTGCTTCGGATTCTGTGATAAATTTAAAAGTCGGCAAAAAAGTATAAAACAAATGGCTCCATACTTGACATACATTTTTTTTACTACAGTTTTGACAGTTCATTTTTATTTACCCTCTACTTTCTGGATTATAACGGTAAATGCAGTAGTCTTTACGTTCAGGCTTAGAGAATATCTTTCCCCAGACACTCCCACTTGAACAAAAACCGGTATGTCTTTGCAAGTCCTTTGTTTCTATTGAATCCAGAATAGCAAACTCTTCATCTGTTAGTAATGCGTTGTAAATCCTGTTTCCTTTAAAATCTTCAACTGTTTTCATTTCGTTCATTATACACCTCTCGAATTATTGTATTCTCGTTCAAGTCCCTGCTTTTCCAGTTCGTCAGGGTTTATTTCAGGTTCAGGCTCTTTATCTTCTTTTTGCCATTCGGCCTCACGCTCTGCGTCTATCTGCTTTATATTTTTTTTCATCAGATGTTCATCTCCAAAAATAAAACCGGCCAAACCCTGCTGCTTACGACACAATCGGGAGGAATTGAATCACAGAATCTGGCCGGTAATTGAATTGTTGTTATCATTTTGTTTTGTGTCATAAGCATTTAAACATCCTATCATATTATTTTTGTAAGTCAAGAGAAAAATAAAATTATTTCAAGATTTATTTACCACCACACCCGATATGTTTTGAAGTTGTCTTTTGTCTTGTTGTACGTCCCTATAATAAGCGAAGTAGAGCCGTTTTTAATAAATTTCTTATTTATTCTGCAAACAACTTTTCGTAATTCGGTTGTATGAAACAACCTTATACATTCCAGCACCGTCAAACGCTTACCTTTAAAAAAATGATTTTCAATTGCTTTTTGTTTTGTTATTGCCTTTTCCATTTTTTCACTCCTTATAAAATAATTGCAGGTTGCGGTTTTATTTAGGCCAAAACCGCCTGAAAAGCCCTCTTGTTCTTCCGAAAAAGCGGGTATTGGGACTCGAACCCAAAACTACGAAGTTTGCGCTAAGTCGCGTTACCAATTACGCTATACCCGCATAAAAATATCGAGACAGGCAGGATTGTTTCATACCTGCAATGTTGCAACTCGCTTTAATATCGTCAATTATTGAGCGTCCTCAATAAGACCTTCCCTTGAGAAGGATGCAACCTGTATATGTCGACCCGCCTCACATATACGTAAAAGCGTCAGGCAACCCTTGTGCATCTCTGGTAACATTTATTTCAATAGTCGGCGTCTTATTTCGCCACTGTCTCGATATTAACTTTTAAAAGGCTTTAGGCTGCGGCAAGTGGCATACTCGACGCCCAGCTTTCGTTTCCTGTGCCGACTGTCCGGCTTCCGCAGCCATAGCCTATAAGAAACAGCAATCGGTACGCTTGACAACCATCACCGGCTCGCAGACGTTAGTCCACTATACGGTTCACGTTTCATTGCCGTAAATCCCTGCAATCCGATTGCAAGGGCAAGAAACGCCCGCCAGATTTAGCATTGGCAGTTTACACCGGCAAGAGGCTTGGCAGGCTTCCTGTTATTCTGCCGGTTTTACGTCTGTATCTTTCGGCGGTTGTGATAATAACGCCTGCTGCATTCTGTCCATCTGGTTGAAAATTTCTTCCTGTACTTTGGCTTCTTCCGTTTCCCATAGATATTTCGGCCAGCCTTTAAAGTTGATAGTTCCCTGCTCCGCAATAGCATTGAAAATTTCAAAGTTAATAGCTCGCACTTTATAACTATCTTTATAACCCTCCTTTGCGTAATTTCCTTTTGACAGCAAGTAGCACTCGCCTGTTAATGCCTGAAGTGCCGAATATAACGAGTCTCTAAATGCCTCTATTTTCTGCTGCACTCTTTCGTTTGCCCGATTCTTTACTTTCTCTAAAAATTGTTCATTTGTCATTGCAAATTCCTTTCTTTATAGCTTGTCGCGGAGACAGCAACGAAACATATCGCCGCCGCCCCCGCGTTAAGACCTGCTCATCTTTCAAAACGCAGGGCAGGGGAACGTTGACAGCCTGCCCCGCAAGGAGGGAGGAGAAGATTATTTCAATTTCTTTTCAGCGATGAAATCGTCCAGTTTATTCTGGTCTATTAACCTGCCAAGTTGATATATAGTTATGTCCAGCTTCGCAGCCAATTCAATTCGACTATAGCCGTATTTTTCTCGAAATTTTATTTTGTATTTTTTGCTCATTTTTATTCCTTATATTTTTCATAAAACTTCTGTAAGTATTCGCCAACTTTCTAATTCATCGCCGCATAAGCCGGAATCTTTGAAAGTCAATTCGACAGGAATCCCAACTAAGTCGTTAATGTTTTGAACTTTGGCCTGCGTCATCCACTCTTCCGCCTTGAAAATTACTTTGAGCAATTCGTTGTCTCTGTCCAATTCTGTCCAGTTAGCCTTTTTTGGCCGTTTCATAGACTTAGGCCAAGTGCCTATAAACTTTCCAACGCCCCATCCATCGCCTGCAAATCCAATGCTTATTCCAAACATATCGTCTTGATAGCCGCTAAAACCAAATTTAATACTTTCTATTTTTCCTAATTGCTTTTTCATTTTTTATTCCTTATTGTACTATAGTTATGAAACAAATTCTTCCAAATCTTTAATCTTCTTAGCCTGCCGGTCGATTATATCAAGAGCCAAATCAAATGCCTCAAATGCGCTAATTAGTTTAAGTTTCTCTTGCGGCGTAATAATTTCTGTTTTATTAAAGCCGTTTTTGATTTTATTCAAACAGGCTTGAACATAAGGCCGTCCGTCTTGCAGAAATTTTACCGCATCCGTATCTGCCGGTTGTTCTAAAACAATCGGTTCCCGTTTAAGCATACTAAGCAGCACGTTCGCAAGTTCTTCAACGGAATCCGGCTCGTTATCCTTTGCGTGTTGTATAAGTTGTTCGCATATTTCTCTTATTTTTTTTAAATCGTTATTCATTTTTTCTCGCTTTATTTTAAAAAATACCTAACGTTCTTGAGCCAAAATCTATTACTACCCCTGTCGTTATCACAATTTACAGGGCAATACCTGCTTGCTAAAAATTCCAAGTAGTCTTTATATTTATCCTGTTTTAAAAACCGTTTCTTGTTATTGTTTATCGTGTTTAAGCATATTCTACGCGCATCAGATTCATCTTTATACTTAACCGAGCGTATTCCATAGAGATATTCAGCCCTATAGCCTCCCTCCGCCTTGAAGATAGCGTCAGCAAGCGCATTCGAGTCTATTTGAGCTGAATTTGCGTCAACCTTACCATAGGCCGGATTTGAGCAAAACGCAGCACAGGCCATTGTGAGAAGAATTAGGGGCATTTTCATTTGAAGTCCCGTCCTGCCGTTGCGTAAAAACCGCAAAAAACACACCAAATAAATCTGATTATGGTTTTCATTTTTTTGCCCCTTCACATTTTCCTCTTGTAAATTTGTTCTATTTTATTTGCCTGATTTTCCGTAAATATGTCTTTTTTGCTCATATCATCGAGAAAGTTTATTTCCCAATCGTTGAAGCCCTTATCATCGGCAGCAAGCATTTCCTGAACCATTTCCCGAAGTTCTTTAAAATTATAATCGTTCATTATCAATCCTTTTTCCCTTTAAAATTTTTAATTTGATGGTTTTCATTTTTGAGTCTCCGAAAAAAAATTTTAAAATGCAGCGGTTAGAACTGCTTTCTATCAGTTTTATAACCAGATCTAACCGGTGTCTAACCGCTACTGTCTTGTAGGCTTTGGCGGGCACAGTTATTAACTTTTAAAAATACCTTTTAATCTTTACCAATAAAACATTTTACAGTATCACTGGAACGGTCAACCATAACGGCTTTTGAAGATTTCAAAATGCCAGGCGAGAGATTATTGTACGTTACAATTAACGCAGAATCTTCCACAGACCCAATCTGCGCACTGTCATAAACAGACCCAATCTGCGCACTGTCGTAAACAGACCCAATCTGCGCACTGTCGTAAACAGACCCAATCTGCGCACTGCCGTAAACAGACTCAATCTGCGCACTGTCGTAAACATACTCAATCTGCGCACTGCCGTAAACAGACCCAATCTGCGCACTGCCGTAAACAGACTTAATCTGCGCACTGTCGGAAACATACTCAATCTGCGCACTGTCGTAAACAGACTCAATCTGCGCACTGTCGGAAACAGACTTAATCTGCGCACTGCCGGAAACAGACCCAATCTGCGCACTGCCGGAAACAGACCCAATCTGCGCACTGTCGTAAACAGACCCAATCTGCGCACTGCCGTAAACAGACTTAATCTGCGCACTGTCGGAAACAGACCCAATCTGCGCACTGCCGTAAACAGACTTAATCTGCGCACTGTCGGAAACAGACTTAATCTGCGCACTGCCGGAAACAGACTTAATCTTGCCATAGACCGCAACTAATTGTCCAATATTTACATTTCCTACCGTTTGTTTTGGCAAAACAACTTTTGCGGCCAACCAATCTTTTAAATGTAATCGGCAAACTCTTTCAATCGTTTTAGCGTCCGCCCATTCTGGTATTGGGCTTAAATCAATTTTAAACACCCATTTTTTAGGAGGCAGTCTATAATCGTCATTGGGCGGCACGATTTCGACAGGAATCATACGATATTCACCCCTGATGTTATCCTGCTTGTCTAATTCAAGCAGATTATTTTCCCGTTTTATAACTTCGTGAGAATCTGATTTTTTAGACCAAAAAGCGGCATAACTACCACCCTCTTTTACAACAATAAAACTTGCTGATTTACACATTTTTTTCCCTTTCTATTATATTTTTAACATTCTGATAAATAATATTTTCACCGTGCCAAAACTTATTGCCGGTAGCTTCGCCGCAGGCGAACTCCCAAATCTTCAAATTTTTAAAATAGTTTTTCATCCATGATAACCCCATTTATTTGTTATTTTTTAATGTTTCGTATATTCTTAATTCTTCTATTATATCACCCTCGGCGATAGCCTTATTTGCAGCATCAATATCACGCTGTATCATTGTTGCACCAAAAACACCTGATTGACCAATTTCTTCATATTGCTTTTTTAATTCAATATTTCTTTGAATTTCCTGCTGCAATGATTCAAATAAATTTGCCATAAGTATCCCTTCAACATTTCTATTGTTAATAAAAAAGGCGGTGAACGCGGCCACGCGCCGCATAAATCCGTTTATTCTCTTTCTTCCTTGAGGCCATCAGGCCGAAACCCCCGATTCTTCAGAAGTTTTGTTCCTTCCCAACAAAACTTAGAGGGGGTTGATTCACCGCCTATTGGACACCGGTGAGAGTCGAACTCACAACTTTCTGGTTGCAAACCAGACGCTCTCCCAATTGAGCTACGGGCCCTTATTAACTTTTAAAATTGCCACCTCTGGTGGCCGTCACGCCTCGTTACCAGACTTCCCGCCGACTGGCGTTCCTTTGGGTTAAACGGTTTCTCTGGCTACCGTTTTCTGCTCTTACCTACGCACGCAGAAAAATAGGTCATCTGTAAAGGGGCTATAGATTTACTCCCTTAGGCAGACCGTAGTGCCTTAATTGCAGGGGGCGGATTCGAACCGCCAACCTGATGGTTATGAGCCATCCGAGCTGCCAGACTGCTCTACCCTGCGATTATTAACTTTTAAAATGCGATGCCTTGATATTGAGTCGGTCAAGACAACGAGCGTTTATATACCGCGTATCCGACGTTGACGGTTTTGCTTGCGTGTTCCGCAGGCTGTCGCAGGCTCTGGTAGTTTTAAAGTCTGCTCTGGCGAGCCACAGTTATTAACTTTTAAAAAGTCAGCCCCGCGTAATTCCGATACCATACCGCAGGGCGTGACTCGTATCGTGGCCAGTTTCTAACCTTCGGGTTTAACCTGCCGGTTTGCTGTTTACTGGCAAAAGCAAAAGAACACCCTTTAGCAAAAGAACACCCTTCAGCAAAAGAACACCATTTAGCAAAAGAACACCATTCAGCAAAAGAACACCCTTTAGCAAAAGAACACCCTTTAAATTCTGCAAAATTTATAATCTGTGTATAATCGCCTGTCGGGCATTTTCTTGTGCCGTTTATAACTTCAAATTTTTTAACATCTTCTAAAGTGTATTTGTTCATTTCATATACTCCTTGTGCTTTTGATTATAACACGCTGTAAAACAAAGTCAAGTAAAAAATAAAATTATTTTAAGATTTTTTCATTTTCGAGCAGATTATTTTCCCGTTTTATATTTTCGTGAGAATCTGAATTTTTAGACCAAAAAGCGGTATAACTACCACCCTCTTTTACAACAATAAAACTTGCTGGTTCGCACATTTTTTTTCCTTTCTATTATATTTTTAACATTCTGATAAATAATATTTTCACCGTGCCAAAACTTATTGCCGGTAGCTTCGCCAAAAAAACTGCGTAACGATTTAGACGGATAAACCGAAATTGAAAAAATGCCCCAGCAGAATCTCCAAGTCTTTTTGCTTTCCCATAGTCCTTTAAATAAAAAAGGCTTCCAATTCCAAATCCTACCATTTCTGATAGTTTTATCTATTTCAAATATTATTATCATACAACCTCAAACTTAAAATCTTTTCCAACTCGCGTTGTAAATGTTTCGTATAATTCCATAAAACGTTTAAACTCTGTCGCCCCGCGTGCCGTGGCGTTAATCATATCTTTGAGAATTATTTTTCATTCAGGAGTTTTCTAAATTCTTTATTCGTCATTTTCTTTCCCTTTCTATTCTCAACTTCGGCTGTTATTATACCCCGCCTTGAGTTGAAGTCAACAAAATTATTAAAATTATTTGATATTTTTTTGTGGTATTTGTAAAGTGTTATAAGTAAAGGTTTTATAAATCCAGCACAAATTTTGTGCAAAGCGTGAAAATAAATTTTAAAAAATAACTTGACAAAGAAAAAGGAATATGACATAATGTATTTATATGGTTATTGGGCTTTTACATATTGTTTTAAATTTTACAGGCAATGCTTGTCGGTTTCCCAATAATCAACAGGCATTGCTTTTTTATTGCGCGGAGGGTGTATGAGAATAATAAATGTACCAACAGGGAATATCTGTATTGTAGATGGGGAATATGGCAGGCTTGAATTTTTGTCTATTGGAGATTATGGCAAAGACAAGAACATAAAGGCCGATTTTTTGGGACATACTAATATTATAAATGGCGTACCTAACGGTCAAGTTATGCCTTTAGAGGAAAAATGGGTTATCACAATTTCTACGCAATATGGATGTTCAATGAATTGTAAGTTTTGTGATGTCCCCAAAGTAGGCATTGGCAAAAATGCAACAATAAATGATTTATCTTCACAGATTAAAAATGGTCTTTGGGTGGGCGGAGCAAAAACAACAAAAAGACTGAATATTCACTATGCGAGAATGGGCGAGCCTACGTTTAATTTTAATGTTATTGAATATACAAAAAGACAATTAAGACAAGACGTTCAAGGCGTGATTGGCAATGTACTTATACACCCCGTTGTGTCCACAATGTTACCCGTGCATAATCATAAGTTATATGAGTTTCTAAATGATTGGTGCGATGTTAAAAATGATTTATTCCGCGGTGATGCCGGATTGCAATTAAGCATAAATTCTACTTCTGAACAAGAGCGACAAGAAATGTTTTCTGGAAATTCTTTGAAATGGGACAATTTAAAAGAAATTTCAGATATGTTACCAATACCAAAAGGCCGAAAATATGCTTTAAATTTTGCCTTAGCCGGCTATGAAATTGACAGCAAAAAATTAAAAAACACTTTTCCGCCCGAAAAATTTATGTGCAAAATAACACCAATGCACGAAACAAATCAATGTAAACAAAACGATATACACACAAAAAATGGATATATAAACTACGAATCTTATTTACCAATAGAAAATAATTTAAAATCTGTTGGTTTTGATGTTTTGGTATTTATTCCGTCCATAGAAGAAGACGAAAGTCGTATTACTTGTGGGAACGCCATATTAAGCGATTTGAAAGAAAATAATGGCAATGAATCATTTGACGCACCAAGGGCAATAAATGGCTAAAATAGATAAATATGTGAATACGATAATACAAGCCGATTGCAGTATATTGAATTTATATGCTGGAATAGGTGGCAATCGTTATCTATGGGGGAACAGTCACAAAATAACGGCAGTAGAAATAAACAGTGGCATTGCCAATGTTTACCAACAATTACACCCTAATGATACAGTAGTAGTGGGGGACGCGCACGAATATCTATTGAACCATTACGCAGAATTTGATTTTATTTGGAGTAGCCCGCCCTGTCCGAGCCATAGTAGGGCGAGATTTGGCTTTGGCGTTTGTGGACATGGATATAAGTATATTTATCCTGATATGACATTGTATCAAGAAGTTATTTTATTAAAACATATATTCAAAGGCTTGTTTTGTGTTGAAAATGTACTCCCATATTACGGTTACTTGATAAATCCAAGCGTAGTTTTAGGCAGGCACGCTTATTGGAGTAATTTTCATATACCCGTTAAAAAGGTCAGTACTAATAATGTGATTGCTGGTAACACAAAGCCTCCGCACAAACTGTCTTCATACCACATAACAGGAGGGAAGTCTTATTTAGAGGAATTGTATGGATTTGATTTAGATAAGTACTTTGGATTTGACAAAAGAAAAGCATTGAGAAATGCAGTAGAGCCAGAAATGGGGAAATATATTTTAGACGCAGCAATGAATGTTCCAGTTAAAGAGGCAATAAAAGGACAAAAAGCGTTATGGTGAGTCAACTATATCAATACCAAAATAATTTTAACCTGTAATTAAACTGCAAACAATCGAAAGCAGGTTTTTTTATGGATATGAATAAAGGAAGCAATATTAAATTTGTACAATCACTATAAACAACGCAATGAATCATTAAAAAAATTAGGCTTTAATTCCTATAAAGAATATCTTTCCAGTCCTTTGTGGAAGGGCATAAGACTTAAAGTAATGGACAGGGAAAACAATATTTGCCAAATATGTCATATCACCAAAGCGGAACACATACACCATCATAATTACGCATACAAAACGTTACGGGGCGACAAACGAAAATTAAGACATTTAGTCGCAATATGTAAAAATTGCCACGAAAAGGCTGAATTTTTAGATAATAGTTTAAAAGCTACGTTGCCGCAAGCAAATGCAAGAATGGGATTGCCGTCAACTAAAATATGCCCTTGCTGTAATAAAACACGGTCTTGGACAGATTTTCAGAATTTTTCTGGAACAGCAACATATAATTATTGTAAATCTTGCCGTAAAAAACGTAAAGCAGGTATGAAAAGAATTGACAATTTAATAAAATTAAATCAAGCAGGCGGTTCGAGTAAACAAACCTTGCCGAGTTATTGTGAAAGATTATCGTTTTTTTGTGAAAATAATCACAATAACTAAAGAAGTGTATCAGTGTATCGATAAAAACTGACTGTTTTTCCGGCATAAAGGAAAACATCGTTCAAAAGACGGTTGTTTCCTCCCTGCCGGATAGATACGCTTTAAGATTACTGCGGGATTTTAAAAGGTCAAAGGACTATACCTTTGGCCAGTCTTTTAAAGAGTGCTGTGAAAAAATTCACATAAATAAATAATAGTTGTTGTGAAAATAATCACAATAATAAAAAAACTAAAACAGCGTTATTATTTTCTTGATTTTAGGGCTTAGCGGCAACCATAAATTTTATAACCGCAATTTTCCGTAATTTCGCGAAAATCGTCAAGTGCCATTTCAAGAGTGTGCTTTGTTAAGTCGGGCGACATAAAATCTCTTAAATATCGTAGTGCCGACTTGATGGTTTTAAACTTTGTGCCTGAAAACATAATACGGTTGGTTTCTGTGTCTTTTATCCGGTACATAACATTTTTTCCTTTTCTTTTAAAAGTTTTTTGATTTTATTGCCATATTTAACGGTTGATTCTTTTTTATAACCATACATTCCGCCGTTATGACATCGGCCTACTTCGACCAGATTTAACTTAAAACGTGCCTGATAATAGCTTAAAACTATTCTTGTTATTTCCCTGCTTTTGGCTTTGTCCCATCGGTCGTTCCACGTGAAACATTTATCTATTTTCTGTAACTTTAAAATCCGGTTGCATTCGTCAACATAGATAGTATGTAACTGGTACGCACCGATAGCACGCTTGGAATCACCTATGGCGTTACTGTCGCCGCCAGATTCAACGCATTCTATAGCGTCCAGTAAATCTTCCATAGTTGCCCCGCTCGCGCCACAGGCCAGCACAAAGAGAATTAGGACGGGTGCTTTCACTTTCTTACTCACTTTCCGCTTGTGCGATAGCCTTGTTGATTGTTGCGTTTGTTTTTTCAAGCTGGAATTTATTGCAATAAACGAGGTTGCGGAATCTTATTCTTGAAAATTACCGCTCGATGTTCGCGATATACCGTTATGCAGAAAATAACCTTGCTTTTTAAACTTTATTATTATGCTTTCAATGGTTTTTTCCCTGTTTTCGGTGGAGGTGTGTTCGCCGTCAAATGCTATCCAGTGTTTAGTTGGATGGTGCAGCTGGAAAGAATACCGAAAAATGTTTCCAGTATAATTTTTAATTTCATCGGCTGTCATTTCGCAAAAGTCTTTCATTTTTTCACCTACTTTCTCTTTTAAAACATTATCTTGATTAGCCTATAAGTCCGCGCTCCGCGAAGCGCGGTAGTTTATTTTAAAACGTGTTTTCTTAATACTGCCTTGCCTTCGTTAAAATTTTCATTTAGGCCTGATATAGCCCAATGGTCGTTATACCAGCAGATTTTGCCATCTTTAGTTTTAAGATATTGCTGCGCGTCATCTACAAGATGTCCGTCCTTATACATTCTCTTTTTTACAATTCTGTAACCGTGTTTTGCCATCTCAAGTTTGACAGCGTGTAAAAAAGTCGATTCGCCGTTTGCCGATTGTCCATAGTATTTTTTATCGCCTTTTTCCCGTTCGACTTCTAAACTGTTTTCCTTAAATGTTAGTTTCATTTTCATTCTCCTTAAATTAAAGTTAATATTTAAACTGTTTACAGCGTCGCGCCCTGATTCAAGGCGCGGCAGTCTAAACAGTTATAATAGCTCTCCGTCATCATCGGTATAGCAGTTATGGCAGACTGTCCACGGGTCTATACATCCCGACTCTATCGAGTCGTGTAATGCCTCATCCGTATGTCCCTCTGCTATTGGTAGATTATGCGCCTTAAGCGCGATAACGGCAGCGCGATATTGGTCGTTAGTCCGTAGGGCGTTATCTCCACAACTGTTATAATTATTACAACCACAAATTGGACAAATTGTCTCTCGATTTTTCATTTTCATACTCCCTAAATTAAAGTTAATATTTAATTATCAAGTACTCTACATAACTATATCGGCAGATTTAAGCTTTGTCAACAACAAAATTCAAAATAATTTGATATATTTTATAAGTGTATATAATTAAAAGGTTTACAGGCTAAAATATTTTGCGGAAAAGCATAAAAAAATAATTACAAAAAAGACTTGACACCGCAAAACAAGCGGCTATAGTTAGTTATATGACAAACAAACAGCAAACACGGTCTAAAACAACAAAAACAAACTGTTTTGGCGAAAGAATGTTTAGAATCGGAAAACAGAAAAGAGGCCGCAAATCAAAAGAAAAGTTAGAAAATTACATCGACATAGCGACCGATAAAAAGCTAATTATCAAAAGCGAAGATTTAATCCAGACAATCGAAACGAGCAATAATTGCAAGAATTGGCACACTTGGAAAAGCGGAAGTGTTAAACAAATAGCGGGAGGGATTAAAGTTTTACGAACAATTAAAAAGCGATACGTAAGAGTGATTTTAGCACCGCCGCCAAAAGCTAACAGAATTGAGCAAGGTGAAAAACAGCGATGTTTGGAAATTTGCACAAAAACCGGCGTAAAACCTCAAAAATCAACAATACATCATATCAGGCAAAAGAGTAACCAATGGCAATGGCAAAACAACAAAACATCGAAAGGTCGTTAAATCGTCGGGAAAAAGTATTTATTGAGGCTATACTGCAAGGTAAAACCCAAATCGAAGCTATGAATATAGCTAAATATTGCATAAATAGCGGGTATCAAGCTAAAAGTGAATACGCAAGTAAGCTTATGAAAAAAGACAAGATAAGACGGGAAATAGATAGGAGAACAGCCGAAATTGAAGCTAAAACCGATGAAACTATTACTGATAGACTGCAACGTTTTGCAGAATTGGCCGATATTGCTTTAAAAAAGGGGGATTTAACCAATAGTTTACGTGCCGAGGAGAATAAATCTAAGATTCGAGGCGACTACGAACGGGACAATCAGCAGCAGACTAATAATTTAGCAGCTATTCTAATTAACTGTAAATAAAGTACTTATAAAAAGGAAATGTTATGAAGTGTATGAATTGCGGTAAAGAGTTTAAATCAGTCAGAGCAACGGCTAAGTATTGCAGCGATAAGTGCAGGGCTGATTATTTGCGTAAAAACGGCGATTTAGCCAATCTATCTGCCAAAGCCATTGATAGCCTTAGCGCACGGAATCTTAGCGCACGCAGTCTTAGCGCACGGGAGCAGGATGTTACGCTAAGCGGGCAGCTGCCAGCTAACTTCGGCCTCGCAGATTGCCAATGTCTCCATTGCCGGCAGCTTAAACTAAACGGGATAAACGGCAAACTCAATCACGGCTCATATATGCCGGCCTCCGAGCTAAAGAGTAATGGGTATATACTTAATCGGGTTACCCTGTCAGGCGACATAGATTATCGCGGAGCTATATCTAATGCAATCAGGTCTTAAATGTATGGATACAACTAAAGACAAAGCATTCTTTTTCTACAGACCCCGTAGGGGTGAGATTCGGGGTCGGGCGATACCCAGAAAGCCTTCCTTGAAATTTATATCCAAACTGCAAGTACAGGACGGGTTTTATCTTGAATGATATAAAAGCGATAAGTAATGACGAGTTGGCGAGACGGTTTTACGAACGTTATAGTGAAGACCCTATATTGTTTCAGGTTGAGTGTTTGGACGTTGAGAGGTGTAATGTATGGGGTAAGATGGAGGAGGTTGCATTAAGCGTAAGGGACAATCAGCGAACGTGTGTATATGCTGGACATAGTGTAAGCAAGAGTTTTGAGGCTGCACGTTTAGCGTTATGGTTTTTATTTACCAAGAAGCCGAGTACGGTAATAACAACGGCGCCGATATTTGATTTGGTTGAGAAGGTATTGTGGAAGGAGATACATACTGCGTACAGTAACGCCAAGATTCCATTGGGCGGTAAGATGACAAAGACGCAGTTGGAGATAGACCCCAAGCGTAAGTGGTTTGCTTACGGTTTTAGTGCCAAGCCTGACACTGTAACGGCGGAGGCTACATCTGTTCAGGGCAAGCACAACGAGAACGTATTGGTGATATTGGACGAGGCGGCGGCAATATTGCCACAGATATGGAAGGCTGTTGAGAGTTTACTGGTAGATAGTCGGTGTAAATGTTTAGCTATAGGTAATCCAACGAGTTCACAGGGTACATTTGCCGAGTTGGAGAACGACCCTGCGTGGAATTTTATAAATATAAGTGTTTTGGATACTCCGAATTACAAAGAGGGCAAGACGGTAATACAGGGATTAAGCGGCAGGGAGTACGAGGAGGCTATAAGGGTTAAGTACGGCATTGACAGTAACGAGTATGCTATAAGGGTTTTGGGTCGCAAGCCTGAATTTACGCAGGGTACGTATTTGGGCAAGCAGTTAGCGGCGTTAGAGGCTAAGGAAGGCAGTGTCGGGATTGTCGAGTGGGAGCGTCAGGCACCTGTATATCTGGTAATAGATTACGGGAATGTTCATAATGCTATGTGGTTTGTCCAGTTTATAAAGAACGAGGTAAGGCTAATAGATTTTTATTATGACGGCGAGGGTAAGGGCGCGCCTGAATACGCTGCTATGTTAAAGGGCAAGGGTTATGTGTATGGCGGTTATTACGGCCCAGCCGATATGTGGGGTTCAAACTCCAAAAGCGGCCAGACTGGCAGGACTACGATACAGATATTCAACGATTTGGGGATACCGTTTCAGAAGATACAGGGTTGCAGTGTAGATGACAGGGTAGAGGCTGCTCGCGGTATTGTTCCTAAATGCAGATTTGGCAGGCTTGCTATGGAGGGTTTTAACGCGTTAAAGAGTTGGCGGCAGAGGAAGAACGAGAGTTTAAGTACGCCAGATAAGCCGGTGTACTATAAGGACGCTGTAAAAGACTGGACGAGGCATTGCGGCGACAGTTTTTCGTATTTGGCTGTTTTGTACAGATATTTGACGATTAGCGGCGAGCGTGTAGGTCAGACTACTATGAATATTGCCGGCGGCAGGAAGAAGAGCGCGTATAAAAACGATATTTTATCAAGGGGCATATTGAAAAAGAAATGCGGATAGCTGAATTAAAAAAAGAAGATATTTTAGAGATAAGGAATAAACTTGTAGAAGATGTCTTGCTTCCTGATTGTGTTATTGATAAAGTGGAGGAAATGCGGCCTGCTTATACTATTTTTGATAAGGGCAGGGTTATTTTATGCTGTGGAGCGGTTAGTATAAACGGCATTTGGGAAATATGGTCGTTGTATAACAAGGAAGTATCCTGTTTTTCTCGGTGCAGGGCAATTATAATGATGAAGGATAAAATAGACGAAATTGGCGGCAAGTGCCGGTTTGGCATTAGTCAGAATTTAAAAGGCGGTCGCAAATACGCCGAATTTATCGGCGGTAAGTTTATAGGTTTGGAGCGGAGCAGGTTGTTTCCTGATAAATTTGAATTTATTTATGAGGTTGGCTGATGGGTATTGAAGCGTTACTTATAGGCGGATTGATTGCTTCGCAGGCTGCGACAATGAGTCAGGGCGGCGGCGGTGAAGTAAGTATTCCTACGGCTTCTGCTGCGGCTGCCGTTTCGTCAAAGACTGCCAAGACTGCCAAGCCGGTCAAGCAGTTAACGGAATCTGAAAAGATGAATAAGCGGCTTGCCGCATCGTCTCTTACGAGGGACTGGGGTAAATTGACGTTGAATAAGCCAGGACTTTTGGGGGTAACGGAATGATACGTAAGGTTAAGAGCGGATATAGAGTTTTGAGTAAGAGCGGTCGTAATCTCGGCACTTACAGAACCAAGTCCGGCGCAAAGAAGCGATTGCGTCAGGTCGAATATTTTAAGCATAAAGGATAGCTATGTACTGGTCTCAGAAAACTTTATATGACAGACTTATGGACAGGTTGTCGCAGGCGGAGAACAGGGCGTCTAAATTTAACGATTCGCGTGATATTATCGCGCAGTTGTTCAGGCCTGATTTAGAGATGGATATTCAGCTTGCTAATCAGAGCGGCGATTTACTCGGCAGCAGGATTTACGAGAATACCGGAGTATTTGCGCTTAATACTATGACTTCGGGTTTTATGGGCAATACTGTCAGTCAGTACATAGACTGGATAATGTATATAATGGGTCAATACGAATTGAAGGGTATCGACCAGCTTGATATATGGTGTCAGGACGTAAAGGAGTATATGTCCGATGTTTACAGGAAGAGTAATTTTTACGATGTAATGCCGAAATACTGCAAGAACGCTTTTAGTATCGGTTCTCCCATAATGATTGGCGAGGAGGATATTTTTACAGGCAGGATTGTCTGGACTGCTTTGCATTACAAAAACTCTTTTGTAGTCTATAACGCCCTTAACGAACCGGACGGATTGCTGTATAAAGACCCCAAATTTACAGCGAAGCAGATTTACGATACTTATACTCCGAACGCTAAAAAACCTGAAATCGATAAAAAACTAAGTACTTCTCTTGTCAATGCGCTCGAGCAGGGTATGCACAATAATGAATTTACGGTATTTACAGCCATATTCAGGGCAAACGACCCTGTATGGAACGGCGGATTTGAGAAGCCGAAAGGCGATTACAAATGGCTAAAAGTCGTATTTGAATACGATACTGTCAAGGACAAAAACAATCCTTTGTCCGTAGAGGTTTATTTTTCACGTCCGTTTGTGGTTTGGGATTACGATAAGAACTCGTGGGATACCTGTTCGAGAACTCCGGCGTTTTACGCTATTTGGGATACCTTAAGTCATCAGCAGGTCTATAAAAACTTCCTTGAAAATGTTCAATATAAAAATCGTCCTCCGGTAATGCACTTGAACTCTATGGCTAACAGGCTCGAATTATGGCCGGAGGGGTTAATGAGTGTCGATATAAACGAATACGAACATCCTCCGAAGGCTCTTGATACTATTGGCGATATACTTTTGAATAAGGAAGTTTCGGATATATTCGTAGAGAATGTGAAGCGGCATTTCCATCTTGACGAATTTCAGAGATTTAATAATCTTGCAAGGGAAAACAGGCAGCCTGTAACCGCGCTCCAGATTATGAAAATGGCCGGTGAGAACTCCATATTATTAAGTCCTGCCATAGAATCGCAGAGCAGGGTATTAAGGGACATTGACGCTCGCTGTATGGATATAGAGGCCAGAGCCGGACGCGGGCCGTTCGACCCTGCGAGAATGGCGGATATTACAGATATTATTCTTCAAAATTCCAAAGAAAACGTGGTCGCTATAAAAGTATTGCCTCATTTTACAGGCGCGTTATTCAGAGCGCAAAAAATGGCACAGGAACTCGACCCGATACAGGCCGGTCTTGAAGCGGCGATACCATTGCTCGACCGTCAGCCTGATTTATGGAATGCGATTAGAATGTACGGTACTCTTGACGATATATTGACCGCCACTAATTTCCCGAAAAAGAACTTGAAAACGGAAGAGGAGTATAACGAATTTATGGCCTTGATTAACGAACAGAGGCAGAAGGCCGCCGAAGCGGAGCAGGCTCTTACAATGTCCAAAGCGGCAAAGAGCGTTTCCGGTAAAGTTGACCCGACAAGTGTAATGGCGGGTATTGGCAAAGCAGTTGCGGGAGCTGCGTAATGGATAACAAAAGGAAAAAAGGGCTGTCGAGCGCGTATGAAAGAGCCGGAGTTGATTTTCTCGCGTATAGATTACAGCATTGTTTATTTAAAAAAATAGAAAATCCTATCGACATTGCTCTTCATAATGATATGCTTGAAGAAATAGAATTGCTGGTTGACGGCGAAAATTTATTATTTTTTAAGAATTTTGCTAATATATTATTGAATAGGCCGAAATGCTGGTATAGAAGTATCTCGGAATTGATTATACATATTTCAAAGAAAGGCAAAAAAAATGATTAACAATAACGAAGTTTACAGATTAACTGTAAGGGTATCAAATGCTGACGTTCAGGAGATTGGCAGATTATACAGTCATAAAGTGGCAATGGCGTATCTAAAGGCGAAAGAAGAGATACAGCTGCCAGAAAATGTTAATGTTATAGACAGGGTTGACAGAGGCGTTAAGCCTGATGAAAACGGAGTGCAGTTTTATACTACCGAATATATAGTCCTTGACATTAAACCTGTCGTTAAGGAAGTTGTTAAGGAAGTCAGGAAAGATGAGCAGACAAACGGGTCTGTAGTGATAAAGAAACAAATTAAGAAAGGAAAGAAAAATGAGCGAAACGATTAACAATAGTACTGATACCGGCGCGCAGCCCGCAGTCAATCCGGCGGAAACAAACTGGGTAGAAAGCAAGGCTGGCTTTACGCCTGAAATGAAAGCCGCGTTCTCGAAGTACAAAACCGAAGATGAGGCGTTCAAGGGCGGTTACGAGGCTATAAAGAGTTACGGCGAGCCGTATAAACTTCCTGAAAGTTTAGAAAAACTGCCGAACGACAAGATTAAAGAAGAGTTTATGTCCGGCATTGGGAAACTTTTAGGTTTTGTCAGAAACGAAAAAGACCTTGCCGATTTTGATTTTGCGGCTGGAATTGGAGAGGGCGGCAAAGTAAACGATGTTATCGCCGGAAAGTTTAAAGATTTTATATTGAATAAAAAAATGCCTAAATCTCTTGCGCAGGACGCTGTTAAGTTTTACAACGAAATGGGCGAGGAGTTTAAGGCTATGCAGGAAAGACAATTCCTTGACGAAGCGGCAAAGTGCGATGAAACTTTAATATCCGACCCCAAAATCGGGTCTAAAGAAAAAATGGCGGAACTTGACGAACTTACAAAGCGAATGTTCAAAAACAATCTCGGACTAAGCAATGAAGAGTACGAGCAGGCCGCTTTGCAGTTAGCTAACGCTAATTTTACTCGTCAGCCTGTTTTGCGAAAGGCGTTATACGCAGCCGCAGAATTGCTTGCCAAAGAGGGCAAGACTTCGATTGGCGAGGGCGGTAATCCTCCGCCAAAGGTGGAAGTTGCTGATAAAGACAGGCCTATAAGTGAAATAATGCCTAAGTCTGCAAAGGCTTGTGGTTTTGCATAAACCCCTCGAAAGAGATACGGTTCTTTGAAAAAAGAGAGATACGGTAACTACGGTTGCCCCTCTTGCTTGCCTAAAAGTAAGGCGGCTTGTACGCAGCGTTAAGCGTATAAGGCAGAAGCCTCGTAAGAGACACCTTCTTCCGACAATTGTTTTTTAAACTTATTTTAAACTTTTATTTGGAGATTAGTTATGGCTACTAATGCAATGACAGGCACGGGGAATATCTACGATGTTCAGAAAATGAAAAATCCGAACAACGGACAGGTACTCTCTTTGACAAACACAATGATAGAAAGACTGGATATGCTAAAAGACTTTCCGGCCTTTCCGTCCAATTCCGGTTTACAGCACAATTTTTTAAGACAAACCGCCCTGCCGGAGGGTAAATTGTCGAGAATAGGCGGATATTGGGGTACGAGTAAGGTTGCTATGGAGCAGGCGACTGCTGTAATGGCTCTTATCAGAAGTTCTTATGAGGCATCGGTCGATACCTTCACTATGGAAGACCCAGCCGCAGGACAGGCTTTACTGAAAGCGAATAAGGACGGCCATATAGAAGGTTTGGCGCAGGGTTGGGCGAGACTCCTTCTTCAAGGCTCAAGTTCAGCCGCCGGCATAAGCGGGCTTGAGGCTATCGCTCCTTACAGCACCTATGATGATACTTACTGTTTCAATGTTGGCGGTACAGGCACAGACTTGAGAAGTATATGGCTTGCCGCGCCGGGCATTGAGACCGTTCACACCATTTATAACCCAAACCATCCTACTCTTGGCGCAAAGATGGAAGATAAGGGCGAAGTCCGCAAAGAGAACCCTGACGATGCTACAGAACACAGATACGATATTTGTATCGAGTTTGAATTTATGCAGGGTATTTGTATAAGAGACCAGCGAGCTTTAAAGAGGGTATGCAACATACCAATTCTTGAGGTTCCTACCGCTACTCTCGTCAATAAAATAATTGACGCTACGATTATCAACGCAGTTAGTGGCAAACAGTGGTTTGCGTATTGCGATGACAGAACGTATGCAGTGCTGATAAAGGGACTTAATGACAGGTCTCAAATTCAGATGTCCGACAGGAATGTGTACAGAACAAGCCTTCCTATGATTGGCGAGAATATTATCATTCGCAGAATGGACGCGCTAAAAAAGACAATCGGTTCAGGCGAAACTGTAGTTAGCGCAGGTTAATAAAAATTTTTAAAATTAAGGAGTATAATTATGATACTTACAGAATTAGGTAGTTTAGCTTCCGCTCTTGCCCTCACGGATGGCACTGTTAATACCTCTAACGTGATTGATATGAAGGCTTCCGGTCTTGACGGTTTTTCGCCGGACAATACTTATTTGTTTATTCAGACTTCTACTGCCGCAGGCGGCGGAAGTTCATCGACTTACACATTTAACGTTATTGTATCCGATACTGAAAATCTGTCGAGCGGAGTAACCGTTCTTTCGATACCGATTACAGGTTTAACTGACGCAAGAATAGCGACCGCACTGGAAGTTATTTATGACGGCAAACTTCCCGATGTTATTACCAAACTTGGGAAGCGGTATTTTGGCGTTCAGTGTATTTTGGCTAACGGCAATGGTACGGCGACTCTTTCGGTTAATGTCGAGGTTTCACCGTCAAAGCCGAAGTCTAAAGACGATGTGCAGGTAGTTGACACTAATGTTAGCGTGCCGACTGAATAGTAATTTGGGGCGGGTATTTTCTTCCTTTCTTGCTCGCCCCGCTTTTTAAGGAAAATAACTATGAAAAGAATATTCTTAATAATAATGCTCTTGTGTTCTATCGCAACTGCAACGATTACTTATGACGAGGACTACTACCAGCTTAATCGTATGTATATTGGCGCGGGCAAAGACACTGCCGACCCTGTATATAATAATATTGCCGAAGCAGCCGCCATTTTAGAGGCTTGGTCGTTTACGTCCGATGTTAATCAAATTACTTTTGGCGATACGACTTATCTATTGCCGGAAACTGATGGAACTGTCGGGCAGGCTTTAATTACAGACGGGTCAGGCACTATCTCTTGGGGTTCTACTTCCGGTACGTTTTCAGGCGGTTCAATCACATCAGATATTACGATGACTAATGGCGAGTATATCAGGCCTGATACGACAACCGCTCATATTTTAGGTTTACAGGTTTACGATGTTGATAATACCGCTTGGCGGGACGCTCTAAAGTGTACTAACGGAGATATTGCCGATGTGAATTTGGGATGTGAAACCGTTACAGTACAAATACATAGTACAGGTTTGAACGTTACCGCCGCCGGTGCAGTTACCGGAGTTACGGATTTGACAATGAGCGGCGATTTGGCGGCTACTGGCGATTTATCGGCTGATAACATTACTATTGGCACGTCCCTTATTCTTGATTCGGGAGCTACGATTACAAATGCGCCTGCAAGCGAGATTACATTCACAGCCGTTGGCGAAGATTTGGCTCTCGATATGGACGCTTCAACTAATGTTATAGGCCTTAAATCTTCAACTGGAGTTACCGGTATTGCTATGGGTGCAGTTGACGATTTGTCCGGAGTTGGCACAATAGCTTTTGACGCTGCCGCCGCTTCGATAACAACCGCAACTGACGGAACAGCACAGGATTTGACAATCGGCATTACAGGGGCGACCAATTCAAGTTTGGTACTTGTTTCAAGCGGCACTTCCAATGACGCTATGAGTTTTACAACTTCCGCCGGAGGCATTGATATTACCGTTGGAGGCGCGGCTGCCGGTGAGGATTTGGATTTAACGTCCAATACTTCAATCAATCTTACAGCTACCGAAGCCGCCGCTAACCAGATTTACATACAGGGACAGGGTACGATTGCCGGAAATGCGGTTAATATAGCAACTACTGACGGCGGAGTACTTATCGCCGCCGCCGGAGCTGCAAACGGCGATTTTACCGTAACCTCTGCCGATGATACAAGCATTACAGCAACAGACGATTTAACATTAAATGGCGGCTCTGCCGGTTCTATTATCAATCTTGGCACAAATACTCACGGCAACGTAATACACATTGGCGATAACGATACTGCCGCTGATACCATTACTATTGGTTCTGCCAAAGACACAACGGCAATAACAGGTATAGCTATGACTGTCGGAAGTACGGCAACGACTGCTGCGACTACAATTCAGTCAGGAACCGGCGATGTTACAATAACGTCAACGGACGCTATTACAATGACATCTGCCGGAGCGTTTAATATCGGAGCAAATGCCGTTGCGCAAACTATTACTGTCGGAAACGAGACTGGCGCAAGTTCGCTTGCTTTAAAAGCCGGAACGGGAAATATTACCATTGACGGAGTTGCGGCTACTACTATTACAATAGGGGACGCTGCACAAACCGGCACGATGAAATTCGGCGAATCCACAGCAGCCTGTCAGGTTGACCTTGCCACTGGAAACAGTAATAAAACCGTTAATCTTGGCACCGGCACTGGTGTTTCTACAATAAACATCGGTACGGGCGGTACAGGCGCAAAGACTATTACAATAGGCGATGCGGCCTCAACCGGAACAACCAATATTAAAGCCGGAACCGGCGGTATCAATATTACCGGTTCGGTTATAAGAACAGGCCAGCAATATGTCCAGACAATCAGTTACTGCAAGGTTGGTTCAACTTCCGGTTGGGTAATCCCTGCCGCTTCTGACGCTGCTCACGTTGCAACTCTTCCACAGTCTCAAACAGCTTCAACATTAGTCATACCGATAACAATACCGTTAAAAGTTGGCTATACTATTACGGCTTGGACTATTAACGGACAGATTGATAGCGGCGGAAATACCGCTACGCTTGACGCTAAACTTTACAAGCATACCGAAGCAACTGCCGGATTCGCAAATGCCGCTATCGGTTCAGGTATGGCGCAACTTTCCAAAACGGCAGATTACAAAGTTGTTGAAGGCGAAAGCGGATTGTCAGAAGTTGTGGCCGCTGACGAATCTTATTATCTTCTTGTTACAGGCACTACTGCCGCAACGACAGATATTGAGATAGCTTCTATCACAGTTACGGTTAGCGAGATTTAATAATGGGGGGCTTAAATCGCCCCCTTATTTTTAAGGATATAAAATATGAAAAAACTGATAATTTTTATAATTTTATGTTTAATCGTATGGTCTGTTTATGGCGCATCTACAGTTACTTATACGGCGACTAAACTTAAAAGAGGTCAAGAATCTGTAAGTATCGGCGGCAGAGTCAAGACCGCTACAATTACAGAGGCAAGGCCTGTTGATGTAAATGGTACGCCTACTGACGCAAACAAATATTCAAACTCTACAAGTTTTACCGATTTGGAAGACAGGGATTTGGTTATTAACGGATTCCTGTTAAAAGTCTTTATGGACGCAAACGGCACTGACGCAAATGGAATTGACGTTCAGATAACCACCAGAACACACGGATTGGTATTATTCGACCGTTCAGGGATGGTTGACGGAGAATTTTTCCCGTTTGAGTTTAGCAGTCAAAACAGTAATGTTTACGGCAGTATTCCCGTAAATGATATAATTGACGTGAACTGGTCGTCAAATGATTACAATAATATGACTATTGGTATAGACTGGTCGAGTGAAAAGGAGTAGGTTATGCCAACCGAAACAGATATTGCCAATCTTGCTCTCGGCAAACTGGGCGGAGCAGGAAGTCAATTAACAGCCTCCGGTTTTATTAGCAGTATAAACGGAACTGATATGGTTTCAGGCTGGTGCAGAACTCTTTTGCCCGTTTGCAGGGAAAGAGTAATCGTAGATTTGGCTGTTGAAAAATGCCCTCTTAGAGAAAGTATTGTTTATAAAGATATGGGCGCGGCGATAGACGAATCCGGCTTGCCGGAAATTGGAGACTGGACTTATGCTTTCAATGTGCCTACTGATTGCCTTGCCGTTATCTGGCAAATAGACGAGGATTTTCCCGATACCGGCAGGAAAAGAAAATACAAATTTGAGACAATTCTGAATAAGGGCAAAAACGGGCTAATACTGCTCACGAACAATTTATCCAATTCCGATGGCGACAGTGCGTTTATAGCCTACGCTACGGACATTAAAAATCCGAATGCTTTTAATTCCACTTTCACTCAATGTCTTACCACTTTATTGGCTTCTGAATTATGCCCTCTCGTTGGCAAGGAAACAAAGGTGAGAACGGAATTACTGGCGGAATATAAACAAGTATGCCTGCCGGACGCTAAATCTTTCAACCAGTCTCAATTAGATAATCAGTCTGTAGCCGCGCCAAATAACTATCTTGGCGGCAGAAATAGTACAATATCGCTTTACAGGACATAATGAAAATGATTAAAAAATTCGCATTGTCTATTTTGTTCTGTTCAATATTATTTGCGTATTCGGGGTCTTTTCTGTCTTTCAATACGGGACAGGTTTCGCCGTATATGGAATCAAGAGTCGATTACGCCAAATACGGTTCCTGTTGCAGACTCCTTGAAAATATGTTCGTTTTCACGGAAGGCTCCGCAATCCGGCGAAGCGGCACTGCTTATATAGCAACGGCAAAGACCGATGACCCTGTTTTAATTTCATTCGAGTATTCGGTTGAAGATACCTATATCCTTGAATGCGGAAACGAATATATAAGATTCTATCGTAACGGCGGGCAGATTCTCGATGGTAACGACCCGTATGAAATAGAAACAGTATTCGATACAAATGAATTGCGGAATATAAGATATATTCAATCGAGCAGTACTATGTACATTGTGGATGGAAACGACCAGCCGCAAAAACTTACAAGGTCTGCGCATACGAGTTGGACAATAGAAGATGTGAATATAACTACCGGCCCGTTTATGCCTATGAGTACTGCCGACATAAATATTGTTCCGTCCGATACCGATATTGGCGAAACAATAACGCTTACTGCCGATTCCAATATTTTCTATACCGGCCACGAAGGCGCGTTGTGGAAATTAACGCAGGACAGGTCAACGTCAACTCTTACCGGAGAATTAGACGCTAATGAAGTTTCTTTGAGTTCTCCGTATTTTAGCGGCGGATATAATTTTACAACGTCAGGCACTTGGGAGGCTATTGTAGTATTGCAGCGAAGTACAAATGGCGGTCTGACTTGGGAAGCCGCTTTAACGCCTATGGACTCAAATAATTTCGATAATCCGGCTGAAACGGAAGAAGATGGCGCGATATACAGGGTTGCGATGACTGATTACGTTAGCGGGACTTGTACATTTACTCTTATAATGGGGGATTCTACACAGATTGGAATAGTAAAAATAGTCTCTGTTGTCGATGGCAACGAGGCTACTGCGATTGTACTTTCAGAACTTGCAAGCACAAGCGCGACAAAAAACTGGGCGGAAGGATATTGGTCTGATTACAGGGGCTGGCCTCGAACTGTATGTTCACACCAGCAGAGATTGGTATTTGGAGGGTCGTTGTCTTTTCCTCAAACGATATGGTTTGGCAAGGCTAACCCTGACGATAGTTTGAATTTCACAGAAGGAACTTTGGATACTTCCGCATTTACCGTAACAATTCCAGGTCAAAATCCGATTCAATGGCTATTGAGCGGCGATTATCTTTTTATGGGGACGAGCGGTTCTTGCGGCAGATACGGCGAGCAGAATAAGGCCATTACCCCTACTTCTCCGTCTTACAGCGAGCAGACTAAAAACGGTTCTGCGAATGTCAACGCTATTTTTGCCGCCGATTCAATACTTTACGTAGAAAGAGGCGCGAGTAATGTCAGAGAATTTACGTACTCTTTACAGGTCGATAAGCACGTTTCCAACAATTTGAATGTTCTTTCAAGTGATATTACAAAAAGCGGAATTAAAACCGCTTCTTATCAGAACAAACCGAGACCAATGTTATGGTGCGTTCTTAATGACGGCAATATGGCAACCTTGACTTTTCAGAAAGACCAAGAGGTTATAGCGTGGTCTTTACAAACTACTTCCGGTTATTTTAAGGACGTAGCTGTAATTCCCACGAATGAAGACGAAGACGAGGTTTGGGTTGTTGTCGAGCGCGATTCCGGCCAATACATAGAGCAATTTAAGTCTATGGACTGGGGCGAGGACGTTAATGACTGCTGGTTTGTCGATAGCGGTCTTGATTATTCGGGAACTGCCACAGATACATTTGCTGGATTAAGCCATTTGGACGGTGAAACCGTATCTATTTACGCAGATGGTATTGTTTGCCCTGACGTAGTTGTTTCAAGCAATTCTGTTGCAATAACAAATTCTGCGAGTAATGTAATTATAGGACTTTCTTATACCTCTAAATTGGAAACTGTACCGATATTTCTGGATTTGCAGGACAGGGCTATGAACAAAAAAATCACGGCTCTTGATATAGATTTTTATAAGACCGGATATTGCGAGTATGGATTCGGAAGGAATAGTAAATTAACTCCGATACATTTTTTTGATTTAGATACTCCTTTTACATCAAGGCAGCCTCTTTATACAAGCGATTTTGATTTTAAAACTGTTTCGTTTCCCTACGGACACAGGAAAAAGGCTACTATTTATTTGGAAAATTCAAAACCGGTTCCTATGACTGTAAGGTCTATAGCCGTAAATGTGGAGATGACGCGATGAGTGCAAGTGCATTATTACTGGCAACAATGGCCGGCGGAACCACAATGAATGTTATGGGTCAGCTTCAAGCCGGAAAAGAAGCCGAGCGGCAGGGCAAAGAGGCGCAGCAACTTGCCAATGCAAGGGCTGCGATGTATGAAAAAGACGCAAAAGCCGAGCGCAGGCGTTCTGTCGAAGAGGCGAAAATCGAAGAAGAAAAAGGCCGAAGGCTGCTTGCCACTCAAAAATCGGCGGCGGCGGCGGGCGGAATTATGATAAATACCGGCTCTCCGCTTGTTATAGAGGCCGAGACTATAGACCAAATTGCCAAAGACAAGGGATTCATTCTTGAAGAAGGCCGTATGAAGTCGGAGTCGCTGTATAATCAGGCCGCTTACGAGCGCGCTTACGGCAGTATTATGAAAGAGCAGGGCAAAAGAGCAAAGAAACAGTCGTTATGGAAAGCTATTGGAACCGGCGTTTCAGGCTATGGCTCAATGGCCTATATGGGTTACGAGTCTGGAATATGGGGCAATAAATCTGTTTCCGTAAATGCCGCCAATAAATTAAATCAATCTCCATACAATTACAGGACTTACGCATAATGGCAGATATACCACTTCGCACAAGAGATAGATTACCGCCGCAGGGTCAGAGCGCAAAGCCGCCTTATGAGCTGGTAAGGCCTGCCGATAGTTTTAGCGGACAGCAGCAATTCGGCGCAGAGGTAGCCAATTTCGCAGGAGACCTTTTGGGCAAGCTGACAGAGATTCAGGCCGCTAACGAAAGCCACGAATTTTTGGGTATGGTCGAAACTGAACGCGCGAAATTTGACACTTTTCTTACGGCAAACCCCGGCGCGACAGTAGAAGAAATAAACAAACAAAGAGACGTTATGATACAGAATATCAGCGCGGCTGGAAACGGACTTAAAACGCAGGGCGCAAAACGATATAGTACAAACTGGCTTGCCGCCAATAAAAATCTTCTGATTGAAAAAGCCAATACAACGGCGGCTGCACAGGGTATCAAGACCGAAACCACAAAGTTTAAATTAAATATAGATGAAATTATAAAATCCGGCAAACCAGATTCTAAAGATAGGGTAAATTTTCTTATAGATAAACAGGTTGAGGCAGGTCTTATATCACCCGATTTGCAAGATGCTTATAAAAAGCAATATGGGAGAGAAATAGATGTTATGGCGGTCTATAATAATATTGCCGCCCTAAAAACAAGGTATAACCAGACTGGTGATTTGGCTTATATTGACGATGCGAAAAAACTGGCATTATCCACTAATTTATTAGATGAAAAAGAGAAACAATCGCTATATGCGAACATAGAAAGTTATGAGATTCAATCTGAAAACCGCAAAAAAAGGGATATTTATACTTATGATTTAGATACTACAAAGGAGTTATTGGACAAACTCGACAAAAACGAATCCGGCAAAGAACTTGATATGGACGATGTTCAGGCAAAATTCCCTAAAGACAAAGACACTGTTGAGTATTTCCAAAAATTGATAAAAGGTTCTAAAAAAGAAGTGGTTAATACCAAGCCAAGAGGACACAATGCGGCGCTTGGTATTATTTATTCTGTAAGCGCTGGTGATATGGGGAAACTTGCCGCATATAAGGATTTGGCCGAATTAAGATATGACAAGGGTGTGATAAATGACAAAACTTATCAATGGGCAAAAGGCAGGGTTGGCGAACCTTATCCCAGAGAAATATCTGCTAACATTAAGGCTGTAATACAATCGTCTGACTCTTGGTGGACGACAAAAAGCGAACAAAAAGAACAACAGAATTTTTTAAATTGGGTTGAAAAGCAAATATCAAGTGGAAAAGAGCCTACTCTAAAAGAAATGAAGTCGATTATGAATGATTTGGTTTCGCAAAAACCAATATCTGAAGTATATTTGGGCGAAGAAAAAAGAATAGAGGTAATAGACGCAGGGGGCAATTTGTTTACTATTCCTGCGTCCAAACTTGAAATAGCAACTAAAAAATATGGTTTCAAGGCAGTAGAATAATGGAATTAGATTTAAGACCTGTTGTTCCTATGGAAAAAGAACTGGATTTGCGTCCGGCTGGATTGGGTTTGAATCCGTATCAGGGTCTTGACAAAGACGAACTTTCCAAGAAAACTGACCGTGTATATAAAAACTCCACTGACTATCTTGTGCCATTTTCAGACGCCGAAAGACTCGAATCCGATGTCGAAGAAATCAATATTCATCAGTTGCTTACAAGGCCATTGCCTCGACCAAAGTCTGGAATGATAGATTTGAGAAAGTACCATAAGACTGAAGAGCAAATAATGAACTGGAATTACAGTAATATTCCAGATACAAAACCGAGACTGAAGGCTTTGGCAAAACAATATATGCGCCAGAGTAAAATAAAGAGAAGCAAGGAAGAGGAATCCATTGTTAAGAAAAAGGACGTATTGAGCCTTAACGCTTATTTGGCATATTTTGTTGGCGGCGAACAGGCGGCAGAAGCCGTAATGAAAGCTAATATATTCAGGAACAAGCCAAAAGCTGTTGACGAGTCCGACCCAACCTTCCAATATCTAATAGAAAGTCCAAACCAGTCTTATGTAGTCTCCATATTAGATACGCAAATAGGCACAGAAAGAGTTGAAGAAATAAATAATCTTGTTGAAATGGAGGATAGTGGGGCAAGAGATAAATATTATAAATCAAAAGGCATTATAAAAACCAAAGAATTTCAGGAAAAAAAAGACGGCAGAGAATATATGTTGTTTTCTGATAGTCTAAAAGCATTAAAAAATAATGAAATCAGGAAGGCAATAGAAAGACTTCAAGACCCCGAAGTTAGTTATGCTAAAAGTAAATATACAGAACACGGATTAAGTCCCGATTACGATAGGGATTTACTGCTTGTGCGGAATCATTATTTTGCTCTTGAAGAGGCGAGCGCAAGAGATGCTACTTTGACGGCTAAATTTGGCGATATGGGTCTTGATATGGCAAAATATATGGGCGAAATCGCTTTGCTAACTGGACTTGGCGGTGGCGGGGCAAAAATAGCGTCATATAAGGGGCTTCGTATTGTTGGCGTACCAAAGTTAATTGCCAGAAATGCCGCCAAATTAACCTCTGCCGTAACTATGGCCGCCACAAATCCTGCTATGATTTCTAATCTTACAGTAGAACGAATGACAGATAAGGGCTATATAGGAAATTACGGCGAATTTATTAAGACAGAAGAAGGGCAGTCTATTGTTAAGGCTTTGCCAAAATCTTTGGCTGAAGGCACAGTTACATATTTTATAGAACAAAAAGGCGATGATATTGTTCGAGGGCTTATTAAAATCGGCGGCGGTGTAATCGGTAAAATGCCAAAAGGCATATCTTCTAAGTTTGACGACATTGCTGCGTTTATGAAACAAGCCAAAATTAGGTCTTTTGAAAAACTTCCCAAAGGGTTTCAGGCAGATTTAAAAGTTGTAAAAAACTGGTTGAATAAACTGGTAAAAGAAGGCAAATTTAACGGCGTATTCGGTGAGAACATCGAAGAATATGCCGAGCAAATAATAAAGCCGATGTTGTTGCTTGACGACCAGCACAGAAACAAAGACGATGCGTATTTAACGAGGGTTGCCAAGTCTTTTATGGTTAATCCTGAAGAATTATTATTACAAACAGCGCTTTTTACAATGATACCTTTTGGCACTGGCGCTATTGCCGGAACAGCCTCGACCATAAAGTGGGCTGGCGAAAATATAGTATCACAAGCCCCTGAATTGCCGGAAGTAAAGCGAAGAATTGATATGGAAAACGCAATCAGGAATGAATATGGAGTTGACCGTCAACAAGCCGAAGATATAGCCGATATGCTTGACAAAAAAAACAATGTTGACCAAATTGAAGAAAAAATACAAAGTTATGAGGGGTTTGCCGATTTTAGTTTTGACGACCATAACAATAAAAAAGCATTGGTGAGTATGTTAATAGATAGAGGCCTTGTTTCAGAAGACGCGCAAAGACTTGCCGAAATAACTACCAAACTTGCAAAGCAGGAAAAAGCTACTGTTCAGGAAGTTGTAGGAACTGCCGAGTTCCAAAAAGAAGTAGAAAAATCACCAAAGGCAGAATTGGAAGAAGAAACAGAAAAGGTTGTTGTCGAACCAGAACGACCGGCTGATTTTGTCGCTACAACAGAAACAAAGCCAAGAGGTGTTTCTAAAAGCGTGGAAGAACAAGCCATAGAAAAAGAGTTAATAGGCTCTTTTGAGAACATACCTGATTATCAGGTTGTTAGTATGAAACAGCAATCTGAAATGGTATCTGAAATTATTATAAAAGATTATGAACAAGCCAAGAGAATTGCTATGGGGCAAGAAGCTGCGCCGAGGGGCGTTATTCCTGAAATGGTTTATATCGCCGTTGCGAACAAGGTTACAAAAGATGGCGACATTGATACGTTGCAGGAATTGGCGCTAAATTCAGGACTTGTTAAAATCGCAACCGAAATGGGTCAGAGAATCAGGGCTTATGGCGAACTTGGCGAATACTCACCCGTAAAAGCGGTTCAAAAAATAGTTAAAATCAGAGAATCGCAGTTAAAAGAAAACGAAAAAGCAACCAAAAAGAAACTCGAAAAAGAAGTCAAAAAAACCGAAAAGGAACTTGACAAAGCGGAAAAGGCTTACGCAGACAAGGAAATCGAAAACGCCATAAATTCTGCCAAACTGCCCAAAACAACAAAAACTATTTCAACAGATATTAAATCTCCGAAATATGGCAAGAACAATAAACTCGTTACAAAAGAAGAGTATGAGTATATTCTTGCAGATATTGAAAAAGAAAACAAGGAGTTTCAAGTTAAGCAGGGCAAAGGTTTCAGAAGGGGTATTGCTTATGTTCCAAAACCTGAAGATTTTGTAAGGGCTGGGAAACTCGGCCTGTATCATCTTGAGGCTATGGGAAAAAATGTTGTAGATTGGTCTAATGTTATGGTTAGCCAATTAGGCGATTGGATTAAGCCTCATCTCGAAAAAATCTGGAAAGAGGCCAATTCCGCTTTGGCCGATACCGAAATCAAAGAAGCTGCTTCTAAACTTGCCGATGGCTTTGATAATGGCAAAACTTTCGCCCAAATGTCATTTTATATTGACAGGTTGGCAAAAGGATTCATCCGTAATGGCATTACGAAACGAGACGATTTGGTTAGTGCCGTTCATAAAGAATTATTTGCCATAGACCCAAGTATTACAATAAGGGAAACTAAAGACGCAATCAGTGGTTATGGCAAATACAGAAGATTAAGCAAGGAAGAAGTTGACGCTACTCTTCGTGATATAAAAGGCCAATTACAGCAACTCGCCAAACTTGAGGATATGGAAAAAGGCAAAGCTCCGCTCAAGACTGGCGGAGAGCGAAGAACTCCAAGCAACGAGGAAAGGCAGTTGATTCAACAGGTAAATGAGGCCAAAAAAAAGGGCGGATATATAGTTATCGACCCTGAAAAACAGCTTAAAACCGTACTGGATACCATAAAAACCAGATTGAAAAACAGAATAGCAGACCTTAAGAAGCAGATTGAGACCCGCCAGAAAATAGTAAAAACAAAAACCGAACAGCCGACAGACGCGGAAGTTGTCAGGCTCACTTCCGAGCGAGACGTTTTGCAAAAAGAATTTGACGAAATTTTCGGCAGAAAAAAACTTACACAGGAACAAAAACTTAATATGGCAACAAAGGCGATGGAAAGGTCTATTGCCGAACTCGAAAGAAGAATTAAAGAAAAAGATTTAGAAATACCAAAAGCAGAAAAGCTAATCTCTCCGCAATTAGAATTGTTAAGAAGCAAGCGAGACGCTTTGCGAGCGGAATTACAGTCTTTACAGGACATAGCCAATCCCAATAAGGCTCTTAAGGCGAGATTTTTGAGAGATATTGAAATGTATAACGAAATGGCCGCAGAGGAGATATTTGAAAATGTGGAAAAAGAAAAGGTTGAAGAGGACGTTAATACAAAAACCTTAAGATTCGCAAGAGATAAAGCCAGAAGAACATATATCTCCGCCAGAGAAATCTATAATCAGTCTGGTGGTATATCCAAAGAAGAGTTGCGAAATATAATGATATTATCGCAGAACATAGAAACTGCTCAAAATAAATTAAAAACCGCTAAAAGACGGACTGTTTACGGCAGGCCGACAGATACCGAAATGCAATATGGCCTTGCTCTGGTTGCTTTTGAAAATTATAATGAAGCGTTACAGCATAAGGCGCAAAAGAAAGCAATCCCGCAAAGATTGATAAACTGGCTTGTTAATCCGATAGATTTCTTATCAGATTTTGCCGGAACCTCGAAAGCCATTCGCGCATCTATGGACAACAGTTTTATAGGCAGGCAGGGCATAAGACTGTTTTATCTTGGTATTACCGGAGATTTCCAAAGCGGAAAGATATGGCTCGATACTTTCTTCGGGTCGTTTAAGACAATATTTGGAAGCTTGACTAATCGACCTGTTATGGATTTGTTAAGAGCCGAAATTCTATCAGACCCACAATACGACCTTATGCGCAGGGCTAAAGTGGCTACTGCCGTTACAGAAGAAGAATATCCGATACACTGGCCATCTCAAATACCAATAATCGGCAGACTATTCAAAGCGTCCGAAGAAGCATTTACAGCATCCGCTTATTATATGAGATACAGAACTGCTAAAATGTATCTTCATATAGCAGAAAATGCCGGTGTCAACCTTAACGATAAACTCGAACTGGAAAGTATAGGTAAACTTGTAAATTCTCTGACGGCAAGGGGCTATACTGGCAGGCAGGGAAGCGAACCTGGAATTGTCAATAATGTTTTATGGTCGCCTAAAATGATTAAGTCCCATTTGGATGTTCTTTTTATCCAACCGTTATCTTTTAACAGGACTAAATTTAGTTCCTTTGCGCAGAAAAGAGCAGCGATAAATCTTGTCAGGATTATAATGGGTCAGGCTGCTGTTTTGTTTATTGCAAGTCGTATATGGCCTGAAAGCGTAGAAGAAGACCCTCGCTCTTCTGATTTTGGTAAAATACGGATAGGAAATACGAGATATGATATTTCAGGTGGTTCAGCCGCATTGATAGTTTTGGCTTTCAGGGCGATTAGCTTTGCAGCAAAACAGGGCGTTATTAAAGATTCGGGCGGAAGAGTAAAAACGGCAGAGGAACTTGGCTTCGGTATGACTTTCTGGGATTTAATAGTTAATTTCTTCGAGAATAAGATGTCGCCAGTCGCAAGTGTTGTAAAAGATTATTTTAAAGGTGAACATTTCGGCGGCGAACCTGTTACGCCGGCATCGGTTTCAGAAGCGTTATTTGTTCCCTTGCCTGTTGAGAATTTTTACGAATCCCTTGAAAAGGCGGAAGGGGCTAATATAATATCAGGAGCAATAGCGGAAAATCTTGGTATATCAGTACAAACGTATGAATCTAAAGGGTCTGGCGGAATATACAAATATAAATAGACAAAGGAGTTTAGAAAATGTTAAAGAAATTATTGTTAGTATTGGTTTTATGTTCAGCATTATTCGCAACCGTTTCGTCTGAAACCGTCAGGGAATTTAAAACCTGTAACGGTTCAACTACGGAATTTAGCTCTAATATCCCGTCAAACGCGGCGAGCGAAATCAGCGTCTATAAAGTCCTGCTTTCGACCGGAGAACCGACAGAACTTGAGCAAGACGTTGATTACACCATTACTTACAATGGCGATAGTTACCTTGAGGGCTGTACTATAACTATAACTCCCGCAGTGGCGGCTACCTACAAGATTGCCATTGAACGTAATATCGAAAAGACGCAGGAAACCGTATCCGCCGCTATAAATCAAATAAGCACAGAGGCGGCTCTGGATAAACTCACGAGAATAACGCAGGATTTACAGGACAGGCAAGACAGGTCTATCAGGTTGAAAGCCGGAGATACTGACGCAGACCTTGAAATCCCTGCTGACAGAGCCAATAAAATCCCTATCTTTGATGTCAACGGCAATCTTTCGGTAGTTACCACCGCCGAAATAGGCACTGTCGTTGACGGTAATATAACGGTTGAAAATGGCACGGTGAATATCACGGGTGGCGCAACTACGATAACGGGCGGGACTATAACGCAGGACGTTAATTATTTATCTATGTCCGGCGGCAATGCGTTCGTGTCCGGCGGCAATGCGTTCGTGTCCGGCGGCAATGCGTTCGTGTCCGGCGGCACGACTACGATAACAGGCGGCACTACAACGGTAATGGACGTTAATTATATCAATATTAAAGATTACGGGGCTGTGGGGGATGGAGTTACAGACGATACAACGGCCATTGAGACCGCACTTGCTTCTGGAAAATCTTTATTTGTACCGGCAGGAACATATAAACTGACTGCTGCTATTACTATACCATCCCATTGTTTTATGTATGGAGAGGAAAAACCGAATGTTAGCAACGACGCAAATACAGTATTTTTAATAGACCACGATGGAGATGGATTTGTAATTGATAATACCGCAGCAGATAGAATTTATCTGTCGGGATTTGTACTCACCAAAGAAGGAACTGATTATGAAGGAACCGGAAAAGGCATAAAAATATATACATCTGGAACAACAAACGGAACAGGCAGAGATATTCAAAACATAAAGGTGGATTATTTTGATACAGGCATTTATCTTGCCGCCTGCACAATGGACAATTTTGAGAAGATAATTGTAAGGCATTGTACGAGTTATGGTATTGAGTTTTACGGCGCAACGAGCCATACAGGCCCACACGATTGTTATTTTAAAGATGTATGGATTTATACTGCCGATGTGGGAATTTATTTTTCCGGTTATAACCTTATGCACACTTTTGAGCATATAAAAATAATGAGCTGTATTACAAGAGCTATTGAGGGTAATTCCAATGCGGGCGGGAGAATAGCTTTCAGAGACGTAATGTTTGGAGACAGTACCGCCGCAGGAGCGTCAGATTTAATAAAACTGGTCTATGGTTCTAACTGGGTTTTCGACGGAGTGTATGTCGCAGAAACTATACCGTTGTTTTCGGAAGATACCGCAAATGCCGGTATCACAGTTAGAAGCGGCTCGCTTTCAACTGGCGGAATAGGCACTAATAATATTCTGGTTGAAAACGTTTGTCAAAGTTCTCGCGCAGGAACTATAAAAAGCAACTTAAAAGATACCATAATAAATCATAGATATGAAGATGTTTATTTGCAATCTCCTTTCATAAATAGCGATACCATTTATGGCGAGGAAATCATAAGCCCCTCATATCAAGCCGGAATTGGTAAAACTCAATACCTGAATGCGACAAGGCAGGACTTTACAAGTATGGCGTGGATAAATTCATCTATTACCGTTGCGACAGGACAGACCGACCCGTATGGCGGCACTGGTGCTTATAAAATAACAGGTACGGGGTTTATATACACTGCTGCCGCTTATGGCGCAGACCCAAACGGAAAAACTTTTATATTTCAGGTTTGGGCTAAAGGAGTAGATACTAAAAGCGATGTTATATTAAAAACAGCGCATACAGCTACAAATATTAAAACAAGGCAGTATTACTTAGACCGCAATGACTGGACTTTGTGTTCTGTCGCCATCACTGCGAACGAAGTAACCCCGACAAGTTTTACTGTATATGTATTTAATGCAGCATCTGACGTAAACGGAGTCTATCTGTATGAACCGTGTTTTTATCAGTCAGATACGCCTTGTGCATTTCAAAATGCCAATGATACTTATATAGCAAATAAGCCTTTTGTAAGAGAATTTGGAAAGCAGAAAAACTATCAGGGTGAGGTCTTGTTAAGCGCAACTACTGTATCTCTTGCCGCCGATGCGGATACCACACTTTACACCGTTCCGGCTGGATACAGATGTGTGCTTACAAAAGCCGTTCTTGTGGCAGGCGCAGACGCGGGGACTACTACAATATCTATCGGCCAGAATACCGCCGAAACAGATTTTGTTACAACCAGTACGCTGTCAAATATAGACGCTCAATACGACACTGCTATTTTAATGCCTATACCGAGCGAGACTCCTCTAAAGACAAAATCTTATGCGGCGGCAACGGTAATACAGGCAAAAGTCGCAAGCCACGCAGGCGGGGCGACAAATACTCTATATCTTTATGGAATGCTATATTAAAGGATTTTACTAATGAGCGATGGCAGAGACGGCAGGAACGGAACCAACGGTACAAGTGTAGACCCGCAAAAGTGCGGCCAGCACGATGCGGACATTAGCAATCTAAAGGCTTCTGATGAGCGGCAATGGGCATTATTGGAAAAGATACAAAATAGATTGCCTGTATGGGCAACCTTCGCCTTTGGCATTTTAACGTTGCTAATTGGCTGGCTATTAAATTCAGGATTTAAGAAATTTTAAATAAAAATTGATTCATCTTCTCCCTCCCAAAGGCCGTTCGTTTTAATCGGCGGGCGGCCTGATATTGAGGCAATATATGAACTGGTTTAAAGAATGTCCGAATTGTCATAGAATGGTTCTAAAAGATTTAGACGTATGCAATTATTGCAATTATAATTTTAAAGGATTTGATATGAAAAAGATTTTAGTTTTAGTGATTTTAATATCGAGTTGGTGTTTTGGGGCTTACGATGGTACGGATGCAGAGGTCATTGTAGGCGGCTATGGGTATCAAGCCGTGAACGGTGATAGTGTTACCGGCTATGGAAAAACAATGGGCGATAATAGTTTTACGGTTCTTGCCGCCGGTAAACTTACAAGAATTATTGCGAGACTGTACGATGGCGGAACCGCAACAAGTATATTTAAAATTAAGGTATTGCGGGGAGGTTCGTCTCCATATACTTTAGTCGGAGAAATAGACTGTACGGCTCATATGGTGGCAAGACAAGGCGAAGTAACAAACGCGACTCGATTTGAGTATGATACATCGGCTACTTACGCGGGAGTTAGTATTGATGTTGCAGCGGCCAATATCGATATGCAAGTTGGTGATTTTGTTGCGTTTACAACCGGAACAACAAGCACAGTGGCTTTTATAAGAAAAACATGCGCAGGCGCAACAGTCATAAGCGGAAATGGCGATGTCGAGGATTTACCTACTTCTGCCGCAGATACAGCTATGATTTGCGACATTTACACCACTACAGGCCAAAAGTGTATTTTAGACGATTCTACAATAGCTGTAGAATCAATGGAAATACCGGTATTTACAGAGGGATACCATATTACTATCGAAGATATTGACTTGAGCGAAGATGATGCTATTACTTTCGCACTAACTAACAACGCAGACACACTCGGCACAATAACAATAGACACCGATGCAGAAACAATAGCTTTTGGCGAATCTTCTGAGTCTGTAACTTTTTTGGAGGCCGACAACGTAAATATTGATATTTGGATTGACCCTGTAAATAATAGGGCAGATGTAATGTATTTTAATTATGCTACAGGGTGCGGTTCTCAAAGTTCAGATTACGATGTCAGGGCAAAAAGTGTTACCAGTCGCAGCCCTATTAGTTTTACAGGCACGGTCAAGAATATAACGATTACTCAAACAGTAGGGACAGGGGCGGCCATTAGTAGAATCATAGTACATTACAAACCTGTACTATGTATGAGCGATAGTTTCGGCTCAACTTACTCAGACGGCAAAACCATTTTAGCACACATTGGAAATAGACTGGATAACGAAGGATGTTTTACGAAAGTTCCTTATGTATATAATGGCGGTATTACCGGTTCTAAAGTTTTGCTGAATCAAACAGATATAAGCACAGCCATAAGAGACAGATGGAACAGCGCAACATCTGAATGGTGTGCCATTCATGATTGTGTTGTAGTTTTTCTTAATGGCCCCGGATTGAACGATGTCTCTGCACTATCGGCTTTATCAACATCGCAAGACATTAGCGATTTAGCAGGTCGGCTTGCAGGCTCAATCGGCAGAATGGTTGGCGACGCTATTGATTCAAGCGATACTTACGGTGGTCGTAATGATGTCATTATGTGCGGCCAAGTTGCTTACACTGTTCATACAGGGGCGGAATTGTCCAACGAACAGGCTTGTCAACTTAAACTCAACAAAGCCCTGCGAGTATTAGCAAACACTTTCAATATTCCGTATGTCGATTCTTGGAATGTTGCGACAGACGGGACACACCCTACGACTGCGGGCGATATAGACTATGCACAAAGGATAGTCGAAGCATACGAACAGAACAAAGTACCTTATTCGGCTGGAACAGGCTGGTTAGCTTACTAATTTGCAAATAAGTACACCAGAGGCTAATAATATTAA
>Ga0172382_10001420_pt1 | contig 42795 bp, 37 predicted proteins | sample Leawel138RmetaG_FD_122245 | JGI IMG/M metagenome (GOLD analysis project Ga0172382, IMG submission 122245) | Leachate microbial communities from a municipal landfill in Southern Ontario, Canada - Leachate well 138R metaG | ecosystem: Engineered > Solid waste > Landfill > Unclassified | place...
AATGTTCTATAGTTAATAGTCTCTGCTTTTGTAACCTCTCCATAAGACCACTCTAGAATCTGATCTGGAGATGCAAGGGTTAGTTGCAAGACATCAAAATTTTCAAAACCGTTTTTATTTTTCTTCATCTTCTTTAACCTCCTCCTGGGTTGGTTGAGTTGAAATTAAATCCAGATTCAGGCAAAGAGCATTCAACTCCTTAACCAGAACTTTAAATGATTCTGGGATATTTACATTCTCTATTTTATCCCCATGTATTATTGCCTTATATGCAGCTGACCTACCTTTAATATCGTCTGACTTAATGGTCAACATTTCTTGAAGAGCATAAGGTGCAGCATGTGCCTCTAATGCCCAGACCTCCATTTCCCCGAATCTCTGGCCTCCCATTTGTGCTTTACCACCAAGAGGTTGCTGAGATACAGCAGTGTATGGTCCCGTAGATCTCGCATGAACTTTCTCGTCAGCTATATGGTGTAACTTAAGAACATACTTTGTTCCAACAGTAATCTTTCTTGGGAACTTGTTTCCTGTTCTTCCATCATAAAGATCTTCTTTCTCAGCCATATCTGCATTTGCTTTCTTCAATTCTTTCTTCAACCACTCTAAGTTTTCTCCTTCAAAGATTGGGAATGCTAACTTCTCATTCAACATATCTGCATACTTGCCAAAGTGAACCTCTTCTGCCTGACCCATGTTCATTCTCTTTAGGAATGTTGGTGTCAGAACAATATCTACTGGGTCTCCGTCTTCAGTAAATGGCATGTCCTCTATTGGCCTGATTGCAGCAATTGTGTTCTTGTCTCCGTGTCTTCCTGCAATCTTGTCACCAAAGTCAATCTTCTTTGTATTTGCGACCCAGACTCTTACTTCGTGTAAGACTCCTGGTCTTAGTTTGTCTCCTTTATCTGCAGATAATACCTGGCTTCTAATAACAATTCCTTCTTCTCCGTGAGGGATCCTTAGGGAGTTATCTCTTACATCGCTAGCTGATTCTCCAAAGATTGCTCTAAGAAGTCTCTCTTCTGCTGTAAGTTCTTTTTCTCCTCTAGGAGCAACTACACCAACAAGAATATCTCCAGATTTAACCTTAACTCCGTCTCTTATTATTCCTCTGTCATCCAATTTTCTAAGAATTCTTTCATTAACATGTGGGATGTCTGCGGTTATTATCTCTGGTCCTAATTCTGTATCTCTAACGGAGACTGTGTGCTCTCTAATATGTATGGAGGTCAAAAGGTCTTTTCTAACGATTCTTTCAGAAATAATAACTGAGTCCTCGTAGTTATATCCTTCGTAGAACATGAGTGCTGCTTTAAGGTTTATACCTATTGCAAGCTCTCCGTTTTCCATAGTAGGACCATCTACAAGTACATCACCTTTCTTAAATTTGTCTCCAATATTAACAACTGGTATTTGAGAAAAACTTGTATTGTCATTACTTCTGTAGAAGGTTGTAAGATCATAATCTTTTAATCCTTCCTTCTTATATTTAACAGATAATTTCTTAGCATCTACATAAAGAACTTCTCCATCATCTTCGGCGAAGACTCCCCATGAGGACTGCCTTCCGACAACTTCTTCCATTCCTGTTCCGACAACTGGAGCCTGTTGCTTTACCAAAGGAACTGCCTGCCTCTGCATGTTTGATCCTGTCAAAGCACGCATAGCATCATTGTGGGAAACAAAAGGAATTAGTGCCATACCGAGACCTGCCTGTTGACTGGCGACTACATCTACAAACTTAACAATATCTACGTCTTCAATCATGAAGTCTCCTCCGTGTCTAACAGGGACAAGAGAGTCCATAATATTGTTATTGTCATCTGTTGTGATAGTTGCGGTAGAGATGTAATGTTTCTCTTCATCCATAGCGTCGAGATACTCTATATCCTCTGTAATGAATGGTTTAACCTTAACCTTCTTTAAGTCCTTTATCTTTGCAATTTTCTCTGCTAGTTTCTCATCTACTTTCTCACCTTTCTTTGCAACTAATTTCTTACCATCTTTTACAGATTCACCTAGGATTCTGTTAGTCAAATTCGTCTTATTATTATTAACCTCGTTCTCGACCCTTCTGTATGGTGCCTCTAAGAAACCAAATTCGTTAATTCTTGCCAACATTGCAAGCTGAACAACAACACCGATATTGGAACTCTCCGGACTTGTTACTGGGTCGAACTTGGAATAGTGAGAGTTGTGAACCTCACGAATTGAGAATGTTGCTCTCTGCTTTGCAATTCCTCCAGGTCCCCCTGCAGTAACCTTTCTCTTGTTCTCCATCTCAGACAATATATTGGTCTGATCCATGAAGCTAGAAAGTGCATTAGAACCAAAGAATGATTGTATTGAGGCTGAGATTGGCTTTGTACTTATAAGCATAGAAGGGGTAACCTTCGCATCTTGTCCATACAAACTCATCTTGTCTCTAATATTTTTCTCAAGTCTCCTTATTCCATTATTAAGTTGTCTCTCTAAAATTTCTCCAACACTTCTGATTCTTCTATTACTTAAGTGGTCGATATCATCTGGCTCAACCTCTCCATTATTCATCTGAATTAATCTCTTTACTATCAATGTAACGTCAGAAGGATAAAGTCTTACTTGATCAGGGTCGTTGATATCGTAATCGGTATCAAGTTTTCTATTTAATTGGTATCTACCAATTCTCCCTAAATCAAATTTTCTAGAGTTAAAGAAGTTACTCTTTATATATCTCTCTGCACTCTCCAAGGTAACAGATTCGTCTGGCCTGAGCTTGTTGTAAATACTAATTATTGCTTCTTCCTTATTATTAGTAAAATCTCTAGCAAGAGTAGCCTCTATATACTTGTTCTCTTCATTTGTATCTACATCCTTGAATAACTTTCTAATGTCGTCATCACTCTCCCAACCAAAAACTCTCAAAAGTTCCGTTATCAAAACCTTAGGTCTCTTTGGCAAAATCCTCATAGAGATAACGCTGTGCTTGTTTGTATCGATCTCATACCAAGGACCTCTTCCCGGCATAAGCCTTACCTTATATAAGGTTCGAAGTGGAAGCTTATCAGATGCTTCATACAATACACCCTCAGATCTAACAATCTGGTGAGTTACAACTCTTCTTACTCCATTGAAAACAAAGACTCCGTCGTCTGTCATTACTGGGACATCAGTGACAAAAATCTCCTGTTCTTTTATCTCTCCAGTTCTATTATTAAGAAGTTGGACTTTAGCATAAACAGGAACCTCATAAGAGAGTCCCTTCGTTATTGCTTCGTCTATACTTCTATAGGGATCGCCATATTTAAAATCTTTGAATTCCAAGGTCCACATTCTCTCCATCGTATCCTTAACAGGATTGATTTCAGAAAACAGCCTTTGGAACCCATTCTCCAGAAAATCTGTAAATGAAGCCTGCTGTGCTTCTATTAGATTAGGGAATTCCACGTCCCCAGAATAACCTAATCCCAGATTTATTCTTCCGGATCTATTGCGCTTGGGTTTTACCATAGGATATATTTTTAGTAATATTATAAGGTATTACAAATAGGGGCCGTATTAACTCCTGATTCAGAAATCAAATTATACCGCCCTTAAAGGCAAAATTAAAGACTCGAAGGATATTATCATATTTATATATAATAGTCAAAGCTTTTTGTTGTATTTTAGACCTTTATCTGAAATGTATCCTTTTTAGTTCTTTTTTGATAGATTTATTATATACTTTAAGGCTAGCTTTGTAAAAATAGCTTTAATATCATATTATATACCATAAAATGCCCAGAAAAAAGAAGAAAAAAGCAATAACCATCGAAAGTAGCGAAACCAAGATTCTGTTTGGTTTAATACTGTTTATACTAGGTCTGACAATCCTAATTTCCCCATTTATGCAGGATCACTCATCACTCTTTGACCAGATAACCCTAGCACTTGGATATGCTTCTCTTGCCTGGGGGACACTAACAATCTACCTGTCATTAGCACTCTTAACAAAGAAAAAGAAATTCTTTTCAGTTAAACAATCTTTTGGGTTACTATTTTTTTCTATCTGTTTAAACATCCTTCTCTCCTTCTGGCTAATAGAAGAGCAACTCAATGACACAGAGGCACTAAGAGGAGCGGGGGGACAACTCGGAAAGGCACTTCATCTTTCCTTAAACGGGTTCGTTGGTAGCTTCATAGAGATAATAATAATCCTGATAGTTCTCGTTGTCTCCTTCTCTCTAATAACAGCAACCCCACTACAACAAATTTTTGAATTCTTAGAAGATTCCGTCCCAGAAGGGAAAGAGAAAGAGGGGACTGGATTAAAAGGTTTTCTTAAAAAGCTCAGTTCCCCAGAGTTACCAGACGATGTAAAGATAGAGAACGGAGAGGAAGAAAAAGATGAAATTAAAATAGAAAGCGAAGAAGAAGTCCAAAGGAGATTAGATAATATACTTACAGCAGACGATACTACAGAAGAAGAGAAACAGGTTGAAGAAGATAATAGAGTAGATGAGGACTTTGTAAAGCAGGTTTCTGCGCCTGAAGATACACAAGAGAAGGAACCTGAAGGACCTAAATTTACAAATTGGCAATTCCCAGAAGTGGAAATTCTTCAAAAGCCAGAAATAAAAGAGCAAGACAAAGAAGTCTATAAAGATAAAGCTAAAGTAATAGAAGCAACACTTAAAAACTTTGGAATAGATGCCAAGGTCGTTGCAGTAGCAATTGGTCCAACAGTACTAAGATTTTCTCTAAGTATAAGCGTAGGGGTAAAAGTTTCCAGGATCAAAAACCTCAGTAATGACTTGGCTTTAGCACTCGCCTCTCAAAGTTCCTCCGTGAGAATAGAGGCTCCTATACCCGGCACTTCCTATGTAGGAATAGAGATTCCAAACCCAACTCCAAATTACGTATACGCCAGAGAAATGATTAAAAGACTTAGGAAAGAAAAAGATAAATACGAACTTCCTCTAATATTAGGGAAAGACATCACAGCAAAAACACAGATTAAAGATTTAACAAAAATCCCACACCTACTCGTGGCAGGAGCAACAGGTACAGGAAAGTCCGTTGCCATAAACTCTCTACTAACCGGACTCCTCATGACAAAGAGCCCAGATGAAGTTAAATTCATCATGATAGACCCTAAGATGGGTGTAGAAATGGCAATATATAATGGAATCCCACACCTCCTTAACCCAGTAATAACAGACTCCGAGGCTGTCGTTAATGCCTTGCAGTGGACAATCGATGAGATGATGCGAAGATATAGACAACTCAAACAGATTCGCGTTAAAAAACTCGCAGAATACAACAAGAAAGTTGGTTACCTCGCAATGCCTTATATAATAGTAGTGATAGACGAGATGGCAGACTTGATGCTAACCTCTGGTGCAGATGTTGAAACCAAGATTCAAAGATTAGCACAGATGGGAAGAGCTGTAGGAATACACTTAATCCTCGCAACTCAGAAACCTACCGTTAATGTAATTACGGGTCTTATTAAATCCAATATCCCGGGAAGAATGGCCTTTGCAGTCGCTACTAATATGGACTCAAGGGTTATACTGGACGAGTCTGGAGCAGAGACACTCTTAGGAAACGGAGATATGCTATATAAGGACCAAACTACACCTAAAGCACTAAGAATCCAAGGAACTAACACAACTACTGAGGATTCCGAAGCAGTAATAACCTCAATAAAAGACCAACTGTCAGAAGAAGAACCTTCCTATTCGGATGACTTAACAGAAGCTATCGAGAAAGGCCCCCAGGATGATATAAAAGGAGGACCAAAAGAGAGAGACCCAGAATTTGAAAAAGCACTTGCCATTGTAATCTCAACTCAAAAAGCGTCTTCTTCATTCCTTCAAAGGAAGATGAGAATTGGCTACAACAAAGCCGCTCGCTTAATAGATCAGCTACACCAGGCAGGAGCAGTAGGTCCTCAAGATGGCTCTAAACCAAGGAAAGTTTTAATAACTTCCCCAGACCAAATCTCCGACAAACTCAAAGAGGATGACTCCGAAGCCGTAGAGTAGTAGAATAGACAGATGATTACCGCAGGAGAAGTCTTAAAAAACAAGAGGGAATTACTCAAAAGAAGCCTAGAAAGAGTTTCAGCAGATACAAAGATCCAGAAACGCTTCCTTGGATATATTGAAAACAATCAATTTGAATACTTTGATTCAGAAGTCTTCCTAACAGGCTTTATTAAAATATATGCAAAGTATCTAGACCTAGACACAAGTAAAGTTCTTGCCTTGTACAGAAGAAGCAATCCTAACAAAACTACTAGAAACCCTGCTAACAAGAAAGAAGGTCCCAAACCCTCCAAGAAATTAAAAAAGAAAGCAACACTAGAGCCAAAGCTAATAATAACAATCCTGCTTGGGATATTTCTTTTTGCCATTTTTACATACATAGGTTTCCAAATATATAAATTCCAGAGACCACCATCACTAGAAATAACAGCCCCAGCCCCCGACAGCCAGGTCCAGACAGAAGATATTATAGTTGAAGGGGAAACAGACTCAGAAAGCATTATCGAGATAAATGGAGCTGCTGTAGAGACCAATGAGCAGGGAGAATTTAGCTATGAAGTGACGCTAAAGGAGGGACTCAATACAATAACCATTAAAGCAAGAAAGAATAACGCCCTAGAAAAAATAGAAACCATTAATGTAACCTATGCCATAGATACACTAGCAGAGGAGGATGAGGAACAAGAAGAAGTAACTGAAAATACCCTAAGGATAGAAGTCTTTGATTCCCCTGCATGGGTAAGACTAGATATAGATGGAGAAAACAAAATATCACAAGTCCTAGAACCCACTGAGGAAGAATTTATTATCGAAGAAAGCCTCTATATCATTACAGGGAGAATAAAAAATACAAGAATCTACTTTAATGACAACCTCTTAGAGTGGCAAACAAACCAGACAACTGGCGTCGCAGAACTAACCTGCGAATTAGAAGAAGGTGAACTCTCCTGCCAATAAAATCCTAATTTGCTAGGAAATGATATAATACTGCCATCTATGACTTCTTCTAACAATCAGATTGAAGAGATAAAAAACAGGCTAGACATTGTTAATGTAATTGGCAAATACGTCAAGTTAAAACAAACAGGAAAGAACTATGTTGGCCTTTGTCCCTTCCATAACGAAAAAACACCATCATTTGTTGTAAGTCCTGACATCCAAAGATATAAATGTTTCGGTTGCTCAGAAGCCGGAGATATCTTTAATTTCCTGCAGAAAATAGAGAATATAGACTTCCCAGAAGCACTAGAAAAACTAGCAAAAGAGGCTGGAGTAGAGCTTAAAAAACAAGAAGGTTTTTCGAAATATAAGATATTAGAAGAAATCAATTACAAAGCAACTCGCTACTACTACAACCAATTAAAAGAAAACAAGAAAGCAATGGATTATCTTGAAGAAAGAGGCTTTAGCAAAGAATCCATTAAGAACTTTGGAATAGGATATGCCCCAAGAAAACCAGAACTTAGAAAATATTTACTTAGAACTAAAAATTATTCTCAAAGACAATTACTAGACTCTGGCCTTTTTACTCTAAAAGATAAGGTCGTAAAGGAGAAATTCTATGATCGCATAATGTTTCCAATCAGATCCACACGCGGAAAAGTCCTCGGCTTCACAGGAAGAGTCCTTCCAGGAAACGACTGGGGGCCTAAATATATGAATTCCCCAGACACACCAATCTTCCATAAGAAAGAAAACCTCTTTGGACAGTATGAATCTCGTCAGGAGATAAGGAAAAAAGACCTTGCAATACTATGTGAGGGCTCCACAGATGTTGTCAGTGCACACCAACACGGGATCAAAAACATAGTAGCCCCTCTGGGAACAGGATTAACAAAAGAACAACTAGAGAAACTCTCCAAAACAACAAAGAATATCTTATTCTTCTTTGACAGCGACAAAGCAGGTCAGGACGCACTAATAAGAGGATTCAAGGTAGCTTCAGAGCTTGGACTCGTTCCTTATGCAGCCAGCCCAGAACCATATAAAGACATTGATGAACTCCTCCAAAAGGAAACAAAGCTTATGAGAAGGAAGATAACTAACAAAGCAGAGGCTTTTTCCTTTATACTATCCACTTATTTGGAGAATAAGAACCTTAATAGGCTAGAGGATGTCAATAGGGTGAAAAACTTTATAGGCTCTTTAATTTCTTCGGTGAGTGACAAAACCCTGGTAAACCTTTATAAACAGAAGAGCACAAACCTCACTAAACTGGACCTCTTCGAGGAGAGGGCCGAAAACCCCTATGAATACGGCAAAAATGAGCCCTCCTCCCAGTTCCATATGAAAAAGGCCGATAATAAAGTCTACAGGGAATACTTACAACTGCTTCTCTTGCTGGATGAAATTGACCAAGAATTTCTTGTTGATAAAAAGTATATACTACCCACCCCACTACAACAACTCTACCTAGAGATACTTAAGAATTACAAAGAGGGGAAAGGGAAATTATATTCCATCCTACACGAAACAGACGAAGTTACCGAGACCTTTGAGAACATAATCTTTGACCTAACAGCTATTCCGGAACAGGAGATAGAAATAAAAGAAGAACTAAAGAAACTTGCAAGAAGGCTCCAATCCCTTTATCTAAAAGAACAGCAGAAAAGACTCAGCCAGAAAGTTGCTATTGCTGAAGAAAAGAGAGACACTAAAGAAGCAGAGAAATATCTAAAAGAACTAGCTCAAATAAATAAACTTTTACAAGAGAATTAAGATGCCGGACATATCAGATTATGACAAATTAAATTACGACTATTCCCAGTACTGGCAAGAAAGGCTTTATGAAAACCTCGCCGAGAAAAATCTCTTAAACAAGATCTTCGAGAATGACAGGGGGAAGTGGTTCTTAGATGTAGGAGGCTCTTACGGAAGGATTACCTCTACCTATTACGATTCCTACAAATACCCCGTTATCCTTGATTATTCTCTCAAGACCCTAATTAAAAATAAAGAGATTATTAGAAGCAGATATCCCAATATAACCCTAATAGCAGCAAATGCCTACAAAATGCCCTTCAAAGAAAGCTCTTTTGACGGAGGATTAATGGTTAGAGTCCTACACCATATAGAAAAACCTGATGAATATTTCAGAGAAGCAAGAAGAGTGTTTAAGAAAGACGCTAGATATGTTCAGGAGTTTGCAAACAAGGTCCACATTAAAGCAAAGGTAAAGGCTTTATTTAGAAAAGATTTCGACTTCTTTTCAGAAGATCCCTATGAACAACCTATTGGAGAGAACCTAGAAGGTTCCAAGAAAGAAGAAGGCGGTATATTTCTTAATTATCACCCCTCCCACGTAAGAACCTTATTAGAAAAGAACAAGTTTAATGTCGTAAGGAAGTTTGGTTGTTCTTTTCTAAGATCACAGGGGATTAAAAAACTTCTGGGAACAGAAATCATGGTGTTTATTGAGAAAATCCTCCAGAAAACACTCTCCTGGACCAATATCCCTCCAAGCATTTTCTTTGAAACAACGTTAGAGAAAAAACCTTTAGAAAGGGACCTGGAAGCGGCATCTAAGTTGAAAGATATCCTTGTCTGCCCTTCCTGTAAGGGAGATCTAGCTTTTGAAGGAGAAGGGTATGCAAGATGTAAGAAATGCAATCTTGAATTCTCCAAGAAAGATGACATCTGGGACTTTAGGATAGAATAATGAAGAAATCCCTCGGACAAAACTTTTTTATTAACAAAAATCTCTCTGCACAGATTGCAGAGATCGTATTGGCAGAAGAACCTGATGTAATAGTGGAAATAGGTCCTGGACCAGGAGCTTTTACTCAATTTTTTGCTAAAGAGAATATTAAACTCTTTGCCATCGAAAAGGATGATATCCTGTCACTAGAATTAAAAAGCCTCTATCCCTCAGTAACTGTTAAGAATATAGACTTTTTAGACTGGGATTTCTCTGAGTTAGAACCGTATAAAGAGAAAAATATTACATTCTTTGGATCCCTTCCATACAATGTAAGTAAGAAAATTATTAAAAAGATAATAACTTCAGAATTCTTTAACTCCACAAGCTTTTTTATAATACAGAAGGAAGTGGCAGAGAAATACTGTGCCAAAGAGCCAAACAACAATTTTCTTTCCCTGAGTACCTCCCTATACGCAGATACAGATAAGCTGTTTAACATCTCTCCTGAGTCCTTTAAGCCAAGACCTAATGTAAATAGCACCTTCATACAGTTTACTCCTAAAGCCCTTCCCCTAGAGGACACAAAGGCCTTCGAGAAGTTCCTACATAATGCCTTTAGACAACCTAGGAAAACATTAAGGAATAATTTTGGAAGAAATTATTCCTTTGACAAGGAGGACATAACTCCACTCCTTCAAGAAAGACCTCAACATCTATCCTTGGAGCAATACCTACACCTTTTCAATAATCTCGCGTAGCTTTTGATATAATGAAAGGATGAAAAGGGAAAAGAGAAAGAAAGAGCCCCAGGAGGAATCCAAACAATTGGACTTGGGTATTAAAGAACCCTTTAAAAACAGGTTTTTCAAGATAAAGAGATCCATAGATTTCGCTGTATTAAGGTTTGAAGTTAGAAAATTTCTAAAGGATCCCCTCGTTTGGGCAACCCTTGTAATAGGACTTGTTTTAATAGCTCAGCAGGTGTATTTAATACTAGAAAATCTCACTGACTTACCAGTGTATGTCCCAATATTCAGGCACTTCTTATCTGCAGAAGAGAAACTTACACAGAGAGACTACATATTTGTATTCCCCCTGATTTCTTTAATAACTCTTTTGCTTTCTATGCTTTTTACTTCTAGATATTATAATAACGAAAAGAAGCTAACTAGACTTCTTCTTTTCTCTTCTTTATTATCTAGTATTTCGCAGAGTCTTATTTTAATTGACTTAGTAAATCTTTTTTAATATGGACTTCTCTTCAACAATGGTCTCTCTGACAGGGTTATTTAACAGAATCCCTGAATTTGTACAAAATACTGCATACGCTAAGTATGTAGAGTATTGGCCAATATTTCTAATAGGATTCCTTACAGCTCTCTTTATTACTCCAATCCTGGGCTACATCGCTTTGAAATCCAACATTACCTACATACCAAAGAAAGGACGAGGAGAGAGAGCATTTGACAACCCTCTAAAAGCCCTTCATGAAGGCATAACTCCATCCTTAGGAGGATTGGCTATAACCTTGCCAGCATTCATTGCAATCTTGGTATTTTTCAAGATAGATAGTTTTACATTGCCCATTTTAATATCTCTTTTCATTCTAATAGTAGGTGCAACTTTAGACGACATATTAAATCTTCCTGCAAAAGTCCAACTTCTCTACCAGATTGTTGCTGCAGGAATAATTGCTTTCTCGATATTGAATATTACTTCTATTCCCTTCTTTAACATAGATTTAAGCTCTCTAACATACAATTTCTCAATCTTTGGCATAGAACAATCTCTCGCACTCCCAGGTGACATATTCCTATTCTTCTGGATACTTGTTTGCATAAATGCCGTCAAATGGACAGCTGGTTCTCCTGGAATAATTGAGGCAAATTCTTTTGTAATATTCTCCCTGATATTCGTTATCGCTATGAGAGATGTTTCTATTTTCTCTTCTACAGTAAGCATTTTAATCGCTGGGGGTTTACTTGCTTTTCTAATCTTTGCCTTCCCTCCGCAAAAAATAATGACGGGCTCTGCCGGGAAATCTGTTTACGGTTTCCTTATCTGTATCCTAGCTATCGTAGCAGACGCAAAGGTTTCAACAACCGTAATGCTTTTAATATTGCCTTTAATAGACTTTATTTATGTAATAATAAAGAGGCTTTTGACACACAAACCTAAGAGTATAGGGGATCTAATGAAGCTAAGCGGGCCAGATCATCTACACCACCAATTAATGGATTTAAATCTCTCAAGGTCACAGCTTGTGTTAATAGAAATGGCGGTAACTCTATTCCTAGGATCCTTTGCCATATTAACAACAGGGGCTATTAGATACTTTACACTTACAATCTCCCTAGCACTCGGCATCGGATTCATTGTTTACATAAACGTAAGAGCCTCAAAAAAGAAGAAAGAGCAGGAGAAAAGCGAAAGTCCTGAATCTAAATATTCTTACTAAGGCAACCCCTAATTTCCTCAGAATTACAGCGTCCCAGAAGGTCGACACTATAGGTCCTGGAAGCACAGCTGTTTAGAACATATAATTAAGAGTTATGAAAAAGAACAAAATTGCCTTAATAACGATTTTTCTGATACTAGCTATCTCCATTTTGCTTTACTTCATTCCCATTAACCAGTTAATAGGAAAACTGCCTTTTATCAATCGTTTTTACAACAATACAACCTTGGAAATTAGTACAAAAGCGGGGGTCGCTAGGGTCTGGATAAATGGAAAAGATTATGGGGAAACTCCTACGAATATTGAAGACCTCCCAGAAGGTTCCTACCTCATAGAGTTGCAAAAGATAGTTGAAGAAGATGCTTTTTACAAAAAGCATTCATTCCAAATTGAGCTAACAAGAAATACTTCTGCAAGAATAGATTTAGAGATAGGACCAGAAGATCTATTACATGGAGCAATCCTTTATTACACACCCATAAGAACAACCTCCGACGAGGGCTTCTTGACCATAATAAGTGACGTTGATGATTCCAGAGTATTTCTGGATGGAGAATTTTTAAAAGTTAGTCCCATAACAAACCTTGGATTAAGAGAAAGTCAGTATGAGATAAAGGTTTTAGCACCAGGGCATGAAGAAGTAGAAGTCCCAGTGTTGCTGCGAAATAATTATGTTCTTAATCTCAAGACCTTCCATTTTCCAATACCTGTAGATTTCGAGTCTATAGAGACAGAGACTACAGAACCAGAAGCGGAAAGTTCCGAAGAAGAACCCACTGAAGAAGCTGTAAGCGAAGAGAGTGTAGATGAATAAAAATAAAAATGAGTAATTTACGATTAAACAAAATAAAACCACAGACACCAATAGCCATTATTATCCATGGTGGAAATAGAGTCGGATACTTAACAGCAAAAACCCTTATAGAACAAGGTTGTTATGTTGTCATAATAGACAAATTTAACAGCGAAACACGAAGATACCTCTCAGAGCTTAAGAAATCTGAACTCTTTGACTTCTTTGATTTTAAAGGTTTTAATTCTCTCTTTAAAAACGTTAAGAGGTTTGACTACCTCTTCTATTTCCTGAATGAGAAATTAGACAAGAAGGAATTTGACAGTAAAGAATTCCTAAACGAAACAAAGACCTTAGAGGAAACCCTTAGTAATACTAGAAAGAACAACGGGAAGTTCTCCCTCATTACCTCCCTTGCACTAAATAGAGAATTAGCAAACAGGGTAAATAATGAACAGTTGTCTACTCCATCACCTTATTCCTCAATGGAACTTCAAAAGTATTGCGAGACACTTGCTGCAGAGTTCAAAGACAAATCTAATATTAATCTTAGAATCCTAAGGCTTGGGACAGTTATTGGTGGAGGGATAGAGAAGGTGGACAATGATACTCTGGATGGACTTCTTACAGATACCGTCCAAAAAAGTCAGATCACTATAAAAGGGGAGGGACTAGATTTACATTCCCTAATACATGAGGCAGATGCTACATATGGGATATTGAAACTATCCTTCTCTGACAATACTAGAGGAGAAGTAGTATCTTTAGCAAATAAGAACAATTACACAACCCTTTCATTAGCTTACAAACTCTTGGAACTTAATACCGAGGCTCAAACTATTCGCTTTGTAGAGAATCCCGAGGAACAGTTCCTAATTCAAGATCTTTATGTCCCTGCCCCTCATGCCTCCAACTATGGTTGGAATCAACAGGTAAATCTTGAGGAGGCTCTTATAGAACAGATACAGAAATATTATGAAGCAACAAACAAGATTTGGGATTTAGATAAATCTCCTCAGAAGATAAAGCAAAAAAAGACCATTAAGGTAGGAAAAACTAAGCTAGGAGAATTCCTCTCTTCTCTCCTTTCTCCAATTAAGAAAGTATTCGCAAGAAAGAGGGAGACTAAAATAGGGGCAAAGAAGATAATAAAAGGGTCTCTAATATCTCTTTTACTAATAGCTCTTACTTATTTCGTCATATACCCAATAGTTGGAACACTAATAGGATTACTGTTAATTAATTCCTCTGTCAAAAATCTTTCTACCTCGATCCTAGATATGGATAGAACACAAAGTTCTCGGGAGATAGAGTCCCTTGAGAGAAATATCTCAAGAGTAGGACAGAGTGTAGACCAGATGTACTGGATATTCCAAGTATTAGGTAAAGACGAGCTGTATGACAACACAACTCAATTAGTCCTTGGAGCCCAATATACTGTCCAAGGTGCTAGACAATTAGTAGATGCTGTATATCCTCTTACACAATATATGCAAGATTTTGAACCAGCAATAGATTTACAGACTTCTACCCCCACAACAACAAGAGAATACAGGAGTTATTTGGAAGAGATAGAGAAAAACACTTACAAACTAGAGGAGGCAGACTACAGAATATCCCTGGCCTCAGAGATAATAACAAACCTTAATACAACAGTCTTTCCTAAAGCTCTGCAAGACAAGATTATAGAGTTCAAAGAGATCATCACCCAAATTGAGGAAGGGACTGAATCCTTTAAAGCTGTGAATTCTTTCCTCCCGGACCTCCTCGGCGTGGATGAAAGAAAAAGATACCTTATTCTCTTCCAGAACGAGGGTGAGATCCGAAGTACAGGAGGCTGGTTAACAAGTTATGGAATTATAGGTATAGAAGGAGGACAAATAAGAGAACTTTTTGTTGATGACATTTACAATGCAGATGGGACGCTGAAGGTCCAGAACAAGAGGTTTACACCTCCTAGAAGCATGTCTAACGCACTAGAACTAACTAACTGGCCATTCTCTCTAGTAAACTGGCATCCCGACCTGTCTGACACACTCACAGAGGCAGAACCATTTATCTTTGAACTTGGAAAGGGCAGTTCCCTTGAGGGGTTAATAACAATAGATGTTTCCTTTGTTGAAGAGCTTTTAGAAGAATGGGGTGGGATAGAAGTCCCAGGAGAAACAGAGCTTGTTACCAGTGAAAATTTAAACAGTAAAATTTTCCAAATGCATGAAGAGTTCGTTCCAGGATCAACTCAGAAAACAACTTTCCTAGCTAACCTTGCAAACGAAATAGTTAAAAAATTGCTTTCTATGAATGTTACAGACCTCATGGGAATAGCAGACATCTTTGAGAAAACCCTGGATGAGAAGCATCTACAAGCCACGTTCAAGAACAAGGATGCTTACAACTTCTTTAGCTCTAGAGACTGGGCAAACTCTATGAGCAATGAATACAACGATGCCCCAATATCAATAGATTGGAACTGGGGAGGAAACAAAGCAAATCTTTACTTGGATAAGAATTATTCCCTAACCATAAACGTAAAGGACGAAGATACCATAGATTTCATATACTCCGTAACCGTAGAGAACGCCTCCACTGAAAATGTCTATCCCGAGGGAGATTATATAAACTACCAAAGAATATATATTCCTCCTCAAGCAAAGATATTAAGAATTAGCGGGGTTGAAGACAACGAATATTCAGTTTATAGAGAGAGTGGTTTTAAGGTAATTGGTGGTTGGTTTAACACACCAATTGAATCCATAAATACCTTAGATGTCTCCTATAGAATAGAGAGAGAAGATGGGGCCTCTAATTTCCCAATCGTAATACAGGAACAAAACGCATTCTTTGACATAAACCTCTTCAAACAGCCAGGAGAAAAGAAATATGCTTACAAACTAGATATTACCTATCCCTCTACTTGGAATTTGGAAAATTCTCAAGGTTTAAATAGCATAAGCAACCAACTTTCTGGAAGATTTGAACTTAGTGAGGATTTAGAATTTCCTATAATTTGGAGAATTCCAAATTAGTATTTATCCTGCTAAACAGAGACCTTCGAGTTCTTCTTTAACTGCGTATATACCTCAAGAATATCTTCTAGAGATACTTTGTTTTGGGAAGCAAATTTCTTAAGTTCCTCGAAGCTAAGATCTACATTTAAGGGAGATCTGCTACTCATTCCCATAGGAAAAACATATGTAGCAAGGTTTTTTGATTTACAATTATGGCAAGAAAAGTGTATAATAGCCGAGACTCCAGTGTTCTGGACGATATTAATATCTTCGGGGCTATATGCAGTGCCACACTTATCACAAAACTTTGCTAGAGCATTTAGAAAGAACTCCTTATTCCCGAATGTGTTATTATCTTTATTGTTCATATATAAAATTATACCACACACTCTGAATGTCAGATAAAAGCAAATCCATCAAATATCTTATTAAAAAAGGAAAAGATCAAGGGTTTCTAACCCAAGAAGATCTTCTTGATGTTTTCCCTACAATAGAGGAGGATATAGACCTCCTAGATGAGATTTTTGAAAAACTTCAAAAGAATGAAATCGAAGTCCTCGAGCCAGAAGAAGATATAGAGGCCCAGGAGAAAGAGGAATTAACTCTCGAGAAGAAAATTAGGATACTAAAAAACATCCAGACAAACATCTCTACAGATGCAATAAGATCATATCTCTATGAAATTGGAAGAATTCCCCTCTTAACAGGTGAAGAAGAGGTTATTTTAGCAAAAAGAATAGAAAAAGGTGACAATGAGGCAACTCAACTTCTAATTACTGCAAACCTTAGATTAGTCGTCAGTATTGCCAAGAAATACAGTAAGAGTAACTTGGAGTTACTAGATCTTATTCAAGAAGGGAACATTGGATTGATGAGGGCAGTAGAGAAGTTCGATTACACAAAAGGATTTAAATTCTCTACATATGCTACTTGGTGGATAAGACAAGCAATCACAAGAGCTATCGCAGACCAAGCAAGAACCATTCGTATCCCAGTCCACATGATAGAGACTATCAACAAATTCAATAAAACAAGTAATATCCTTGCAACAAAACTCGGTCGTCCTCCTAAGGATGAAGAGATTGCGAAGGAGATGGACATTGAAGTAGAAAAAATTGCAGAAATAAGAAAGATAAAACAGAATCCAACATCCCTTGCCACTCCAATAGGAGAGGAGAAGGATAGCAAACTACAAGACATCATCCCAGATGATTGGTCTCAATCTCCCGAGGATTATGCAACTGGAGAATACCTTAAGAACCAACTAAGAGATATCCTAGATAGTCTTCAGGACAGAGAAAGAAGAGTTCTTTCCCTAAGATTCGGATTAGACGATGGAGTATCCAGAACACTAGAGGAAGTTGGAAAGGAATTTGGAGTTACCAGAGAAAGAATTAGACAGATCGAGGCAAAAGCACTAAAGAAACTAAAAGAAAAGTCTGCACAACAGAAATTAGATGATTATATTGACTAATTTCTCCCTACAAGGGTGAAGAACACTTCAGGAAGAACAGGGAAGTGATCCTTTGTTCTCCTACTAACGTTTTCTAATTCTTCTAAATCAAAACTGTTCTGTAATTGTGACACATATGAGTCTGCTTGAGGATTAATTTCCACTTCAGAACTCTCATAGTAAATATAAAGTCCCACCCAAACTACCACAAGAACCAGAAGCATAATTAATGGAATTGTCGCTTTCTTAATAATGTCCATATCCTATCTATAAAAATTTACATTATCTACATGATATATCCTTAAGGAGACCGTAAAGGCATTAGTCCCGTCATCCGCCGCTTCAGTTGAATATGAAAATGACTCTATAACAGGATACATAGGAAGATCCTCTAACTCCCTTAGGAAACTCAAGATATTCTCCTCTTTACCTCTAGCACTAAAGGTTATGGTATAAGGCTTAAGAGCTTTTGTCGTAATATCGTATTCTCTCCCCTTGTATCTCTCAAAACTTACAGAGGAAAGCTTATGACCATTACGAGTCGTCACCAACTCTATATTTGCCAATAAAAGACTGAAGTTATCTCCTGCAGGAAAGAGCATTTCTAAATCATCAAAAGCCTCCTTGTTAGGCGCGTATTGCTTATCTAGCTCGTTTAAGGTTGCCACCTTGTTTTCAAGCAGGGTGTTAACCCTCTCTTTTTCCTTAATCTCCCTATTTATCCTTGTAATAGTTGTAACTGTTGGCCTAATACCGAAAACTATCAATACTATGGCAACAAGTATAGAGAACCCGAAGAAAGCATAAGATCTCTTCTTCTCTGGAGACTCTTTAATTACCTTAATATATTCAGCTGTATTAATTTTCCGCTCTTCCACTTACCTCTCCCTCTTCATTTAAATAAAAAGAAACACCAACACTTATCTCCGCATCCTCTTTAGTTATCGAAAACTTCACATCCTCATACATAGGATTATTCTTCAGAGCAGATTCGTAATCCTTCACGCTGTTGAGATTGTTAGAGCTAAGACGCAAAGACACACGCCTTTCACTAAAATTTAACCCTTCTAAAACAAAGCTCCCTGGAATTCCACTAATAAGTTCCCTGATCTGGAGAGAGTTAATTGTCTGTCCCTCCCTTATATTCTCTATATCTCCCAAAAGCACTTGGTAATTTTCAAACAAGAATGCATTCCTCTTCCAGGTATCATTTGAAAGAAGAACTATCTTATTATTGATCTCTTCTGTAAGGTCATTGTTCTTCCTATCTAGCACAAATCTAGAGAAGAAAACTCCTAAAACTATTACCTGAACACCTATTAAAAGATATTTTCCTATACTAACAAGCCAAATATACGCGTTGCTCCAGACATCACTAGGATCGTAAAGGGTTTCCAGGAAGTTAATAGATTTTGGCTGTTTCTCTTTCTGAAACATATGGCAGTTTTAAACTTTTATTGCTTCAGTATAGCATATATTTAGATTTATGAAATCTTCTCAAAGAGTATTATCTTCTCTTTTTTCTCTAGAGCTTTCTTTGCTTTAATGGCACTTACCGGGATAATTGGTTCATAAAGCTCAGAGACCATTTGCAATAGGTAACTAAGGTTGTTTAAGATAATTTCCACTTCCTCTTTTTCCTTGCCTTTCTCCCAAGGCTCCCTCTCCGTAATATACTTATTTCCCCAATCAGCAAGTTCATCAATTTTTTCTCCAGCTAAAGCCAATTCATACTCATCATAAAACTCTTTTATTTCCTTCTCAAATCTGTCGACTCCTTTTCTAAAGGATTTTTCGACTGCTTCAACATTATTAATCTCCACTTCCTTACTATTTGCAAGGTGTATTGTTCTATTGAGTAGATTTCCAAAGTTATTGGCTAATCTAGAATTGTACATATTTGTAAGTTCTTCCTCCTTGTATGCAGAGTCTGCAAAGGTGGCAATCCCTGTTAAGAGGTAAAATCTCACAACTTCTGCTCCAAATTTCTCTTCCTGGTCGAATGGAGAGATGACATTACCAAGCGTCTTTGCCATCTTTCTACCATCTGGGCCAAGAATCATGCCATGTTCTAAGAGTCTTCTGCTCTGTGCGAGACCCACTGAAGCTAACATCCCTTGCCATATACTTCCTTGGAATCTTAGGTTATCTGGTCCAAAGATTTGTATTCCTGGCCACCATTTATTTAGCTTTTCCTCGTCTTCTCCAAAACCTATAACGTTAACATAGTTAGTAAGGGCATCAAACCAAACATAAAAAACCTGTTCTGGATCATTAGGGACCTCTATCCCCCAGGGGAGATTCTCCTTTAACCTAGAAATACTTATGTCTTCTGTCTCTCTGATTATTGCCTTGAGTTCGTCTAGCTTTCTCTTTGGTTTTAATACCTCAGGATTCTCTTCTAACCACTTAAGAAGTGTATCCCTATATTCCGTAAGCTTGAAGAAGTAATTTTCTTCCTCTTTAATCTCTGGCTCCTTGTCGTGGTCTGGGCATTTACCATCTACCAAATCTTTCTCTGTTAAAAATCTCTCACACCCCACGCAGTAAAGTCCACTATATTTCTTTTTGTAGATATCTCCCTTGTCATTACACCTTTTCCAAAATTCTTTTGCTGCCTCATGATGCTTTGGGTCAGAAGTTCGGTAAAAATGATCATACTCTACAAAAAACAATTCGCAGAAATCTTTAAATCTCTGAGCATACTTATCTACAAATTCCTGGACTGTAATTCCTTCCTTCTTTGACTGATCTAAGATCTTCTGCCCGTGTTCGTCTGTTCCTAGGTTGAAAAACACATTTTCTTCCCCCAGTTTTTTTCTAAAGTATCTTGAGATGGCATCGGCTTGTATAAATTCCAGGGCATGCCCAATATGTGGCTCTGCATTAACGTAGGGGAGTGTAGTTGTAATATATAGATTTTCTTTCTTCATTCTTTTCTTTCTTAATTTAGATTAAAAATATAATCGTTGTAATGATTATATAACTATTTAATTATCCTGAGAAATTCTTGTCCCTAACGGGACATCATTTGCTGTGACATTAACAACCCTTTTGCTAGCCCTAGCTTTGAAAGTTCCTGCCAAACCGATTCAGTAGCAAAAGGCATAAATGGATGCATTACCTTAAGATTCTCTTTAAGAAGATAGAGTAGTTCCGACAGATATTGGATTCTTTTTTCACTCCCTGTCTCTTCCCCCTCTATACTTTCTTTCACCTGTTCTATCCAGATATCACAGAATTCATGCCAGAAAAATTCCCTGATCTTCTCTGCTCCCAGATTAAATTGATATTTTTCTATATATTCACCAACTTTTTTAACATGCTCCCTTGTTCTTTTAATTCTCTCTGTATCTTCCATTGGACTATCTATTCTCTTGGAGATCTCTTCTATTTCACTCTCTTCGACATTCATAAGTATAAATCTGCTAGCATTCCAAACTTTGTTAACAAAATTTCTATTCCCTTTAATCTTTTCTTCTCTCACTGGTGCATTTGAACCGGGTAAGGCATCAGAGTAGTACCAGAGTCTTAATGAATCTGCTCCGTATTTTTCAAAAATTTCTTTTGGTTCCACACTATTACCTTTAGATTTGGACATTTTAGATCCATCTGGAGCTAGTATCATCCCGGTTAAGAAGATATCTGAAAAGGGTAGCTCTCCAGTTCTGTATAGACCCATCATTACCATCCTTGCAGACCACCAGAAGAGAATGTCTCTAGCATGAATCATCATTGAGATTGGATAAAATTTCTTGAAATCTTCACCCTCTGTCCCTCCTAGAGTAGAAAATGGCCATTGGCCAGAACTAAACCATGTATCAAAAACATCTGTTTCCTCTTCCCATACTTCGCCATTCTTAGATTCTGGCTTCTCTTCTCCTACATAGAGCTCTCCTGTCCCCTTAGGTTCGTTGCCTGTCTCTTTCTTATAGTCTTCTACGCTCTTTCCTTCATTTTCATGTAACCAGTCGTAGAGTTTCTTGCCTCCGCTATACCATATTGGGATTCGTTGACCCCACCACAGTTGTCTAGAAATACACCATGGTTGGATTTCTTCAAAGAAGTGACTGAGCGCTTTCTGCTGTCCTTCCGGAAAGACTCTTAGTTTTCCTTTCTTAATATTTTTTAATGCTTTTTTAGCAAGAGAAGAAACATCTAAATACCACTGGTTAGATATTATTGGTTCAATAGGTGTTCTACATCTTTCACAAACGGTTACTTCATGCTTAATGTTCTCTATCTTGATGAGTAATCCCTGTTCATCTAGCTCTTTACACAAAACCTTGGAGCATTCTACTGTCTCCATTCCTTTAAATCTCTCTGGAATCTCTCCTTCCATTTTTCCTTCTTCATTAATGACATTTACTATTTCTAAGTCATGTCTTTTACCAATCTCAAAATCGACAGGGGAGTGAGCTGGAGTAACTTTTACTGCTCCCGTTCCCATTTCCATATCTGTCTCGTCATCTGCTATTACGGGAATCTCTCTTTCGGCTATTGGTAGTAAAACTTTTTTACCTATGAAAGGTTTGTATCTTTTGTCTTTAGGATTAACAACAACTGCAGTGTCTCCCAACATTGTCTCTGGCCTTGTTGTAGCAACTGTTATTCCCTCTGCTCCTAGAAGTTCTTTTGCTAGTTTCCTATCTTCTTTCTCTACAAAAGGATAGATTATGTAAGCAAAAATTCCTCTTCTCTCTTCGTGTTCAACGTCTATATCTGCTAAAGCAGTCATACAACTAGGACACTGGTTGATGATTCTCTTGTCTCTGTATACTAAGCCTTCTTCAAACATCTGGTAAAAGGTCTCATACACTATTTCTGTAAGCCTTGGGTCTAGAGTAAATAGTTCTCTGCTGTAATCTGCAGAAAGACCTATTCTTTTCTCCTGTTCTCTAGCGTTCTCTATATTACTCATGCAGAATTTGTAGGTTTCTTCGTAGAATTTTTCTCTTCCTAGCTCCTGCTTGCTCTTTCCCTGTTCCCTAAGATGCCTAGCAAAAACAGTCTCCGTCTGTATTCCTGCATGATCTTTACCTGGAAGAAGAAGGGTCGGATGACCGGTCATTCTCATGTATCTACCCATAACATCATGGAAGGAATAACCACATACATGTCCTAAATGTAGGTTCCCGTTTGCGTTTGGAGGGGGGAGGGTAATTGTGAAAGGTTCTTTAACTTCTTCCTCTATTTCTTCTAAGTACTCTTCCATTTTGTCTGGATTCGTTAGCCCAGACTCGTACCAGAGCTTAGAAATTTCTTTTTCATCCCCAGAGTTGTAGGCTTTTGGTAATTCTTGCATAGAAACAGAGTAATACAAATATGTGTATTATAACAGGAAGAAGAGAGGAGATGAAGAAAAATAAAGAAAGAGTCCCAACTATTGGAGGTTATTTCCTTTTTAAATATGCTTGCCCAAAATTCGACTTGGTGACATCACAAGCAATGATAAGAGATGGTTTTACAACAACACCCCTTAAAAACTTTGGGAGAACCTTCAGAGATCTGTTCCTCAATTGATATGGACCACAATCAGCATTCCACCCTTCTGGTCTTTCCACGATTACCGTCTCCGAATCCTCACTGAGAAGATGGTTATACAAGCCTCTTAGATATTGCTCTGCAACTTCGGGAACAATCTCTATCCCTATATAAACTTTCCTGTCAGACGAGAGGGACATTGCGATAGGGATATAACTTATCCCTTCTGGAATTACAAACATCCCCCTGTAACCAAACCCTGTTTCGTAGATCCAAGGATAGGAAATCTCACCTAACTCCTTCTGGGTCTTCAGAACACCTATTAAAGGTCTTTTTTTATTCTCCCTCCCACAGGAGGCATACAATTTATCCAATTGAGAACAACAGTCATCCCTTAATCCAGAGATATATTCTTGCTCTAAATCAGGATTTTCTCTAAAAGCTTCAGCTTCCTGTTCAAAACTGGGCGTCATATTTCTTTACAGAAATTTTATATATTGGGGAGTCCTAAAGTATACCAACCTATAGACTTACAAAGCAATACTATTCGCTTATCTGGTTACACTCCTCGCAAAATCTAATAGATTATGTTAAAATACACATACTTTAAGGCCCTAAATAATTTTCTCCCAATTATTTCTTCCGCAAAGAGTCCTTTTAACCTGTATAATTTACAAGGTAAAAAAAGGGCACACATATAATATATATAAATAGTTAAAATAGAAAAATGAATAAGAATAATAGTAATAGTTTACTTCAACTATGTACTCTTTCTGGTACGAGCGAAATAGGAAGAAATTCCAATTTTGTAGAATACGGAGATGAGATAGTTATGGTAGACGCAGGGTATTCGTTCCCTGGACAAGAATTATATGGCATAGATTATGTCATACCAAATACGAAATATTTAAAAAAGAATAAAAAGAAAGTTAAAGGAATTCTAATTACCCATGGTCACTTAGACCATACTGGTGCACTTAGATGGATACTTCCAGACTTAGATTACCCTCCTGTATACGCTGGTGGATTTGCTAAAGCTCTAATAGAAGAGAAGCTCAAAGAGTACAAGATGGACAAGAAAGTGAAGATTATTGGGATAGATAGAAAATCTACCGTCAATATCGGTAAATACTTTAAAGCCACCTTTATAGGAATAAATCACAGTATCCCAGATGCTTTCTCAATATTTTTAGACACTCCAAAGGGAAATATTTTCTTCTCTGGAGACTACAAATTTGACAAGAATCCAGCAAATGAACCACAGAGTGACTACGAGAAACTAAGGAGCTTAAGAGGAAAGATAGATTTGGCACTCATGGAGAGTACCAATGCTTCTACACCAGGAAAGGCACCTTCTGAAACAGAAATTGCTAACAATTTAGAAGAGATAATTAAGAATCAGAACGGCAGAGTCATTGTCGCTGCATTCTCTTCACTAATAACAAGACTTTACTCTTTAATAGAGATAGCTAAGAAGACAAACAGAAAGGTTGTCCTCTCAGGAAGAAGTCTTGAAACTGCAATTAAGATTGCAAGAGAGAAGAGATACATCAATATTAGTGATGAATATCTAATCAAGGAAAGAGATATTAAAAAATATCCAGAGAAAGAAATCTTAATCCTCTGCACAGGCAGCCAAGGAGAGAGATATGCTGCTCTTAATAGAATGTCCCTTAATGAGCATAAATATATCAAGTTAAAAGAGAGTGACTTAATAATTCTTTCTTCTTCTGAAATTCCAGAGAATATTACAAAGATTGAAAGAATGACAGATAGATTACTCACTTTTGGAGTCCAATTAATAAAGGATAGTGATGACAACAAGATCCACTCAACAGGACATGGAAATCAAGAAGATATGAAGATGATGGTTGAGTTAATACAGCCTAAGAACATAATGCCTGTTCACGGATCCTTAACCTTTAGATACTTCCATAAAAAGAACCTCATTAAATGGGGTTACCCTGAAAAGAATATCTTCCTAACAGAAGACGGACAATTCTGGAACTCTAATGGACACTACTGGAACAGAGGAACAAAGATAGAATCTAAGCCTATACTAATAGATGGACTAGGAGTAGGAGACATCGGAGACATAGTCCTCAAAGATAGAAAGCAACTTTCGGAATTCGGAATGTTTGCGGTAGTCCTTAACCTCAGTTCAAAGAACAAGAAGATTATTGGTAAGCCTAAATTCCTTTCAAGGGGTTTTGTATACCTAAAAGGATCTCACGAATTGCTAAAAGAACTAGAAAATGTCATCTTCGACGCCCACAGAGAGTGGAATAAGTCCTCAGGGAAAAAGAACAGATATGAAGAAAAAGCTCTAGTAAAGAAGCTAGAGAGAGAGTTAAGTAAAGTAATTTACAAGAAAACGGAAAGAGAACCAATTATCCTTGTAGCAATCATTTAATTACTAAACATTTAGTATAAATATGCTATACTTTCCATATGCTGAACCTGCCTTTTTTAAAAACATCTTCTAAAGGAAATATAGTTGAAGGAGAAAATATAATTGCTTTGGACATCGGGACAGAGCAATTAAAAAGTCTCCTTTTCACAACGGAGAATCTCGGAGTTGTAGTTAAGAAGGTTTCAAGAATAGAACAACAGCAACATGCAATGAAGAGCGGAATCATTAAGAACCTAGATACCGTTCTAGAAAATTGTAGGCTTGCTGTTTCAGAACTCAACGACAAAGTAGCTACAGATGAACAACCTAAAAAGGTTATCATGGGCATTGCAGGAGAATATATCCAGGGAGTCTCCATAGTAGTTAATTACCAAAGGGAAGAAAACTATGACAAAGAGGTTACAGACAAAGAAGAGAAGAGAATCCTAAACCAGATACAGAGCAAGATAGAAGACAGTGGGAAAGAAGACCTAAGTCAGAGAATTGGCCTAACTAATGAAGATATTGAAATTCTACACATAACAAAGACGGGACTAGAAATAGGGGGTATGCCCGTTGACTCGCTAATCGGTTACAAAGGAAGAGATGTTAAACTACATTTCTATGCCTCCTTTGCTCCAAAGACATACACAGAGGCACTTAAGAAAGTCGCAGGAGAGCTTAAATTAGAAACCCTTGGGATTGTCTCTCAACCATTTACCGTAGCAAGAGCCTATGCTGGTTCAACCAATAGAGATTTCTCTGCTATCTTTATAGATATAGGGGGAGGAACTACAGACATCGCAATAGTAGAGAAAGGAAATGTGGTTGAAACTAAAATGTTTGCTTTTGGAGGTAGAACCTTTACGAAAGAACTCTCCAGGGTCCTAGATATAGAATATCGGTTTGCAGAACAGAGAAAGATTAAATATTCAAAGAAAGAATTAAACAAGGAATTAGCAAGAGATGTCCAAAGAGTTGTTTATCCTGTAGCAAAGCTCTGGATGAAAACCCTAAAGTCAGCCTTCTCTTACTGTGACGACATAGATTCGTTTCCTACACAGATTTACCTTTGTGGGGGAGGAGCCCTATTACCAGAGGTGAAAGAAGTCATGTTGGAATTCCCATGGAAAAAGTTCCTACCTTTCCCAGTTGTTCCAAAGATAGACTTCTTCAAACCAGAGAACCTAGAGAATATTAAAGACAATAGTGGGAATCTAAGATATATATTTGACATAACACCTGCAGCTTTAGCGAAATTTATCTACGATACAGAAGTTAAAAATAACTAAAAATCTCATGGATGAAAATAAAAAAATAACAAAAATAGTAATAAACAAAGAAGATGAGCTTACAGATATTGTAAGCGCTATTCTAGACTCCCAGAACGAGAGAATCGTTCTTACTTTCGCAGAAGAAACAGACCTCCTTATTAGTCCAATAAACTTAAAAGTCTTACTTGAGACCGCAGACGAGAATGAAAGGCTCCTAGTAGCCCAGATCATTAAGAATCCAACAGGACAAAGAAATGCCGCATTAGCAAATATGTCTACAATAGACACTCCGCAATTCCCTGACGAAGAGGTTTGGGAGAAAGAAGAGGAGAATAGAATGAAGAGATTAAATCCTCCAAAAAAAGTTGCCAAAAAGGAAGAGCCTAAGAAAGAAGATCTCCCTGAGGGAGATAAAACTTCAGATTTTCAAAAGAGAGTTAATAGCGCCATAGAGAAGAACAAGCAAGATCGGGATCTAAAAGAGCCTGGAGACGACTTACTTATTACTCTAGACCAGGATCTCCCTACAGGACAAGAAGAAGAGATGAAGTTTGTCCGTTTAGACGAAGATCCTGTAGCTCAAGAACAAGTAGATCTCTCCAGAGTAGACTTTAAAGAGAAAACAAAGAACCCAATAACAGGAGAGAAAAAACCTAAGGTTAGAAAGAGTGTAGACTTTTCTAAAGCTTTTAAATCTTTCTTTGCTGGGATAGGCAGCTTCTTCAAGAGGATTCCCATTCCTAACAAATTAAAAAAACTCGCCCCCATTATTGGTATCTCAATAATAGTATTAGCTCTCCTCGTAGGTTTAATCTTCTTTAGCACAGGGGTGGTAGCAAAGGTTAAAATCTATGTAGAAGCAAAAGAGGTTGAGACAGAACAGAATTTTGAAGGGGATGAGAATATCAAAGAGATAGATTTTGAAGAATTTAAGATTCCAGTTAAAACAGAGACTGTAGAAAAAGCAAGATCTACAAATGTAAACGCAACAGGGACAGCATTTAGGGGAGAAAAGGCTACTGGAGTAGTTAACATTACATACCTGTGTCCAGATGAAGCGGATGAAGGTTTGGAGATTCCAGCTGGGACCTCTCTAACCTCTGGGGGGTTAAGTTATACCCTAGATTCTGCTGCTTCTGTGGAATGTAACATCCCTGTAGAAAAATCAATTACAGCAATAGAGGTGGGAGAGGAATATAACTTAGCAGCTGGGAAGATGTTCGCCATACAAGGATATTCAACTAACCAAGTTTTCGGTTTAAATAGTTCAGCCCTAACAGGTGGTTCGAAAGAAGAATACACTGTTCTTTCTAAAGCAGATGTGGATGGGGCCGTTGAGGACCTTAAGAAGCTTGCAATAGAGGAGGGGGAGCAGGAGCTAAAAGATTTAACTGGTAATTGGAAGATTATTGAAGATTCCATAACAAGTAAAGTTGTTCCGGACAGCATAGATACAGAGGTTGCAATAGGTTCAGAAGCAGATACTGTTAATGTTTCAATCAAAACAGAGAGTAAGGCTTCCTACTTCCTAAATGACGGTTTTGACGAAGGGGTCGCCAATCTTCTTACAGAGAAGGCTAAGGAAGAAAAACTTTTCGAAACAGAAGGTGATTGGGACCTAGAGTTAGATGAAGAGATAGAGAAAGAGATCTCTGTTGTGGAGAGTAATGCAGAAGGCATAACCATTAAATTAACTGCCAAGGGTATTGTCAAACCAGAGGTAAACAAAGAGAGCATAATAGAGGACCTGAAGGGAAAGAATTGGGAGGAGGGGAATGAGTATATTCAATCTCTGTCCTTCTCAGAAAAGGATGCTCTTGTTGACTTTGTCCCTGAATGGTTCCCTGAATGGCTAAAATCATTCCCTGGGAGACAAGGGGGTATTATTCTAGAGATTGGAGAAGTGGAATAATCCTTTATTTTAGACCGATTTACTGATAAAATTGCAGCTGTTAAGTACCTGTAGCTCAATCGGATAGAGCAACTGCCTTCTAAGCAGTAGGTTGTCGGTTCGATTCCGGCCAGGTACGTTCTTTCGTAAGGAGAGATGCCTGAGTGGTCGAAAGGACACGCTTGGAGAGCGTGCGTATGAGAAATCATACCGTGGGTTCGAATCCCACTCTCTCCGCCAGAAGCTGTTCCTGATGTTAAAGGCCCTTCTTTACAAGATTAACATTTCCTTGTTCATCTATAACAAGATAAGAGAAAAACTTCCCCATGACACACCCTGTATTAAAGAATTTGTTTTTTTCATCAATTTCCGGGATATGTGTATGACCCATGACATAATTAATCTCTCTAGGCTTTATACTCTTAACATAATCATTTCTACTTGTTGCCATTTTGTTTTTGGTAACTTTTGCTGGAAACAAATTATAGGAGAAATTCATCAATTTATAAACCAAGGGTCCTAAAAGGGGGATTTTATCTATCAAATAATAATAGTTACGAAAACGTACCTTTTTCTGCTCGTGGAAAAACCTATGTCCATGTTCAAAATGGAAATCTTTTCCTCCAATATTTATATCAAAATCGATCCCTTGTTTGTCGGAAAATATCTCCCCCAGATGCTTCTGGCTCTCAGCCCTGTAATCGTGATTTCCATAGATGTAAATTGTCTCCTTGCTCTTTAGAAGGCTTAGAAGCTCCTTATAACCCGAATTAACTAATTCCTCAAATGATCCTCCCCAGTTATCCCAAAAATCTCCATTTATGATTATTCTCTCATACTTCTCAACTAATTTTTTCAGGAAAGAATCTTTTTCCTTATCATATTTCCCTAGATGGGTGTCTGATATTACTAGCGTATTCATATTGATATTCGTTAACTATTCCTCGAGATTATACACCAAGAGACTCTTCTCTTGTCTGCTCTCTCCATATATTGGAAGAAGATTAACCAGAATCAAAAGGATAGCAGATGGGAATGTAAGAGCTTTAAATAGCAAATCAAATGAAAAACTTCTCAAAAGAATACTAGAAAGCCTCCTTAAAAAATCCAACATACAGATATATTTACACTTTTACTTTCCCTTGTAAAGAATATATTAGTAGAGAAAGAAAACTGAAGAAAATAACCAATCCCTGAGGAAGAGAAAAGAGATAGTGGTCAAAAAGACCTATTACAATAAGTACAAAAAGAATCAAGCTTCCATATACTGAAATCCTCTTAATATTTTTAATAATTGCATAAAACAGAACATAGAAGATTAGAAGGAATCCTAAAATTCCGAACTCTGATATATATAACAGAAAAATATTATGTACAGGTTGGGTTAGAAGTATCCCCCTGGAAGTCCTGGGAACTATTCCCTCCATATCTTCAACAAAATTCCCTCCCCCAACACCTAGCAACCAATTCTGTTTAATAATCCTAAAACTAGCCTTAACTAGATCCAACCTTTCCGACCAACTCCTATCTCCACTATTGAAAAGATTCTGAAATCTTTCTAGAAGTAGTAGGGGAGAGAAAGAAATACTTAGCAAAGATTTCTTTCTAAACAGAAATTCTTTTAAAAGAAAAACTAGAAGAACAAACAGTGCTAACAAAATACTAACTCTAGAGAAAGTAAATACCATAAATAAAAAGGAAGCTCCTATTAATAAACTTCCCATTAATTTTCTTCTCTTATAGAGATATATTCCCAAGAAGATCCCTAGGAGTAAAAATCCCGCAAGAACATTCGGGTGAGGAAATGTCCCATAGGCCCTTAGGAAGACTTGTCCAGAGAGTTCTACAAAACTAGAGCCCATCATCCCACCTACTATCTCAGATTCTCCTAAGAAATCTATTCCCAAACCAGAACCTCTCTTAAACTGAACTGCTCCTAGAGTCCCTTGAATTAAGACATTAGTCAGAAGTATTACTGCTCCTGAGTTAAATATTTTCTCCTTTACCCTTTTGTCTAATTTTATTTCCTTCATTATTTGCAACATGGAGAGGAAAAGAAGGATTAAAGAAAACAGTCGAAGTGAAAACAATAAAGAGTTAATATTAAAAAGGAATACATTCTGAACAAGTAGGAACACAAGAAGAGGAGCTAGGCCATTTTTAATGTTTTTAAACAGATTCTTATAGAAAGAAAACCCTTTCGTTAAAAGGATATTACCTAAAACTAAAAGTATTCCTAAATCTATAATAGAAAGAGTAGGGACTAAATAATTAACATATATTCCCTCAACAAAAGGCTCAGCAAGTAAAACTTCTGTATTAAAAATTTCTACAGAGAGAGGGAGCTGCAAAGCTATATTGAATGGTAGAACAAGGAATATATACAGAAGGGAAGAGAGAATTAATTTTTTTGTGTAAATAAATAAACCAACCCAGAATAACAAACTCAGGAAGATTACAATGGTCTTCTGGGGAGATTCCTTTAATAGAATAGGGGACAACGCTAAGAAAAGGATTAATACAATAGTAATAAATAGAAATTCTTTTTTAAACTTGTTTTTAGATAGAATTGTCATTTAACAATTCTATCACTAATAATTACTTGTTTGCAGGCTTAATTACAATGTGCCTGTCTCTTCCTTCTCCCTCACTCTCTGTGATAATGTCATCGTATTCAGATAGTGCCATATGAACAGCCCTTCTATCTGCAGGCTTCATTGGAGGTAATTCTATGGATTCTCCAAGAATTCTAACGTCATCTGCCTTCTGTAGAGCCATCTCTTCTAGATGACTGTTTCTTTCTTCCCTGTAACCACCAACATCTACCAGGACTCTGTAATTAGGATCCTGCTCTGTCATTTTCCCAACCATTAACTGAAGAACATATTGCATTGAATCAAGATGTCTACCTCTATTACCTATCATGTAACCTAGGTCTTCTCCTTCAAAGGAGATCTTTATATACTTAACATCTTCGTCGCCTTCCTCAAGGTTTAAACTTCTCTCACAGTCAACCTCTAATAAAGAGCATAGTGTTTCTACCTCTTTTTCTACTAACTTTATTAATTCTTTGTCTTTCATATGACAAGCCTAACAATTTAATTACTTACTGAATTACTTTGGAGATTTTTTACTCTTCTCCTTATTTTTTCTTAATTTCGTAAACAAATTCTGTATTCCCTTCTCAGTCTTGTCCCAATCTAAAAGCATGTACTGAATAACTAGCGTGAATGACTGAATCGCCCAATACAAACTTAATGCTGCTGGAGCACTAATTGCGATGAATATTGTTGTAAATGGCAATATCAATGAGAAAGACTTGGTCATTTTCTTTGTCATATCCTCTGGAGACAACTCTTTCCCCTTCTTTGGCTCCTCTGGTTGAGGGAGTCCTCCCTGCATAACCTGAGTAAATTTGGTGGTAAGGTACTGAGAAATTCCAACTAGAACACTTAACCCAAGATAGGGGAGTGCCTCTACAGAGAATTTCCCAAATTCTGAAGAGAGATCATTAAATGACTTAGTAAGGTCCCATATTAAGAATCTTGTATTGATTGTTAAAGAAGCTCCGTCATTTAGTAAATTAGTAACAAAAGGATATATTCCATTTAAATCTCCTGTTGTAACATTCCTTATAACCTGGATTAAAACAGAAAGGATTAAGAGCTGAGGAACGAAAGTTATGAGACAGCCAAGAGGATTGTACCCAACCTTTTTGTAAAGTTTTATCTGTTCTTCAGATAATTTCTCTGGATTATTCTTATACTTTTTCTGCAAGGCATCTATCTGAGGCTTTAAAGATGACATCTTCTTTGTCATCTCGGTTTGCCTCTTCATTAGAGGGATTAGAATCAACCTTATTAAAATAGCAATTACTATAATTGCTAAACCAAGATTCTCAAAGAGTAGGTCGTAGAAAACAATAAGAAGATTAAGAACCGGGAAGTATATTACATTGTTCCAGATTGTTGAAAACATTTTTAATAATTTTAAACTAATGCTAGCGAATATATCATAAATTTGTATTAAGGAACAGGATCATAGGTTCCCGCCTCTGTCCAAGGATTACATCTGACAAACCTTTTGAGAAAAAGCCAACCTCCTTTAAATATTCCATACTTCTCTATTGATCCATATCCATATTCTGAACAAGTAGGGGTGAATTTACAGAATCTTGTATTAGGTAAAAGCTTTCCCATAAATCCATGATCGAAGGAGAAAATTTTCTGATAACCTTTGATTATTAAAAGAACTAACTTCTTAAACATATTATTATCGGTAATTAATAACAAATTTCTTATTTAGAAAGAATCTCTTTAAACTGTCCTTCTACTTCTCTTTTAAGTAGATTCTTTTTATCACAATAGCTAAAAGCTATATACTGAAAATCCATACCTAGTTGACTAAGGTTCTTTTCATTAACAACCTCCATAACTACAACTCTCAGCAATCTCGTCATCCTATTCCTTGCAACTGCTCCCCCTATCTTCTTACTTAAAACAAACCCAAATCTAGGATTTCCTACATCTGTTTTAACAAAAACAAACATGCCATACTTTCCACGAGCTTTCTTGCCTTGACGATAAACTTGTTTGAAATTTTCTGGTGGTAAACGAAATTTTTTAGGAAGCATAATAATATACTATCTTATACTCTTTCCCTGCTTTTTTCTCAACAATTTGTATTCTTCACTTACAGAAAGGTCTTTCCTTCCCTTTGCTCTTCTTCTCTTTAGAACTCTTCTTCCTCCAGGAGTCTTAGATCTTGCCCTGAATCCAAATTTCTTAAGTCTTTTTTTATTTTTTGGTTGATATGTTCTCTTCATACAGGGCTATTATACAGATGGATTCCCTTCTTGCCAAGTGTTTTCCTTTGCACTCTTTTTTATATCCAAAATTATTGGAGTGTTTTTCAGATATTAAAAACTCCCTTTTTATAAGCATTACTTTGACACTGTGGAGAACATATCCACATTTCCTCGCAAATCATTATAATGAATAAAAGTCCCAATCGGCCATTTGACTGCCCCCATTTGAATTATTTAAGCTGCCTACTTATTATTGTTAGCGCTATGAAAAAAGCAGATTTTGAAAACCACTTACAGCAAATAGAGACTACTTCAAATACAGTCAATGGAGATGATCACTTTGACCCGGAAGAAGTTTGGAGAGAAGCAAGAGAGCATTTAAAGCAAGCAATTGGGCAGAGAGAATTTGGAGGTCTTTTCGGTAATGCTTATATTGAGGATATAAATAATGGGGTAGTGCAGATATCTTGTGATGCAGCATATAAGAGGGAAAAAATTCTTAAGGATTATAAATATGCCCTACAAAAAGCTTTCCTTAAAACTTGTCAGAGAAATTTTGACATAGAGGTAAACCTAAGAGAGAATAGTCGTTCTTCGGGGAAGCCAAAATATGAATACCACAATCCTACGGGAGAAGATAAAGAAGAAGTTCTGGATCTGTTCTCTGCAGCAGAAAAAGAAGAAGAGGCATACAATACGGCTTTAGAGGAATCTCATCTTAATCCTAAATATCTATTTAATAATTTTGTTGTAGGTTCAAATAACAGACTGGCAGAAGCTGTAGCACAAGCTGTTTTAGAAGACCTAGGAAAAGCCTACAACCCTGTTTTCTATTATGGGGAGACTGGAGTAGGTAAGACTCACCTTATGCAGGCAATTGGAAACGAAATACTAAAAAGAAATCCAAATAAAAAAGTAATCTACATATCAATAGAACAATTCCTTAATGAAATGGTTGAAGCTATTAGAACAAAGAGAAACGAAGATTTTAGAAATAAATACAGAGCAGTAGATTTACTAATAATAGACGATGTTCAGTTTGTAGAAACATACCCTAGGACACAAGAAGAATTATTCCATACATTTAACACCCTGTATCAAGCTAACAAACAAATAATTTTAGCCTCAGACAGGCCACCTAAAGAGATTAAGAATATTACAGATCGACTTAGGTCTAGATTTGAAGGTGGAATGGTTGCAGACATACAGGCTCCAGATTACGAGACTAGAATTGCAATACTAAGGCAATATTTGTCAGAGAAAAATACAACTGTTCCAGATGAATACGTAGAATTAATAGCAAAGAATATTCAGAGCAATATAAGAGAACTGGAGGGGGCATTAACAAAAGTTACATCACTATTCAAATTGGGAGTAAACCCTACAGAGGAAGATGTTGCAAGAATTTTACAGATAGATTTGGAAACAAAACGAAAAAGAATTACTCCTAAAAAGGTTATAAAAACTGTAAGCGAAGTCTTTGATGTTAAAACAAGTGAGATAAAAGGAAAAAGAAGAACCGCTTACATTGCTCAATCCAGACAGGTAGTTATGTACATACTTAGAACAGAGTTAGAACTACCACTTGAGAAAGTGGCACAAGAGGTAAATAGGAAAGATCACACAACCGTAATCCATGCTTGTGAGAAGATTGAACAGATAAAGGAAGAGAACCCTAGAATTGCAGAAAAGATTGATAGCTGCGTTAAAATTCTAAGAGGGTAGATGTGTGGATATCTTTGTTGATAACTAGCTAATATCTCAGGATAACCTTGAACCTTTTCCACATCCAAAAACGTTGTTACTAGGTAAGAAGCTCTTTATAAAGGAATTTTATGATTTAATCCTATTCACACTTATTAGAAAGTTATCCTTAAACTTTCCATAAAAATCATCCACATATGATTATCTCTTAATAGAAAAGACTCTTTGGCTTAAATAGGGGATGTTTGTATTAGAAATTTATACTCATTAAAACAGGTGTCAATAATTCTTATTAGCCGGAGTAATTTTATGTTCATGTTTGGAAGTTATAAACATATACACACTCTCTACTATGACTACTACTATTTATATATATAAAAGATTAGTAATTAGGGATATCAATTTTTTTCTTACTTGAAAAATGATAGAATTAAATACATAAAACTGCCTACATTTAAAATATTATTGACTAATATATGAAATTCAGTTGCAATCAGGATACATTCTCAAAGTATTTGAATATACTAAGTAGAGTAGTTAGTTCTAAACCAGGATTACCTATTCTCAATAATATCTTTCTTCAAACAGAGAAAGGTAAGTTAATAATGAAAGCTACGGACTTAGAATTAAGTATAACTACATGGATAGGTGCTGATGTTGAGGATGAAGGTAAAATAACTCTCCCTGCTAAGCAACTATCTGAATTTGTAAATTCTATTCCAGAGGAAATTGTTAATGTTGAAGTAGAGAAACAGAATTTCAATATATCTACATCTAATAATTCAGCAAGTTTCAACACTATGCCTTCTGATGATTTTCCTAGTATTCCTGATATAGCTTCCAAAGATGATCCTTTCATACAGATAAACAGTGCGGATTTAGTAATGGCTATAAATAGAGTTGCTTTTGCAGCAGCCACAGATGATATAAAACCTGTTTTAACTGGGGTTAAAGTAGAGATTGAGGAAGATGGTGTTTCTTTTGTAGCGACAGACGGTTTGAGACTTTCCAAGCAGGTTATTAAGACTGCAAAAGGTAAACAAGCTAAGAGTTTCCTAGTTCCTGTTAGAGCACTCAATGAACTATCTCATGTTATTAATGAGATGGGTGGAGAAGATGAGCTGATATCTATTTATCTAATAGAAGATAAGAACCAAGTTATGTTTAGAGTAGGAGATATAGATTTAATATCTAGATTAATAGATGGAGAGTTCCCAGAGTACAAACAGATAATCCCAACTGGTTACAAGACAAAATCTGAGATAGGTAGGGAAGATTTTCTTAATTCCCTAAAGGTTGTGAATATCATTGCAAGATCTGTTTTAGGAAATAAGATGATTCTAGATATAGATTCAAAGGGAGATAAGATATCTCTTTCAGCAACTCAAGCAGACTTAGGTAAGAATGAGAGTCATTTCCCATGTAAGATAGAGGGGGAGGATCTAAAGATTGCTTTTAGTTCTAAACTCTTAACAGACATTCTTAATCACGTAGATAATGACGGATTAATATTCGAATGCTCCGAGGCTGTAAGACCCGGAGTCTTCAAGATTAAAGGTGACGATGAGTTCATACATCTTGTGATGCCTATGATGCTCTAGGGTAGCTTAGAACTCTTTCTAGAATCTTTTAGTTTGTATCCAATACCATGGACTGTTTCTATTATTTTTCTGTCTTGGAGTTTATCTCTTAATCTTTTAATGTGAACATCTACAGTGTTAGAACCAACATATTCTCTGTAATCCCAAACATGATCTAGTAATTCACATCTGGATACAGTTCTACCCTTGTTTCTAACTAAATATTCAAAGAGATCATATTCCTTTTTTCTTATCTGTATATCCTCATTTCCTTTGTAAATACTCTTTGTATTAAGATCTAGCATAAAGTCTCCAATATAGAGGTGTTTATCTACATAGCTCTTTGGTCTTCTAACTAGAGATTGAATCCTAGCAATTAGTTCTTGAACAGGAAATGGATACGTTAAAACATCATCCCCTCCATTGTTTAGAAAGTCTACCTTCTCTACCCAACTACCCTTGTTGCATATACCTAACAATTTACTCTCTGGGCTTACCTTAACTATGTATTTAAGTAACTCCTTTGTAACACCTTCTCCTAAATTTGTATTAAGAATTAGTATGTCAAAGATTTTTCTTTTAACCAAATTCTTACTTATGAAAGTCTTGTCATCTTGTGTGACTTTATATCCATACGAATCTAGGGTTCTCGAAACCAATTGGGAAATGTTAGAGGAATTCTCTATAATTAAAATATTCATCTACTGTATATTAAAATTTAGTATTGCGAATAATATTGAGGAGAGGGGTTACTCTTAAAACCTAGAAAATAAACAATTATGAAATATATACTGACAATTATTACAATATTCCTAGCCTCTGTTATATTCGGGTACTATTTACTTAACAATCCTAACTTTCTACCAACGACTCAGATAGGGGAGTATAACTGGATAAATATCTTTATATTAATGATCCTTAGTTTCCTTTCTATTTTCTCCTTACTAAATCTCTTGATCTTTCTAATACTACACATATTCAAAAAGGAGATGAGTAAGAGGGAAAGGATTGTTAAAAGTGTTAAATTGTCCTTCCTTATAACTCTTGGAATAGTTATTGTCTTCACTTTAAACTTTTTCCATATTCTTAATTGGATGTGGGGGATTTCTATTCTGTTGGTTGTTTTAATATTCACATTTGTTATATGATAAACATATGCCTGAAGAGAAAGATAATAAAAAAGTAAATTCCTCAGAAAAGAACGAATTCGACAAGCTTCTAGACATAGTCTCTGGAGAGAAAACGCTCAGGGAGAAGCAAGAAAAGATAAATAAAGCTAAGATAGAAGCAAAGAAGGCTCAGAAACAAAAAAGAAGGGAAGAGATAGTTAATGAGGATGTAAAACTAGAGGAAGATGTTGTTCCTAAAGAGAAAATTATTCAGAATATTAAACTTTTTGAATGGACAGCACCAGATAGAACCCCTGTAAAGTTTGAAAAGAAAAGTTTCCTAATAATAATTGTTATGACACTTCTTTTTTCTCTTTACTTGGCAATAATGAAGCACTATCTTCTTATGGTAGCCATTATGTCTATTCTTTTCCTTCTTTATGTTGCTGGAACTACTAAACCGGTCAAGATAACACATAAGATTACGGCAAGAGGAATAGATACAGGAGCAAAGCTTTATGAATGGTATATGCTTAAAAGCTTTTACTTTACTAAGAAAGAAGACCAAATATTACTTCTTGTTGAAACTAATTTAAATTTCCCCGGAGTTTTGACATTTCTTGTAAATGACAATGATAAGGACCCAATATTTGTCTTGTTACAAGACAAACTTCTATACAAAGATATTAGAAAGTGGAAGTGGTTAGACAAACTTAGTTATGGTGAATATATTCCCCTAGAGAAGGTATAAACAGATGAAGGCTATTGTAATAGGGGGTCCCCATTTGTCCGAATCTGTTGGTGGGGCGAATTTCTTTTTTGTTATTAATGTAGAGATAACTCAAGGAATATAATCAAATTGTTGATATAATAGCAATAGAGGAGGGATGCCTGAGTGGTCGAAAGGGAAGCACTCGAAATGCTTTGTCTCATTTATTTGGGACCGGGGGTTCGAATCCCTCTCCCTCCGTCTTCTATTAGTCATAAATAATCATCTCCAAGTTAAACACATCGGATACTCAGCTGTGGATAAGTAGCATATATGGGCTAGGAAGCCTTCTCTAATGGCACTTATCATCGACGTTTAACACTATATTTACTCGATACTACACTATAGGAAGCTGGTTATTTGTTCTCGTTCTTCTTAGTATTCTTGTGCTATATTATTAAGGGAAACCTTTAGATAATCTCAATGAAAAGAATAGTGAATAAAAGTGTAGTAAAAAGGAAAAAACTAGACCCAACACATGTCTTTTTGCAGTTCCTAATGATGTTCTTAACACTCTGTTTCTTAATAGGGGCATCCTATTTTCTTCAAAATATCGTTTGGCCTGATAAATTCACAACTACAATTTCCCTAATATCTGGAGCTTTATCCATAATAATAGCCAATCTATTCTTTTACAGAAGTTCCCTAAAAAGTAAGGACAAAAGAGGATTCTTTCTTTTCGGTATATTATTCTTTCTCTTAGGGATATTAATAGTTGTAGGGACAACGTTAGGAATATTAACAGTTGCTAATAGGGTTCTTCTTGAATTTCCTCTAACCTTTGCCCTTTTAGCTTTGTTACTTCTCTTTTTTGTAAAAAGGGATTGGAAATATGACAATCTTACCTTCTGGGAGATATTCTCCATATCTCTCTTTATCTTCGCAAAGCTCTTTCTTGTAAGCTCTTTTCTCTTTGTAGATGTAAAACTAATAGAGTTCTCTTACATCGTTGAACTCTTTGCATATGTCGCAATACTAATAGGGGCAATAAATGAGGTTTACGAGGCCTTAGGGACCATTAGGGGTGCAAAAAAAGCTAAAAAGAAGTAGTATATATACATGTTAATGCCGAAATTAAAAAAGTACCAGAAGAAATTTTCACATTCTTATGCCTTTGGGATATATCCCACATTAGATCTTCTTAAGAATAGGAAAGGGAGTGTTTTAAAGGTTTTGTTGCAGGAAGATAGTGTAGAGAGTAAGGGTGTGAAGGAAATAGTGGAGATGTGTAAGAAAGAGGGGATACATTATGAGGTTAATGACAGGCTAATAGAGAAGCTAGCTATTAAGGAGAATACGTATGTAGTAGGAATTTTCAATAAATATACTTTGGAGTTAGAAAGGGAGAAAAACCATATTGTTTTAGTTGAACCTAGAAATATGGGGAATGCAGGGACAATAATTCGGACAATGTTAGGGTTTGGATATAAGAATTTGGCCTTGATAGAACCAGCAGTAGATGTTTTTGATCCCAAGGTAGTGAGATCTACAATGGGAGCGTTGTTTAGAATAAACTTTGAATATTTCCAAACGTGGGAAGAATATATTGAAAAATACCCCAGTAGGAATAATTATCCGTTTTTGCTTGAGGGAGCTAAGGAAATAAGAGAAATAGAGTTTAAAGAACCAATATCCTTGGTTTTCGGAAATGAGGGAAAGGGTCTTCCAGATAAGTTTAAAGATATCGGACAGAGTGTATATATTCAACATGGGAAAGAAATTGACTCTCTAAATCTTTCAATAGCAGCAAGTATAGGTATGTGGGAGAGTGTCCGAAAAGGGGAGTAATAGGCTGGAGGAAGAAAAGTATCTATTTTGGAAGAATCCTGGAAGAATCTATATATTTCCAAACATTCTCTCTTAAATCCTCTATTGTTCCATCATTAAGGATTACAATATCTGCCAATTCTATACACTTTAGGAGGCTTTGTTTTCCTTTATCAGGGGAATTCATCTCTCTTTCTTCTGTTTCTATAAACTTTTTGTAGGTTAAATGGTCTGTTTCAGAATTTCTTTTTAAAGATCTCATATATCTTGTTTTTCTATCTGCATCGACTGCAATTAGAATAAAGTTTGGTTTTTTCTGTAAAGCTTCAACTTCCCCTTCTGTACGAATGCTTTCTATAACAACAGGTTTTTGTAATTTTTCAGCTTCTTTATATAGCTCTTCTACTATGTAGCTAGGAGAGTGTTTTTCCCTTATGTCGTTTGCAGTTTCTATGAGGGTATTTCTATTTACTTCTAGATTTCTTCTTTTTACTTCTCTTGCAAGATAGTCTCTCACAGAGAGATGTTTGAAGCCGAAATCCTGTTTCAGGATATCTACAACAGTTCCTTTTCCAGCAGCATTTGTTCCTGTTATTCCAATGATTAGCATAATATTTAATATAGCATACTTATGGAGAAGGGGATTGTGGTTAGGGTTTAAAAAAGGTGTGATAAATGCTATAATACTGTTGTTCTTTATCAATATGGGGACGTAAGGCTTTCGACAGAAGATTGCGTTTAGTTATCACAAACCGGTTGTTGATTCGTTATTCAACACACAGCTTAAGTGTAGAAAATAAGATTGTCGCCTTTGCTAATGAGTTTACCGCTAAGTTAAGAGCAGCTTTTGCAGCTCCTGCTTACGCATATAACTTTGCATAAGGTCTAGCTGATTATTTTAGCTAGTGTCTATTATTCCTTTCCCTGGTAGGGGATTATAGATAGTCGTTATTAGGGTACGGTTGGTTATTTGGTCGGTAGGATAACTTTCTTAGATTTATAACCGAGGGGATATTTCTTTTTGTTAACCTTTTTAGAAATATCTTACTATACAGGGTTAACTATGTTTGTACATGGTGCTAAACAAAGCTTTTGGACATGGGTTCAATTCCCGTCGTCTCCACCAGATAAAGAAAAATTCTTACGTTCTTAGTTATTCTTTCAATTTAACTTTCTTTGAGGTTTTGGTATCATTTTCAAACATGTTCATACCATTTGATAAAAAAATAATAGAAGATAAAAAGTTAAGAACCCCACTTATAATATTAATATCTATCCTCCCAATTTTAATTATCTTGGGAATGTATATTTTAAACAGAGAAAACTATCCTTTGTATAAAAGGGTAGGGAGTGAAGATAACCTAATAGAATGGCTACAAGTTCTAGCTTATGCCTCCTCTTCCATTCTTGCCTTATTACTCTCTCTTAGATTCAGAAAAGTTTCTAAAATCATGTTTGCTATATTTCTAATCCTCTCATTGGGATTTCTTTTTGTAGCAGGAGAAGAGATTAGTTGGGGACAGAGATTATTTGGGATAGAGGCAGATGGAGTGTTTGATGGAAACACCGAGATTCCATTTCTTAAGAAGAACGTTCAGTCTGAGACTAATTTACATAACTTTGTTCCGATACACAGTAAAGTAGGATATATGTATTTAGGAATAGGGGCATATGGAATTTTTAGTTGGTTTGTTGTTTGTATCCTAACTAAAATTTTCAAAATCCAGAAAGGGATCAGGAAATACTTGAGATATTTCACCGTCCCACCATACCTTTTCCTTTACTTTTTTGTAAGTGCAATAAATCTCCAAACTATAAGCAGAAGGGGAGTTGGTCCTCAGGAGTATGAACTTGCAGAATTAATTCTTTCCCTAGGAATATTAATCACAATGGTTATATACTACATATCTGCAAAGAAGAACTTTCAAGAAAAAGGTTCTTCTAAATAACAGCCATACTTGTTAGAACCTTATCTAGATTCTCCAATTGTTCCTCCGTGGCATCTTCAGAGATTGTATACATGTAAGTATCTCCTCTGTTCCCACCCTCATCCTCAAATCCAAAGTCTTCCATTCTTAAGAAAGAGACTTCACATTGAGGCTGGAAGTAATCATCTCCCTCAATTGTGTCGTAATATATTGCTGTTTGAACCCTCCTTACTGTTTTGTCGAGCCAAGTAAATTCAGAGTAGAGGACCTCTGTAAAGTCTAGATATTCTATCTCTTCTCCCATTTCACTTGCCAAATCTTCCTGCTTTTCCTCGTAATCTGGGTCTGTGTCTTCAAATTTAGGAAGTTCAGGACAGCCAATAAAACCGATTCCAGAGACACCTTCTATCTTCATTATCTCTTCGTCATTGTTACTGATTAATATCCCTGTTAAACCGGTATAGACAGGTCCTTCTGAGGAGATCATGGTTGTTCCTTCACCATCAAAATATTCTGTAATCGACCATTCTGAAGGTAAGACGGCGGTGAAGTTATCTCCCTCAAAAGTTACCAAGCCAAAGTCCGTGGGGTTGGAGGATTCTTCCTCTGTTTCCTCATTTTCTCTGCTTTGGATATTTAAAATATTCTCTAAATCTATATACCCATTTTTGTAGGCAATATACCCAAGAAGAATGACAGTCACTATTGCTAGGAGAATATTCAA
>Ga0172382_10001421_pt1 | contig 42766 bp, 31 predicted proteins | sample Leawel138RmetaG_FD_122245 | JGI IMG/M metagenome (GOLD analysis project Ga0172382, IMG submission 122245) | Leachate microbial communities from a municipal landfill in Southern Ontario, Canada - Leachate well 138R metaG | ecosystem: Engineered > Solid waste > Landfill > Unclassified | place...
AGTATGCGGTGGTCGCGCTCAGCTCGCTGACCGACGCGGCGATCGACACCTCCGACAACATGCTGCTGACGACGGTTGGCCGGGCCGAGAACACCGGCATGAAGTTCAGCGAAGACCGTACCGAAGTGCTGGATACCGGCAAAGCCCCGATCCAGATCGAGGTGATCGAGGCGGACATTTCGATTCGCACCGACAAGAAGAACCTGACGGTCTGGTCTATCGGACCGGAGGGCTTCTACACGGGCCGGATCCCGTCGACCTGCGCGGACGGCGTGCTCAAGTTCCACCTCGGTGACACCTGCCAGTCGATGTACTACCTGATTTTGGAAGAATAAGCTGCACCAAGCGCATATGAAGTGTTGGCTGCACAGGATCTATCCAGGTTCTGTGCAGCCAAGTTCGTGAAGCAAGTCCCATCGGCTGTTGACTTACAGCCCAAAACCATGGATGGTTTATTCGATATGCGTCATCATCAGAAAAAAGTTGTTGTGATCGGCGGCGGCACGGCTGGCGTGATCGCCGCGATTGCGGCAGCCAGGCAGGGTTGTTCGGTCTGCGTCATCGAGCAAAACGGCTATCTGGGCGGTGTCGCGGGTTTTGGCATTCCCTTTCTTGCCTTTAAAGATGGTCATGGCCGCCGCGTGGTCGGCGGGATTGCCGAAGAACTGATCGAGAAAATGAAAGCCATCGACGCCAGCCCCGGGCATGTCGGCGGCGCTTACTGGAACGGGCCGGGCAGCCGGCAGCAGTTTCATTTGACTCCCTACGACCCGGAAGGATACAAGGTTGTCATCCTCCAGATGGCGCAGCAGGCGGAGGTATCGCTGCAGCTGCACGCCTTCTTCCATGGCGTCGAAAAAGATACCAGCGGCCGCGTCACAGCCGTTTGGGTCACCAACAAGGACGGCCTGGTCAAAATTGACGGCGATGTCTTTATCGATGCGACAGGGGATGCCGATGTGGTTCGGCGGGCGGGATTCCCGTGCCGAGCCGCAAAGGAAGGGCAGCGCCTTCAGAATGTATCGGGCATTTTCGTGCTGGGCGGTGTTTCGGCCGAGCGGGCGCTGGATGCGATGAAAGCGGGCGATCACCTGGAAGGCTGGGACGATTGGCATACCCGGATCGTGCACGGCGATTTGGTCGAAGGGCAAAAGGGCATCAACCATTTTGCGGGGATCATGAAGCCGTGGCAAGATGCGCGTTCGCTTGCCTTCACAGCCGTTTCATGGCGCCAAAACGTCTATTCACTGAATATTTCACGGACAACCGGTATCGATGGCAGCCGGCAAGATGACCTGGTGCGCGCCGAGATCAGCGAACGGAACAACATGTACGAAATCTACCAGGCGATCAAGCGGCATGTTCCAGGGTTTGAAAACAGCTTTTTAATGACAACATCGCCGATGGTCGGCATTCGCGAGTCGGTCAACATCGCCGGGTTGTACACCATGACGGCCCAGGACGTCCTCGAAGCCAGGGAACACGACGACAACATCGCGCGCGGCTGTTATCCGATCGATATCCATGATCCCAAGGGCGGACATACCCAGTTCATGTTCATCCGGGACGGCGGATCATACGGCATCCCGTTCCGAAGCCTGGTTCCGGCCCAATCCGTCAACCTGCTGGTGGCGGGCCGTTGTCTTTCGGCGACGCACGAAGCGCATGGATCGACCCGGATCATGGCAACCGCCATGGCGGTCGGCGAGGCGGCGGGAACGGCAGCCGCGTCTGAATCGGCCGATGTCCCGTCGGTTGATATCAAGGCATTGCAAAAGCAGCTGCGTCAGCAAGGAGCCATTTTAAATCCGGACGAGGTTATTGCCTGAACAGCACAAGATGCACAACGATGAGTAACACCGAATAACCGGTGGCAGAAAGGGGAGGATATGAGACAAGTTAATCCTGACGGCCCATTGCATGTTGGCTGGGCCTCGCGCGACATCACTCCTGACCGGCCTGTCAATCTGGCCGGTCAACTGTACGCACGTGTTACGGACCAGGTTCTGGATCCGCTTACGGTTACGGCGCTGGCCTTATCGGACGGTCATGAAGCACAATCCGTGATCTTGATGTCGCTCGATATCGCGATCATCGAGGATAAGCTCTATCTTGAGGCGCGCCGGCGCATCAAGCAGCATTTGCCTGATTTTGCGCCTGAGCACCTGGTCCTGTTCGCCACACACACGCACAATTCGCCGGCTCCCTTGGCCTATGTCACCTATCCGCCTCAGCCTGAGCCTGTATTATCCCTGGCGGACTATACCGAACAACTCCTGGCAGCCATCTGCGACGCGGCAGCAGAAGCCTGGCAAAACCGGCAGGCCGGCGCGGTCAGCTGGGGCTATGGGCAGGCCGTGGTGGGTTTCAACCGCCGGGCTGTGTACCTGGATCAGACGGCCAAAATGTACGGCAAGACCGATGGAGACCTGTTTTCCCACCTGGAAGGCTATGAAGACCATGGTGTCGATTTTCTGTTTACCTACGATGCGTCCGAAAGACTGACCGGGATGATCGTCAATCTGGCGTGCCCGTCCCAGGTCAGCGAGTCCATGTTAGCTGTCACGGCTGACTTCTGGCATGATGTGCGCCGGGAAATCCGGCAGCGGTTGGGAAGCGAACTGCATATTCTGCCCCAGTGCAGCGCTGCCGGCGATCAGTCGCCGCACCGGCTCTATTACCAGAAGGCAACTGCCAGGATGCTGCGCCTGCAAGGTTTGGCAGGCCCGGAGGAAGATACCCGTTTGGCCGAGCGGGCGGCGATCGGAAAAGCGGTTGCCGACGCGGCCGTATCGGTGCTGGCGGCAGCAGGCTGCGATATCCGGCACCAGGCTGTGTTCAAACATACGATGGCCTGGATTGATCTGCCAGCCAGGATCGTTAGTGAAGCAGAACGCGACATGGCCCAGAATCTGGTCGACAGCAACAAGCCATAACTGTCAGAATCTGGCGCCGATCCGGCCGGATACGACTATTCCCATAGCTATGTGCTCGTGCACCGCTTTCAGAATGTGATCGACCGCTACGCTCGGCAGGGCGATCAGCCTGTCATGCCGGTTGAAGTCCAGGTGCTGCGCATCGGCGATATGGTCATGGCGACCAACCGGTTTGAGTTGTTTCTTGACTATGGCTTGCGTATCAAGGCAAGAAGCCCGGCGGTGCAGACCTTTGTCGTGCAGCTGGCCGGAGCAGGATCATATTTGCCGACAGAGCGGGCTTTGAACCATAAAAGCTATGGCGCCACAATCGAAAACAGCATGGTTACCCCGCAGGGCGGCCAGAAGCTGGTCGACGAAACGCTTACTTTGATCAACAGCCTGTTTGACTAGATCACGGATACCGGAATCGACACAACGTGCATCGATCATGACACATTCCAAATCTGTCTAAATGAAAGGAAGGAAAAGAAAATGGCAAAATATGCACCGTATCCCGTCCATTGGAACGAGGCACCCGTGGATATTTCATTTGTGTTCAAGCAGGAGAAACCGGCCGGGCGGCACGGCTTCCTGCAGGTGAAGGGCGACCAGTTCGTCTTTGAAGACGGAACACCGGGCCTGTTCTGGGGCACGAACTTCAACAGCGGCGCCAATTTTCCGGATTTTGACTACAGCGAGCAGACGGCGAAGCGCCTGTCGAAGATCGGCGTGAACATCGTGCGCTTCCACCAGCTGGATTCGGAATGGGCGACACCGAACATCTTCCAGTTCAGCAAAGGCGAACGGACGAAATCGACGCGGACGCTGGACCCGGAGAGCATGAAGCGTTTCGACTACCTGATCTACTGCCTGAAGCAGGAAGGGATCTACTGCTATCTGGACCTGATGACCTACCGCAAGTTCAAGTCGGGCGACGGGGTGGAAAGCGCGCTGCAGCTGGGCGACTCGGCGAAGCCGTACAGCATCTTCTCGCGGCATCTGATCGACCTGCAAAAAGAGTTCATCAACAACATCTGGAACCATGTCAACCCATACACGGGGCTGGCGTTCAAGGACGACCCGGTGATCGTGCTGTCGGAGATCACCAATGAGTGCGACCTGTTCAACAGCCGTTTCAAGTTCGACGTGGAGCCGTACCACACGGAGTTGGTCGGGCAGATGAAAGCGTGGCTGGCGCAGGAGGGGCTGACCTACCCGGCGGAGACAGCCGACTTCCATGAGCAGGACGAGACGATGATCCGCTTCAAGATGGCGGTGCAGGAGCGCTACTACCAGGAGCTTTATGACCTTATGCGCAACATCGGGGTGAAGATCCCGATCACGGGCACGAACTGGAGCATTAACGCGGCCAACGCCAAGACGCAGAAGATTCTTGACTTCGACGACAGCCACGCCTATTTTCGCGGCAGAAATTGGCAGGAGTTCTTCAAGGAATTTGACAATCACCCGATGGTGGCGGCAAAGGACGGCATGCTGCGCAGATTAGCCTTCAACAGCTCGCCGGACCGGCCGTTCTTTATTTCGGAGTGGGATACCACCTGGCCGAACGAGTTCCGTGCCGACAGCTCGCTGCTGATGGCGGCGGCAGGATCCCTGCAGGGCTGGGGCGGCTTCACGATCCACACTTATATGTATTCCACCCGGCGCGACCAGCAGATCCTGGGCAAAGAGCTGGCTGCCCGGACGATCAGCAACGTACCCTACCGCGAAGGTATTTTCGCGACCTGGAACGATCCGGCCAAGTTCGGCATGTTCTATCACGCCGCCCTGATTACGCGCCGCGCCGATGTCCGGCGCGCCGAGCAGTCGCTGGCGGTCGCGATCGACGATTTGACCCGGGTTCCGGACAGCACGCCGGCGTTCAGCCTGGTGGCCGAGCAGAATAAGATCGGCATGGTTTTCGACGGCGAGCCGCATGGTGCGGACAAGGTAATCGGTCCCGACACCTGCGTGGTCGACGAACAGGCTGGTGAGGTCACTTCAGATACGGGCGAGCTGTGGCGCAGCTGGACCAAGCAGGTCGGCAAGATCGATTCGCCCAGGACCCAGTGCATCTACGGCTTCCTGGGCGAGGCAGGTGAGCTGTCCACCCAAAGCATGAGCGTTTCGGCCAGCAACGAGTATGCGGTGGTCGCGCTCAGCTCGCTGACCGACGCGGCGATCGATACCTCCGACAACCTGCTGCTGACGACGGTCGGCCGGGCCGAGAACACGGACATGAAGTGCAATGAAGACCACACCGTGGTGCTGGATTTCGGCAAGCCGCCGATCCAGATCGAGGTGATCGAGGCGGACATCGCGATTCGCACCGACAAGAAAAACCTGACGGTCTGGTCGATCGGGCCGGAGGGATTCTACACGGGCCGGATTCCGTCGACTTGTGTGGACGGCGTGCTCAAGTTCCACCTCGGTGACACCTGCCAGTCGATGTACTACCTGATCCTGGAAGAATAAGCCTTTGCGTGAAGATGCGGGCGGTGCGGGATCCAGTTTGATCTCGCACCGCCGCAACCACATTGTGGATGTTTCTCACCAATACTAAAAAGCGATTTGCCAACCGATCGGAGGACTGCGCAATGGATAAACACCCGACACACATCAAGTACTACCTGCCCTGGGACTACGCGCCCGTCGACATTTCCTTTGTGTTCGAAGCGGAAAAGCCGGCCGGGAAGCATGGCTTTCTGAAAACGGCCGGCAAGCGCTTTGTTTTCGAAGACGGCACACCGGTCCGCTTCTGGGGATCCAATTTCAACAGCGGTGCCTGCTTCCCACCCAAGGAGCACGCGCCTAAACTGGCCAGGCGCATGGCCATGATGGGCCTTAATATGATCCGATTCCACCAGATGGACTCGGAATGGGCCCGGCCCAGCTTGTTTCTGTTTGCCAAGGGCGGGCTGCTGCAGAACACGCAAAGCTTCGATCCGCAATCCATGGATCTTCTGGACTATTTTATCTATTGCCTGAAGCAGGAAGGTGTTTATGTCTATCTGGATCTGCTGACATACCGGCGTTTCCGGGAAGGCGACGGCCTGGAAAATCCAATTCAGCTGGCAGACGGCGCCAGGCCGTACTGCCTTTACAACCGGCGGCTGATCGAACTTCAGAAAAAATTCATCCATGACCTTTTGACCCACTACAATCCCTACACCAAGCTGCGCTACATCGACGATCCCTGCATCGCCCTGTCGGAGTGTGTCAACGAAGCGTCCTTCTATGCCCAGAAGGCGACGGCCGAGCCCTACCGCCACGAGCTGTGCGAACATTACCGCCTCTGGGCCGGGGAAAACGGTTTGCCGCTAAAGGATGACGAGACCATTGATTTCGTCAATCCGGATGAGGATATGCACGCCTTCTATACCGAGATGTTCCGGCGCTACAACCAGGAAATGCTCGTTTTCATGAAAGAACTGGGTGTGAAGTACCCGCTGACCGGCAGCAACCAGGCGCATGCCATGTCGGTGGTGGAAGCCCATGAGGACTGCGATTTCGTGGATAACCACGAATACATCTGGCTGGGCACCCAGGCCAACATCACGAACCAGAATCCGCTGGCGATCGACCGCTCGTTCGGGACCATGCTGGCCATGATGGCGCTGCCGGACAAGCCGCTGTTCATTTCGGAGTGGGATTCGGTCTGGCCGAACGAGTACCGGGCGGCGGCTCCGCTGCACGTAGCCGGGATCCTGGCCTTCCAGGATTGGGGCGGCGCGACGATCCACACCTACCGTTACGGAAACAATACCGAATCCTGGCTGACCTCGCGCATGGGACGCGAACTGATCCTGAGCAACTCGTACGGGCGCGGCAGCTGGGACAACTATAACGATCCGGCCAAGTTCGGCCTGTTCTACCATGCCGCCCTGATCGTCCGGCGCGGCGACCTGCAGACGGCCAGGCAGGAAATTGCCCTGCGGGCCAACCAGCGCGGCGACACGCGCATGACCGCTACGGCGCTAAACGCGGCGCCGGAACTGCATCGCGTCAACATCCAGCTGCCCGGCCGCGAGGTAAAGGCGGATTTGAGCGCCGACCTGCACGACGACTTGTTTGTTGGCGACGAAGTGGTTTCCGATACGGGCGAGATGTTCCGGAACAAGAAGCTGGGTAACGGCTACATCGACACCGACCGGACCAAGGCGGTTTACGGGGTGCGCCGCAGAGACGAGCCGGTCAACTTGCGCGGGCTCGAGGTGAAAGCCAAAAACGATTTCTACACACTGGCTATTTCCGCACTGGACGATCAGCCGATCGCCCGGTCAGGCAACCTGCTGCTGACCGCGGTCGGGCGCGCCGACAACAAGGGAGCCCGTTACAACGGCGATAAAACGCAGCAGATTGATGAAGGCGAAGGGCCGCTGATGATCGAAGTCATTCAGGCGTCGCTGTCCCTGGAGACAAGCCTGGAGCAGGTGCAGATCCTCTCGATCGATTACGAGGGCTTTGTGACCGGATCGACCTGGCTTGCGGTCAAGGATGGCGTCCTGCGCTTCGAGATCGGCAACACGCGGGAGAATTCGTCCCTTTATTACCTGATTCAAAAAGCTTAACATGATGTCTGGCAAAAGGAGCTGACGATTTGTGATCACCAAGTTGGACCATGTTACCTTGATCGACGGGATTCACGATACGCCGCTGGCGGATGCCTGGGTGCTGGTCGAAGCGGACAGGATTGTCCGGATCGGCCAGTACCCGGAAGAGCCGGGACCGGCCGACCAGACGGTGGATTTGCGCGGCTGTACGCTGCTGCCCGGCTTGTTCAACCTGCATGTCCATATTCAGCGCCGGCACCTGGCCGCCAGGCAGCAGCAGGTCTTTCGTGTCGGGGCAGCAGCCGTGGAAAACGCACCGGACACCTACCGCGTCGTCTGGGCGATAAAAAACGCCTGGCGCGAGCTTTTCTCTGGCGTGACCACGCTGCGCGACTGCGCGTCGAAAAACCGGATTAACAATACCCTGCGGGACATGATCCGGGCCGGCATCGTCAAGGGTCCCGACGTTTTGTCCTGCGGCTTTGGTATCGCAGCCACCGGCGGCCACGAAACCCACCGTTACCAGGGGGCCGTTGAAGTCGACGGCCCGGACGAAGTCAGGAAAGCGGTGCGGATGGAAATCAAGCAGGGTGCGGACTTTATCAAGTTCATGGCGAGCGGCGGCATCGGCGGCATGCCGGAGCACGAAGATCCATCCTGGGCCGAAATGGGCCTGGACGAATTGCGCGCCGGAATCGAAGAAGCGCATGACCGCAACAAGCGCACCACGGTTCACGCGATGGGCGAGCGGTCGATTCTTAGGGCATTAGAAGCGGGCGTCGACTGCATCGAGCATGGTGTCAACCTAAATGAAGAAGCCCTGGCCATGATGAAAGAACGGCGTGTGTTTTATGTGCCGACGCTGTCCGGGATCACGGCCGTCGCCGAGCGTGAGCAGCGTTCAGGCAGCCGGGAGCTCGGCGACCTGATCCAGCGGCGCGTCGTGGAGCCATTGAAGCAGAGCATTCAACTGGCGGCCGAACAGGACATCACAATCGGCTGCGGTACGGATACCTTTGGCGATGTCATCACTGAAATGCAGCTGTTTCACGCTTGCGGATTGTCCAACATGGCGTGTATCAAGACCGCGACCGCGAACGCGGCCCGCATTTGCGGTCTGGAAGCTAATTGCGGCACGGTTGAACCGGGCAAACTGGCCGATCTTGTCATCGTGGGGAAAAACCCGCTTGAGGACCTTGAGCATCTCCGTCTCGTGCGCAAGGTCATGAAACGGGGTATGCTGGTCGATCTGGACTGGGCTGTTCAGCTCCAGTCCGTTTGAGCCGGGACGCAATCTGATGCAGACGATCCGGCAAAAAGCAGGCCCTATTCTTTATGTCGCGCTGAACTTCATGCATTATTCGGCTTTGTTTTCAGCCCGGCCGTATGTTTCGCTGCTGGCGTCGGAGCGCCAGGCCAGCATGCTGGTGATCGGGGTGATCACCTCGCTTTACTCCGTCAGCCAGTCGGTTCTGGCCCTGCCGTTGGGCCGCTACATCGACCGCAAGGGCTCTGGCTTGCCGCTGCGGCTAGGGGCTGCTTTATTCTTGTTCAGCGCGTTGGGCCTGGTCTACGCGCCGACCATCGTGCTGATTGCCCTGAGCGCCATCCTCATGGGTATCTCGCATGTCATGATCCTGCTCAGCAGCCAGACCGTCCTGGCCGGGCTGGAGTTGGGCGGAAAACGGGAATTTTATATCGGCATGATCTCCTTCACCGGCTCCGCGGGGCATTTTGTCGGCCCGGTGCTGGGCGGCTACATGAACAGCCGGTTCGGAACCAGCCTGGGCTTTTGGGGTGCGGCGATTCTCGGCACGCTGTGCTTTCTGATCGCCCTGGTCATACCGCAGCAGCGGGCCTCGGCGACAAAGCCGCCCCCTTTGCAAACGCTTGGCCTGATCGCCGACCGCAACATCCTGCGTACGATCTTGATCAGCGCGGCGGTTTTGTTTTCGACCGAGGTCCTTGTCAGCTATTTTCCGCTCTACTGCGACGAAATTGGCTTGCCGACGCTCTTGACCGGCACCATCATGAGCACGTATGGGATCGCGCAGATGGTGATCCGGCCGTTTTTACGCTACCTGATCAAGTGGTTCCGGCGCGATCGGCTGCTGATCCTCAGCTTGCTGCTGGGCGGTTTGTTCCTGGCCGCGCACGGCTTATTCCGGGTGTCCTGGCTGCTGTTCCTTTCGGCGGGCATGGCCGGCCTGACGCTGGGCCTGGCAACGCCCATGACATTGCTGGCCGTATCCGAGGTGGCGCCGCCGGAGCAGCGCAGCCAGGTTCTGGCTCTGCGGGTCATGGGGAACTACCTCGGTCAGAGCATAAGTCCATTGATCTTTGGCGCGATCGGGAGCCTGGCCGGTCTGGCGCCGGTTTTCTGGATCAGCGGCATGGTACTGGCGTTCAGTGCAAAACTGGCGGTTCCAAGACGGAAAACGGCACGCGAAAAGCACGGTTGATCAGACTGAGGGGAAGGCTAGACTTTCGGTTTTGCTGTAGTCTCGCGCATGACCAGCATCGGCTTCAGGACCACGTTTTGCACGACGGTGAAATCCTTGTCCTGGATTTTTCGCGAAAGAATGCTGATCGATACCATGGCCATTTCCTTGATCGGATTCGAGATCGTTGTCAGAGCTTTATGCAGGTAGGGGCTGACAGCCACATCATCGATGCCGATCACAGAGATGTCGTTCGGGATCGATAAGCCGCTTTCGTAGATGGCCCGCATCGCGCCGATGGCGATGTCGTCGTAGGCCGCAAAGACGGCTGTCGGGACAGCATTGCCGGCCAGAATAGCGCGCATGCCCTGGTACCCGCAGGCTTCAAATCGGGTGGCAGAGGTGTGGATTAGCGCTTCGTTGACCGGTACCTGCTGCTCGGTCATCGCGGTGCGGAAGGCATTCAACCGGTTTTCGGTCAGGTTGTCGCCGATATAGGCGATCGAGCGATGGCCGAGCCGAACCAGGTGCTCGACCCCTGTTGCCACGCCCAAGTTATCGTCGATATGGATGCAGTCGTAGCTGTTGACATCATCTTCAGAGGCGATCAGGACGATCGGCGTATGCCAGATGGCCTGGATGCTGCTCACAGCGCTCTGCACGCCGCTGTTCTCTGTAATAAACACAATGCCGTCGACCGCCTGGTGGCCGAAAAGCTCCAGGGCCTGCTCTTCTTTTTCCTGCTTGAAGTCGGATACCGCGATCGTATAGTTGAAGCCTTTGCGGGTGATCTGGCTGCCGATCGAGCTGATCAGCTGGGTGTAGTAGTTGCTGTCGATCTCCGGACAGATGACGCCGATCGTATGATCGCTGCGCAGCGGCAGGCCGACCTGCTGGGCGCTGAGGTTGTAATTCAGTTCACGGGCAATGCGCACAATCCGTGCTTTCGTATCTTTTTTTATCTCGCTGCTGTTGTTCAGAGCCTTGGACACCGTGGATATGCTGACACCGGCCGCAACGGCGATATCTTTGAGTTTTGCCATAACACCCTCCTGAGCTGTTCATCGAACAACTTTTTCCCCTACGGCACGCGTGTCCGCAAAAAGCGTTGTTTTATCGAAAAAACATGCTGTATTTGACGAAAAAAGTATAGCTAATTCTGCGTTAAGAATCAAGGCATGATCAATCGCTGCATTTTTCACATCTGGAACGGCCTAGTTTTGCGCAAAATAGATACTCGAGCGCCTGCTTGGGTACGAACCGGAGGCATAATTTCAAAAAATGAAAATTATTTTCATAAACTGCCATGCATATTCCAACAATGGAGTGAGCATTATGACAAGCAAACGAAAATTTAGTTGGCGTATTTTATCGACTATTGACAACATAAAAGTTGAAACCTATAATGTGAATGTCGGAGTTACGAAATATATTTCGAAAATGATCTTTGATTCAGCATTGGCAAATTTTATCGGACGAAAATTTACGAAAACAAGGAGGTGCAGAACCAGAACTGGAGCAAGACGGTCTTGTCTGAAGCAATCATTCACCATGTATCAAGCACTAAATAGCCGTCTCGTGTTATTTTTATTGCCAATGACAAGACGTCACCGCGGCAATACCCCACCGACAATCACCAGTAAGAAACGGTTTCAATCGCGTAGTTCGTTGTTAAGGAGGCAAAAATGAAAAAGTCAGTATTAGCAATCCTGATCGTCCTGTGTATGGTGACGGGTATCGTCGTCGGCTGTACACAGACCCCGACGACCACGACAGGCGGCACCACAACAGGCGCCACAACCACGAAGGGGACGACAACAAGCGGCACAACTGGCACGACCGCCGCATCGGGTCCGCAGGTGACTGCACCTGGCGAACTTCCCGTCACGACAGAGCCGGTTACCCTGACTATGGGTATTGCGCAGAATGTTCGTGTTGCTGACTATGAAGAAAACTTCATGACCAAGATGGTCCTGGATGAATGCGGCATCGAACTCGATTTTGTGCTCTTCCCGGCTGACCAACCGTTGCAGAAGATCCAGTTGATGATCTCTTCCGGCGAAGTTCTGCCAGATATCATTCATTATGGTTTTTCAGACGCCCAGCGCGCTTCCTACGGCAAGGACGGCGTTGTCATGCCGCTGAACGACTACATGGATAATCTGACCTTCTGGTATGACCAGGCGGATATGGATGCCTCAGAATACGAGTCGATCAAGATCCTTGGCACCTCACCGGATGGCAATTTCTATGGCTTCCCGGCTTACATGAACGGCTTGGGCGACATCATCCAGTACATGACCAACATCAACCGCACCTGGATGGAAACACTTGGCTTGCAGATGCCAACCACGACCGAGGAATTCCGCAATGTCCTGATCGCGTTCCGTGACCAGGATCCAAACCAGAACGGCCAGAAAGACGAGATTCCCTTTATGGCCGGTCCGGCCTGGAGCGGCAACGTTTGGCAAGAAATGATCAACTGTTTCGTGTATTGGGATCCCTGGTATGCGACCTCATATTTCAACGTGACGAATGGCACGCTCTGGGCTCCGTTCATCACGGATGAATGGCGCGAGGCAATGCGCTATCTGCGCGGTCTGGTGCAGGACGGCCTGATGAGCGAGCTCTCGTTCTCAATCACAGGTGAAGAGATGCGCGCACTCGTCGACCTGACTCCGGAACAGACGGACACCGTCGGTGTTGTCGGCGGCCACTACATCGTCCTGTGGGCCAGCGGCAACGAGCATGTCTATGACTGGGATGTGCTGCCCTCGCTGAAAGGACCGGCCGGCGTAACGTATCAGCCGACCCGTACCGCAAACTACCAGTTCAGCACGTTCATCACCAAGGACAACAAGTATCCGGAAATCTCCTTCCGTATGTTCGACTACTGGTGGGAAGAGAAGCGCAGCCTGATCACTCGTTATGGTGAGCCCGGCGTGCATTGGGACTACTACAAGGACGATCCAGCAGGCTTCAAAACGAAATATCCTTACCTTTCCGTCGGTGCTGTTGCCCAGGGCATGGATTATGGCAAGCATACCCAGATCCCCGGCGTCCAGAATCCCTGGACCTCGACCGAACCGCATAAGTCGATCTGGAATGCACATTTCTGCTGCGGCTTGCCGTCCCGCACTTACAGCGCAGGTGTTTCGACCGCTCCAATTGCCGCGACCTGGTCTGAAGCTAAAGAAAAGGGACTTGGCACCGAGGCACATCGTTCCTACATGAACGTCAATTACTACCAGCTGCGCAAAGACCTTGAGCCGGCTGAAGTTGCCAAACGGCTGCTCTTTACGGAAGAAGAAGAGGCGCGCATTAACGAAATGCGTACAACGATCAACAGCTACATCGGTGAGACCGTTGCCTTGTTCGCTACAGGCGCGATGGACATCGAAAAAGACTGGGACGCTTATGTGCAGACCCTGAAGGATATGGGTCTCGATACCTATCTGCAGACATCTCAGGATGCCTACGACAGAATGTACAAATAAGACGATCGCGTTCGTTTTTACAGATGCACGATCGACTAGGACACATTAACTAATTGGCTGGATGGGGGGACTTCGGTTTGAGACACAACATTGTGTTTTCGATCCGATGCTCCCCCCTTCAGAACGCTCAGGCAAACCGGCCCGATGCATAACGGTGCGGGGACTTGTTTCAGGAAGTGGGGAGGAAGACGAGTGGCTAATACCATGAAGTCAGATGCAGCGGCTCTTGCCAGCAAGAAACTCAACAAGAGGAAGAGCTGGACAAGCCAGTTTGCACGCAACTACCAGTTGCATCTGTTTATGCTGATACCCATCGCATACATCATCATCTTTAATTATGTCCCTATGTTCGGCATACAAATTGCCTTCAAGAATTTTACGCCAGGCAAAGGTATCTGGGGCAGCCCATGGGCCGGACTTATCCATTTTCAGACCTTTTTCAAATCGTACCAGTTTAAACGCGTCATCGTGAATACGCTGCGTATCTCAATCTATTCCCTCTTAGTCAATTTCCCGTTGCCCATCGTATTGGCCCTGATGCTGAATACGGTTCGGAACGCCCGTTTTAAAAAGACGGTCCAGACGGTTACTTATATTCCTTACTTTTTGTCCATGGTTGTTGTCGTCGGCATGTTGGTTCAGTTTTTAAACCCGATGACCGGTGTCTACGGAACGGTGTATCGCCTGATAACTAAATCGGCAAGCTATCCGCCGAGTATTATCCAGAAACCAGGCTCGTTTATTCACCTCTATGTCTGGTCGGGTGTCTGGCAATACCTGGGCTGGAACTCAATCATCTATATTGCTGCTTTGTCGGGCGTTGACCCGCAGCTGCATGAAGCCGCTCAAATTGACGGCGCCAGCCGTTTTAAACGGATCCTGACCGTCGACCTGCCGGCCATCGTTCCGACGATCAGCGTCTTGCTGATCCTCAACGCCGGCAGCTTGATGAGCGTCGGTTTTGAAAAAGTCTACCTGATGCAAAATAACCTGAACCTGATGCAATCCGAGGTTATCTCCACCTATGTTTATAAGGTCGGTCTAACCTCCGGCATGGGTAATTTTTCATACGCAACTGCGATTGGCCTTTTCAACTCGATTATCAACTGCACTTTGCTGGTATTCGTGAACTGGCTGTCAAAGAAAACCAGCGAAAACAGCACCAGCTTGTGGTAATGGGGGATATAGGCATGGCTTCGTTATTTGCTGCCAAGAAAAACAAAATCCAGGATTCCGCTGAAGACAAGGTCCTCTATGCTATCGTCAACACGTTTCTTGTCGTCTTTATGCTCGTGGTAGCCTATCCACTGATCTTTGTCTTATCATCCTCATTGTCTTCTGGTGAGGCTGTGTCGGCCGGACGCGTGTTGTTTCTGCCGGTTGATTTTTCCGTACGCGGCTATGAGGCGGTCTTCAAGCACAAGAATATCCTGACCGGTTACCGCAACACCTTGCTGTATACCGTGATCGGCACCATGTTCAACATCGCGGTCACCATGATCTGTGCTTATCCGCTATCCCGTCGGGATATGCAGTGGAAGCGCTTTTACATGATCATCTTCGTGATCACGATGTATTTCGGCGGAGGCCTGATCCCGACCTACATCGTGATCAACAAACTCGGCCTGATCAACAGCTTCTGGGTTATGGTCATTCCCGGCCTGATGGGCGTCTACAACATGATTGTCGCCCGCACGTTCATCATGTCGACGATCCCGCTCGAGGTGCTCGAGTCAGCCCAGATCGACGGCTGTTCCGACGTGCACTATTTCTTCCGGATCGTGCTGCCGCTGTCCAAGGCGATCATCGCTGTCATGGGTCTTTTTTATGGCGTCGGCCACTGGAACGCCTACTTCAACGCCATGATTTACCTGAGCGAGCCCAAGCGCTATCCGCTGCAGCTGATCCTGCGCCAAATCCTGGTGCTCAACCAGATCAACTACAATGACATGATGGACCCGGAGCTGATCGCGGCTAACATCGGCATGGCCGACCTGTTGAAGTTCTCCCTGATCGTGGTCGCGACGCTGCCCATTCTGGCGATCTATCCGTTTGCCCAGAAGTACTTTATTAAAGGGATCATGGTCGGTTCGCTCAAAGGCTGATCGTCTGCGAACCGATCCATTAAACAAAGCGAAAAGAGGACAGGATCATGGATCAAAAGCTACTCGTCGGGATGAGCCAGAAGGACATCACCCCGCCAGCCCGCGTCAGCCTGCAAGGCCAGTTTCACACCCGGATATCGGAATATGTCGAGAGTCCGCTGCTGGCCAACGTCTTTGCGGCGGAATCCGCCGGCGACCAGATTGTCATCTGCGCCTGTGACCTGGTCGGAATCGGCCTTGATTTCGCGAATACGGTTCGAGTGAAAATCCGGGAAAGGTGCCCGGACCTGGATGCCGACAAGGTTATTTTCAGCGCTACCCACACCCATACGGGACCTGAGTATTATCGCGTTGAAAAATCACTGCATGTCGCAGCGAAGTTCCTGCCGGAAGAAATCAAGTTCGTCGATTATGAGAAGATCCCGGACGATGTGTGGATGCAGGATAAATGCGGTCCGTTCATCGCCGACCGTTTGTGCGAAGCCGTCTGCGAGGCCTGGGAAAAAAGGCAGCCGGGTCAGATCAGCCCATCCTTCGGGCGCGCGGTCGTCGGCCATTGCCGCCGGGTTGTCTACGATGACGCCAGTGCGAAAATGTACGGATCGACCGACACGGTGAACTTCGAAGCACTGGAAGGCGGCAATGATTCGGGCATCGAGCTGCTCTATGTCTTTGACGCTGCCAACAAGCCGGTCGGCGCTCTGGCCAATGTCGCCTGCCCGTCACAGTGTGTCGAAGGCGAATACTACATTTCGTCGGACTATTGGGGCAAGGCCCGGGACAAGGTGAAGGCCCAGTTGGGCGATGACTTCATCCTGGTTGGCTTGTGCGGCGCCGGCGGTGACCAGTCACCGCGCGACCTGGTTCGCCGCAACGCCAAGAAACAACGGCGCACCGATCCCAACATGTATGGTCTCGAAGGCGCCATTGAGCTAGGTGGCCGCGTCGCGCAGGTTGTGCTCGACAAACTTGAGTCAGCTGCCGCCGAACCGTCCGGCCAGGCCGTGATCGCGCACGAGGTTCTGTCCATCGATTTCCCGCTCCGCCGCGTGACCATATCGGAATACGATAACGCCAAGCGGCAGTTCATGGATTACGTTCGCAGCAACCCCAAAACGACGTATGACAGCCGGGACATGAGCGCGCTGCACATCCATGGCGGCATCATGGAGCGCTACGAGAAACAGCAGACCGTGCAATTCTATACATCGGAGATCCATGTCGCCCGGATCGGCGATATCGCGATCACCACCAACCCCTTCGAGCTTTTCCTTGATTACGGCAATAAGATCAAGGCGATGAGCGAGGCGACCCAGACGTTCGTGATTCAGCTGGCCTGCGACACGGCCGGTTATCTGCCCACCGCGAAGGCCGAGTGCGGCAGCCATTACAGCGCGTACGTATCGAGCGGCAAAACCGGCCACGATGGCGGCGAGCTGCTGGTGCGAAAAACCCTGGATACCATCCAGAAGTTGTGGCAGGAATAAGGCACTGGTACTTCCTGAACGATCTGATTACGATTTGCGAGGAGAAACACCATGAATAACGTAAAAATAGGCTGGAGTTCATGCGACATATCGACGGAAAAACCCATCAACATCCCCGGTCAGTTTCACATGCGGATATCCGAAGGCATTTTGGATCCGCTGACCCTGACCGCCCTGGTGATCGACAACGGCTCTGACCTGGTCGTCTTCCTTTCGGCAGACCTGGTTGTGATCCGCTCCTACCTGCTGGATGAGATCCGCGCCAAGGTCGCGAAGCTCTGCCCGTCCATCCCGCCCGAAAAGATCCTGATGAACGCAACCCACACCCATACCGGTGCCAGCCACTACCTGGACAAAGGAGGTCTGGCTCTTTCGACCGGATCGTCAACTGCCCCGGTCGACGATGTCCCGCATCCGGGTATCGAGATCGCGTCCAGCGATGAGTACCGCGATTTTCTGTCGACAAAGGCGGCTGAGGCGATCAAGGAAGCCTATGACAAACGTGCTCTGGGCGGCATCGCCTACGGCTATGGCTACGCTGTCGTTTCGCACAGCCGCAGGGTCATCTACTTTGACGACACTTCTTTGCGTCCGGGCGAAGCGAACAACGGTTTTCGCGTTAACGGCCACGGGGTCATGTACGGCAACACGCACGATGAGAATTTCAGCCATTACGAGGCCGGTGCGGACCATTTCGTCAACCTGCTCTACACGTTCGATCCCGCGGGCATCCTGACCGGTGCGATCATCAACGTGCCCTGCCCGTCGCAGAACTCGGAGCACGAGTATCGCTTGTCCGCGGACTATTGGCACAATGTCCGCGTGGCCGTGCGCAAGAAACACGGCGACATTTACATCCTGCCGCAGTGTGCGGCCGGCGGCGACTTGTCGCCGCGCATCCTGCATTACAAACAGGCGCAGTCCAGGCGATTCAAGCTGAAATACGGTGAAGAGCAAACGGAAATGGCTGCCCGCAAGGACATCGCCGAACGGATCGCAGTCGCTTTCGACGAGGTCTTGGACTGGGCGAAGAAAGACATCAAGACCGAACTGCCGTTGCAGCATGTCGTCAAGACTGTCCAGCTGACCAAGCGGCGCATCTCGCCCGAGGAAAACGCCTTCGCGCAGCAAAAGTACGACGAACTGCTGGCCGTTCCGTTCAAACTGGAAGGGGCCGATGCTAAAGAACTGCTCCGGTTCAACTCCAGCCTGGTCGCCCAGCGTAACCGGTTCAAACGGATCCTGGACCGTTTCAACAGCCAGGATCAGGAGCCCAAGCTGCCCATGGAACTGCACGCACTCCGGATCGGTGACATCGCTTTTGCCTCCAACCGCTTCGAGCTGTACATGGATTTCATGCACCGGATCCAGGCACGCAGTCCTTTCGAGCAGACGTTTGTCATCCAGTTGGCGGGAACACCGGGCGCAGATGGCGGCACATACCTGGCGACCGAACGCGGCGCGCAGAACAAGGGCTACAGCGCCTGCCTGTTCTGCAACCTGGTTTCGCCGCAGGGCGGCCAGGAACTGGTCGAAGAGACCGTAAGCATCCTTGAGGAACTGAGCCATTCGTAAACCTGATGGCTTTGGTACGTAAGATGGGACAGAGGTTGATATGGAGAAGGTAAGCGTACGCTTTGACCGGAAAATCGGCCCGATGAAGCCGGTGCATGGCGTGAACAACGGACCCAGGACGCGCATGTTCAGCTTGGACATGTCGCGCTACTTTCGCGACGCAGGTATTCCGTACGCCCGGCTTCATGATACGGAGTATCCGTATGGAAGCGGTCATTTTGTGGATATCCCCTGCGTGTTCCCCGATTTTTCCGCTGACCCGGCCGATCCCGGTGCGTATGACTTTACCTTGACAGACCAGTACATTGAGGCAATCGTGGCAGTCGGGACCCAGGTGTTTTACCGGCTCGGCGTCAGCATCGAGCATGCCCGCAAGAAATACGAGATATTCCCGCCTGAGGATTTTGCCAAGTGGGCCCAAATCTGCATCGGGATCATCCGCCACTACACGGAAGGCTGGGCCGACGGCTATCGTTACCCGATCGAATACTGGGAAATCTGGAACGAACCGGAGAACCCGCCCATGTGGCAGGGGACGAAGGAACAGTATTTCGATCTCTACGCGACCGCCGCGCAGGCGATCAAGGCGAGGTTCCCGCAGCTCAAGGTCGGCGGTTACGCCGGTTGCGGCTTCTATGCGCTGACCCGGGACAACCAGTCCGATTTCTACAAAGGGTTCGTCTCTTACTTCACCGACTTCCTTGATTTCATCTCCGCCTCATCCGGCCGGATTCCGCTGGATTTTTATTCCTGGCACTTGTATACCACGAGTGTGGCGGAGATGGCAGCTCATGCCGATTATGTCCGCCAGACCCTGGACCGGTTCGGCTTCACCGGAACGGAGAGCATTATCAACGAGTGGAACTATGTCCACGCCGACCCGGACCGCTTCAAGCGCATGAAAAAAATGGAGGCGGCAGCGTTTGACGCGGCTGTTCTGTGTGCGCTGCAGTCAGGTCCGGTCGACATGGGCAACTACTACGATGCCCAGCCCAACATGCGCTACTGCGGTCTGTTTGACTACGAGGAGGCGAAGAAGCCGTATTACGCCTTTTATGCTTTCAATTGCCTGTACCGGCTGCAGGCACAGACGGAAACCAAATGCGCCGAGCCCGGTGTCTATGCCTGCGCCGCCGCCAACGACAGCGAAGCGGCGGTGTTGGTCGCGATGCAAAAGGAAACATCGGGTAAACTTCTCATCGACATGGCCGGCTTTTGCAGCGACGAGGGTGTCGAAGCTGAATTTTACATGCTCGACGAGACGTTTGACCTGGAGCTGGTGCGCTCCGAAACCTTTTTCAGCACACAGTTCAAATCGGTCTTAGATGTAACCCGGGACGCGGTGGTCCTGGTCAAGCTCAGGCGAGCGTCTAAATAAACGACAGAGGACAGGTTACCATATGAACGAACAACAAAAACCGTTATTGATCGGCTGGGCCTGGGCGAATATCACGCCTGACCAGCCGATTTACCTAGCCGGACAATTGTACGGCCGTGTCTCGCAATATGTACACGACCCGATTACCGCAACCGCGCTGGTTATCCGACAAGCTAACGAGCAGGTTGTCATGGTTTCTGCGGACATGGTCAGCGTACCGCTGCTGGTCCTGGAAAAAGTGTGCGCGCGCCTGGCAGATTGCAACGGTCTGGATGTCGCCAGGATCTCGCTCAATGTGACCCACACGCATAACTCGAGCTTGTTCGGTCCCGAGAAGCGCCTGGAAAAAAACCGGAAAATCCTGGGCAGCGACCTGATGCCCGAGGAAAGCGTCCCTGACACGATTTTGACCGGCGAACCGGCAGCGGAGTACCTGGCCGGGAAGCTTGTCGCCATCATCCGGCACGCATGGGAACACGCGGCGCCGGGCGGGATCAGCGGCGCCCAGGACTATGCTGCTGTCGCGTTCAACAGGCGGCCGGTCTTTGCCGTCGACGGCCAAAACCAGACCAAGATGTACGGCGATTGCAGCCAGGCTTCCTTCAAGCGGTTCGAGGGGACATCCGACCACACCGCCGACATGCTCTATACCTGGGACTTGTCCGGACAGCCGACCGGCGTTGTCGTCGACATCCCCTGCCCGTCGCAGGTTTTCGAATTGCACCAGATGATCACTGCCGATTATTGGGCGCCGACCCGAAGCCAGATTCGCGAACGCCTGGGCAACATCCACATTCTGCCGCTGTGCGGGGCCGCCGGCGACCAGAATCCGCTCGACCTCGTCCGGATCAGCAAGAACAACCAGCGAACCCTACCGCTCTGGAACGCCCAGAAGGGCGAAGTCCAGCGCAACCTGGATATGGGCGAAGAATGCAGGAAAATCGGCGAACGGATCACCGAAGCGGTCGTCCGGGGGTATCGCGAAGCGCGCAACACCATCGACCTGTATCCGGTTTTCCGGCACAAGGTGCTTGATATGAGCCTGCCATTGCGCCAGGTCAGCGAAGCGGATTACCTGGAGGCCCAGGCGAAGATCGAACAGGTCAAGCGTCAGCACCGTGACGGCAAACGCCTGACCAGCGACGAGGTTGTGATGCTGTTTGAACCGATCGGCGTGGTTGACCGCTACCTGCTGCAGCAAGAAACGACGCAATACCGGTTCAAAAGCCATATCCTGCGGATCGGGCCAGCCGCTCTGGCCACCAATCCGTTCGAGCTGTTTTGCGAATACGGGATGCGCATCAAGGCCAGGAGCCGCGCCGCCCAGACGATCATCGTCCAGCTGGCCAACGGTAACGGCGGCTACCTGCCGACAACGGATGCATTGGCCGGCGGATCGTACAGCAGCAAGCCGGCCTCGACCTTGTGTGACCCAGATGGCGGCGACCTGCTGGTAGAACAGACCCTGGACGCGATCAACAGCATGTGGGACTAAGGATTCAGCGCATGCTGATCCGATCGGAAATTTTGGGGTATACATGAAGAACAGGTCTTTGCCGGACCACGGCTTAGCCATGGTCTTGCCATTCATGTGGCTTGACGGGCAGGACAGAAGCGAGGATTTATGAAATTTACAGCTGCAGGAGATTTGCTCATCCAGCGTTCCCTACCGGTTGACGGCCACTACGACGGTTTTGCCCGCGTCAGGGATTTTATCTGCCAGGGTGATTTCCGCTTTGCCAACATCGAAGGGACCGTTCACCAGTATGAATGCCCGCCTTCCGAGGAAAGCGGCGGCAGCTGGCTGTGCATCACGCCGGACATCCTGGACAGCATCAAGGCGTTCGGCTTCAACATGTACGCGCTGGCCAACAACCATTCGCTGGACTACTCGTTCGAGGGCGTGGCCAAGTCACTGGAGTATACGCGCCGGGCCGGGCTGAAGACCGCGGGAACCGGCATGACGCTGTCTGAAGCGTCGGAACCGGTGTACCTGGATACTCGCAGCGGGCGAATGGCCCTGATCGCCGCCACATCGACGTTCAAGCGCTACGCGATGGCCGGTGCCCAAAGTGCCCAGATGATGGGCCGGCCCGGTGTCAACGGCATTCGGATCCAGGAGACCTTTCTGGTCACGCCAGAGGAGATGGACGCCCTCAAGCGAATCGCCGAAGGAACCGCCATCAACGCCTACCGCGACATCATCCGCAAAGAGGGTTACCTGCCGCAGCTCGCCGCCGACACGTTTGAGTTCGGCACCCTGATGTTCAAAATGTCGGATAAAACGGGTCGTCAGTCCTCGGTCAACGAACAGGACATGAAGCGGGTCGAAAAAGCCATTTTCGACGCCCGGCTGCAGGCCGACGCGATCGTCGTGTCGCTGCATGCCCACGAGATCAGCGGGACAAGCAAGGAGACGCCGGATTACTTCATCCAGGAGTTTGCCCGCCGCTCAATCGACGCCGGCGCCCATGCGGTGGTCGGCCATGGTCCGCACCTGCTGCGCCCGATCGAGATCTACAAGGGCCGCCCGATTTTCTATTCACTCGGCGATTTCATCTTGCAGAACGAAAACATCCTGCGTGGGCCCGAGCAGTTTTTCACAACCTACGGGCTGACGTCCCGCGACACGATGCACGACCTGTTTGCCACCCGGTCGGCCCAGTTCACGCGCGGCCTGCAGACAGAACCGAAAATGTTCGAGGCCCTGATTCCGTACTGGGAGATGAACCAGGGAAAACTGACCCGATTGCTGCTGATGCCGGTTGAACTTGGTTTCGGACAACCCCGTTCCAGGAACGGCTGGCCCCGGTTTGAACCGCATAAAGGCATTTTACAGCGCGTCGCCGCCATGTCGGAAGCCTTCGGCACCCGGATTGAGATTCGGGATGGGATCGGCGAAGTCGTGCTCGATCAATAATCGAAGGGCTAATAAAAGTAAGGACGGTAGGGGTTATGACGCATCTTCCATTTACGATCGATCAGGATTACATCATCGCCATCCGGCGCGAACTGCACCAGGTTCCCGAGTTGGCTTTCGATCTGCCCAGGACAACGGCGATTGTCAAGCGGGAGCTGGACCGCATCGGGATCCCGTATAGTGAAGCCTTTGGCAAAGGCAGTGTGGTGGGAATCCTGGACGTGTCCGGGTCCGGATCCGGATTTACCATCGGCATCCGCGCCGACATGGACGCGCTGCCAGTCCTCGAAACCAACGATCTGCCCTATAAGTCGACGATCGAGGGCCAGATGCACGCCTGTGGCCATGATGCCCATACCGCGATGCTGCTGGGGGCTGCCAAGGCGCTTGCCGCCATCAAGGACCAATTGACGTGCCGCGTCAAGTTCCTGTTTCAGCCCAGCGAGGAAGGCCGCGAAAGCGGCGCCCTCCAGATGGTCAGGCATGGCGTGATGGACGATGTCGATTTCATCATCGGCCAGCATGTCTACACGGAACTGCCCACAGGATACATCGGTGTCTGCCCGGGGATGTCCCAGGCAGCCAGCCGCACGCTGCAAATCCGGTTCACCGGCAAGGCCGCGCATGCTGCCCAGCCGCATAACGGCATCGACGCACTGGCCATGGCGGTGCGCACCTACACGTCCGTACAGCTTGTGCTGACCCGCGAGATCAACCCATTGGAGCAATACTTGTGCTCCTTTGGCAAGCTGACCGCGGGAACGACCCAGAATGTCATTCCCTCACAGGCGGAACTGCTTGGCACGGTTCGGACCTTCAGTCCCGAGGTCGACGGACACATTCTGCGCCGCCTGGAGCAGATCGCCCGGCAGGCCGCTGACGAGACCGGCGGGCAGGCTGAAGTTACGACCCATCTCAAGTGCCTGCCGGTCTATAACGATCCGGAAGCATGCAGCCTTTGGCGGATGTCGGCGGCCAAGCTGGTGGACGAGGAGTATATTCGCGACGTGCCCAAGCAGATCAGCTCCGAGGACTTTTCCATATTCCTGAAGGAAAAACCCGGTGTCTTTTTCCGGTTGGGTATCCGAAACGAAGCGAAAAACTGTACGGCCAAGCCGCACAACAGCACGTTTATGGTCGATGAGGACGCACTCGGCCTGGGCAGCAGCCTGTTTGTCCAATTTGTGTTGGATCACATGCATGGGATCCAGATGGCGGCGCATGAATCATTATGTATATGGTCTGTCTAGATTAAGCAAGCGATGGGGAGGATATGGCAATGGTTAACGGGAAAATTACGATCGGATGGGCGCAGGGTGACATCACGCCGCAGCGCAAGACACTGGTATGCGGGCAGTTTCACACCCGTATCGCTGACAAGGTGGTCTCTCCGCTGACAGCCAACGCGCTGGCGTTCGAAGCAGTCGGTTCAGACGGCACCAAAGAGCAGGCCGTGCTCCTGTCATGCGATCTGCCCTTTGAGAGCTTCAAGAGCGATATGCTGCAGGCCTTGACCGGAAGATGCCCGGATCTTGACCACCGCAAGATCACGGTGAACTGCACCCACACGCACACGGCGCCGGCCTTGCGCCGGGGTTGGTACAACGAACCGGAAAACGATCCGGATTTCATGAATCCCGACGAATATCGCCTTTGGCTGGTCCAGCAGCTGGCCGATGTGATCGAGAACGCCTGGAACAAGCGCCAGCCCGGCAGTATCGCGCGCGGTTTCGGTTACGCGGTTGTCGGACGCTGCCGCAGGGCCGTCTACGCGGACGGTTCGGCCCGGATGTACGGCGATACGAGCCGGCCCGACTTCCAGGCCTTCGAGGCCTGCGACAACCATGCGATCAACATGCTGTTCACCCGCGACGGCGCGGGCAGCCTCAGCGGCATGATCATCAACGTGGCCTGCCCGTCGCAGTGCGAGGAAAGCGGCGTCTATTTCTCGGCGGATTTCTGGCACAACGTTCGCGAAGCGGTTAAAGCCCGCTACGGGTCCCAGGTTCATGTGCTGGCACAATGCGCGCCCGCAGGCGACATGTCGCCTCACCTGCTGTCCGACAACAAGGAAGAAAAAGACTTGCGCGACCGGATCGGCACCGACGACAAGGGCATCATCTGCCGGCGCATCATGGCCGCGGTCGATGAAGGCCTGGCTACCGCTTCGCCGGCCCAGGAACAGGTTGTTTTCGCCCATGATGTGAAAACACTCACCTTGCCGCGGCTTATGGTGACCAAAGAGGAATACGAGCTTGAAAAAAGCATCCGCACCATGAGTGCCGAAGAGCGTGCCAAGCAGCCCTACGCGTTCCAGCAGATCTGGCCGTTCGGTCTGGTCTGTAACCTGATCGAACGCTATGAGCGGCAGGACAAAGAACCCAACCACCGGATCGAGGCGCACTTTATCCGCCTTGGCGATGTCGCTTTCGCCACGAATCCGTTTGAATTGTTCACCGATTACAGCCACCAGATCCATTGCCGCAGCAACGCGCTGCAGACCTTCCAGATCCAATTGGCCGACGGCTCGGAGAATGGTTTTTACCTGCCGACCCAGCGTGCGCTGGACGGCGGCCATTACAGCGCGCTGATCAAATCAAACTGGGTGGGTCCGGAAGGCGGCAAGGTTCTTGTCGATGAGAGCGTCGATGCGATTAACAGCCTGTTTGCTGACGTCACGTACGCCAAAACCCGCTAAACACACGGATCTTCCGGTGGGCTGAATGGTCCGCTCGCGAAAGGGGATGTCTTTTGTGGCAACGATCAAGATCGGATGGGGCCAAACGGATATCACGCCGATCGGAAAAATCGGCAAAAAAGTGTCCGTCTGCGGCCAGTTCCATGAACGGATCACCAGCGACGTGCACGATCCGCTGCACGCGGTCGCCATGGTGGTCGAAAACGATGAAGGCGTTTGCGCTGCCATCGTGTCGCTCGATTTGGCGTTGACCAGCGACAAAATGATGGATCTGGCGCGCGAAAAACTGGCGGAACGCCTGCCGGAGTTTCCGGCCCGCTCGCTGATCCTCGCCGCGACGCATACGCACACGGCGCCTGATTTTCGCGAGATCGGTGAAGGCTACCTGGGGGAGTCGATCGGCTTTTATTGCAAAGACCCGGACGTGATCCGCCCCGAAGCCTATCTGGATTTCCTGACTGGCCAGATCGCGGAGGCGGTCACGTCGGCGTGGCACGCGCGTGCGCCGGGCGGCCTGGCTTTTCGCGTCGGTCGTGTTGCTGTGCCGCATTGCCGGCGGGTCCGCTACAAGGACGGCTCGGCCGCGATGTATGGCAATACCGATACGGAGCGATTTTTACGCGTCGAAGGGAATGCCGACAACGGGGTCGAGTACGTTTTTGCCTACGATTCGGCAGGTCAGTTAACCGGGGCTTTGATCAATCTGGCGTGCCCGGCCCAGGTCCTGGAGAGCAAGTATTTCCTGTCCGCCGACATCTGGGGCGCCGTGCGCGCCCAGTGGACAGAATGCCCTTATCTTGTCACGCTCTGCGGCGCGGCCGGCGATATCACGATGCGCGATTTGGTGCGCAGGTACCGGATGGAAGCACCGATGAACGACGTCGCCGGCATGAACGACCAGGCGGGACGCATCGTCCGTGAATCCCGGTACACCCTGTCGACGGTCAAACCGGACGATATCCAGTTCGACATGACGGTAAAGCATCTCGTGCGACACATCATGCTCCCGATCAGCACCGTCACTGACGAGCAGCTCATCGCTGCGAAAGCGTTTCGGGATAACCTGAATCGGGAATACGAGCTGAACGGAACAGCAGCCGAGAGCCCGGACAGCATTCCGCTGCTGCTCAAGGATCGCTATCCCTATTACCAGGCCACGGCCACGATCAAGCGGTACGCCTTTCAGCAGCAGTCGCGCGCGGTTAACATGGAACTGCACGCTCTGCGGCTAGGTCCGTCTGTCCTGGTCACCAACTCGTTCGAGCTGTACCAGGATTACGGCATGCAGATCAAGGCCAGAAGCCCCTTCGCCCAAACCATCATCGCCCAGCTGGCCTGCGGTCACAGGGGCTATCTGTCGACGGATTATGCCTTGTCAGGCGGCGGATACGGATCCGTTGTCGTCAGCGGCTATTGCGGGCCGGAAGGCGGGCAGATGCTGGTCGAAAAGACGATGGAGGCGATTCGCCAGCTGCAGGATGCATAACGGCGGGAGCACGGCCTGTGGAGAGCGGATATGTTTCGGATTATCATAGCCGAATTCAAGCATGAGACCAACACCTTTTCGTCGCAGCGGACCGATTTTGCCGCCTACCGGCGCAGCTTGTATGCGGTCGGGGATGATCTGGTCAGCATCTTGACCGGCACCGCCACGGAGGTCGGCGGCATGCTGGATGTCTTGCAGGACGAACCGGATGTCAGCCTGATCCCGGTGGTGGCCGCCAATGCGATCCCGGCCGGACCGGTTGCGGCCGATGTTTTCGCGGATGTTCACGGCAAACTTGTCGGAGCGATCCGCGCCCATGCGCCCGTAGACGGCATTTTGCTTTGTCTGCACGGCGCTATGGTGACCGAAAACAGCGAGGATGGCGAGGGCGACCTGCTCGAAGCGGTCCGGCAGGCCGCCGGCGACGGCACGTGGGTCATGGCCACACTGGATCTGCATGCCAACATCACGCAAAAAATGAGCCGCTTTGCCAATGTCCTGATTAACTATGACTACTACCCGCACGCGGACATGGTGGATCGCGGCCGTGAAGTCGCCCAGTTCATGCTTCAGACATTGCGCGGGGAGATTCATCCGGTCATGGTCTGCAAGTCCGTCCCGATCATCCTGCCGCCGTTGTCGACGAACGAGGCGGTTCTGCGCCCGTTCGTCGACCAGATGCACGCGTATGAGGCTGACCCAGGTGTGCTGACGGTATCGATCGCCCATGGTTTTTTATGCGCGGACATCCATGAGCTCGGCATGACCGTCGTCGCGGTGACCGATCAGGATCCTGAGCATGCCACTAGAATTGCTGACGAACTGGCCGCGAGGCTGTGGCAGGACCGCCATCGGCTCAAGCCGGAAAACATGTCTTTTGAAGAAGCGCTGGACGAAGCGGAAAAGAGTGCGGAAGGCCCCGTGATTCTCGCTGACTTAACCGATAATCCTGGCGGCGGTTCTCCAGGTGACGGGACGCATATCTTGCGGGCCATGATCCGTCGAAAGGTAAAAAACGCCGCGGTCGCGCTGATTTGTGACCCGGAATCGGTGGCCTCTTGTGTGAAGGCTGGTGTCGGGCAAACGGTCAAGCTGCGTCTGGGCGGCCATATTTATCCTGACCTGCTGGGGCAGCCCATCGAATGCGAGGCCTATGTCAGGATGGTCAGCGACGGGCGCTACCGCAACAGGGGGCCGATGAGCGGCGGTGTTGTGGTCGATCTGCAAAAAAGCGCTGTTGTCCTGATCGGCGGCATCGAGGTCATTGTGACCGCGCAGGTGACCCAGCCCTACGATGTCGAGATCTTCTACGCGCACGGCATCGATCCAGTCCAGAAGCATCTCTTGCTGCTCAAGTCGACCAATCACTTTAAAGCGGCGTTCGGCCCGATTGCCAGGAGGGTGCTGAATGTCTCTGTCCCGGGGCTGCTCGCACAGGACCCCCGCTCCGTCGATTACCAGAACTGCCGACGGCCCATCTATCCGCTCGACGAAATGTAAACCAGACAGAACCCGTTGTCAGCCGTTTTCCATATCCACGGAGACGACCTTTTCACCGGAGGCCAGGATGCGCGCGTAAGCGGTTGCCGCGACCGCCAGATCCAAACAGCCCATGCCGACAAGCTCGATCACGATCCGCTGGTCCGGGTGTTCGCGTCCGGTTGCCTTGCCGCACACAACGTCGGGCAGCACGGCCCCAATCGACGCTTCCGTGACCAGTCCCTTTGCGGCCATTTCCTTCAGATTGCCCCGGTGCAGACCCTGGCCGATGTGGTCAAGCATCAGCTTGTCCGCGTTGAGGACCAGGTCCGCGGACGTTTCGGTAAAGGATCCCATGGTCATGACCAAAGCGCCCGGCTTGACCCAGGGATCTTCCACGAGCGCGGCGTTGGCGGTTGTGATCGTGATGATCATGTCGGCGCCCCGGCAGCCGACTTCGTTTGTCTCGCAAGATACCAGGCGGAACGGTGCGTCGGGAAAACGCGCGATGAACCGCTCCCGGGCTGCAGCCGAGATGTCGCAGACCCGGACTTCCTTGATATCCAGAATCCGCCGCATGCAATCCAGGCAGTAAAAGGCTTGGTTACCGGCACCGATGATCGTCAGGGCATCGGTTCTGGCGGCCAGATATTTGGCGGCGACGGCCGCCTGGGCGCCTGTACGGTAATCTGAAATCCAGTCTCCGCACATGACGGCGCGCAGATCCCCGCTCTCGGGATCTGTCAGCATGAGGTTTGCCTTGATGTAAGGCTTGCCATGCTTTGGATTTTCGGCATAGCCCCCGACCAGTTTGATCCCTGCGACCTGGAGAGGCGCGATGTAGGACGGCATCGAATTAAACCAGCCGGGCACCCCGGCGGGCGTCATGTCCGTTGTCACCTTGGAGGGCATGATGATCTGCCCCTCGCCGTACCACTTCCAGGTCTGCTCCACGATCTCGATGACATCCATCGGCGTCATATGCCGCTTGACCTGGCTGTTTGAAATGACATAAGAGCGGTCAGACATGTATAACCTCCCAAGATGATCTGTATGGAATCTGGTTTACCCGATCACACGCTTGACAAGCTCGATGCTGGCGTCTGTGATTATCTGACCGCCTTCCTGGCATACGCGTCTTTGCGAGACTTCGTAGCCGCCTAAAGCGATCGCCAGCCGGGTGGGCACGTAGCTGATCCAGCCATTGGCCAATTCGACGACCATGACCTGTGTATCTTTGAAGTGCTGCTTGATTTGGAGCTGGTATTCGACAAAAAGTTCAGCCGGATTCATGACGATCACGAGGTCGTGAAGCCGCAATGCCACAATTTCCACCGGCATCTTGCCGTATTTTCGGATCAGGTTGTCCAGGACGATCATGTTGTTGATATGCGCGGCTTTCTCCAGATCGGCAAACAGCTCGAACGCGTCCAGTTTTTCTTTGCGCTCTGCCGGGATCGCATCCCAGACGGCGCGTGCGGCAGCGACATCGTCCGCAGATATGTCCCGGAAAGGAATGTCATGTCGGGTCCGCCGCATATCGATACGTATGGTTTCATTTGGGATCGGTTTTTTTTCGGCCATGATTTTGATGACTTCGCCGGCCAGAATCGTACCAATGCGCCGGCATCCCTCGATGCCCCGTCCCCACGTGTCATCGTGCTCATAGTCAAAGGGGGCCGTATTGCCGCATGCGCCTTGCAAATACAGGACGGGAATATGAGCCCCGTATACTTTCTGGATGATAGACCGGGTAACACCGGGGAAATCGGCCGATATCCATTTGCAGCCGTAATAGATCGTCGGATGCGAAGCGAAGTTGACCAGGACAGACAAGAAGTTGCCGTCAAGATCTTCAAACCAGGCAATCTGGACCTCCTTGTCAGCGGGTCCTTCCACCATCAGGCGATCGGGATTGTTCATGCCCGTCGGATGCATTTTGCTTTTTCCGTTGCTCATGATATAGCGCCGGTTGGTCGCGCAACGATTGACGAAACCTTTGCCATAGCCCATTCGTGCCGGTATCTTGTTCTGGATGGCCGTAACAGCCGATGAAACGATCAGGTCGGCAATCCGCTTGACCGCCGCCACATCGGCCTTGGTGTATATGGATTCGATTCCCATGTTCGGATACGTATGCGTATGCGTGCTCATCACGCAGACTTGTTCGCCCGGTACACCGGTGATGGCTTCGATTTGTCGACGAATATAGGCGACGGTGTCCCGTTGCACGATGCCTAAGTCGCAGCTGATCAGGACCGCAGTCGTTTCCCCGTTGTCCACGGCGACACTGCTGGCATAGAGCGGATCCAGAACTTGATCGACCGGATATTTCCGGAACATGCCGCCGAGAATAACCGGCAGTTCCGGCGTGATGTCTGTCTGGCAGGTTCCGACATATAACTGATGCATAAGAACACCTCATTGATATGATCGAATACGTTTCCTGGCCCATATGACAAAACAAACGTCTGGAGGTCCATTTGAGACCATCAGATGGAAATCTATGACCAAGATTCATTTTACCTGACAGCCATGCAATTTAAAACCTTTTGCTGTGTTGATCGCATATCAAACAGACAACTGCGTCGTTTTGCCTCTAATTTCACTAATCAGCGCATACACTGTCGAGCAGACTATCATATCGCTTGGGTTTCGATATTCCTTTAACCATTCAGAGTGCCTTTTTCTCGCAAAATCTATCGCTTTATTTTCATTGCCGTATTTTGCAAGCACTTCATATATGTCGCTATCCGATTTGCAATATACCTTTTTTGGTGTTTTACTTATCAGTAGTTTTTTGAAGTTGGTACAACACGTCATAGATGAAGTGCATTTTTTCATTTTCCAAAGTATGCAGACATCCAGATTTCAAAGCATGGATTCGACCACCCAACATTCATATCCAACTGGTTTGCATCGGAAATCAGTTCATCAAAATTTTTCACTTTGTCTCTATCAAATATTATCCACACATTTCTAAAACGGACATCTCTATTTTTTTCACTTTCTGCAAAGGCAATAATCGTTTTCAAATCCTTGCCTGGAAATATTTTTATTTGCAGATCCTCTTTGTACTTGCTGGGAATGTTTGATACAAAACCGTTGAAATAATTGGCCTCGGTTTCTTCTGTGTCTGTCACAATCAAATACCCGCCTAAGCGGAGATTTCGCTTTTGCCTTTGCTCTCGCTTTGTTTTCAGTCTGTTTAAACGATTATTCATTGCGTGAATCCCCAAATAGGCTTGAAAGAATGGGAACGGCTCCATAGTGACCAAGCAGATAATTTTTCGCATAGTTTGCGTCTTTTCTGACTTTAGCGCCGTTTGGATCAATGAAGTCACTAAGAGCGTAAAGTTCTGATACATTCTTAATTTTCTCAACAAACCATATTTCGTCTCGTCTTAGCAAACCCATATCAAGATATACTGAGTTATGTGTCGTGAAAATCAGTTGTGCATTATTTGGGTTCTTTTCTGAGTCAGTAAAAGTCAGTAGAATATTTCTCATTAATAGCGGATGGAGCTTGATATCCAATTCATCAACAAAAAGGATGCTTCCTTTCTCGTTTACATCGGATAATATTTGAAATAACGAAAACATTTTTATCGTTCCAGACGACTCGTCACGAAGCGGGATCTTAATCAATTCATCAGACCCATTAAATTTATGAAAAGAAAATATCTGGTATGTTTCTCTGCCAAGTTCCTCTGTTTTGGGATTTTTCTTAAATTCAAAATCCACAATTGAATCATCAAAAGAATGCATAAAGTTAAGAAGCCTATTCATAGCTGTTCCGCCTTCGATAACACCTTTTGCTATCCGTTTAGATAAAAATTCATCATAAATAAAACTGCTGCAATCGATCGGTTCATTTCCTAAAAACCAATCTCTCACATCAACAAGCTCCTTGACTTTGAGTTTTGCGCCTAAAGAAGCCAGAAGCACATGATCGTCTAGAGAAATTTCAAGATTATGCATATACCTGTCAAGAACTGTATCGTGAGCCATGATCTGGTTTCTTTTACGGAAAAATATCGTTTTGTATTCCTTATTGCGAGCGATGCCTGTTTTTGAATTAGTTTTTAGCCATTCTTCGCAAACTCCATTTTTTTCAAGGATGAAGCCGTAATTAATGTATCTTTCTCTTCCGTCCTGAGAGATAACATAATTAACCTCAAATTCGCTTGGTTTATCTCTGCTATCGCTCATGGCAAATGGTTTTATCGGCATGATCGCAGTACTTCTGTCTTTATTATCTTCGCTAAGATAAAAAGACTGGACCACATACAAAGTCATGAACTTAAAAGCAGAAAACACTGTTGACTTTCCGCTTGCGTTAGCACCATAGATAGCGGCAACAGGCAGCACTTTATCATGGCCAACTATCCTGACATGACTGATCAACTCGTTGCTCCCGCCCGCACGCATGTCAAGGGTTGTCGCACCCTCAAACGATCTATAATTAGAAAAATAGAATTGAAGCAACATATAAATCCCCCAAATCAACCTTTATGGTCCTAACGCAATAATACCGCAATCGGACAAATATAGCAATAAAAATGATAATTATTCTCATTATTAATGCTTTATGGGATTAAAGCGAATGACACACTACAAGCATGACGATCAGGCAGCCTAAAGCCAAACGCTTTAGAGATTTGGGAATAATGGATCTGCTTTCGACAAGCATAGTCCAACATATATGATTGCGATATCACAAACAGGCGGAAGTAAAGAGCCTGAACCGCCTGTTCTGCGAGGAATATTTTCTTGTCAGTGCGCGTTGAAGCTTGCCATCCAATTTCATATAATGGAACAAATGAGCCACAATATCTTCATGTTTAATCAAGCCCACGTCACGCGGCACCAGGCTCCATGCGACAAGATAGGGGGGAAAATGGATTACACCACACTGATAACGTCACGATTTTCCGTACGCAGCTTTCTAAAAACGCCGATAGCACCAGAACACCTTGCGCTTATTCTCAGGGCTGGCCAGGTTGCACCAACCGCTGGCAACCGCCAGCCCCAGCGCATCCTTGTTGTACAGCAGGCCGATAGGATCAGCCAGCTGGCAGAAGCGACCCCCTATACGTTTGAAGCGCCCTGCATCTTGGCCGTCTGTGCTGAAATGCGAAATTGCTGGCAGCGGTCGGCGGACGGTTTCTGCACCAACCTGGCTGACACCGCCATTGTAACGACTCACATGATGCTGCAGGCCTGGGATATCGGCGTTGGCAGCTGCTGGGTCTGCGTCTTCGATCCATTCAAGGTCCGGGAAATCCTGAACATACCGGATCATTTCCAGATTGATTGCCTGCTGCCGCTTGGCTATCCCGATCCCAATGCCAAGCCAGGTCCCAAACACCTTGACCGCAAGTCCTTGGCGGAGACCGTTTTCTTTGAAACATTCCCAGCCTAATCTGACGGAATATCTGAAAATGAACAAGAGAATGTGAGATGCAAGTCTATGGATATCAATCAATTTTACAGCAGACCAAACGAGAAACCTCTAGATCAGATCCTTGCAGACGGTGGTTTTTGCGGCATTTTTCGAACAATCGGATGTATTGGCGACAGCTTGTCATCCGGTGAGTTCGAATCTTTTGAAAACGGTGTGAAAGGCTACCATGATTATTTTGATTATTCATGGGGACAGTATTTGGCTCGTGCGACAGGAGCCAACGTTTTTAATTTTTCTCGCGGCGGAATGACCGCGAAGCAATACTGGGAGAGCTTTGCGGAACAGAGCGGCTTCTGGGCCGAAGATAAGCTTTGCCAAGCCTACATTATGGCTCTCGGCGCCAATGACCTTTTCGGCCTGAAGCAGGAAATCGGCTCTGCTGCGGATGTCGACCTGGAGAACTACGACAACAATGCGCCGACATTTGCCGGCTATTACGCTAAGATCATCCAGCGTCTGAAATCGATGCAGCCCAAAGCGCGTTTTTTCATCATGTCGATGCCGCATGATGATGATGAAGCCAAAAATGCGCTTAAAGACAAGCACGCCGCTTTGCTCTATGAGTTGGCAGCGTTATTTGATTTCACATATGTTCTTGACTTCGCCCGGTATGCGCCTGTCTACGACAAAGCATTCAAGCGGAATTTTTACCTGGGCGGGCATTTGAACGCGGCCGGGTATCTGCTTACGGGCCGTATGGTTTCTTCCTATATCGACTACATCATCAGGAATAATCCTGAAGATTTTACACAAGTGGGTTTCATAGGGACGCCTTTTCACAACAGCACGGCGAAATGGTAAGCAGCATCCCCGACATGGGTATTCATGGTCATTCAGCCGGTTTTTGGAGCCGCACCCGCACCCCATTGGCGTAAAGATCAATTTGTTTCTTATCAGACCCCTTAGCTGACCGGGATGCCCCGAATGCGTTCGAGGACCATTCTGGCGGTTTGCTCCTCGTCGGTACCAAGGACATAAGCCAGTTCCGGGTACAGGGTTTGTTCGGCTGTCTTAAGCAGTTCGCTGTCCTGGGCGGAGAGCCGTTTGCCGTCCTCGGCGAGCTGTTCCTGATGCAATGTCAGCATGCCGACAGCTCGGGCGGAATCCAGCGGATTGTCAGACTGGAGCAAACGGGTCAGCAGATCACGGCGCTCCGCATCATCCAAAGGCCAGCAGCAGACAAGATCGGGCAGCTGGTTCAGCAGGGCCAGCGCGTCTTCCAGGCTCATGATCCGGCGGAACTTGCCCGCACAGTTGTCTGTTGGCACATAGATGGTCGGTCCCTTTCCATTGATGGGTGTCAGCACATAATAGGCGCGCTTTTCAGCATCTCCGAAAGCCTCCCGGATAATTTCGGAAATCAGACAGACCCCTGTTGTTCCAAACACGACACAATCATCAACCTGGTACATTAGATCCTCCTGTAACACCTAGAAAACGCGCGGGAACAGAGCTGACGGCAGATGCCCGATGACTGTTTCGCGGCGACATATTTTCTTCTGTGTACCTCTATTATAGCAGATTACACAGGCTTTCCCAAATCATCAAGTTCAATAGAAACCAAGGCGAAACCAAAGCTTAGGACGCAAAGGTTCTTTTATTGCGAACCGGACTGCGGGTCAGGTTCGCCCCGGCGGCGCTTGAGGCTGAAAAGAGAAAGCTGCTGCTCCTTTTCCCTGTCGTATGGAAAAAGCTTCAGCGGCAGCATCCCGACCAGGCAGAAGGCGATCGGGATCAGGGCCGTGGCGGCACGGATGCCCTGGACAGCTCCCGTGGCCTGGACCGACGCCTGTTCGTCGTAGCCGGTAGCCTTTAGAATACCCATGAAGATCATCAGCTGCAAGCCTGAGACCGGTGCCGCCAGGATGGCGCTGACCGCGCCAAATAGGCCCGTCTTGCGTGTGCCGGTCAGCATCTCGTTTTCGTCGATGATCGCCGCTCCCAGCGGCGCTGCGGCGGTTTCGGCCAGGTACTTACCTACCATGATCGGCGTGTAGGCCAGCAGCGCCTGCCACCAGGTCCGGGCAAAGAAGAGCAGGGCGTAGCCGGCGATGTAGGGCAGCATGCCGCTGAAGATGGCATGCTTGCCCCCGAAGCGCTTGACGAGGCTGCCCAGGATGGGATAGACGGCGAAAACGACCAGCATCGGGACGGTGTCGGCGACCGTTGTCTGCAGCCCATCGGCACGGATGACATGGTCCATGTAGTAGAGAAAAGCCGTGAAATAGATGCCGGAGGGCGCCAGGGCCGTCAGGCCATAGAAAAACCAGGTCCAGAAAGCCCGCATCCTGAGGATCGAGCGCACGTCCTGCCACAGCGTCTGCAGGTTGATCGACTGCAGCGCGCCGTTGCCCTTTTCGTACATCTCCGGCGTTTCCCGAAGCTTCGTGACCGCCACCAGGTAGACGACGGCGTTGAGTGCGATCACGCCCATCAGGATGGCGACGATCTGCGGCCGGTTGCTGGTCTGGTTGCCGACCAGCAGGAAAGAGGGCACCAGGGTGGCGAAGAAACTGACGAAATTGGCGACATAGCCGCGCAGCACATTGACATCGACCCGCTCCTCCTTGGTCGGCGCGGCGATCAGAAAATAGCAGTTGTTGGAGATACCGAATAAGGTGAAGGCGGTGTCGAACAAAAACAGCTCCAACAGCAGGACGAAAAAGATCGTTTTCTGGGGCCAGTCGGGACTGGAAAGCAGCATCGCGACCAGGCAGAGCAGGATAAAGGGGACGGTGACCCGCATCAGGTAGAGGAACTTGCCCCGGCCGGGCCGGTATTTCATCTTGTCGATGAAGATGCCGAAGATCGGGTCGTTGATCGTGTTCCAGATGTTGAACCAGAAATAGATCAGCCCGACATACATCGGATCAAGGTGGATGACGTCCGTGTACAGCTTGATGTAGACGTTGTGGATCAAAACGCTGCTCAGCGACGCGGCCGGGGCCGGCAGGGCCAGGAGGAATTTCTCCTTGAAAGACAAGCCCTCCGGGCTGAACCGGTACTGGCTTTTCAGCTTGCCCAGGACGCCCATATCAGCTTGGTCCCGGCCAGCAGACCGTCACGTGGCGCCGGCCGCCCTGGCGTGGGATATGCAAAAACCCCCAGTTGCCATGGCTTTCAGCCTGGTAAGGCCCGTCGGCCGTGACGGTCCAGGCATGGCCAGGCAGGTAGACGCGGGTTGGTGCCAGACCGCCTGCCTCGTCCCAGTCCATCTTGAAGGTTCCGGCCTGGCGGTCGAAGCAGGCGCGCAGCAGCTGTCCGCAGACCACCTGGGCGCGCGGCCGTCTCAACCGCTCCAGAACAGGCGCCTCGCGCAAGCGCTTTTCATAGCACCAATAGGTCTGGCCCCACAAGTTGGCTTCAAACAAGTCGAGCAGGTGGTCGATATGCTCGAGGCCGTCTGCGTTCATGCCATGTGCGCCCCATTCGCCGACCAGGACCGGCATCTGCAGGTGTTCCTGGGTCCGGCGGTGCGCGCCGAAGATGACGTCGACCCGCTTATCGCTGGCCATGACGATCGCCTCGGTGTCGACGACCAAATCGTAGCCGTGCGGCGAGTAGAGCTGTTGCGGATCGCATCGTCCTGCCGCATCCCGGATCGGTTCGGCCTGGCAGGTGACGCCCATGTTGGAAAAATAGCTGTTTTCACGAAACAAGATGCCCTGGCTGTCGACAGCGCGAATGGCCGCGGCCATCTTGTTGTAGAACCGATCCAGGTCGCCCCGGTCAAAGCCCGCGACCAGGGGCTCGGCCGCTTCGGCCAGCCGCCGGTAGAACGATGGGTCCTCCAGGTAGGCCAGCGCCTTGAATTTTTCAGCCGGATCGGCAAAAACAGCCAGCATGTCGTCGAGGGTCAGGTCGGGTCCGCCCCGGCCCCGGATTTCTTGGGCAAAGGCCCCCAGCAGCGCGCCGAAGACCTGCGGGCCGCCCGATCCCGGGTAGGGCTCGTTGAGGACATCGTAGCCGAGTATAGCGGGGTGCGACGCAAACCGGCGGGATATGTGCTGCCAGAGCGCGGCGTAGTGGTCCTGCAGCCCGATGCCGTCCGGAGCCGGGCTGTTGGCCCAGAAATGGTCGAAAGCTCTTTGGACGGCCGCGCTGGACAGGTAGGCGTCGCTCCAGAGCGCTTCCGGCGCGTGGGGCAAACCGTCGGTGAGCGTCGCCCAATCCGGCGCTCCGTCGCTAAACGACGCGCCGTACAAGTCCTGGTGCATATCGAGGAAGGCATAGAGCCCATAGCGTTCGCACAGGTCGAGCATCCGGCCGATCCAGTCGAAGTAAGCTTCGTCGTAGCGTCCCGGCTGCGGCTCGGCCGCGTCCCAGATTAGGCCCAGGCGGACGACGTTGAAGCCCCAGGCGGCAAAATCGGCAAAGTCCCGCTCCGTCCAGGGCCCGATGTATTGCCGACCGCCCGGCGTGTCCTCGCCCTTGAACACGAGGTTGATCCCGTTTAGCAGAACATGGCGTCCGCCGGCGTCGACCAGGCGATCGTGCGTGACCTGTATCCGTTCCATGTGGCCTCCGTTTTATTGTGCCCGCTCAAGCAGATCAAGGTCCAGGACCGGCAGCGCCGGATCGTCCGGGATGAGAAAAGTGCGGATCTGGCAGGGGCCGAAGGCGGCTGTCCACTGCCGCTCCAGCTGCGGCAGGCGGAGCGAAGCGTCTGTTGCCGTACCGGCGCATTCCGCACAGCGCAAAACCAGGCCGCTGCCGTCTTCGGCGCGTTTCAGGACAGTCATGACGACCTGCTCGCTACCGATGTCTAGGCTGCTGCCGCTCTGGGCCAGCGGGCCCTTGTGGTACGTCTCGTAAACCAGCGGGAAATGGCTGTTCAGCTGACGGGCTTTGCGGACCGCCCAGGCTGGGCTCCAGTCGCTGCCGTGCGGGCAGACGGCAATGCGCAGGGAACTTTCGCCCTGCTCCATGTAGCGGCTTTGCCCGTCGCGCTCGCCGTAATGGTCGGCAAAGGCAGCGCCGCGCAGCAAGGTCAAACGGATCGTGTTGTCCAGGACATCGCAGGCGTAGGTGGAGTCGTTAATCAAGGTGACGCCGCCTGTCTCGTCATGCGCGTCGACCCACTGCTGGATCGGCTTCTCTTTGCCGTCCATGGGCCGCTCGATATAGCCGTAGGGAATTTCGGCGCATGTTTTGCCGTTTTCCAGTGCCAGGGGGAACTCCAGCTTAAGCATGCGGTGATGCTCCTGCCAGAAGACCCGGATCCGGAGCTCAATGTCCGGCCGGTCGGCGTACAGGAAGACATCCTGCTCGAGCCGGGATTGGCCCCAGAACGATGTTACGCGTACCGCGACGCGCACCGGACCCTGCTCCAGCATCGTGAGGCGACCCTGGCCGAAGCGGCCGATCACGTCCCGGTATTCGCTCAGGCCGTGGCCCCAGGTGTCGCTGTGGGTCTCGTCGATCACCAGGCCGGCTGCCGCCAGGCCATTCAGCCGTTCCCGACCGCTTTGCTTATCGAACAGGCCCGAGATGCCGCTGCCGTCGGGAGACAGCCGCAGTGCGACGAAGCGGTTTTCCAGCCGGGTGCCGTCATCCGACACCGTCAGCGGCGCAGCGGGCGGGCTGCCGGGGCGTGTTTCCTTATGCAGCCAGTACGTGGCGTAGCCAAGAGCCGGCAGCTCGGCCATAAACAGCGTGTTGAAGCGGCCGGTCTTGCCGTTCGTGATCGTGCTGCGCACCTGCTGGATAGCCTGGGGATGTCCGTCGGCATCCGTGACGGCCACAAGGTCGTACGGATCTTCGTCCCTGTTTTCCGGACGGACAACGGCATGCAGGTCGCCGCAGGCCTCGACCGGCACGGTCACCGGGAAGGAGAGCGGGTTGAACAGCACGACCGGCGTCCCCTTGCCGGCCAGACCCCACAGCTTCCAGTCGGCCTCCTTGGAGCGGGGCAGCTGGTCGTCTCCCAGCGTGTCGATCTGCCAGGCGATGCGCTGCACCGCCTGGTTCTGGATTTCCGCCGCGGTCTGCAGGGCGTAGCCATAACTTTCGGCGGCGTCGTCGTAAGCCTCGGGCAGGCTGCAACCGGCCAGGATGTCGTGGAACTGGTTGAACAGCACCCGGTGCCAGGCTTGCTGCAGACGGGCGGTCTGGGGCTTGGTGCCCAGAAGGACGTGGGAGAGCGTGTCCAGACGCTCGCCGGCCAGTAGGCGCTGCTCGGCGCGGCGGTTTAGCTGCTTGACCTTGAGCATCGCGCTGTAGCAGCCGATCGCGTGGTACTGCAGGTCTTCCCGGACGACCTGCAGGCGGCCGGCATGCGCCATGGCCTTCCGCATGTACTGCGACGGCGAGCTGTAGCAAAGGTTCAGTTCCGGATGCTGCACGCGCAGCGACTCGATTTTGTCCAACAGGGCGATGGTCGGGCCGCCGCCGTGGTTGCCGACCCCATAGAAGAGCATCATCGGGATGGCGTGCTGCTGCCCGATCGCCGCGACCTTACCGACCTTGTCAACCAGGTTCGCCGGGTCCTCGTGGTTGTAGGAGAACGGAATCCGGTAGGCGAGCACCTGGCTGCCGTCCAGGCTCTGCCAGCAGAACAGGTTGTCCACGCCGGGCTTTTCCAGTTCGGACGGCCGGGAAAAGACATAGTGGTGCATACCGCTGAGCTTCAGGATCTGGGGCAGCATGCCGTTGTGCCCGAAGGAGTCGACGTTGTAGCCCGTGTCGCAGATCAGGCCGAAGCGGTCCAGGTAATAGCGCTGGGCGTAAAGGCCCTGGCGGGCGAACGATTCCCCGCAGGGGATGTTGCAGTCGGGCTGGATCATCCAGCCGTTGACCGGCACCCAGCGCCCTTGACGGACCGCTTGGCGGATCCGCTCGAACATATCCGGAAAATTCTCCTCGATCCACTGGTAATAGGCGGCGCCGGCGCAGGTGAAGATGAAGCCGGGGTACTCGTCGAGCCGGTCCAGGGCGGCCTGGAAGGTCGCCTTGACCTCACTGAACCCGTCTGTCCAAGGCCACAGCCAGACTGGGTCGATGTGGCTGGAGCCGATCAGGTGGATCTCGACGGGCTGGTTTTCTTGCGGCAAGGCATGGTCAATCATGGAATCTTTCCTTTCGTCTCTTAGATTCAGGGCTGTTTTTCTTTGTAGCGGTCGGCGTGGTAGACTTTGGCGCGATTGGCAAACAGGCCGGCACGGCAAAGTTGTCCCAACCCGGTGACCCCTTCTTTGCTGCCGTCGACATCCGGATCGACATAGCGGCGGTACCACAACTCCAGGTCGCGCTTCATCGCCGCGGCCGTCTGCTGCAGGCCTGGCTCGTCGATCAGGTTACGGGTCTCTCCGGGGTCCTCGGCAAGATCGTACAATTCGTGCGGGCCGTAGGGATAACGGTGCACATATTTGAAACGTTTGGTGCGCAGCATGCGGACGGGCCCGTATTCCTCGCAGATGACGACCGGGCGTTCATTGAGGTGCGAATCGGTCTGGCCGCTAAGTAGTGGCTGCAGACTGCGTCCGGGCAGCACCCGGACTTGGGGGTCCGCGATGCCGACCAGGTCGAGCAGTGTCGGATAGATGTCGAGCGCGCTGGCCAGGTCTTCGACTTGCTGGCCGGCGCGTGCTGCGGTCTGCGGGCAGGCGATCAGGAACGGCACCTTGACCGATTCCTCGTACATGTTCTGCGGGAACGTGCCGTTTCCCTTGCCCCAGACGCCGTGGTGCCCCATGCACATGCCGTTGTCCGACAGGAACACGACGATGGTGCTGTCCCATAAGCTGCGCCGGTCGAGGACATCGAGCAGCCGGCCGACCGACCGATCCATCGCCGTGACCGCTGCGAAATAGCCGACCAGGTTCGTCCGGCGGCTCTGGGTGCCGAAGACCGGGCCGGTCGTCAGGCCGGGGTGGTCGGGCAAATCCGGGATGCTGGCAAACGTGCAGTCCGCGTAGCGGCGGATGTCATCGGCCGGGTGATGCTCCGGTTCCCAGGGCGAATGGGGGGCGGTGTAGTGGACGCCGAGGTAGAAAGGGCTGTCGCCGTCCGCCATGTCCTCCAGCCAGCCGACCGCCTTGTCCGTGACCAGGTCGGTGATGTAGCGGTTTTCCACCTGGATCCGGCCGTGCTCGATCATGTCGGGGTGGTAGTAGCAGGCACCGCCTTTGCCGAGCGTGTACCAGTCGCAAAAGCCGTGCTGAGGGGTCATCGAGTCGCCCAGGTGCCACTTGCCGCTGAGCGCGCAGCGATATCCCTGTTCGGCCAGGGCGTCGGTGAAGGTGCGCCGTCCGGACAGGTACTGGATCGGCTTGTCTTCATCGGCATAACCGCCGTAGGGGTTGACGATCCCAAGCCTGTCCATCTCGGCCTTGTCGAGGTTTCCGGAGCGGATCCAGTCGTGCACGCCGTGGGCCGACGGGATGGTGCCGGTCAGGATCGAGGCCCGAGCCGGTGAGCAGACCGGCGACGCGCAGAAGAAATTTGTGAAGCGCAGGCCCTGGTTTGCCAGCCGGTTCAAGTTCGGCGTGTCGAGCTCGGGTGTCCCGGCGCAGTTCAGGGCCCATGGCCCCTGGTCGTCGGCCAGGATAAAGAGAATGTTGAGCGGCATGTCCATGGGCGCCTCCCTGTCATGAGCCGGATTCTGGTTCGTCGCGGGTTGTCACGAATACCTTGGTCCCCTGCATGTGGACGACCGTGACGGGCGTCCCCCGTGCGATGTAGCCGCCTTCGGTGAGCGCGTCGACACGTTCGCTGCCGATGCGGACCAGCCCGGCCGGGCGCAGGTCGGTCAGCGCCACGCC
>Ga0172382_10001424_pt1 | contig 42748 bp, 29 predicted proteins | sample Leawel138RmetaG_FD_122245 | JGI IMG/M metagenome (GOLD analysis project Ga0172382, IMG submission 122245) | Leachate microbial communities from a municipal landfill in Southern Ontario, Canada - Leachate well 138R metaG | ecosystem: Engineered > Solid waste > Landfill > Unclassified | place...
ACTGTGGCTGATGGATCAGGCACACCTTACGCCGACGAGGCGACCTATGACTTTGACGCTGACCTCACCCTGTATGCCCAGTGGACCATCAATACCTATACCCTGGCGATTAATGTCAGCGGCAACGGCTCGGTGTCAAAGTCTCCGGATAAGGTGTCTTACAACTACGGAGAGGTCGTTACACTGACCGCCACTCCATACCCGGGCTATTCATTCTTGGGCTGGGGCGGTGCTCTGGATGGTGATACAAACCCGGTGCAATTGACCATCGATGCAAACAAGGTTGTTGAAGCCTCGTTCAGCAGCGATACAGCGCCGCCTTTCCCCTCCAGCTTTTATGGCAAAATCCTTTATATAGATGGGGATGGCGTACCGAAGATCGATGATCTGGTTCAAGCCTACCTTGATGATGAGACGGATCCGATTTGTTCGACAGCAATCACCGCTGACGCCGGTCAATTGGTTTATGCCATCAACGTTAAGGCTTACCCCAATGGAACCCTTCCTACCCGGGTCACTTTCAAGATCAACGGCCGCGTGGTCGCGATTACTGATTGGGAAACTGGCTCGCACGTTGAGCTCGATTTCCATCCACCGAAAGCAGATGCGGGTGGGCCCTACGTGACGCTGCTTGGTGCTGAATCGATCGACCTGGCTGGCAGTGTGACGGACAGAGGAGATGATGTAGAGTCCTTTGTCTGGGCACTGGGCGGCGACGGCGTTTTTGATGACGCAGCAGGCAATTTACAGCCCAGCTTTGCCTTCAGCGCAACGGGCGCTTACCCCGTCAGCCTGATGGCTGTGGACGCACAGGGCGGGCAGGGCTTTGGCGACAGCCTGGTATTTGTAATCACCGTGGACGGACTGACCGGTCATGTTTATGACGGCGACCCCAAATCGGTAAGCGTTTCAGAACTGACCGGTTACGAAATCGGGGTACTTTACGATGGGAGCCCAACAGCGCCTAAGAATGCTGGCAGCTACCCGGTGACCATTCAGATCAAAAAAGATGGCGTCATTCTGGCTATTTATAATGCTGGCACGCTGGTGATTGCTAAAGCCACACCGACCATCATCACTCCACCAACAGCAACAGCCATCACCTATGGGCAAACACTGGCTGACAGTGCCCTGTCCGGTGGCGAAGCATCGGTACCGGGCGGCTTTGCCTGGACGTACCCAAGCACAATACCTGAGCTGAGCGATAGCGGTGTAACATTATTTGATGTAACCTTCACACCGGATGATTCAGCTAATTACAACAATGCCACAACACAGATCACCCTTATCGTGAACCAGGATTTGTTCACCTACGAGATCACCCTGGTGGCCGGCTGGAATCTGGTGTCCTTGCCCGTCACACCCCTCAGCACGGACATTGGGGAAGTGCTGGCAAGTATCAATGGAAAGTACACCCTGGTGTATGCCTGGGACGCCACCGGAGGTAGCAGCGGAGCAGGTCACTGGATGCGGCATGCAGCTGGAGGTTATGGCGACACGCTGGATTCGCTGGATGAAACCCAGGGCTTCTGGATCTTTATGACCGAAGCAGCCACTCTGAAGGTGACCGGAAAAGCACCTGACCAGACGGAGATCCCGCTCACAACGACGGTGGGCGGGTGGAACCTGGTTGGCTATCCCTCCAGTTTGACGCCAACACCGCCTGCGCTGATGGGCGAGATTGATTACACGCTGATCATCACCTACTTCGCCGCTGACACTGCTGACCCATGGAAGCTGTATGACCCTAAAGCCACGACTTATGCCAATGATCTGGTGGAAATGCTGCCCGGTTACGGCTACTGGATCTTTGTTAATCAAAATGCCACTCTGGAGGTACCATTTAAGTAAGTAACACAACGCAACATCAATTTGGGAAGGCGCATCCAGCGCCTTCCCCACAATCATTGTTTCGATGGGTGCCTCAGTCATCAATTGAGTGAAAACTGAATTATTTTGGTCTTATAAAAATTGAAGGTAATTATTTGAATTGTGTTGATTTGTTTATGTTGAGCTTGTTGGATGGTGTGTGAGCCTGATTTAGCCAACGAGCAGGAAATGTCGATTTTAGTTTACTGAGAAGGGAGTAGTGATGAGAATCAAATCTGATCATAAAATAATTAATTTAGTGATTGTGGTGTTGTTCCTGCTGGTCACAGCACTGAACGGATTCGTGCCGGTGGTGGCGGCGCCCGACGCACTGCCAGCAGGGGGATTGGAGGGTGCTGTTGTTTCCCAAACAGCGTCATCCACCACGGTAACCATTCCGACGTCGGCGGATACCTATATAAGCACCAATGATCAAGATAAGAACTATGGGAGCACGGATCCAATACGTGTTACCCGTGATTCTAATTCGAGGAGCGGTTTATTTAAATTCCCACTTACAGAAATCCCATCCGGAGCAACCATCACTGAAGCCAAACTGGTTATGAATATCACCAGCAAGGATAGTATGTCCAAAGAAGGAAACCAGCCTTTATACCTGTATAACCTGCGGCGGAATTGGGAAGAAAGTAAAGTCACGTACATAAAGGCAGATGAAAATACCAATTGGACAGCCCCAGGCATTACAGACGATAATGATCGAGACAACATCAACCTGTGGACAGCTGCCTGGAACACCTTCCAAACCGCTGGTGAGGTAGAAATTCCTTTGAATGAACAAGGCATCGCAGTTGTACAGGGTTGGTTGGATGGAACGTTGGCGAACTATGGCTTTATCATGCAAAACTATGCCACTACCGCAAATTTTGATTTCAGATTCACCTCTAAAGAAGGCTCTAGTAGTGGCGCAAATCGCCTCAAACTCGTTGTGACCTATCAAGAACAGGCGCCGGGTCCGACGATTACCACCTCGGTGAGCACGCTGCAGCCCTTTTTAACCAAGCCGGGCGAACCTTCTACGCCCCAATCGTACACGGTCACCGGTGCCAGCCTGACGGAAGATATTGCAGTCAGCGCGCCCGAAGGGTTTGAGGTGGCAACGGCTGCTGACGGCACCTATGCTTCAAATTTTAGCTTGCCGGTAATGGGCGGAACCGTTTTTGTGCGCCTGAACAGCGACACACAGGGCAATTTCAGCGGAAATATCGAACATACCAGCGCTGAAGCAGATCTAAAAGATGTGGCGGTTGAAGGCGTGGTTACCCAGCAGGTGTGTTACACAGATGTGGAATTTGATGCAGTAGAGGATACTTACATCGGCGTCAAAGACACCTCCACAGACATGGAAAAGAATTATGGCGGCCAGGCAGATATGCGCATTTCTCGCACCACGTCGCCGAATGTAAGAAAGCGCGGCGGATTGCTCCGATTTGAGCTGGGCGGTGAGAATGGAATCCCCGCGGGAGCCATCATCGAAAAGGCAAGCCTGTTCCTGTCGGTTAAAACGGTGGGAACTGCGAACAATCAATCAGATCACCCTTTGTATATGTATGAAATGCTGCGCTCCTGGGTCGAGGGTACCGGCAGCGCCACCACACCGCCCGACGGCGCTACATGGGAAACTTATCAAGGTTTCAGTGACACTCAGGAAAAAGAAACGGTAAAATGGGATGTAAATGGGGCTGCCGGGTCCAGTGATCGCGATAGCGTCAACCTGTGGATGGCAGAGTACAACGCATTCAATTCTACAACCAACACAACCACGCTTCTAAATGGGGCTGGAATCGCCGTTGTCCAGGGTTGGGTGAACGACCCGACGACAAATTATGGGGTGACTTTACAGAACTATCACGATAGTGCAAATTTTGATATCACGTTCCATGCCAAAGAAGCTACCACTTCTGCAAACCGACCAAAACTGATCGTGGATTACTGCATCGGCGCCAATGCAGCCCCCGCACAGCCTGTTCTGGTGCAACCTGAAGACGGGGCTGTGAATGTGAGCATCCCGCCCACCCTGGCAGTGACCGTAGCCGACCCGGACGAAGACCTGATGGATGTATCTTTTTATGGACGTGCGGTCAACGAATCCGTTCCAGCGGAGGACTTTCTGTTCATCGCAGTGCCGGATACGCAGAAACTGGCCAGATACAACCCCGATATCATGAAAAATCAGTTTGACTGGATTGCAAACAGATACACCACGCCCGGCGCGGGTGAACCTGAGCTGGTGTTTGTCACCAGTCTTGGAGATATTGTTGATCAACCAGGCGTTGAAAGTGAATGGCAGATTGCTGACGAAGCTTACGAATACCTGGATGAAGTCAATGTGCCATACAGCGTCGCCCCCGGCAACCATGATGTTGCAGGTTGGGGTGGGTCAACTACAACGTATTACCACAAATATTTTGGACACGCGCGGTTTGAAGACAAATCCTGGTATGGCGGCTACTACACCTTGGGCAATGACAACTACAACAACTATTCACTTTTCAGTGCGGGTGGGATGGACTTCATCCTGATTAACCTTCAATACAATGCAGGAACTGGTGCGTTATCCTGGGCGGACGGGCTGCTGAAAACATACAGCGACCGAAGGGCAATCGTAGAGCAGCATGATATCCTGAATTACAACAACAATTGGACTAACCAAGCAACCTACAATGCCCTTTCCGGGAATCCCAACCTGTTTCTGATGTTATGCGGTCATATGCACAGTGGTGAAGATGGGTCAGCCTATCGCCGGGAAACCAGAGCCGGGATGCAGGACGTCCATATCTTAATGACGAACTACCAGGACATTACAAACTGGGATTACCTCCGCCTGCTCACCTTCAAGCCAGGAGATGACGAGATCTATGCCCAGGTCTTTTCGCCATACAGCCCGGGTGGCTATCTGACAAATGCAAGTAACTATGAACAATTCACCATGTCTTATGCAATGGATGGCAGCAGTGCATCGCAATTCGAATTGATCGGCACAAACACAGAGGTTGCCAGCGGCGGGAATGCTTCCGTCATCTGGTCGGGGCTAAAAGAAGGTACCGAATACGAGTGGTATGTGGACATCACGGATGGTAGCAAGACGACCACCGGTCAAACCTGGAGTTTTACCACCTCCGGTGAAAAGCCTCCAATAGAAATTACACATGTTGCCGTTACCGGTATCGATGCCCCGGCAGCACTGGCTGCCCCGGATACCGCCGCTAACGTGGCGGGCAGCACCTATACCGTCAGCCCGGTCACGTGGACGCCCGCTGTCACTACCACATTTGGTTACAGCACCATTTACACCGCCAGTGTTACCTTGGCGGCTGCACAGGGCTATTACTTCAGTGCATCACCCTCAGCCACTGTGAACAGCAACCCGGCAACCAGCGTCACACGGAACAGTGATTCAGAGCTGATCGTCACCTATGCTTTCCCGCCCACCGGGGCAGAACCCGGTGAAAGCACCGGTCAGATGACCTTTGGAATGGATGTTCATCAGAACTTAGACGCATTCACTCAATTCCTGACCTGCGTAGCAAATGATGACGTCATACCTGACGTTGTGGCACAAGGTGGTGACTTCAACAACCACAAAATGAGTGGCCCCCTTGGAAAAGACGTCAACTCAGATGTAATTGACCCGATTGTCGAAGCTGTCTTCCCGTACGCGGTCAAAATTTACACTCAGGGTAATAACGATCATTCCGACCTGATCGGTGAGGGCAACTTTGTCGAAACCGGCGTGGCTTATGAAGGGGAGGATTACATTATCTACGGGATCAACGAGTACGATTTCCCGCTCAGTAACATCAGCAGCAACGGCGGCAATGCCGCTACGAAAAATGACACTGCTGCCGCGACCATCAGCGACCTGCGGACCTTCCTTACAGAGCAGAAGGGCGCTGGCAAGGTGATCTTCATCCTCTCGCATGTGCCGCTGCACCAATCACGCGATGACAACCCCTATGGTTACAATATGGCTGTCATGCTCAACACCGTGATCGACAATGATCTTGATGTCGTTTTCCTGTGGGGGCATAACCATACGACGGATACCTCACAAACTTATCGCGATCGCGGTTCAACGGTCAGCTTCTATAATGGCAGCAGCGGCCAAAATCTGGAGACTGAATTTATTTATGCGGCGGCTGGCTATATCAATGGCAGTTCTACCAATACAAGCGTGATCGATTCGGGCACCGTCGCAACAGTCACCGACACAGAAATCATCCTGACGCGCTACCAGCGCAACAACTGTAGTAAGACTGAAACCCTAACCGCTGAGCGTTACACATCGCAATCAACGGATCTAACCGGTGTTGCCATCAGCGGCATCGATTTCCCAGCTGCTCAGGCAACACCTGTTACTCAGGCAAGTGTGGCAGCAACCCCAAGCGGGGGTGTCGCCAGCGCAACTGCAGCAGTCGATTGGGACCCGGCACATGCAAGCTTTGACTATAATACCGTTTACACCGCCAGCGTCACCCTGACGGCTGCCCAGGGCTATGCCTTCACCAGCACGACAAGCGCAACAGTGAATGAACAAACAGCAACCAGTGTAACCTTGAACGAGGATGGCACCCTGACGGTGACCTTTACCTTCCCTGAGACCGAAGATGCACCATCGAATACCCACGCCATTGCTCTGAAAGCGGGCTGGAACCTGGTGTCTTTCAACCTGATCCCTGATGACGACAGTATTGAGGTTATCCTGGCGGATATTTTAGAAGATGTGATTCTGGTCTATGCCTGGGATGCCACCAAGGAGGGTAGCTGGATGCGATATGTCCCCCTTGCTGGTTTCGGGAACTCACTGGCAGTACTCGACAACACCATGGGTTTCTGGATCAACATGAAAAAGGATGTCACACTGACGGTCACGGGCACACAGCCGACAGACACAAACATCGCACTCTATGAAGGATGGAATCTGATCGGGTATCCCGCACGAAATGGGGTTGCGATTCCGGACGCACTGACTGCAATTGATGACAAATACGACCTGATCCTCGCCTACAAAGCGTTTGATACTAAAGATCCATGGAAGCTGTATGACCCCGATGCACCAAATTATGCCAACGACCTTGCGACAATGGCGCCGGGATGGGGCTACTGGATCTATATTACCGAAACAACAGCCTTTGACTGGTCAATTCCATATTAGGCAAGCTGTTCGGTAACAATCGCGGCGGGGAGGGATTTCTCCCCCCTCCCCGCCGGCAAAATTGCCAGGTTGCCCCCCTGGCACACAAAAGAGGTCTATTTTGAGACGTCAAAAATGTTTTTTTATCGGTATTGCTGTTGACATTGATGTGTTTCGCCACATTTTCAGGTGTTCTGGCAGTTCCGCCGCTGCCCTCCAGTTTTTATGGGGAGGTCAAGTTGAACGGCGCCAATGTGCCCGAAGGAACCGAGGTCACCGCCTGGATTGATGGGGTGCGTTATGCGTCTGCAACGACAATTATCCATGAAGGAAACAGCGTGTACGCTTTCGATGTGCCCGGGGATGACCCTTCAACGCTCGACGTGATTGAAGGCGGTACGCAAGGTCAGACGATCATATTCCGGATCGGTAATCTGGTCGCACACAACAGCGCCATATGGCGAAGCGGCACGTATGTGGAACATGACATTTCTGCAGGTGATTATCTGATTTTTTTGCGGCTGGTATTGGAATAAGGAAAGGTTATTAGTTGATGGCTTTATTTTTTACTGTTTCAATTGAGCGCAGGCTGACATACAGACGAAAAACGAACCTTTGATTTGACTTACTATTGAGTTTAATTTAAGAAATGGAGGTAAAAATGACGAACCTAACACAGAAAAAATTGTCGACCCGAGGCATTAAGCTGTTTCAGGCGCTGTTTGCGTTTGTTTTCCTTTTTTCGCTGCTGGGGGTGCAGCCAGCGCAGGAGGTGATCGCGCAGGGAGATGAAACCAAAATTGCGCTGATCACCGATTATGGCGTGAATATTAGTGATCCCCGAAAGGCAGATATTGCAAGTTTAATTCATCTTTGGGAACCAGATGCTGTGGTCACTGCCGGGGATAACTATCACGACCGCAGCCCATCTTGTAGCTCGTATGCGGAGTGCGTTGCCGGTTATAACAACAACACATCGGGTTATACCGATTTTGTTGGGCAGGGAATATTTTTTCCAGCCTATGGCAACCATGACAAAGGCCATTCTGATCTATATCGCGCCTATTTCAATTATCTTCCAGGATCTACTAACGGTTTAGCACCACTATATTATGATGTAAAGATCGGGAATATCCATTTCTGGATTCTGGACGGAAATGAAAATTTGACTGCAACCGGAAACGCCCAGGCCAACTGGTTTAAGGCTAATGCACCTGACAATAGCGTTGCGTGGAATATCGTGATTGTGCACCAACCCCCGTTTGGCACCGGGAATTTTTATGGTGATATTACAGATACTCAACTTCCATACCACGAGTATGGTATCGACTTTGTTATCGGTGGACACAATCACCATTATGAACGTCTTGTTAAAGACAGCATAAGATATTTTATTGCTGGAAAAGCAGGAGAAACTTCTGATGACAATTGGCGCAGCTGTTCAGGGAGTGGTTCGGCGGCAACATCTGAGTTTTGTGCTACGAAGGAAAATGTAAGTAGCTATGGTTATATGCAGCTTGTTGCCACTGAAACCGAGATTGTTTTGAACTTTATCGGTCAGAATGGCGCCTTGGTTGATACGCACACCAAGACAAAGACTTCAAGCACTGACCCGGTAATTAGCACCTCGGTTAGCTCTTTGGCAACCTTCACCGGTCAGCCGGGTGTCACCTCAGCAGAACAGAGCTACACGGTCTCCGGGGTTCGCCTTTCAGGCGTTGTGACGATCACACCCCCTGTTGGCTTTGAAATCTCCACCACCAGTGGCAGTGGGTTTAAGCCTTCGGCTATTAACCTTACACCGGACGGTGGAACACTGGCTGCAACGACTATTTTTGTGCGCATGGCTTCAGGAGAAGCGGGTAACTATGCTGGAAAAATTTTGCATTCCAGCCAGGATGCAGCACCTAAAGAGGTGGGCCTTTCGGGAGTTATCTCTGAACCTTTAACAACATCGTGGGTGGCGTATAACGATGTCGTTCACCGTTCCGGGCAGATATCTAACAAGATCACTACGTATACAATTTCTTCGCAAGGCGCGTCCACTGGCAACCTAGTGGACTATAACACCGGCACAACATTAACCGGTGTTCAGGTGGCGATTACCACATCAGGGACAGTTCAATATACCAGTTCAGACAGCCAATATGACGGGGCTGTTCCAAACACGGGAACCGATGCTCACAGTACCTTTGATGGGATTGTCAATATGGTCGGTCTAACCTTTTGGGAGAGCAATACACCGTATATTGACATGACCTTTAGCGGACTTGACCCAAATGAGACCTATACCTTCGCCACAAGCGCCAACAGAAATAATACGGAATATACATCTCGCGAATCGGTATTTACGATTTCTGGCGCCGCTGCCGCCACCAACGCCAGTACCACCGGGGTTAGTGCCCTTTCAAATGAATCGGTCTACTTCAGCACAGGCTATAACACGGCCAATGGCTATGTTGCCCGCTGGACCGGAATCAAGCCCAGTGAGGAGGGTGGGTTTAAGGTGCGAGTCCAGGGGCGCAGCAGTGGCACATCTTACGGCCCGAGTGTGTTTATGCTGGCACAAGAAGGAGTTTCTTCCACCGAACCGACCATCTACACCTCAGTTAGCAGCCTGACCGGCTTCAGCGCCCAGCCAGGTCAACCATCCTCAGCTAAAAACTATACCGTCTCTGGCATAAACTTGATTGACGGTGTAACGATCACACCCCCGGCTGGCTTTGAAATCTCAGAAACCAGCGGATCCGAATTTTCAACGAGTGCAATTACGCTTCCCTCCCCTGGCGGGACACTGGCAACAACAACGATTTACGTGCGGCTGGCTGCTGGAGCAGCAGGTAGCTTCAGCGGGAATATCACCCACGACAGCAATCAGGCGACCACCCGTAACGTAGCAGTCAATGGGACAGTTTCTACAACCCCACCCTGGACAGCCTACAATGATATGTCAGGCACCAGCACACCTGCAAACACCACTGAATTTACGCTTGGTCAAACCAATGGCATGCTGCTGGACTTTGATACAGGTGAACAAACGGGTGTAACTGTTACAGTGAATTTTGATCCAGCTTCAGGCCAAACCGGAACACCATTCAATTATTCCGACGGCGGATCCATGCCTGATTCTGGTACGGATGCTTACGAGATATTTAATAACAAGGTCAACCTGCAGGGTGTGATAATGTCTGCTACTTCCAACGAGAGAGACTACTGGGTGGATGTGGTCTTCGACGGTTTGAACCCTGGTAAGACGTACACTTTTGCAGCCACAACCAATCGTGCTGGAGGAAGCAGCTATTTAGATCGTGAAACACGTTTCACAATTTCCGGGATGGACGCCGCAACCTATGCCAGCTCAAGCGGGGCAACAAAGATTGATGATCATTCGGTGTATTTTGTCACAGGTGAGAATACGAGCACGGGCTATGTGGCTAGATGGGTGAATATCCAACCTGGTAGCGATGGCAGTTTTAAGGTACGCGCACAACCACAGGATTCGAATGAACCTCGTACCTATGCTTTTGGCGCTTTCATGTTGCAAGAAGAAGCGGTTACGGTTGATACATTTACCCTTTCGGCAGCTGTTTCTCCAGTGAACAGTGGCACGGTCAATCTGAGCCCTGCCGGAGGAACCTATTTAGCAGGGACAACTGTCACGCTGACGCCCAGTCCGGCAGAAGGGTACCAATTTGACAAATGGTCTGGAGCAAATGCAGAAGACATTATTGAGGATTCGGGCGCGTTCTCGATTGTGATGAACGGGAATAAGAGCGTCACTGGGGTGTTTAAACTGATTCCAAACAACCCACCCACAGATATTCTTTTATCCAATAGTCTCGTGTTTGAAAACGTGTCGATTGGTTCCCAGGTGGGTGAATTAACCACTGTTGACCCCGATAGCGGAGACACGCATACGTATACACTGGTCGAAAGCAATACCCATCCTGATAATGACGCTTTTCAGATTACTGGTGACAAGTTGCTGACTGCAATAGAATTTGATTATGCAACCAAAGATCAATACACCATTAAAATCCGTAGCACAGATGCGGGCGGGCTGTTTGTAGAAAAGAATTTTGAAATTTATATCATTCAAAGTGGAACAGTGCCCGTCCTCCCTTCCAATTTCTATGGCGGGATCTACTTTATGGTCTCGGATGGGGAACCGAGTTCAGGTGACTTGCTCGAAGCTTACCTGGACAATAAGGGAACCCCCATTCGAAGTGTGCCGATTAAAACTGCAGGCGACAACCTGATCTATTCAATCAACGTACCGGCTTACCCTGATGGTACCCATCCGAGTAAGGTCACCTTCAAGATTGGCAATCGGGTATTGGCAGTCGCTGACTGGGCTTCCGGCACCAATGTCATGCTCGATCTGCATCCACCAAAAGCAAATGCCGGCGGAGCTTATGCCGCATTGCTGGGGGATGGATCGCTCACCTTGAATGGCTCCTATACAGATTGGAAAGACCCGGATAATTTTACTTTTGCCTGGGACCTGGATGCTGATGGGGAATATGATGATGCGACTATCGCATCGCCAAGTTTCCCCTTTACTGAAACAGGCACGACCATTGTGGGCTTGAAGGTCATAGATGGTCAGGGTGGCGAAGGCATCGATACAGCGCTGGTATTTGTTGTTGCGCTGAGCGGCCTGGAAGGCCAGGTCTATAACGGCCAACCGCACCCCGTCACCGTAGAAGGGGTTGATACACCTTACACCACCACCGTGTTGTATGGCCCAGCACCTGGCAGTACGACTCCACCCACGAATGCCGGCACCTATGATGTGCTGGTGCAGATCAAAGATAGTGAGGGCAACGTTATTGCGACATTGGAAGCAGAGCTGGTGATCGCCAAGGCTACCGCCACGGTGACACTCGATCCCGAAAGTTTGAACCAAATCTATGATGGAGAACCCAAAGAGGTGATTGCCACCACCGAACCGGAAGGATTGACAGTGACGATCACTTATGATGGTTCCGAAACGCCTCCTTCTGCTACAGGCAGCTATTATGTGGTTGCTACCGTTGTAGATGATAATTATGAGGGCTCCACCGAAGGAACGATGACCATCGGCATCATTCACGTGATTGACTTGGTGGCTGGCTGGAATTTGATCTCCTTTATGCTGGAACCAATCAGCACAGATATTGCGGACGTGTTAAAGCCAATTGATGGAAAATACTCCCTCGTTTATGCCTGGGATGCGACTGGAGTACACCCTTCGGCTGGGAATTGGGTCCGCTATGATCCCGTCATTCCCTACGGAAACACGCTTACAGAGTTGGATCATACGATGGGTTTCTGGATCTACATGGAAGAAGCCGCCCAGCTGTCACTCATTGGTAACGACCCCGGCGAATCATCTATCCAGCTCGTTACGACGGTTGGCGGGTGGAACCTGGTGGGCTACCCGTCGATGGTCAATCGCGACCTGCCCGGTGCCCTGGAAGACTTTGGGGTGGAAGATTTTACGCTGGTATATGCATTCCATGCTGCTGATACTGCAGATCAATGGAAGCTTTTTTCATCCGAAGTTCCTTTCGGGAATGACCTTACAGCCCTTGCACCTGGTTGGGGCTATTGGATCTTTATGACCATTGAAAACGATTGGATAGTGAATTTTAAATAAACATCAAGGCGACTGAACCTCCTGGGACAGGAAAATCCTGTCCCAGGGGAAGCAATCAAGGAAAGTAACCAAAGATGCGACATTTTTCAAAGCTCCTCATCATATCATTGTGTCTTATCTTGCTGTTGATGTGCTACAACGAGGTAGCAGCTGTACCGCCCTTACCATCAAGTTTCTATGGAACAGTGACCGTAAATGGCGCCAACCTGCCTGAGGGAACGCTTGTGCAAGCGAAAATTGATAAGAAGATCGTAGGTTATACACAAACAATATTACATGAAGGAAAATCCGTATATGCAATTGATGTTCCGGGAGACGATTCCAGTACGAGCCAGGTTGAAGGCGGTGTCCGCGGGGATGTGATCCAATTTATTGTTGGAGGGTTAACTGCCAATGAAACCGGAACATGGAATAGCGGGACATTTGTGGAATTCAATCTAACGGTCACTTCGAAATCAACTGTGGAACCCCCGCAACCAACCAGAACGCCGCTGCCAACCCAAACCCCGATCAACCTTCCTACGCAACCCGCGGCTGTGCAACCAACAAATAAGCCTGCTTTGCAGACGCCTGATGAAATAACACAATATCAAGCAACAAACATTATACCCGGGCTGACTCCTGCGATATCGCAAAGCGATGAGCCAGAGTTAACCGGATCGACAACAGAGAGCGTAGAACAAATCGCTGAAAGTTTTACTCCGACATCAACCAAATCATCGATCGTTAATGAAGATGGCCAGAATCAGGGAAACAGAAATCAGACGAATCATTCAAGCAGTTTGATGTGGGTTTTAGGCGTTGGCGGATTAATTGGTGTACTCACTTCGATAACACTATTTTTTAGAAAAAAGAAAAAAACCGATAAATCACTATTCCTATAAATTTATGAATGAAAAGAGAGGATGACCATGATCAAACGTAAAACTATATTTTTAGCATTAATTATTATAAGCCTGTTGCTCGGCACAACCACTTTGGTGCAAGCGGTACCGCCTTTGCCATCCAGTTTTTACGGGACTGTACAAATAAACGGAGAGAATGTTGAGGTTGGCACAGTCATCAGTGCCTGGATTGACGGAGTGCAATATGCATCTACCACTGTCATCCTTCACGAAGGAGTCTCGGTTTACGCAATCGACGTGCCTGGTGATGACACTTCTACTTCCGGAATAATAGAGGGCGGTAAGCAAGGTGAACCTATCGTGTTCAAGATTGGTGATCTGGTAGCTGATGAAACTGCTATTTGGCAAACAGGAACATATCTCCCACAAGACTTATCCGTTAAAGTTCTAACAATAACTGCTGATCCACAGGAAAAGGTCTATGGGGATGATGATCCTGAATTAACTTTCTCCTATACACCCTATGATCCCGACAACGAAATCATCTTTGCTGGTGCGTTGGATCGTGATGAAGGTGAGGATGTGGGAGCCTACGCTATCACGCAAGGTGGTCTTTTAGCTGAGGGTTATTCCATCCTATTTACTTCAGCAGAATTGACCATCACGCCCAAACCGATAACGATCACAGTTGATGGAAAAACGAAGGCATATGGCTCTTTTGATCCTTCATTTTCTTATCAAATTGATGTGTCTCTGGTAGAAGGAGACAAATTTACGGGAGGATTGGCGCGTGTCGCTGGCGAAAATATTGGCACCTATGAAATCCTACAAGGGACTCTGAAAATTGATGATGGAAATATTGGCGACAACTATACCATAAACTTTGTGTCGGCAAATCTGACGATCACCCCACGACCAATCACGATCACAGCAGATGACAAGGAGAAAACGATCGACGCTCCTGATCCCGTTCTGACCTGGCAGATCACAAGCGGCTCACTGGCTTTTACTGATAAAATCACCGGCGTTTTGGAGCGTGAGTCTGGTGAAGATGCGGGTGTTTATAAGATCTTAATTGGTTCACTGAAAATTGATGATGGAAATAATGGTAAGAACTATAATCTAAAATTTGAGGAAGGTACTTTTAATATTCTTTCGGGAAAATTTTATATCTTTTTCCCTCTTTTCAACCGATAAAAAGTAAAAACCAACGATAAAAAGGATATCGAACCTTCAGTTACACTGAAGGTTCGATATGAAGAATGATTTAGAAATTCTTATAATCCATAAACTGAGTTAATCTGGTCAAGATGAAGTTGGTTTTTTAGTGAAAGTTGTTGACCATAGGTGATAAACCCCGTCTATAAGTGATATTGATTATATTTTTATGCAATTATGGGATGAGAATAAGCCCAGATTTTGAGCGCTTCTGTAACATTTTCAATGTTCACTTGATTGTCAAAAAGGTGTACAGTGGTATAATCATGCCTTGCGGGGCGTAGCTCAGCCCGGATAGAGCGCACGGTTCGGGTCCGTGAGGCCAGCGGTTCAAATCCGCTCGCCCCGACCATAAAGACACACCACACTGGGTGTGTTTTTGGTTTAAGTGCACGGTTCGGGTCCGTGCCCCTCGTTTCACTCGGGGCGCTTCGCGGAGGCCAGCGGTTTCCTACAGCTTGCGCTGCAGGACAGGCAAATCCGCTCGCCCTGGAGCGGAGCGGAACCCCCGCAGCGTTAGCGGAGGTGGGCTGACTGCAAAGACACACCACACTGGGTGTGTTTTTGGTTTAAGTGCACGGTTCGGGTCCGTGCCCCTCGTTTCACTCGGGGTGCTACGCGAAGGCCAGTGGTTTCCTACAGCTTGCGCTGCAGGACAGGAAAATCCGCTCGCCCTGGAGCGGAGTTAGCGGAGGTGGGCTGACTGAAAAGACACACCACAATGGGTATGTTTTTGGTTCTCAGTTTTATTTCCAGCCTACTGCATGCGCTTGACCGGCAGCATCTCGATGTAGCCGCGCCAGCCTTCGGGTGCCAGCTGCATTCAGGGAGCCAGTTCCGGCGCGTAATCGTAGCCGTAAACCTGCGGGTTAAAGCCTTTGATGCGCTGCATAACTGACCCACGGCTTCCTCAAAATTCTCATCATCATAAGGCTCGCCCTGGAACACGAGCAGCTGGCAGGGGGGCAGGTCGATGATGTCAAAGCCTTCAGGAATGCAGCCGCTGTAATCTGTGGAGACCTCCACGCCAAGTGCGTAGGTCCCTGTCCCGGTCGGGCGCATATTCTCCGGCAGCCACACGCCAACAGGCTCGTACAGGGCTTCCTTGATCTCGCACAGGACGTCCCAGGCGGCTGAGATGTTCTTTTCGCCGCACCCGATTTCTGCCGCGTAGGCGAAATAGTCCTCAGCCGCTTTGCTACGCATCAGGATTAATTTTCTGGCCGGGCGTTCGACGATTTGGGTAAAAATAAATGCTGTTGGGTTCATGGGTAATACCTCCGACTGCGAATTGGCACGATTTAGATAACGATACAGGATCAGCCAGCCCTCGGGGGTGGGGCGGGCGGCAAACCTCTTTGGTGAGATTCCGAACGCGTTGGTAAACGCGCGGGTAAACCCCTCGTGGCTGTCAAAAACGAAATCCAACGCAACGTCAATCACCCGGTGCTTGCCGGAGCGCAGCGCATGGGCGGAGGCAGTCAACCGTTGCTGGCGCAGATACTCAAACGGGGAAAGCCCCGTTTCGGTTTTGAATATCCTGGCTGCATGGTACTGGGAATAACCGGCTGCTTTTGCCAGGTCGCTGGCGGTGATGGGTTCCTGCAGATGCTCTTGAATGTAAGCTTTAATCCGCAGCGTTGCTGTTGTACTCTCTCTATTCGATGTGGGCATGCGCGTCTCACCTTCTGGTGTCGATTATACGCAGTTAAGAAAAACAAATCTTGACTTTAAATGCGATGCTTATGATCGGAAATTTTACCTCGGGAGCCTGAAAAATCTTAATATTTCCAGTGAAACTGCCTCCATATTTTTGCGGATGTTCGTTATAATTGCCGATTGTGGATGGACCCGAAGATGGAAGGCTGGACCGATGATAGCAATTAAAGCAGGAAACCGATGAAAACGAGAGACTGGCTGTTATTCTGGCTGGCGGGGCTGGTGTGGGGCACTTCTTTCCTTTGGATCAAGATCGCGGTGGAGGAAATCAGCCCCTTGATGCTGGTAAGCTTGCGCACGCTGCTGGCTGCCCTGGGGCTGGGCGTTTACCTGCTGGCTCGCAAATCGGCGCGGGCATCCCTGGATAAAATGCGCGCGCAATTTTGGGTTTTTGCGGTGATGGGACTGTTCAATATCGCAATTCCCTGGTTGTTGATCTCCTGGGCTGGACAGCATATTGATTCTGGGCTGTCTTCGATTGTCAATTCCAGCATGCCGTTGTTTACGAGCATGATCTCACCATTTTTTGTGAGCGACGACCGCTTAACGTTGAAAAAAGCCGTTGGATTGCTGACCGGTTTTGCTGGGGTGGTGATCCTGCTGTATCCTGAGCTTGGCGGCGCCTGGAGCCATCAACTGGCTGGACAGGCTGCCGTATTGCTGGCTGCAGTGTGCTACGCAGGTGCGACGGTTTTTGCACGGAAAAAAGCCAGAGACCTGCCAGCGGAGTCCCAGGCCTTTTTGCAATTTTTCACAGCCACACTGATGACCTGGGCTTTTACCCTGGCGACTCAGCGCTCGCTGAACTTCCCGAAGCTGCCGATCACCTGGCTTGCGTTGCTGTGGCTGGGTCTGCTGGGATCGGCACTGGCGTATATCGTCTTTTTCGACCTGTTGCCGCGCATCGGGCCGACGCGTATGTCGATGGTGACCTATATTATTCCGCTGTTTGCTGTGCTGTTGGGGATCATCTTTTTGGACGAACGCTTTCACTGGAGTGCAATCTTCGGTGCGCTGCTGATCCTGGCAGGGATTTCGATCGTCAATCTGCAACCTGGGCAAAAGCCGTGAGTTGATGCTGCCTGGCAGTTTCTTTTTAACCTGGGAAATGAGAACAGAAATCCATGCAAGACTATAAAACATTGACAAACCAGGGAAAACTGCGCCGCCTGCACAACCTGGCACGGCTGGGACTGAGCCATTATGAACTCAAAGAACCGCAATTGACCTTTCACGGTTTTGAGACCAACCTGCTGTACCGGGTGATCACTGCAGAGGGGGATCGCTACATGCTGCGCTTGGCTTACCCGGGCTGGCGCTCGCTGACCGACCTGCAGTCCCAAGCGCTGTGGGTGGGCGCACTGGCGCGGGACACTGAAATCCGCGTGCCGGAGATCCTGCACACTCGGGCTGGCGAACGGGTTTTGTCGCTGGCGGTGCCCTTTGTTCCGGATATGTGGCACATGACATTGATGCGCTGGGTTCCGGGTCGCTTGTTGGGGCACTACCTGACCGGCAGTAACCTGTCTCAGATGGGGCGCTTGTTTGCCAGGCTGCACCTCCACGGGAAGGCATGGCAGCCGCCGGCGGGGTTCACCCAGCGACGTTTTGAGCACTGGTTGTCACGCGGTGAAGAAGACCGAATATCTGGAGTTAATGCGCTACAAACGGATTCGCCTGGGGTCCCTGCGGCACACCAGGCGTGGATTGTACGCATGATCCAGCTCGTTGAGGAGGCTTATGCTCGAGTTGATCGCGCGGATTTGAGGGTGATTCACTGCGACCTGTGGCACGACAATATCAAGCTGTATCACGGTATGCTGTGTCCCTTTGATTTTGAGGACACGGTGTGGGGCTTCCGGGTCCATGATATTGCTATGGCTATGCTGGATCTGCTGGAAACGGTGGGCGAGGCGCGCTACCCAGCGATGCTGGACGCATTTCGCGAGGGATATGAAGCGCATTTACCCTGGCCCGAGGACCCGATTGAACCCTTTCAGATTGGGCGCATGCTGTGGGTGCTCAACTGGGTGGCGCGGCATCAGTCAGCGTACCTGGTTCAAGCGGTTGGACGTCATATCCCGGTGTTTGAGCATTTTCAGCACAGCGGGAGCGTGATTTTACCGAAATCACAGTAAAACAAGTGTCGGTGTGACACATAACTTTGGGGTGGAGCTTGATCAGCGCGCAAGCCTGAACTGTTTGGCGTTCATCGGGCATTCACAGGGAGGTGAGAGCACATTTTGGATGATACAGCAAGCCGGTTTGGACTCATGCGATGTTTTTCGGTTCTGGGTTTATTGATGATTGCGCCATCAACGAACTGGGCCGGGTCAGTTGGAGCACACTTGCCCCTGGCGGCGATTTTGCCTGCTTGCACTATGGATGTGTTTTAACAGAGTAGCCAACTGTATTATGCTATTAGCTTGCTTGACCCAACCAACTCTTCCTGAGCGCCACCCATCTGGTTGAAAAGCGCCAATCACAACACTTTCAAATCCATCCTGTTGTGCTGGTTCCCGGCATTAGCCGTTTGACATTGCTGATTCGGATTGATTGAGTATTTATTTGACTGTTGATAAAATGGAATTGGGGTTGAAATCAAATGCTTTCAGGCTTAAATTTTCAGGCCTTCACCCTCAGGATTGTGTTGATCCGAAGGGATGAAGGCCAATTGGTTTTTTCAAACAGCGGAGAGGACTTAACCGCGCTTAGTAACGTAGAATGAGTGCCATACGTTGATATTTTTCAAGCTGGCCATCCAGCAAGAATGTGACCTCGCCGCCTGTGTTGATCACAGCCTCGATGATCTCATCTACAGCGTCATCGATCACATCTGGTGCGGTCACGTCCTCTGCCAAGGTGAGATTCTGGCCAGTTTCATCCAGGCGGGCAGCGAAATGATAGTTTTCTTCCACCAACAGGTGCCTGCCGCGTCCGAATAAAGACTTGCGCCAAATATCGTTGATTTCAGTCGCCACCTTGCGGTCACTGAGGGCTTTTTCCAGTTCACTTAGCATTTGCTTTCGTTTTTCGGCCATTTTTTCTTGAACCAGAGGCCAGACCAGCTTGCTCAGCTCATGGGCGGGAGTTGTGTCGTGGTTGCCCGTAATGCGCCCAAAGATAATATCTTGATAATTGGTGATCTCGTTAAAAAATGCGTGGTAACGATCCACGCCCACCACGATCAGGGGCAGGCGATCAGTGTCCATAAAGGGTTTTAAAGCGCTGTCCACCTGACGGAAGAATTTGCGATGATACTCATCGCGGTAGGCAGATTTCCTGATACCTCTTCCACCTGGCAGAGATTGACTCCCGCCTGGCATCGTGTGTTCCATGGGGAAATTTCCGTTCTGAATTTCAACGAGGTTGTCCAGCGTACCTTCATACAACCGGGTGGGCTTTTCACTCAGGCTCAGCACCCAGTAACGGGTAGTGTGGTTGAGCGCGTACACCAGGTCGCGGGTTAAGAAGGTGTCATCAATCACCACCCGTTCAGGCACTGTGAAAGGCAGCACGAAACTTCGGCTGAAGTCCTGGTTGGCATACAGCACCAGCCCATCGAGAAGGTAGTTGTAGTCTATGTCTTCGGCTAATTTTTCCAGGCTGATTAAAATGGGTTCGACCTCACGCTTGGGAAATTCATTTAAAAGCCGGTTCACTGCTTCACGGACGAGATTTTTCACCCGGACAGGATCCTGCCGGTTCTCCGGTGCTGTACGGTGGGTCGGCAAGGTTATCGAAACACACGGGTAACCCATAATTTGTTGAACGAGGCGGACATCATGACGATTCATTGACTTAGCTCCTAATGATTTTTCTTTGTAAAACAACAGGAGTAATTTTACCCGAAGTCGATCAGTAAGGGGCAATTTGACCTGGTAGGGAGAATAAAAAATGCGGCCCGATTATGGACCGCATTTCTCTTGTTGGCTGATTGATGAGCCTTTAATCAATAAGAACGACGTTCTGAGCCATAGGGCCTTTATCACCCTCAACGATTTCGAACTCTACTCGCTGACCTTCGCGCAGGGTTTTGTAACCCTCAACTTTGATCTCAGAGAAGTGCACAAAAACGTCTTTTTCGCCGTTATCACGGGCGATGAAGCCATAGTTTTTTTGGTCGCTGAACCACTTAACAACGCCAAGTTCTCGCTCTGCCATGTTTGGAAACCTCCTTTGTTCCAAATTCCTATTAACCTTGCTAACGTACGGTCCAAACTAAAGCAAAACGAACGAACTTCTTATCGAACTTCCGTTAACCTCCATATATAAATATACTATGAGATAATTTCTGTGTCAATAAAGTGTCGAAAGGTAGTTTTTTTCTAAAAAAACCCCATCTAATTAATGGAGCGTTTATTATTCCCAGAATGTTGGCAGTTGTTCCCGGTAGGCGCTAAGGTACTCGTCCAGTATCTTCTGTGCGATGTCCATGTCACGAATGACAGAATCGAGCAACAATGCCTGCAGAGCCAGCTTCCGATCACCATACAGGACAGCGTCCACGGTTAGATGGCTGATGGTAATCTCCCGGCGCAGGAGTTCAGCGATCCCTTCCGGCAATTCACCGATTTGGGCACCTGTGATGCCATCAGCAGCGATTGTGCCGGGTATTTCAATGATGGCGTCCAAAGGCAGATTGGCGATTTGTCCCTGGTTGGGGATATTAAGGGCTTCCCATGATAAATGACCATCGGTGAGGAAACTTTCGATAACCTCCTGAGCGCCTTCGCTATAACTCGGCACAAATTCTTCGGGGTTGACCTTGTCCCGTGCGGCTTGTGCCAGGCTTGACCATTGATCCTCACGGCTCTGTTCGTGGTCAGACCATTCGTAAAGCTCAAGACCGTATTTTTCCCAGGGCTTTGTAACGGGATCACTGACCCAGGGGAGGTACTCGCACAGGTGCTCATCACCTGGAATCGGGAAAAGACCGAAGGCATCAAAAACTCGACGTGTGAGAGGTTCGAAGTTTTCCGGGAGGGCTTGCCAGCGTTCTCTAAACAGTGGGTAGAGGTCAGTGTTGGTTTGCCGGTCAGTCAGGTTTAACATCCAGGTGAAGTGGTTAACCCCAGCTGCAATAATCTTTACTTTTTCGACGGTTTGGAAATAGGTAAAAAACATGCTTGCAGCATAGCGAGGACTGGCATGGGTGCTGGTGAAAAAGTCTGGCACCATGATGTTGAGGTCATTTGCCAGCGCCTTACCGACCATGGCATAACCCGCACTGAGCTGGTGGCATAAGCCAACCACCTTGATGCGAGTATGACGGTGGATGGCTGCGCAAATGCGCGCCATGGGGTTGGTGAAGTTAATCAGCCAGGCATCAGGGCAGAGGGTTTCCATGTCGCGGGCAATTTCCATTATGGGGGTGATATTACGGGCAGCATGGGCAAAACCGCCAGGACCGCTATTTTCTGCGTAGGGTTGACGAACGCCAAATTTTAGCGGAATGCGGAAGTCGGATTCCCATAATCCCTCGCGCGGCCCAACTTCAATGGCGTTAATTACAAAATCTGCATCTTTGAGCGCCTGGCGTTGATGCGTAAAGGCGTCGATGTGCATGCCAGCATCCCACACATCATTCAACCACGAGATAAGCTCAACCATGACCGATAAGTGGGCTTCGTTTTTGTCCACCAGGATCAGTTGGCTGCCGTTGAGAATTGGGCTGCGCAAGAGAGAAACCAGGGTTGTCAACCCGAAGGAATAGCTGCCTGCGCCAACGCATACGATTTTTGTCGGGTGTACCATCATTATAGTTTTATTTACTCCCGTCAGAGGATTGTAAATACGCATCGATTGAGTGGGCCGCTTTACGCCCAGCGCCCATCGCTAAAATCACAGTTGCACCGCCAGTGACGATATCTCCCCCGGCAAACACGCCAGGTTTGCTGGTAGCCATGGTCTCTTCATCAACAATGATATTGCCCCAACGATTGAAGTCCAGATCATGCGTGGTGCGTTGAATGATTGGGTTGGAGCCGTTGCCGATGGCGACGATGACCAGGTTAACCGGCACCTCGTATTCAGACCCTTCAATCGGGACAGGGCTCCTGCGACCGGATTGATCGGGTTCGCCGAGCTCCATGCGGATCAGGCGCATCGCTTTCAACCAGCCCCCTTCATCACCGATGTATTCGACCGGTGCCTGGAGAAATTGGAAGTCGATGTGTTCATCTTTTGCATGTTTGATTTCTTCCAGTCGGGCGGGCATTTCTTTGTCTGTCCGGCGATAGATGATGCTGCTTTGGGAGGCACCCAGCCGCAGGGCGACCCGCGCTGAATCCAGGGCAGTGTTGCCGCCGCCGATCACAGCCACACGCTTACCCAGGCAGTCAATTACGGGAGTATCGGATTTGGGAAATTCGTAGGCTTTCATCAGGTTGACGCGGGTTAAAAATTCATTGGCAGAGTAGACTCCGACCAGGTTTTCCCCTGGGATGTTCATAAAATAAGGCAATCCTGCGCCGACACCGACAAAGACTGCCTGGTAGCCTTCTTCTTCCATCAATTCATCAATCGTGTAAGTTACCCCGATGACAATGTTGGGTTTGAATTCCACTCCCAGTGCGGCCAGGCCCTCTACCTCTTCCCGAACAATCGCTTTTGGCAGGCGGAATTCTGGAATGCCGTAGGTCAACACACCGCCATACTCGTGGTAGGCTTCGAAAACGGTGACTGCATGACCCATACGAATCAGATCTCCCGCGCAGGCGAGCCCAGCCGGACCGGAACCGATAATGGCGACCTTTTTACCGGTCTTCTGTTGGAAGGGGAAGGGCTCCGGGGTTAAGTTACCGTGGACACGTTCATAATCGGTGACGAAACGAACGAGGGCGCCAATCGCTACGGCTTCGCCACGCTTAGTAAGAATACAGGCGCCTTCGCACTGATCGGATTGTGGACAAACGCGGCCACACACAGCTGCCAGCACATTATTCTCTTTATATTTCTTTGAGGAAGCAATATAATCTCGCTCCTTGATCAGGCGAATGAAGTCAGGGATTTTTACCCCGACAGGGCAACCTTCCACGCAGGGCTGGTTTTTACATTCCAAACAGCGTTGCGCTTCTAATAAAGCCAGTGTTTCAGTAAATCCGAGATTGACTTCAATAAAATCCTTAACCCGTTCTTCAGGTTCCCTGGCAGGCATCGGCTGGCGCGGGATCTTTCGGATTTCTCTACGGTTAGCCTGTTCAATCTCCTGGGCTGCCTCCTCAAGGGCACACTGCTCTTCATGGATATAAGCCAGGTTTCGTTTCATCAGCGAATCGAAATCGACCAGGTGGGCATCAAAATCTGGACCGTCCACACAAGCAAATTTCGTTGTGTCTCCCACTGAGACCCGGCATCCTCCGCACATCCCGGTACCATCGACCATGATCGAGTTCAAACTGGCAACAGTTTTAATACCATATGGTCGGGTCATTTCAGCAACTGCACGCATCATAGCCAATGGACCAACAGTTAATACATAATCGATCTGCTCGCCGCTATCAAGCAAAGTATTAAGTTCATCGGTGACAAACCCATTTCTGCCGTAACTACCGTCGTCAGTACATACTAAGACTTTATCTGCGAATTCAGCCAGTTCATCCTCCAGGATGACCAAATTCATGGTACGGGCGCCAATGATGGCTGTAACTCGATTTCCGGTTGCTTTAAGGGCCTTTGCTTGTGGGAAACTGACCGCTGTGCCGACACCACCTCCAATTACAACCACATGACCAAAATAATCAATTGGCGATGGGTTACCCAGAGGGCCAACCAGGTCCTGAATGTTATCACCGACTTCGAGTTGGTTAATGTCACGGGTTGATTTGCCGATGCCCTGAACGATGAGGGTGATCGTACCGGCATCAACGTCCGAATCGACGATGGTCAACGGGATACGTTCGCCACGGTCTGAAACTCGAATGATCACAAATTGTCCGGGTTTGCCTTTTTTAGCAATCACCGGTGCATGGACGATGAACCTCTTTGTTTCGGGGGCAATATAATTTTCAGCAAGAATTATGTGTTCAGCCATAGACACCTTCTAAATGCAGTTGTTTGTTAACGGCATGATTATAAATTATTTAATTATCAAGTTTAGCTGAGAATCTTCATGAATTATGAGCCCGACTGTCACCATTGTGAGGCTCAATCTAAAACAATCGATACATCAACAATAAAACACCAGTAAAAGGCTTCCTGAGAAGCTTCTGTCGAGTTTAGCTGCTGAAAGCAATACAGCCCGGGCTGCAGTGCTTGCTCAGGCATGATCACAACAGCCCCATCCGGGCCGGCTTTTCCCCGAATGGGGATATACGCGCCGGTTTCGAAAATCAGTTTCATCTGGTTGCGGTCTGCATGGGTTTCGTAAAGAACAACCAGGGGGATATCACTCCCACTGGTAGGGATCCCTGAAAGTTGGGTAGGCAGGCCTTCGTGCTGCGTTATATCATAAAACTTATTATCTTCATACAAAAAAACGCCTGCATAGGGAGGTGCGGACGTTATCGCTGAACGTTCTCCGAATATATTTCCCAGAGGCAGATCAAAGTTGAAGAGTGCGCTGGCTGCCAGCAGGCCAATAAAACAAAACACGAGTGCAACAATTCCCAGCAACCCGACTTCAACCGCGGTTAATTTCGACCCATTGGCTTTTTGCTCTATTTCGAGAATTTCTTCCACGGATTTTTTGTGATCAGCTTCTGCTATAAATCCTAACTCAACAATGGTGGGTTGAGGCTCTTGCACAGGCTGTACAGGGGCAGGTTGTTTCACGCCATGTGGGAAGGGCGAGATTGGTCGGGTGTAATCAGAGAGGTGTTCGCCGCTTACGCTGGCTTCATCGCGCCGTCGTTTTTCCAGGTATGCCAGACCGCGTTGGGCGGGAATGTTGTGGGGATCGATCTCGAGCGCTTTTTCCAGGAAGATTGCCTGTTTGTTTGTGTCATCAATAATGGCAGCGATCCAAACCCAGACATCAGCATTTTGCGGTTCTTCAATAATGGCATCCTTCAAATGCTCCAGGGCTTCTTGCATACGTCCCGCCTTGGCTGCGTTGATTCCAGCTTGTAATGAGGATGTCATAATCTCTACCTTGATGCTGCGTTTCTGGCAGCTTTAATAGATGCGATAGTACTGCTGAATAAATCAGGCTATGAAAACCAATTAATCATGTATCGATTCAATTTTACCACATAGCGACATTTCATAAAATATCAATAATGGTTTTTCAGGCGGTTTCTGGGCAGCGATCGGGAATGATAGCGTATAATTTATGGGGTGATTGGAGGTAGAAATTAATGAAAATCGGCGTTCTTTCTGATACACATGATAACCTGGCTAATCTATTAGCCGTACTGGAAATCTGTCGTGAACAACAAATTGATACGGTGATCCACTGCGGAGACCTGACCGGGCTGGAGATGGTCTCGCACTTTGTCGGTTTTCGGACGATTTTTACCTATGGCAATATGGATCATGTTTCCGGCGCCATCAAAAAACGGTTTGAAAAGTTAGGCAAGGATAATTATGCCGGCTTGGTTTTCACCGGTGCGCTGGGAGGCGTTCCGATTGCGGCGACGCACAGCCATATTGAGGGCAAGCTGATGGACCTGGTGAGCAGTCAGCGGTATAAGTGGGTTTTCCACGGGCACACACACCTGAAACGGGATGAGATTATCCACGGGGTACGGATTGTCAACCCCGGCGCGCTGGGTGGTTTGGGCAAAGAGCCCCGTTCTTTTTGCATTGCAAATTTACTCTCCGAAGATGTAGAATTTATCAGGATTTAACGCAGAAAGAAGGGATAATAGGCGATGGCAATAGCGCTTGATCAGATTCTGATAATTGATGTAGAGGCAACCTGCTGGGAGGGCGATCCTCCAGCAGGGCAAAGCAGCGAAATTATTGAGATTGGCTTATGTATGCTGGACGTCAGTAGTGGTGAACGCTCAGCGCGCCGGGCGATCATGGTTAAACCACAGCGTTCAACGCTGAGCGAGTATTGCATTCAATTGACCACCATCACCCCGGAGATGCTGGCTGATGGGCTGTCTTTTGCAGAAGCATGTGCGGTTTTAGGTGAAGAATATCGTGCTCACCAACGGACGTGGGCCAGTTTCGGCGATTACGACCGCCTGCAATTTATTAAGCAGTGTGAGGCGTGGGACATCCCGTACCCTTTTGGACGTTCGCACATCAACGTCAAAAACCTACTGGCTTTGCAGCTCGGGTTGAAAAGAGAGGTTGGATTGCAGCGCGGGTGCAGTTTATTGGGGCTGACCTTTGAGGGCTCGCTGCACCGCGGGGTTGATGACGCCTGGAATATCGCGGCGGTGCTCGAGCGGGTGCTGCTGGGACGGAGGCGGTAACTGCAACTGGCTGAGCTCGGTGATGACCTTTTTAGTCAGCTTTTCCTCATCTAGCCCCCAGGACTCAAGCACAATGCCCGCTGCCCGCAGGAGCAAGCGCTGGTAGCGAGCGACATCTACCGTGCGCGGGTCGGGCTTTTGGGGCAAGTCCCAGGCCAAGACACCCGGCTTTCCCAGTGTGTAAAGAAAAGGCACCCGTTGACCGGGGCGGAGCGTCTTACCCACCGTATTAAGCTGTTGTACCGCGCGTGCGGCGGGGGGGAGCGTGCGGTAGGCTTCCATTTTGCGCCCCAAACGCTGTCGGACGAGGAGGTCCGCCAGTCTGACCTCCCCATTGCGTAGCGCCCTCAACCGGCTTTTCAGAAATGCGATGGCTTCCGGGAGCGCAGATTCCGGATTGTGTACATTGGCGAGCAATTCCAGCAGGTGCATTTGCGCTTCGGAAACAAAGGGTGTGCTGTCATGCCGGCGGGCGTCAATGCCGCGCACCTTGAGCGTTCCATCCTGGAAGACGCCAAAATAACGGTTGGCGACCGGGCGTTGTTTGTTCTGGCGCGAGCCAACGAACACCACCCAGCGATAGATTCCATCCAGGGAGATGGGCAAACCGGTGCGTCCCTGGATTTCCAGCAGCAGGGGCTGGATCTCCTCGGGCTGTGTTTTTTCAGGGTGCTGCACCCATAACCCATCCACATAAAGCTGAATAACCTCATAGCCCAGGTCCTCTGCGGCCTCTTTGGCGCGCAGTAGCGCCTCGCGACCGTAGGCAGTGACGGCCTGGTGGGCTTCAATACGTCCGAAGCGCGCATTTTTGTAGCCCAGGTAGCCAAAACAGGTCACCAGCAGCCACTTCAGTGCTGATGAACGGTTTTTAAAGCTTTTTCGGTAGGGGTCCCAAGGGGGGGCGCTGGCCAGGTGTTTTTTTATCTCGATGCGTTTTTCCAGTAGCGGTCGCAGCGCCTTGGGGATCAGTCCCTCATGGCTGGCGTCGATGGACAGCCCCAGGGCGGGGACCAGGTTATCTCCTGCAGGGTCGGGCAGGATTGTCTCCGGCGAGATGTTGAAGTGCACCATGATAGCCGGGTACAGGGAGACGAAGTCAATTTCGGCCACGTTTTTGTGCACGCCGATTTTGGGTTGATAAACCAGCCCGCCCTGATCCGCAGAAAACAGGTCGGCAGCCGGTTTGAGCATCTCCGCCTGCTGCTTTTGCCAGGGCACGAGGATGCCCTCCCGCAGGGCGGTGAGCATCTCGATGGATGAGATGCCGGTACCGGGCGAAACACGTGCAGCGGTCTGCAGGGGCAGGGCGGTCACCCGGCTGACTTCGATGGTGCCTTCCAGGGCATAATCCTTCCACAGAACGGCATTCTGGCGGTCGATGTGGCAGCGCCCAAACAGGTGGATCTGCTGGCCGCGATAGACGATCTGCCCGTAGGAGAAATAGGTGCGCTCCTCCTGCCAGCGGGTTCCCCGCCCGGGTTCGCGGTTCAAGCCCAGGGGAATATGGTATTTATCAGAATTGTGCAGCAATTGCGGCAAGAGCCAGGTGTCACCGTAATCCGTCAGCAGCAGGTCGGGGTCATGGCGTTGGATCAGTGCCCGCAGGTTGGCCAGCAGAGGGCGGGGGGTGGCCAGGTCAAAGCGGTAGGTTTCGCCTGCGACCTCGACCAGCAAGCTTCGCGGGACAGCGTGATGCGGGGCGACGTCCGGCGTCAGGGTCATCACGCGCAGGGGAATGGGTTGCGGCTTTAATGTCCAGGCATCCTCTAGGACTTTGATCTCGATCAGTTGATGAACCTCATCGGCGACGACGCGACAGCGCGCCAATGGGAAGGCACCTGTATCGGAGGCAAAGCGCAGGGAAATCTGCAGGTCGGCGTCGGCGTATTCCAGGTTGGGGAAACGGTTGGCGGTTTGCTGAAAGATTTTGCGCGCCTCGTAGGGATTTTTAACGGTGACACCCAGCGCGCTCACCGGTCTGCGTTTAAACACGTCCATGCGCTGTGTCCGGCTGAGGCTGATCTCGTGCGGACGGCTGCCGAGGTTCTGCCAGAGGGCACGCAGTTGGGCGCCTTCACCCAGCGCATAAAAGGTGACCGGGAAGGAATGCCAGAGGCGCCAGCGCGGCCCCTGCTCATCGATAAAATACAGCACCAGGCCTTCACGCGGGTCCTCGAACAGGTCGAGCAGCCAGCCGGTAAACTCAGGCATGCATGGACTCAAGCGTTGCGACGATTTCGCGCAGGCGCATGACTTCTTTGTGTTCCTCGAGGAGCATGGCCATCAGGAAGGTTTCAAAGGGCAGTGCGTGAGCGGCATAGGCTGTAGCTGAGATGTGCTTTTGAGCGGCGGTGAACAGGTCATCGAAGACGAGTTGATCGCCCCGGCGCAGGGCGCGGCGGAAGCGGGCCAGAGCGGCTTCTTCCTGGTGCATGAGTTGGGTAGCTGAGGGGAGTGTGCGTCCCATAGGGTTCTCCTTGTGTGATCGGTATAGCTATTAGAATAAGGGTAATTGGTGGATGGGTGTTTCCGGGGCCTGCAGTTCCCAGATATCGTTGGCGATCTCGAGCAGGGGGAGCAGCAAGCGCTGGTCTTCGCTGGCAACTGCGCTTGTGCGCGTCCGCGCCCAGATGGCGACCGGTGCGTCCTGGCTAATGCGCCGGAGCAGGTTCAGGCTGCTATCCAGCAGGCGCAGACGCTTGTTGAGATTCACGCTTTCATCCAGGAAGGTGGACAGCAGGTCCAGGACGATGACGGGCGTGTCGTCCATGGGTAGCTCTGCCAGCATGGCGAGCACTTGGTAGCAGGTGAAGGCTCGCGAGAGCAACACCCGTTTGAGTGCGGCATCAATCTGGTGGGTGTGTACCCGCAGGGCACGGGCCAGGGTGTAAGCATCGAAGCAATTGCCACTGTCGATGACGGTCACCTGCCCGCGCAGCGCCAGGGTCGCCAGTATGGTCATCAAGCTTCCCACGACGGCCCGCGGGGCGACCACCAGGGAGATTTTGCCGGTTTGGGGCGCCGGAAACGTCGTAATGTGTCGATCCATGGGCCCATCTTACGCCGGATGGGCGGGGCTTGCTATGATACTGCGGGGTTAAATGAGGGTGAAAGACGGGTTAACCGGGTGGGTTAACCGCTTAAATCCACTTGCTGAAGTCCCAATCTTCCAGCGCCTGGCGCAGCTCGGCCTTGCTGTGCAACTCGAAGCGCTGCAGCAGGTTGCGCAGGTGAGCCTTGACCGTCTGGGGCGAGATCGACAGTCGGGCGGCGATCTGCCGGTTGGTGAAGTTGAGACAGGCCAGCGCGGCCACCTGCTGCTGACGGGGGGTCAGTGCGCGCCAATGGGACAGGTGCGCCTCGGAGACCTGGCGATCGACCAGGGCGTTCTTGAGCAGATCCTGCGCGGCTTGCCGGCGCGAGACCCCGGTCCTGGCGGCGATTTGCTTTAAATAGCGCGCGTTGAGGGGGTCGAGTTCTAAAAGCAGGACGCGTGACAGGTTAGTGGGGTTGAGCCGGCGCCAGGGCGATTTAATCGATGACATGCTCTAATTATAATAGAATGTATGTTCTATTGCAAGGAGGAAAATGAAAGAATATCCATCAGGGTAATTGACCGAACGGAAACAAAAAGGTGTTTGTTTGCGTGGTTATGAGGAAAGCGAAATTGGCAAAAAAACTGAGAAAGAGATATAATTGATCTTTACAGCTCAGTTTTCTGGCTTAGGGCTCAAATTGAGAGCCTGGTTGGACAAACGCCGAAATAAAGACCGGGTTCAGACATCTGCAGGATCTGTTTTACTGCGACACTGACCAGGCTGTGACCCTGATTTGATCGACGAGACGATGTTATGGTTGAAGTAGAATACGTACGCGAGACTCGTCCGCAAATTCTGGACGAATTCCACTTTTCGGGGAATTTTCAGCCGCGCACGCCTGAGATTGCTCGGGCTTACGAGCTGGGCAAGAATTTGCATCGCGGTCAACTGCGGCTGAGTGGGGAACCTTATTTTGAAACCCATTGTGCCTGGGTGGCAGAATTTATTGACCGCCTGTTGCAAAATGAAGCCTGGACGATTGCGGCGCTGCTGCATGATGCTGTGGAGGATCAGGATGAGAGCCTGACCCAGATTCAAGATTATTTTCCGGGTCCCCTGGGCAAACATGTGGCTTTTTTGGTTGATGGCGTTACCAAGATGAGTAACCCCCCAGACGGACAGTCACGAGAATTGGAAACCCTGCGGAAAATCGCACGCTTTCGCGATCCGGGGGTTTTTCTTATCAAGCTGGCGGATAAAAGCCATAACATTAAAACGCTTGAATTTATGTCACCGCAAAAACAGCGACAGAAAGCGACCGAAGCTATCCGGGCTTATGGCAAACTGGCGGGTATTTTAAATTGCTATCGCTGGCGGCGCTGGCTTGAAGATATGGCCTTCCCCTTTGCAGAACCAGAAGTGTACAACTTTGTCAGGGGCGAGATCGACCGGGACCCCCGCCTGGAACTGGACTTTATCAATGGGATGCTGGCTGATCTACGGGACCTGATGGAAGCAGAGAGTGTTTCCGGGAAGATCAGGATCATTGTTAATGGCTATTGGCAGGCGTGGCAAAAACTACGCCGAATGGCGCGAGGTAGACGAACCTCGCTGAACGATTTTTCTGACGTGAATGATGTGGTCAGCTTCCGTATGTTGGTTGAGAATGATAATGTTCCGGCCTGTTACCAGCTACTGGCTCGCGTCAACCGTTTATTTAATCGCAACCTGGAACAAGGTAGCTTTGATGATTATATTGCCAACCCCCAGGATGGGTATCGCGCCCTGCAAGTATCCGCATGGATGCCAGGGCGAGGGTCGATTGAAGTGGCGATTACCACTGAAGTGATGGAGGGTGAGAATTTATGGGGGGTGGTGTACGCTCTGCAGAATAAAAAACCGATCACACAGTATAAACCCGTCCAGATTTTTACACCCACCGGCGGCACTCGCTTTCTGCCGGATAACTCAACAGTTCTGGATGCGGTAGCGTCGATCCAGGATTTCTTGATGGATAAGATCAACCGCGTGGAAGTCAACAATGAACTGCGTGCGCTTGATGCCCAGGTGTTCCCCGGCGATGTGGTGGAAGTGATCACCCAGGGTGCCCGTATTGTGCCTTCAGAAGAATGGCTTAAGTTTTGTAATTTGAAGACTGCACGCATACTCCGTTCGGTACTGATCATGGCTGAGCTAAAACAGATGGCTGCAGAAGGACGCAGGAAGCTAAAACCCCTGTTGATGAAGCGGGGAATCGTTGACCTGGAGGATGTTCAGGTGCAGGAGCGAAATAAGTTTGAGAACCTGTTGAGTACACTGGCAGCAGCCAGCCTGGATGATATTTATTCAGCCTTGGGCGGTGGCGCAATCCTGGAAGTTGATATTGAAGAGGCCTTAGATGAAGTTGGAATTTCTAAGGAAGTTTTGGGCTGGACGACGATCAACGTTGTTGGTCCCAGCCAAACCAACAGACCCGGTGTGTTGGCTTATTTAGCGAACCTGGTATCGGGTTTTGGGGGAAACATCATCCGCACGGTGAATAACACTTTTCAAGACGGTTCTTTCACCCTGCGGTGGGTAATTGATGGAGTGAACGAAGAGAAGAAGCAAAGCTTGTTGCAGGCTTTCCTCACCAGTGAAATTCGCCTTACCAATGTGGAGATTGTTTAGCGTGGTTATGGAATAACTGGTTGAAGTAAAGTAGGGTCCAGCTTGATGAAGACTGTGAAGTGATAGGTGTATTTTTGCTGTCCGTAGGCAAGCTGCGAGAAAAACGACATATGCGGGGTGAGCAGGCTGGCGCAATAATGATCAATAATGTCATTAAGTAGAGCAATTTTGTTTTTTTAATCATCTTGCTCCTCAGGTGGGGCGAGTTCTGCCATTAAAATCCAGGTACCTGCCCGATCGGCTGCGTCTCCTGGAGCACGGTCATAATACAGACGAAAATAGCGGTTGCTAGCGGTGCGGACATCGAAGTAATATCTTCCCACACCCCATGAGCCGCGCTGGCTGGCGGTTTGTGCATGTTCAGGTTGCATGTTATTTGCCATACGACCTCGGCGGGAGAAATTTGTCCATTCCGCCAGGCAAGCAGTGATGATGAATTCATCATTTCGCCAGGTGAATTTATCCGGGCAGGGAGGTTTTTTTATGAGTGCGGGCGGAGATGAAAAGTGGACAGAGATCGGTTCAGAAAAAAAATTCGTAAAAGAGTGTTTCATGATCACATTTACAATAAGACCGGTTGGTAAGGGGGACGATGCCCGTTAATAAGAATAAATTTTGATGCACGGGCGGTTATGATGCCCATTTTTTGCAGGGTGTGTACATCCCGAATGATACCATAAGTGCGCGCCAGGAGAATCTTTTTTGCGCTGATTGAGCCAATGCCAGGAACCTTGAGGAGCTGCGTATAGTCAGCGGTGTTGATCTCAACCGGGGTTTCATGCAGGTGACATTCTGCCCATACTAATTTGGGATCTTTTTCCAAGTTCAGGTTACCCCCAGAGTCGAAAGCCAGTTCTTCATAGTTAAAATGATAATCCCGCAGCAGGAAAAAAGCCTGGTACAGGCGATGCTGCCGCCAGGAGCTGGCCGGAGGGAGGTTTTCAAAAGGGGTGTGGATCACCGGAGAGAATTTTGAATAATAGGCGCGAGTGATGTGGAAGCGCTGTTTCAGTTTCACAGTGGTGTGCAGCAGGTCGGCGTCTGATTCACCTACAGCGCCGATCACGAACTGGGTGCAACTGGAGGGCCAGCGTCGATTCCAGGCTAGGTGCGGTGACTCGGTTTGGCGAATATCCTCGATCATTTTTAGTGGGCCCAGCAGCTCGGAAAAGAACGATTTATGCGGAGCCAGCCTGCGGAGACTGATTTCGTTTGGCCCTTCCAGGTTGATAGAGACGCGGTCAGCCAGTTGCATAGCACGGAGGACCTGATCTTTCTCGGCACCGGGCATGATCTTCAGATGGATATATTCCTGGTAATGATATTTCTGGCGCAGGATTTCTGCTGTAGCGATCAGCCTGTCCTGGGTGCGGACGCCGCCGCCTGCCAAGCCGGAACTTAGAAATAGACCTTTAGCCAGGCCCGCTCGGGTGAACCTGTCCACTGCTGATGCCAGTTCATCCGGCAACAGGCTGGCGCGGGGTGTGTCTCTACCAGAGCGAAAACAGCAGTAATAGCAATCTTTTTCACAGACGGATGTTTGCATGGTTTTCAGCAAAGGGATTGTCTGCCCGTTGGGCAGGCGTGCCTGGGTCACCGGGAAAATTGATCTGATCACATCCAAATCGACAGCACAATCTGGCGACTGCCTGGAACATTGTATATCCTCTGCAGCCTCGAACGGCATATTGAGCCCGGTCAGCTTGATTTTGTCGAACACATCCATGTGTTCATTATAGAACAAATGTTTTATTAATGCAAGGTTGAAACCAAAAAACCCGTGTTAACTCTGAACAAGCACCGGAGCCCGATCTAGAAAATGCAGCCCCACTTAAAAACAGCGTATGGTTTCGCAATTGCGATGCAATTATGTTAAAATCAAATTGACACACACCTGCCATGATTAATTTGAAAAGGAGGTATTATGTGCGGGCGCTTCACATTAACACTCGACCCGGGTGAGATTCAAACCCTGCTCGAATTAGGTCCGTTTGTCCATATTGTTCAACCGCGCTATAACATTGCTCCATCGCAACCTGTGCCAATCGTTAAAAACGCTGACATTCGCGCAGTTGAGCTATACCGCTGGGGCCTGGTACCTTTCTGGGCGGATGATCTCAATATTGGGAACCGCATGATCAATGCCCGCTCAGAAACCGCTCACGAAAAGCCTTCCTTCCGAGCAGCATTCAAGTATCGTCGCTGCCTGATTGTGGCAGATGGGTTTTATGAATGGAAGGCTGAATTGAGCGGGCCGAAAACACCTTTTTTGTTCAAATTGAAGAATGACAATCCCTTTACCTTTGCCGGGTTATACGAGCATAAGGAATTACCCGAGGGCGGCGAATTGCACACCTGTACGATATTGACCTGTGAGCCAAATGACCTGGTGCGGGATGTTCACAACCGCATGCCGGTGATGCTGGATGAAAAGGATCGCTGGACCTGGTTGAAACCGGATACAGATCAATCGGTTTTGCGCGCATTAATGACTCCTTTCCCGGCAGAAGCGATGAAGTGTTTCCCGGTTTCACGAGCCGTTAATTTACCTGAAAATGACCGGCCTGAGGTTGTAGAACCGGTGGTGGGCTAATTTGAGTTTTCAGGGGGATATTGGTTAAATAGTAAAAACTCGTTCTTGACCGGTTTAAATTTTGTGGTAGAATTTTATTCGCTTAACCAAACGCCCTCATCGTCTAGGGGACTAGGACGTGGCCCTTTCAAGGCCAAAACCGGGGTTCGAATCCCCGTGAGGGCACTAGAGAACGACCCGACACAAGGGTCGTTTTTGGTTATTGATTGGTTTCTCACATGTCGTTAATAGATGTTAGCATTAAGCGAAAACCGGGGCCATGGTTCCCGTGAATAAAATAAAACGACCCACAGGGTGGGTCGTTCTGGTTGAATTAATAAACCCCTATGGGTACGGTCCCTCGTTCTTGTAGATTAAATTGGTAGTGGAGCAATCACCGACGACGAGGTGAACGCCCAGGTGATGATGAGCGCGTTGAGGATTGAACCGATGTATATGTTGCCGGTAGCCTCATACAGAACGCTCCCCATGGGGATCATCAAAGTCAGCAGGACGATCGTAGATTCGAGGTTGATTACAAACCCGACCAGCGCTCCGCCCGGTCCGACGAAGGGGACAAAGCCTGTGGTGAATAGGGGGATGTACTGGATAGCCATTAGCAGTAGAAGCGGTGGAAGTATGACAGCAAAACCGATCAGCGATTTGCGGATGATGGTGTGTAACCAGGATTTTCCTGGTGCAGGACGCAATTGAGCTTGCAGGAGGATGTTGAAATAAATAAATGCGGCTAGGAACATTGGAAAATAAAGCAGCATCATCAACCAGCGGTAGGGCGTCATATCGCTGAAATAGGGGAATTTGTAACGGAAGTCAATCATCAGAAACGCTTCCGGTAAGGCTTGCAGGATGTAGACAAATGCAAACAGGACGAAAGCCAGCAGAAATGAACGCCACACCTTTGACCAGCTCAGTTTGATGCGGTTTTCATCCTCTGAGATTCCGAATTCCTTGAAATTGACCTCTGGGCGGGAAGCACCTTCCTTTTTCACCCAACCGCGGAAAACAAAATAGCCAATGATATTTTTCAATAAAAACCAGAAGATGACCCCGTTGACCATCATCATCGGGAAAACACGGTCAATCGGCAGGACATAGACATGGAACCCAAAGACGACCATGACGAACGCAAGGAACAGCAGAGACAGTAACGCGTTGAGGGAATAGGCTTTTTTGAAGGTCTTTTTGTCGTAAGTATAGGTCTGGTAAGGTGCATTGACGAGTAATGAAAACGGCCTGACGCCGAGCAGAAGGATGCAGGCGGGGATGATGCTGAACAAACCAGCGAGCATGGCCACCAAAGAGCCGACCTCCTTGACGCGCCAGATCTGCTGGTTTGCGGGGATGGAGAGCGGCACCTTCGGGTTTAGGGCCTGGCTGAACCAGGTCACTGCTTCAGCGATGGCGCCTTTGTCAAAAGATTCGCCGACATGGGTGGTACGGGTCATGTGCACGCGCCTGGCACTGCCGTCAGAAAACTCACCATAGGTGGTGTCGAAGTCGGGTGAAGAAAAACCGAAGGCGGCTATTGTTTGGGGGGTGTGCATCCACTCAGCTTCAAAATCCCGCGTTCCGGTCATACGCTGGCGATATTCATCAAATTTGCCAAAAATCATCAGCATGTTGGAGGGAAGATTTGTGGTGGCATCCTCCAGGTAAGCAAACCCTGAAAATGAAATTGCCTTTACATTCGAGTTTTGCATGGCAGCCAGGTAGCTCCATTCGCCACCCAGGCTATGACCGGCCAGCCCACAACGCTCAGCATCGACAAAGGGTAGATTTTGCAGATAGGTAAAGGCAGAATCGGCGCCATAAGTGGGGTCAAAGCCAGGTTCGTCTTCTGAAAACTGGTTGTCAGAATTCCCGCGCCCGAGCGCATCCAGAGTGATGACTACAAAACCGCGCCGGGATAATTCAATGGCATAGGGGTCAGAAGTCTCACGGTTGTTTTGATACCCATGCAGGTATACAACCCCAGGTGCCGGATTCTGTGCAGTCACGTCCTTCGGTCGATAGAGTTTACCGCGCACGATCAACCCGTTCTTGTTGTAAAAAGTGATATTTTTGACCTCAACCTGGTACCCGTTGGTCATGGCTGCGTTGGCAATCACCTGTGCTGCCAGGGTGACAATGACAGCAACGATTAACAACCATAGCGCAGTTTTGCGCACTTTTTTATCAAAGATAAAAGATGTTGACATGGTTCCTCCGAGAAAAGATGATAATTTTGGTGGTGTGCTTGCTAATTATAATCGCAGCTTTTACAAAGTCGTGAGATGATTGGTCAATGAAAAATAATTTTCATCAGCCAGTTGATTCCAATATGGTGAGGGGACCCTGGGGCAACACGCAGATGCGCGATCCGTACTGTTTGATCAACTCAGGGATTGTATCGTTCAGATTTTGGCATTGAAAAAGCTGGCTGGTTTTGAACTGAGACTCATCCAGTCCATCGCTGTAGAGATAAACGTCGGCGTGCGCCTGAACCTGGGCTTGAATTTGAACCTGCCATGTGTCCTGCCCGAAGAATTCAGGTTGAGAAATTAATTTCTGCAATCCCTGCGGTGATTCGGCTTGCTTAAGCCACTCGGCAAAAGCAGACTGGTCCGGCAGGCCTTCCTCGCAGGCTGCCAGCATGAGAATGCACCCACCCTTGCGGACGGCGTTTTTTGCTGCTGCCATACCTTTGACGCACTGGTACAGGTTTTGATCCAGAGGATAACCGCTATTTGACGTGATGACCAGATCATAGGGTTCTGAAATTGTAAACAGGCTGGTCTCCCTGACGAATTGACATCCCGATTGATGCGCTGCAATCACATCACCAGCAAACACACCGGTGATGCGATTGTTTCGATCGAGGGTTACATTGACCAGGAAAGTGTTTTCGATGAATTCAGCAGCCGCTTTCATCTCTTCCCAGAGTGGGTTTCCAAAGGTTTTATTGAAGGTCGCATTCGGGTGGGTCACCATTGCGGGATTGTGATTGTGGAAAACTGTTTCTGCGCCAGCCAGGGCAGGGAGGATGGCCTTGGGGCCTCCTGAGTAACCCGCAAAGAAGTGCGGTTCAATAAATCCCGTGAGGATAATGAGATCTGCTTCGAAAAGCTGACGGTTGACCATAATCGGGCGCTGAAGACCGGGGGATTCAATCTGGACAAGCTGGGATTGATCGTAGGCATCGTGCTGCAGACAGCGGTAATTGGAAACGATGTTTTCACCCAGCATTTTGATCAATTCTTGCCTGGTTTGGAGGCGATGGGTCCCCAGGCCGTTCAGGAGGGTAATGTCCTCACGTTTGACCCCATGTGCAATGATTTCTTGAAGGATCACAGGCAGAAGGCGATCGTTAGGGGTCGCCCTGGTGATATCACTGTGAACGATGAGCACCCGCAACCCTGGTTTGAGGAGTTTATCGATTGGGTTGTGGTGTATCGGGTTGTAAAGGGCTTCTTGGATCGCCAGGGCTTCGTCTTGGAATGCAGGCCTATCCCTTACGGTGTATGTGTCTGCTCCCTCGGGTGTGTCGATCAGCAAGCCATTATGGCCATAATCAATTTTTGTTTTAATGATTGGTTTATCCTTTTTGTTTGAAGTCTGACTAATGATATCATGAAATCAGGGAAAACCATTGTGATTATTTCAGGTTGTTTTTGTTCATCTGGGGGAGAACAATAATCTCAGACCTGAAACATTAGAGAGTCGATGTGTTTGCTCTCATGATCTGATGGGGTAGAATAATAACGATTTGATCGAAGTAACCAGAGCCGCTTTATGAGTGAATGTAACCTGATCCCGGCCAGGCGGGTCGAAACTGAATTTATCGACCGAAATTCACGCTTTATTACTAATGCTGCCCCAGCATTCAGCGTCGACGAGGCGCAAGCTTTTATTGCCTGTGTCCGAAAAAAACACCCTGATGCAAATCATCATGTGCCAGTTTACTTAATTGGTCATGGCAATGCAGTCGTCGCCCACTGCTCTGATGCTGGCGAGCCTGCTGGCACTGCGGGGCGGCCAGCTCTGGCGGTTTTGCAGGGGAGCGGCTTGGGTGATATTGTTGCGGTGATCACACGTTATTTTGGGGGGACGAAATTGGGGACAGGAGGGCTGGTCAGGGCGTATAGCGACAGCATACGAGTGATGCTGGAAGAACTTCCACTTGCGAAAAAGGTAGCCACAACAACGATCATGTTCGTCGTGCCCTATTCATTTTTTGAGCAAGCAAAGTTGATGGTTAACAATCATGATGGGATGATTATGGACCAAAATTTCGGTGCCGACATCACACTGACCGTGCGGTTAATCAACAAACACCTCACCTCCTTCAAAGCTCGGATGGATAACCTCACCCATGGGGGAATCGAATTTATCACAATTGAGGAACGAGAAAACACCATCATGCCCTTAAGAAATAAACAGCGTTGAGATCAACGCTGTTAGTTTTTTTCAACCGTTCAGAAATTAAAGGTGTTCCTGAACCGTGTACAGGCGCTGATAAAGGCCGTCTTTTTCGATCAACTCCTGGTGTTGTCCCTGTTCAATAATGGTGTCGCCCCTTAAGACCACAATCTGATCTGCGTTGCGAATGGTTGACAAACGGTGGGCAATGATGATCGTGGTGCGACCTTTCATTAAACGTTCCAGGGCTTGCTGGATGAGGAGTTCGGTTTCAGTATCCACTGAGGATGTCGCCTCGTCCAGTATCAGAATGGGTGAATTTTTCAATACGGCGCGGGCAATCGAGATACGCTGGCGCTGCCCTCCTGAGAGTTTTACGCCGCGCTCTCCGATGACGGTGTCAAACCCGTTTGGCATAACAGTGATAAAGTCATACGCATTGGCAACTTTTGCCGCCTCAATCACCTCTTCATTGCTGGCTTTCGGGTTACCAAAAAGGATGTTTTCACGGACGGTGCCATGAAACAGAAATACATCCTGCAATACGATGCTGATATTCCTGCGAAGCTCATCGATGTTGAATTCCCGAATATCAATCCCGTCCACTTTGATCGATCCGGATTTGACATCGTAAAACCGTGGGATCAGGCTGACAAGGGTGGATTTGCCGACCCCTGTTGGCCCCACCAATGCGACGACATGGGATACTGGGATATTCAAGTTGATATCGTTGAGCACAATTTCATGATCGTTGTAACTAAAACTAACCCCTTCAAGACTGATCTCTCTGCGCATTGGCACGGGAAATGGTGTAGGATGTTCCGGTTCCTTAACATCGGGAGATTCTTCCAAAAGCTCTTGAACTCGATCGAAACCAGCGAGGGCTTCCTGTACCTGCTCCCAGGACATGCCCAAAGCGCGGATAGGCTGGTAGAACATTTCAAGGTAAAGGAAAAATGCCACCAGGTCCGCCACAGACAGGGTGCCCTGTAACGCCATTTGACCGCCGAAGAAAATCACCACAAGCTGACCGATCGAGGTTGAAAAGTCAATAAAGGGTTGGAAAATAGCCATTAGCTTCAGTGCGGTCAACAGTGAGACGCGGTAACGCTCAATGCCAAGTTCCACTCGTTCGAGTTGCTCGCTCTCCCGATTAAAGGCCTTGATATCCCTAACGCCCGAGATACTGTCATTGAGAACGGCGTTCAGTTCACCGATCTCATGTTGCCGTTTACGAAAGGCTGGTCGGACAACTTTTGAAAACCCGATCAGCGCGAGAATCACCAGCGGGATTGGCGCCATGCTGTACAGAGTCAGTCGCCAGTTGATGCTGGCCAGGACAGCAGTAATCGCGACGAAAGTTAGCACGTTGACCACCACATCTGGAACTGCGTGGGAGATCATGCGCTCGAAAAGATCAGTATCGTTGATGATGCGGGACATTAATTGACCGGTTTGTTTGTCTTCGTAAAACCGCAAGGAAAGCTTCTGCATGTGTTCATACACAAACTTGCGTGCATCGGAGACAACGCCCCATCCAGCAAGATGTGCCATGTAACTACGAGTGAATTGCATTACAGCGCGCGCAAGGAAGGTGATCAGGGCGACTAACGCCAGGCGACTGACGGTACTCAACGTATCCTGAGTTAGCTGGCTTTCAGTTGTCACCAGATCAATCAGGGTACGGATCAGCCAGGGAATTAACAATTGTGCTGCAACCAGAGTCAGCATGCTAAGGACGGTGATTGCCAACGCCCAAAAATATTTCTTTGAAAAACGAAGTAATAGTTTCATAACCTGAGAATTATACACTCTGGAAGCAACAATTACAAATAAATCGATATTTTTTTATTGTCACTCAATTAAATTGATAAAATAAAGGAAAAAAATAAGAAAGCAGCCCAAGCCTGATAAGAGTAATTTCATTTATCAAATCAATAAATATTCTTACTAGGAATATGCCTTGATTCCGAGGCCCATTATTTATTCTATGGGAATTTCAAAGAATGACCACAGGCATGAAGAAACCGCTTCACAAGGCGGTTTCTTCACGCATAGAGAAAATATGGACGGTGAGAAAGGTCTATCGATTAACGAGAGCTTGACTAAATGATTCAGTATTAATTCTTGTCAAGCCTGAGTGCGGAAACCTGGCGTGGATTCACTGGTTTCCCTCAAAAGGGCTGTTTTGAGCAGGCCTGATCATCATCGAGAACCGAGATAGGCAAACATCACAGCTGTCAAACCGAACGGTCTGAGGTGTTTTTTACAACAACTCGTAGATATGGAAGGCGTCACCCATCAGATCAACGACCTGAGTGGTGGCAGAAACGATCATCAGCAATTTTACGGGCAAATCATTGTTGGGATTTCTCAATACTGTCCCTTTGTAGCTTGTCAGGTGCGCTGTGCCGCCCTCACCAATACTGAGTGGCTTTTTGTTAGGCAGATGAACCTCAAGTTCACCCTCTTTGACGTAGATAAAGGTTTCTCCTTTTTGAAGTCGAATTTCCGCATTCTGCACCCCTGGAGGCATGAAGGTCAGGAAGGATTTAAAAGAGAGGTTGTCTTCAGAAGAGAGCGAGAAGAAGGTGGGCCTGGTGTCCATATGCGGCCCACTGGCTGAATTTAGCCGTTCCTTCTGCACGATGTGTGCATCTTCTTCTTCAATATCCTGGAAGATTTGATACAAGCGCACATCGTAGAAATTAGCCAATTTGAGGAGGTTTTCAACTGAAATCGACGCCTTGTCGCGTTCAATCAGGGAGATGAATGAAATTGAAAGATCAGCCCCTTCTGCTACTTCGTTGAGTTTAAAACCTTTGTGGTGGCGTAATTCGCGTAATTTTTGTCCTAAAGTTGACATATTTTACTCCTTTCATATTATTTACATAATATTACCTTTAAAATCAAGAAAAATGAATAGCTTTTCACAATATTAAAAAGGTTAACTATTACTGACAACTTGCCTGTTCGCGAGTAAAATGTTAATATGAATCTGTCTGAGGCAGAAAGGAATAATCGATGACAGATGAGATGAGACCAAGCCCAACGATCGAAGATTACCTGGCTGTTATTTATACGCTTGACCGCGATGGCGAACGGGTGATTGGCGCCCGCCTGGCTCAATCTCTGGACGTTTCGGCGCCGACGGTGACGGCTACACTGAAACGGATGGAGCGTGATGGGTGGATTGTGTTTGAAGAGGATAAAGAAATCAAGTTGACGGATA
>Ga0172382_10001425_pt1 | contig 42746 bp, 42 predicted proteins | sample Leawel138RmetaG_FD_122245 | JGI IMG/M metagenome (GOLD analysis project Ga0172382, IMG submission 122245) | Leachate microbial communities from a municipal landfill in Southern Ontario, Canada - Leachate well 138R metaG | ecosystem: Engineered > Solid waste > Landfill > Unclassified | place...
ATCTGTTGCCGCCAATAGGCAGCCTTCTCGTCCTTCGTCATAACCATCCCTCCTCGCGGTATGCGGGTCAGGATCGGTTAGGTCAGAAAGTTTGGGAAGGTGGGTTGCTTAGACGCTTACCTCTGTATGATGATCACGCCGCCAACGCGTCAGCGGTCACTCGGGATTACGTCCTCGATATGGAGGGTGGAAACGACGGCAGACCGCCGCTACTCTCCATATTTGGCGGCAAAATCACGACCTATCGACGCCTCGCCGAGCATGCGCTGTCCCTTCTCCAACCTGCCCTTGGAAATCCTGAAGATCCTAGCTGGACGGCCACTGCCCCCTTGCCCGGTGGCGACATCGACGATGGCGACTTTACTCAATTTGTTCGCCAGCTTTCTGCACGCTATGGATTTCTTTCTGCTCACCTCGCTTATCGTCTAGCCCGTGCCTATGGTACGCGGGCGGTACACATTTTGGGTAAGGCCACCCAATTACAGGACCTCGGACAGGACTTCGGGGGCGGATTAACCCAGGCTGAGGTGGATTATTTAATCACTCAGGAATGGGCCCGTAATCCCGAAGACATTTTATGGCGACGTTCAAAACTCGCTCTGCATGTTCCTGCAGAAACGACTAAGAGCCTTGCCCAATATCTGCAATCACCAGCCGTTTTAGAGAAAATTCGCCAAGGAGGATCATAAAACATGGCATAGCATCTTTCGACTTTCTTGAGGAGGATAACAAAATGTCGGAATATATTGGGGCAATTGATCAAGGTACTACCAGTACGCGTTTTATCGTTTTTGATAAGCAAGCCAACATCATTTCCGTGGCGCAAAAAGAACACGAACAAATTTATCCTAAACCCGGTTGGGTAGAACATAATCCTTTAGAAATACTCAACAACACCAATGAAGTCATCGGTGCAGCACTGGCGCGTGCTAATCTGAGCGCTAAAGAGTTCGCGGCAGTCGGCATTACCAACCAGCGTGAAACCACCGTGCTCTGGGATCGCAACACGGGTCATCCGCTATGTAACGCCTTGGTCTGGATGGATACGCGTACTGATCAACTGGTGCAGCGCTTTGCCCGCGAAGGTGGACAAGACCGCTTTCGCAGTAAAACCGGGCTTCCTCTGGCCACCTACTTCTCGGGACTGAAACTCCTCTGGATTCTGGAAAATGTGGAAGGTGCGCGACGCAAGGCCGAGCAGGGTGAGGCCCTTTTTGGCAACATTAACACTTGGATGGCGTGGAATCTTACCGGTGGCCCCCAAGGTGGAGTGCATGTGACCGATGTCACTAACGCGAGTCGCACCATGCTGATGGATTTAACGACTTGTGACTGGGACACCGACATGCTGACACAATTCAATATCCCCAGTACCTGTCTACCTAAAATCGTTCCTTCCTCAGCCCCTTATGGCGAAATCAAAACCGCGCCGCTCCGTGGCACGCCCCTTGCGGGAATGCTGGGCGATCAGCAAGCGGCGTTAGTGGGACAAACCTGTTTTGCGCCGGGAGAAGCCAAAAATACCTATGGCACCGGGTCATTCCTGTTAATGAACACCGGGACCGAACCTGTTCAGTCCAAGGCCGGACTACTCACCACCCTAGCTTATCAGTTTGGCAAGGAAAAGCCGCATTACGCTCTGGAAGGTGCCATTGCCATCACCGGCGCACTGGTGCAGTGGCTTCGGGATAATCTGCACTTTTTTGACGTCGCCGATCAAATTGAGCCCCTAGCACGAAGCGTAGCCGATAATGGAGATGTTTATGTTGTTCCTGCCTTTTCTGGACTTTATGCGCCCTATTGGAAAGATGATGCCCGTGGGGTTATCGCCGGATTGACTCGATACGCCAATAAGGCTCATATCTCTCGGGCGGCATTAGAATCCACGGCCTATCAGGTTCGTGACGTGGTAGAAGCCATGGAAATTGACAGCGGCATTCCTCTGAGCAGTCTACGTACCGATGGCGGCATGGTGGTCAACGAATTACTCATGCAGTTTCAGGCGGACATCCTCAAAGTTCCGGTGATTCGTCCAAAAATGGTCGAAACGACGGCCCTAGGTTCCGCTTACGCTGCGGGTCTGGCGGTAGGTTATTGGCAGAACATTGAAGATCTGCGCGCGAATTGGGGCGTAGATAAAACTTGGAATCCGCAAATGCCTGACACGCTGCGCGATCATTATTATCAGTCCTGGAAAAAAGCGGTTAGCCGCTCTTATGCTTGGGTCGACTGAATACGCTTAGAGGAGCATAAAAAATGGCTCATAACACCTCCGTAGAATTTGGCGTTAAACACGGTTGGCGGGCGCAGTCCGTCTGGTCAGAAATGTTAGCAGAATTTCTTGGCTGTTTCGTATTGCTGGCTTTTGGTGCGGGCTGCGTAGCCGTCGCGGTCGTTGGACTCACCGAATCGCATCGCACGATGGTCATTTTTCAGGGCGCTGGGGGATGGATGGTCATCGTCTGGGGCTGGGCATTTGCGGTCGCCATGGCGGTCTACGTTGCCGGAGGCGTATCTGGAGCCCATATCAATCCTGCAGTCACTTTAGCCTTTGCCCTCAAGGGCAATTTTCCTTGGCGTAAGGTTGTTCCTTATTGGATAGCGCAAGTCATTGGTTGTTTCGCAGGTGCGGCGATTGTTTACTATGATTACTTTCGTGCCATCAACGCTTGGAACTTGGCCAATCATGTGGCGTCACGCGCAGACCCTGGGGGTATGACGACCTTCAGCATTTTTGCGACATTTCCAGCCGCCTATTACGGCAGTCATTTGGGTTTAATGCTCATGGATCAGGTGATTGCCACCTTCTTTCTGGTACTTTTTGTATTTGCCATTATTGACAATATGAACGTCGGGCCAAGCGCCAATCTTGCTCCACTCATGATTGGCTTTGCTGTGGCTGCCATTGGTCTCTCATTTGGGGTAGGCACCGGTTACGCCATCAATCCGGCCCGTGATTTTGGTCCTCGGCTTTTTTGTTGGCTTCAAGGTTGGGGGCCTAATGCTTTTCCCGGACCTCACGGATACTGGTGGGTTCCCATTGTCGGACCGCTGATTGGTGCCGCTATTGCTGTCTACGTCTATGACTGGTTCATCAGCAAAACGCTCTGTGCCCGGGCCAAACTCCTTGAGGAACGGCAACCGCGAGTCGAGCAACGCGGTTTAGGCTTCAAGCTGGAAAAATTGCAGCAAGCCCTCGCGGAAGTCAAACAACAAATTGAAGAAACCGAAAAATCGGATTAACCAAATCAATATTCTGTCTCGCTTGTATTCGACAATCTTTTCATCTTTTGGAGGACTGCGATGAAACAGCTTACCAATGCACCCGATCAAATCGTCAACGAAGCGTTGGCGGGAATGGCCTTGGCACACCCGGATTTACTCCGTGTGCATCAAAGCCCGAACTACCTAGTCCGCGCCTCCGGTCCGACCCTAGGCAAAGTGGCCCTGATCTCTGGTGGTGGTTCCGGCCACGAACCCATGCACGGCGGTTTTGTTGGTCACGGTATGCTCGATGCGGCCTGTCCTGGGGAGATTTTTACCAGCCCAACCCCCGACCAGATTCAGGAAGCATCCACCGTAGCGCACGGCGGCAAGGGGGTCTTACACATTGTTAAAAATTACACCGGAGATGTACTCAATTTTCAGATGGCTGCCGAACTGCTGCACGAGGATGGCCTAGAAGTCCAGGCGGTCATTATAGACGATGATGTGGCCGTTAAGGACTCTCTTTATACGGCTGGGCGCCGGGGGGTTGGTGCCACTGTGCTTGCCGAGAAAATCTGTGGTGGTGTAGCCGAAGCCGGCGCCTCACTGGGCGTGCTGGCGAACTTGTGTACGGCGGTCAACGGCTCCGCCCGGTCCATGGGCTTAGCATTGGCACCTTGCACCAATCCGGAGACGGGTCAATCCAGTTTTACCCTAGGACACGATGAAATCGAGTTTGGTATTGGCATTCATGGTGAACCCGGTCGCCAGCGCATCAAAATAGAGCGTGCCGACACTCTGACTGAAATGCTCATGTTACCGATTTTGGACGATCTCCCCTTCAAGAAAGGTGACGAAGTGCTGCTCTTTGTCGACGGTCTGGGTGCTACTCCGCTGCTAGAGCTCTATATTGTCTATCGTGCTGCCGAAACCTTGGCCACCAAACACGGGCTAAAAGTCTCGCGTCGGTTGGTAGGCCCATACATGACCAGCCTAGATATGGCCGGCGTGGCCATTACGGTCCTGCGCCTCAATGACGAAATGCGTAAAGGTTGGGATGCGCCGGTATGTACGCCGGCTCTGCGCTGGGGCATGTAAAGGAGGTGACCGGCATGAGCTATGACGTTCATCGACTTCGGCTTTGGATCGACTGCGCCGAGCAGCAGTTCAGGTCACATCTGGAGGCGCTGAATGCGCTGGATGCTGCCATTGGCGATGGTGATCATGGAACCAATCTGACTCGGGGCTTTGGTCAAGTGTTGAACAAGATTAAAACGAATCCGCCAAGCACTCCAGCAGGCCTGTTCAAACAAATCGGCATGACCTTGATTAGTAGTGTTGGTGGCGCCTCCGGCCCCCTGTATGGCACTTTTTTTCTGGAAGCGGCTAAAGCGGCCGGCGATCAGCCGCAACTGAGCGAAATCACATTAGCGCAATGTCTACAAGCCGGTCTTATGGGTATTCAGAAACTGGGAAAAGCCGAAATCGGTGACAAAACCATGGTCGATGCCTTGAGTCCGGCGGTAGCCAGCCTGAATGCTAGTAGTGACTTCGCCGAGGCCGCACTCAAGGCACACGACGGTTTGGCAACCACCATCCCGCTCGTCGCGCACAAAGGTCGGGCCAGCTATCTTGGCGAACGCGCCATCGGCCACGCTGATCCCGGTGCAACTTCCTCCGCTATGCTCTTTGACTGTCTCGCAGGAATATAAAAGTTGAACACCGTCGGCTTGGTGCTCGTGTCCCACAGTAGGGCCTTAGCCTTAGCTACCGAAACGCTGGTCCGTCAGGTCGGCAGTTCAGCGGTACGCATAGCCATTGCAGCGGGAACTGGCGAAGAAAATTCAGAGTTAGGTACGAATGCAATAGAGATCATGACCGCCATTACAGATCTGGACAGCCCCGCTGGCACGCTGATTTTAATCGATATGGGCAGCGCCCTGCTGAGCGCCGAGACTGCTCTAGGACTCCTTGATACCACTGTACAGGCACGGGTTCGGATAAGCAGTGGACCTTTTGTCGAAGGTGCCATGGCCGCAGCGCTGGCGGCTTCCGGAGGGGGTGACTTAGAGAGAGTGGCCGTCGAAACGGATAACGCGCTGAAAATGAAGCAGTCGCAACTGACACCCCCCGAAAAGCCCCAAGATTCCGTCCAGCGCGCTCCCATAGATCATACGCTGACGCGCCATTTTCAACTCCAAGATCCCGCCGGTTTACATCTGCGGCCAGCAGCAGCCCTAGCCAAAATGGCTCTGGCGCGCGCCACACCAACTTGGGTGGAACCTTGCGACGGGCATCGAGAAGCCGTTTCCGCCTCTAGTCTGACCGGAATGCTCAGCTTGGACTTACGGCAGGGGGATGAAATCGAAATCCGCACTTCTGGCGCCGATGCCGAATCTACCCTCAATAGCATGATCGCCCTACTGAACACCGCGCACGCTGCACCATCCCCTTCTACAACGCGCCTAGTGGACAAAAACACCTCCGCTCAGAAAGTAGCTCAGCCTGCCGCGCCGGGCATTGCCATTGGTCCCATCCGGAAGCTGTCCTCCGCTCCAGACACTGTCCCCGTAACCTACTGTACGGATGCTCCAGCCACTCTCAAAAAGCTGCAAGATGCCATTGAAATAGCGCAGCGACAAAAATCGAGCAACCCCATACTGGAAGCACAAAACCTCTTGTTGCAAGATCCCGCACTGCTTGATACCGCCAAAAATCTGATTCTCACAGAACACATGGATGCTGCGCCCGCTTGGGCACAAAGTATCGAAAAAGCCATCGCTGTTGTCACCGCACTGACGGACCCCATCCTGCGCGCCCGCGCTACTGATATACAGGATGTGGGTATGCGCGTATTGCAGGCTCTTGGTATTGCATCAAAGCCACCTATTTTTGACGGTCCGCCCGTAATCTTGCTCACCAACGATCTCCAGCCCTCCGTCGCCGCACAATTGCGCCCAGAACATATTCTCGGCGTCATAGATCTGCGAAGTGGAGCCAGTTCTCACGCCGCCATTCTTCTGCGCGGAGCGGGCATCCCTTGTATTGTTGGTGCTGAACAGCTCCTTTTGGATCAGGTAAAAACCGTCGCCATGGATGGAACCAGCGGGGAAATTTGGCTTGATCCAGACCCCTCCACAGTTCTTAAAATAGAGCTGCGCCGCGCCCAACAAAGCCAAAATGCTGAACCCGTTGAATCCGGGCGCATCCTCCTCAAAGACAACTCCACCCTAGAACTTTGGGCTAACGTCGCCAGTCTGGCCGAAGCCGAAGCCGCGCACCTAAGCGGTGCCGTCGGGATCGGTCTATTGCGAACCGAGTTTCTTTTTCTTGATCGAATAAGCGCCCCTAGCGAAGAAGAACAATACAAAATCCTCACCGCGCTCATGCTCCCGATGGCTGGCAAGCCCATTGTCATTCGGGCACTCGACGCGGGCGCTGATAAGCCTTTGCCCTTCTTAACCGCACCCGCCGAGGTAAATCCCGCACTTGGGCAACGCGGTCTGCGCGTACTCCTGACCCATCCTGACATTTTCTCATGTCAGTTGCGCGCCATGCTGCGTGCGGGCTGGCAGCACGACCTTCGGATCATGCTGCCGATGGTAACCAATCCAACAGAAGTCGTCGCCGCCCGAAAAATCTTGGAACAAGCGCACCAAGATCTCCAAGCGGCTGGCCAAAAACATCTTTGGCCCGCCGCACTGGGGATCATGGCAGAAGTACCCGCCGCCGCGCTGACCATAGATCAGTTTAGTGGATTGGCGGATTTTATCTCCATTGGCAGCAATGACTTAACGCAATACACCTTAGCAATTGATCGCAATAATCCTGCGCTCGCTGCTTTGGGAGATGCCAGTCACCCGGCCGTACTGGCTTTGTGTAGAATTATCACGAGCACCAGTAAAATCCCCGTATCGCTTTGTGGAGAAGCCGCTGGTGATCCTCATATCGCGCCACTGCTCGTTGCCAGCGGTATTCGTCGTCTATCCATGTCCCCGCATGCATTACCCGGGATATATCACGTCTTCAAAAATCGTTACTCTTGAGTACAGCACCTTAAAACTGAAGAGTCGCCAGTGGTCTGGGTCAACTCGCGAATTTTCTCGATCATTCGCTCATTTTCTTTCTCCAGCAAGCTCCCTTGATAGAGCGCTCCTGGCACATTTTCCGCATCCAATAACTGCTTCGCCTTGCGCGCCAAGTGATGCAGGTTTCCATGATGCTCTTGAATCCTTGCAAACTCTGGCAGCATACCAAAGCGTTGAGCACCATCGCCTTTAAGCCAACAACCCAGATGGCATTTTTCCTCCGCGCCAAGCTCCAGCACATGTTGCGGCATGGTTTTGAGTTCGCGCATCGCTATCAGGAAACTTTCGACCCGCTGTGCATGTCCTTCCAAAAGCGCAGGCAAAATATCAATTGAGGCACGTTGATCGAAACCGAGGCCCAGCCCCCTAAAATTGCTGAGCCAGGAGGATAAGTCCGACGCGGGCATTGGCTTAGCCAATAAATAACCCTGTAAATATCCACAACCCATTTTCGTCAGTAGCTTCGCGTGCGCTTCGGTTTCCACACCTTCGGCAATCACATCCAGACCCAACATGCGACCCGCCGTAATGACCGCAGCGACAATCGCCAAATCTTTGGGATCATTGATCATGTCTCGGACGAAGCCTTGATCCAGCTTGATCGACTGAGCTGGTAATCGCTGCAAATAAGTTAACGAGGCATTCCCAGTACCAAAATCGTCCAGTGCAATACCTACCCCAAGTGCGTTACAGGCCATCAAACGTGCCTGAGCGTGTTCCATATCTCGCAAAGGGGCTGATTCGGTGATCTCGATTTCAATTTGTTCGGGTGGCAAGTCCGGATATTTTTGCAGTGCGTTTTGCAGATCTTCGAGAAAACGGGCATCCAATAAATGATGCGCGCTGATATTCACTGAAACGCGCAAATCCAAACCTTGCTGACACCATTCCTGACCTTGTCGAAAAGCAGAGTCCATTACAAACAATCCCAACTTACGGGCATAGCGATGATGATCCAGAGCGGCCCAAAAAGCGGCCGGTGTCAGCAAACCCCGCACCGGATCAGCAATACGGATCAGCGACTCCACACCCCGCACCGTACCGCTACTATTAACGATCGGTTGATAATGCAGCACTAGGGTACCATTTTTGAGTGCTCGCTCCAGCGTATGCCGCATATTTGCAGCACTCTGCGCCGCTTCATTCAGTGTCAGACTATATAAGCTGGATCGATCTCCGCCCTCACTTTTAGCAGCGTATAGGGCCAGATCTGCATGGGATAGTAAGGTATCCGCCGCAACATCATCCAAAGGATATAAGGTGATACCCAGACTACCGGTGACGCTCACCGATTCGCCCTCTATTTCAAAGGGCTTACGAACGGCCTCTAAAATGCGCGCAGCAAGGTTATCCAGATCATCCACGGATTCCAACGCAGGAAACAACAAGCCAAATTCATCACCGCCAATACGTCCCAGCGTATCTCCAGATCGCAAGCAATTTCGGACACGCTGGGTGAGCGTCAACAACAACCGGTCACCACTAGCATGACCAAAGCGGTCATTGACCGGCTTAAATCCATCGAGATCCAACATCGCGACGCCGAGCAAAGATTCTTCACGCTGGGACTGCCGCCGGGCAATCTCCAGACGATCCATAAACAGCAGCCGATTAGGAAGATGCGTCAAAGGGTCACGCAACAAACGATTACGCAACTGCAGAACGATTTCTCCAAGATGCGCAAAAGCCTCGAAATGGCGCGCGCCAATACGCGAAAAATAGTGCTTTTCTCGGGAACCAATAAATCCTACGCCCCGCAGATCTCCCGTACCGAACGGAAAAAAAGCCATTTCCTGGACACTGGGACGGAGCTTGCGAATCCACTCCGGACATTGAGGGTCATCGGTAACTTGGGTGACCACCTGACCCTCGCTCAGAGCCATCCAACAAGGATCATTACTCGAACGCGCCAGCGCTGGTAGAGGGTTCAGTGGCACCCCCGCAACAGCTTCAAGGCGAAGGGTATCCCGCGAACCACTCGGCGTTATCAGATAGCCAGCCAAGGTGATTTGTCGACTTTTACGCGGCAAAGCCTCACAAAGAATCTGCAGCAAGCCCGCATTCTCCGTGGTATGTTCGCCTCTGGAACCGGCCAATGTATCCAGCAAAACGTCAAACAAGGCGATCCTCTCGCTATCCGTCTCACGTGAAGCCCGCGCATATCCGCGCAGTTGGCTCATCAGATCGCCCATCAGCATACTAAATAGTATTTGGTTTAGACGCTCCCGATCCGATTCCGGAACCTGCTTTTGGACCACCGCCTGCCAATGCCGCCAATAAACAATATAAGCACCCGCAATCCACGACGGGTCAACATCTAGGCGATGATGGTGAGCACCCAGGGTGTGCATAGCGGCCTGCCAGGACGGCGCAAGCTGTCCGCGCAGCAGCCCGGAGCCATGCTTCGCCTGCTGCTGGATAAGCGTTTCGATTTGCGCGTCGGAGTAATCCCGAAAAGTCGCTGCGGTCGCCGAATGCGAAAACAGGTACTGGTAGAAGTCCCGGGCCATTTGATCGGCATCCTGATCGAACAATGGCTGATATTGACTGAGAAGCGCAAAATCACCCGCCTCCAAACAAAGAAAGTCCACCAGCGTTTCCGGCCGATCAAAAGATTCAGTCATTTCCACAAAACTCCTTGAAATCACTATGACCAGATAAAACAGCGTCTAGAATCAAAGTATCGAGAGTTTCTGCAGAGATAACTCCATAGGTGACGCTCAACTGCTTCAACATAACCCACGCCCAGTCGGATACCATAATTGGTAAATCCAGCTTTTGTTTTCTGGTGACTTCAGTGGCGCCGCCCGTAATGTTTTCTATTGGCGTCGACATATTCGCTCTCATGGTTTCACAATGCTGCCCATACTCATCAAACACTTTCAGAAATCAACATTTCTGCAAGGCACGAAAATTATTTATCGTGTTTGTCGATTACCGCAGCATCCGAGTGTTTCGTGCATACTCCGGCAGTTGCTTGATTTCTTCTGCTTTCTTACATAAATAAAGATGTTCGGCGCGACGTTTTTGATCTTTAGTGAGTGACATTTTGATACCTACCAGACATTGACCATGGGGCATTCCCTCTGTCTGCGTTCGGACGACATTGACCACCGTTTCACAGGTTCCACAATCTTGAATAGTGAATTCTGCGAGGATATTTTCCCCTGCCTGCAATGCTCCCGTAGCCACAAAAAAACTCGCACCGGTAGGACTGAAATCATGCAACTCGCCGACGACCTCCACGCCTCCAACCTTGCGCAAGGTAATAATACCGTTCAACCGTACCCGCTTCGCGCCACGAGAAGCTCTTCTATAAAGCAGACGAGGCAGATCAAAATAAAACCGCCCCTGAAAAAAATAATTGAGCCCAGAAAAAAACATATAGACAAAATCATCCCGCTCAATAAATATCAGCGATTTTTTATAGTCTTCTTGCGCACCCAAGCCTTTGGGACGAAAAATCAGTTTTTCGGCTTCACAACCTTCAAAATAAAAATGGGCACCACTATCCGTAACATCCGTAGAGAAGATCACCGCATCCCCACGGTGTTCTCCACAGAGCATTGTAGGTATTCCGTCAAAGAGGCCATCGCCGAATTCATAGATAAGTGATTCATAATATTCGGCTATAGACAATCCGCCCCGCATTGGCAGCATCATGCCCAACTCTGTACTGTCTGCGGTCAAGCTCATAATAACCTCACAGGCTTTGCACCGATTCGCAAATCCCGGAAGGCGCCAAAGCAAAAAAATTAAATTCAATCCACCACTTAAAAGAGTAACGCTCTAAAATTTTTATTTTAGGTATACCAAAAACGGTACACCCAAAGCCTGCAGAATACAAATGTGCTTCATCCTCACTGGGCAAAAGCAAAAACGGCGAAGACAAAGCTCGCATCTGTTTACGACTCCATATCACCCGGTCTACACAACCGGTCGTTCTGCGCTACAATGCACCGGCCCGATTTAACCCCTGTTCTCGCGGATGGAATTTCCTATGGCGCAATATGTTTTTACCATGAACCACCTGAGCAAAACGGTTCCGCCCAAGCGGGTTTTGCTCAAAGACATCTCCTTATCTTTTTTCCCTGGCGCCAAAATCGGCGTTCTTGGTCTCAATGGTTCGGGTAAATCCACCCTGATGAAAATCATGGCTGGTGTGGATAAAGAATTTGAGGGCGAAGCGCTGCCCATGCCCGACCTCAAAATTGGCTATCTCTCCCAGGAACCCGAGGTTGATCCCGCAAAAACCGTCCGTCAGGTTGTGGAAGAAGGCTTAGGAGAAATCCTCAGCGCCCAGCAAGCGCTGGAAGCCGTTTATGCGGCCTACGCAGAACCCGACGCCGACTTTGATGCTCTGGCCGCCGAACAAGCTCGACTAGAGGCCATTGTCGCGGCTAGCGACGGGCACCAAGCCGAACTACAAATGGAGGTCGCTGCCGATGCCCTGCGACTGGCGCCCTGGGATGCTCTGGTTGGCCCGCTCTCTGGTGGGGAAAAACGTCGTATTGCCCTCTGCCGCTTACTGATTAGTCGTCCCGACATGCTTCTGCTCGATGAGCCGACCAACCATCTGGATGCCGAATCCGTGGACTGGCTCGAACAATACCTGCAGCGCTTTCCTGGAACCGTCGTCGCCGTAACCCATGATCGCTATTTTCTCGATAATGCCGCCGAATGGATTCTCGAATTGGATCGTGGTCGCGGTTTCCCCTATAAAGGAAACTATTCCGCTTGGTTGGAGCAAAAAGAAAAGCGCCTTGAGCAAGAAGCGCGCAGTGAAGCGTCGCGCATCAAAGCGATGCAGCAAGAACTGGAATGGGTACGCCAAAATGCCAAGGGCCGTCAGAGTAAAAGCAAAGCCCGCCTAGCCCGCTTTGAAGAGCTCAGCGCCTATGAATACCAAACCCGAAACGAAACCCAAGAAATCTTCATTCCTGTTTCTGAACGGCTGGGAAATGAAGTCATCGAATTCAAAGCGGTCAGCAAGGGCTTTGGCGACAAGCTGCTCTTTGAAAACCTTAGCTTTAAGGTACCTCCCGGTGCTATCGTCGGCGTGATCGGTCCGAACGGTGCGGGTAAATCGACTTTTTTCCGGATGATCATCGGCCAGGAGCAGCCTGATAGCGGCGAAGTCAGCATCGGCTCCACGGTTAATCTCGCCTACGTAGACCAATCCCGCGACGCCTTGGCCGCTAAGAACAACGTCTGGGAAGAAATCTCTGGGGGGCTCGATATTCTCACCATTGGTAAGTTTGAGATTCAGTCGCGCGCCTACTGTGGCCGTTTCAACTTCAAAGGTTCCGATCAGCAAAAACTGGTGGGACAACTTTCCGGGGGTGAACGTGGCCGCCTGCATCTTGCCAAGACGCTCATTACCGGGGGTAACGTGCTCCTATTGGATGAACCGTCGAATGATCTCGACGTAGAAACCTTGCGCGCCCTAGAAGATGCTTTACTGGAGTTTCCGGGCAGCGTCATGGTTATCTCCCATGACCGCTGGTTTCTTGATCGCATCGCCACCCATATCATTGCCTTCGAGGGCGATGGTCATGTCGAGTTTTTTGCTGGTAATTACAATGAATATGAAGCTGATAAAAAACGGCGCCTGGGTGAAGAGGGTGCCCGACCGCATCGTCTACGTTTTAAGCCGATGGCGCGTTGATTCCGTTCTGGTGCGGTCTGAAGTCTTGACTTTCGGACAGCATCTCCTTATCTTCTCAGCCCTTAAAGATTTATCCGCAGGAAGTGTCAGATGAAGCGTACTTTTCAGCCCAGCATTACCCATCGCAATCGGACCCATGGGTTTCGTGCCCGTATGGCCACCAAGTCCGGTCGCCTTGTGCTCAAACGGCGCCGTGCCAAGGGCCGTCACCGTCTCTGCCCATAAGCTGATGAATTTGGCGTCGGCGCATCCTCATCGCTTAACCCGCGAAGATCGCCTCCGCCAAAAGGCTTTGATTCAGCGCACCATTCAGCAGGGGCGCAAAAAAGTTTTTCCCGAGTTGATCATGTACAGTCTGCCCAATGCGCTCCCTCATCCTCGTCTGGGTCTAGCGGTTAGCCGCAAGGTCGGTAACGCAGTGGTCCGCAATCGTGTCAAAAGACGCTTGCGTGAAGCCTTTCGCTTGCAACAAGACCGCACTACCGGCAAAGACGTGCTCGTCATTGCCCGCAATAGTGCCAAGCAGATGAGCGTGCGGGCCATGGGCATTTACTTCCAGCAACTGCTGGAGAAGGCATGAGCGCACGGCGTGCAGCCGTCATGACGGTTCGGACCTATCAGTACGTGATCAGTCCATTACTCGGTCATCATTGTCGTTTTTATCCGACCTGCTCCGAATATACCTGCCAAGCCATCGAACGCTACGGCATTGCCAAGGGTTCTTGGTTGGGTATCAAACGCATCAGCCGCTGCCATCCTTGGCATGAGGGTGGTGTCGACCCTGTTCCTTAAACGCCTTGGGGCCTCATGGATAATCAGAAAACATTTCTTGTTGTTGCGCTTGCGGTCGTCATTTTTTTGCTGTTTCAATCATGGCAGCAGGAGAATGCGCCGAAACCGATAGCACCATCATCGGTCAGCAAGACGGTAACACCGGCTGCTACGTCCACAACCGCACCGGCCAACTCTACGGTAACTGCACCCGCACCGGCAATGGATACCGCAGTCAGCACCCAAGTCGCGCCTGCAACAGGACCCTCCGTTCCTTTTGAAACCCAAGTATTTAGTGGTCAAATCAGCCTGAACGGCGGCGATATTCAAAATCTCGGGCTACGCGCTTATCCGATTGCCACCAACAACCCCGCTCCCTACCCTATTCTCAATACCCAAGCCGCCAAGCTGACGATGCAACAAAGTGGCTTTGTCGGCAGCAACGGACAACTGCTGATTCCCGAATTTACCCAACCCAAGGTCTCACCAGCACCGAACACCGCGATAAACCTTACCGGCAAGGCTGGGCCCCTGACTGTGTTAAAAACCTGGACTTTTCAGCCCGATAGCTACATAGCCGAAGAACACATCACGATCACCAATACGGGTACAGCACCCTGGAATGGTCGTTATTTCGACCAGATTCTCCGCAACGATCGCGCCGAAAGCCATATGTTTATGTCCATTTTCACCGGCGCGGTGCTGATGCATGGCGGCAACTTTAGTGAAGTCAGTTTCAGTGACCTGCGCGACCACCCCAAAGTGGAAGCTGGACCGGGTTGGGCGGGCATGATGGATCACTATTTCCTGACCGCTATTTTGCCCCCTGAGCAGGCCCAGAGTCAGGTTTACGCCCGGCCTTCGGGCAGTAATTATGTGGCCGGAGTCAGCACCCCCCTACCTACGCTGGCACCTGGCCAAAGCACCACTATCACCCAGCAAGTCTTTATGGGACCTAAGCAGCAAGGGAATCTTGCCGCTATTGGGCGAGGACTGGAACAAACCGTGGATTACGGCTGGTTTGCCATCATCGCCGAACCCATGCACCGGGTATTGAAGTGGTTTCATGGATTAGTCGGTAACTGGGGACTCGCCATCATTCTCTTGGTGATTGTCGTTAAGGCGATTTTCTTCTATCCCTCGGCGATCAGCTACCGCTCCATGGCCAATATGCGCAAGCTCCAGCCCAAGCTCGAAAAACTAAAAAAAGAGGTGGGCGACGACAAGCAGAAACTCGGCGCGGCCATGATGGAGCTGTATCGAACCGAAAAGGTCAACCCCATGGCCGGGTGCTTACCCATCGTGCTCCAGATGCCCTTTTTCATCGCTCTGTACTGGGTGTTGGTTGAGAGCGTATCCCTGCGACAAGCCCCCTTTATTCTCTGGATTCATGATTTGGCAGTGCCAGATCCCTATTATATTTTGCCCCTGCTGATGGGAATTTCTATGTTCTTTCAACAGCGCCTCAATCCAGCGCCCGTTGATCCCATGCAAAAGAAAATCATGTCCGCATTACCGGTAATCTTTGCCGTATTTTTCTCGTTTTTTCCGGCAGGTCTGGTGTTGTACTGGTTGACGAACAACGTGGTATCCATCGGCCAGCAATATCTGATCACCCGCCATATCATGGCCGCTAAAGACTAAGCTTGAACCGTTTCATCTAGGAATGCGCTACCAACAGGGAGATACCATTGTTGCGATTGCCACACCACCTGGTGAAGGTGGCGTGGGCATTCTCCGCATCTCCGGTGCATCCGCATTGCCCATTGGGCAAACGCTCTGCGGCATGGATACGACGACCCCATCCATGCTTCCCCGACATGCTTACTTGCGTCGCTTTCGTACCCACAACGGACAGATCATCGACCACGGTATTGTGCTCTATTTTCCGGCACCGCAAAGCTATACCGGTGAGGATATTGTCGAGTTGCAAGGTCATGGCAGCCCTCGGGCGCTCGCTGCTTTAGAGCGTGAGGCGATTGCACTCGGTGCCCGAGCCGCGCGGGCAGGCGAATTTACCGAGCGCGCCTTTCTCAACGGCCGTCTGGATCTCGCACAAGCGGAGGCTGTGGCAGACCTTATCCATGCACGCAGTGACGCGCAGGTACGGGCTGCTGCCGCAAGTCTCGAAGGTGCGTTTTCGAAGGCCGTTGCAGAAATTTATAGATCGTTACTGCAATGTCTCGCATTGGTAGAAGCTGGACTCGATTTTAGTGAAGAGGATCTCGGTACAGCACACGAACAGGCTATTACCGCCGGGCTCAACGCGCTGCACCAGCAACTGGCAACGCTATTACTACAAGCACAGCAAGGGGCTCGCCTGGCCCAAGGTGGCCGCGTTGTTCTTATCGGTCGGCCTAATGTGGGTAAATCCAGCCTGATGAATGCGTTAGCCCAACGTAATTCTGCCATTGTTACCGCTGTTCCTGGGACCACCCGAGATTTGCTTCGGGAAGAAATTCTGCTGAATGGTGTACCCGTAGAACTCATTGATACGGCGGGCCTGCGCGAATCGGATGATGAGGTGGAAAGTGAAGGTATCGCCCGAGCCCGACAAATTTTGCAAAGTGCCCAACTGATTCTGCTAATCGCCGACGCCAGCACCGGCTGGCTTGAAGAAGACGCCATTATCTTTCAGGGTCTGCCGAAACTGCCACTATTGATGGTCTGGAATAAAATCGACAAGGTATCCTGCACGCCCCCCTCACCCATTGATCAAAATCCAGTCATGCTTTCAGCACGCCATGGTCAGGGGCTAGACGTTTTACGCACTAGATTGACCAGCGCTTTGGGTATGGAGGGCGCGCACTGTGCTTTTAGCGCTCGCGAACGTCACGTTGAAGCCTTGGCAACTTGCCTGAATCACATTGCCGATGCTCAAAACCTGCAGCAGTCCGCAGGACCTGCTGAATTACTCGCGCAACTATTGAGAGAAGCCGCCACAGCTCTGGGCACCATTACCGGAAGAATTGACGTTGAGGATATTCTCGGCGAAATTTTTTCGCGTTTTTGCATTGGCAAATGATCAGAATAAAGGCCCGACCTGAGTCGGGCCGCATCATTAGAAGCGTATTTTTTTCTTAATCCACCGCAATTTTACGGCGTTTCGCAGACTCCGCTTTTGGTAGTATCAATTCCAGAACACCATCGTTATAGGCTGCCTTGCTTTGACTGGCATCTACTTCTACAGGCAGTTGTACGGTCCTTGAAAACTCGCCATAACGACGTTCACGATAGATATAACGGCCCGCGTCTGTACCCGGCTTTTCTTCCTTACTGCCGCTAATGTAGACTTGGTTGCCGTGTACCTGCACATCTAGCTTTTCTTTATCCATACCAGCTACTTCTGCAAGAATTACAATTTCGTTATCACGATCCAGAACATCAATTGATGCCATACTGGAGCGCGCTTGGACATTACCTGAATGGTTATTTACCGAACGAAAAACGCCCGGCAGTACCGAATCAAAAAACTGTTCTAAGGGATCTACAGAGCGAACAGATGGAGTCACTGATCCTAATTTTTCATCTACCATGGATATCTCCTTAATAATTTCGGTGAAGCATTCACCATGGCTCTATCAATGGGGACGTCAAAAATTTTTTTCAAGGGCTCCCTAAAATCTCCCGATTTCTCGTCAATAAGGATAATCCCAACCTTCAGGCTGATCTGAATCCTTTTTGACGAAGATAGGCATGATAGCCGTTGCTCAGGAATTTTGTCGCGAACTTCCCCCCGCCCTGTCCCTTCGCTATATTCAGGGGATGAATATTTCCTCGGATGATGATTTGGTCATTCTGGGTGGGACTTTTGATCCTATCCACTACGGACATCTGCGCGCCGTGGAGGAGGTGCGGCAAGCACTAGACATCGCCAAAGTGATGCTGATTCCCGCTGGCCACCCACCGCACCGCAAAAGCCCTTGGGCCGGTGCGCACCATCGTTTGGCGATGACCCGCATCGCTGTTGCGCACCACCCGCGTTTCACGGTGACGGATTTGGAGGTGCAACGCGACGGCCCTTCCTACACCGTAGATACTCTCGCCACCCTGCGCCAGCAACGTCCCGATGCACTCTTAGCCATGGTCATCGGCATGGACGCCTTTTTACGCTTCGATACTTGGCGGGATTGGCAACGCATTCTCGAACTGACCCACCTCATTGTCACCGGTCGCCCCGGCTGGCCTGCCGCCGAATTACCCGAAGCGTTGCGCCAGACGCTTTATCAACGCCGCTGCGATGATATTCGTGAACTGCGCCAGCAATCTGCTGGGCATATTTTTTTCCACACCATCACGGCGTTAGAGATTTCCGCTACCGCCATTCGTAGCCTACTGGCCAGCGGTCAAAGTCCGCGCTTCCTGTTACCGGACGAAGTATTGGATTATATTGACGGCGAAGGGCTTTATCAAAGCCTGTAAACTGACACAAAGGATCATTGCACTTGGCGACAGCAGAAAATCTTCGCGACATCATCGTCACCGTTCTCGATGAACACAAAGCCCTCGACATCAAAACCATTGATGTGCGTAAGCAAACCGACATCACCGACTATTTGATCATTGCATCCGGCACCTCGGACCGACACCTCAAAGCCTTGGCGGACCATGTGATGACCCGTATGCGTGAAGAAGGCGTGCGCGCACTCGGCAAAGAAGGCCTCAGTGTTGGTGATTGGGCGCTGGTCGATCTCGGTGATGTGGTCGTCCACGTCATGCGCCCCGAAGTTCGCGATTTTTATCAGCTCGAACGACTCTGGGGAGAGCTTCCGCAATTGCGTGGTCAAAACGAAAAGCGCTGATTCTCGATGCGCCTCTGGGTCTTGGCGATTGGTACTAAAATGCCCGCATGGATAGAGGCGGGAGTCGCCGAGTATGGGGCGCGAATGCCGCCACAGTTACGGGTGGAGTGGCGGGCCTTACCACTGGCGCGACGTGGCCGTAGCGGTGACCCGGTGCGCTGGCGGCGAGAAGAAGGCGAACGATTACTGGCCGCTACGCCAGTGGGCGCTGAGCGCATCGCTCTGGAAGTGGGGGGCAAAACGCTGAGCAGCGAGGCCTTGGCGCAACGCATCGACACCTGGTTTCTGGAGGGACGCGATGTCGCCTTCTGGATTGGCGGACCCGATGGCCTAGACCCAGAACTGCGGCCTGACTGGCGCTGGTCGCTGTCAGCCCTGACTATGGCGCACCCCGTGGTGCGGGTCGTGTTGGCCGAACAATTATACCGGGCCTGGAGTATTCAGGCCGGACTACCTTATCATCGTGGCGGAGAGGAGTGACGCTGACGTGAAGCAATCATGGAAAAACTATACCCGACCGGGTATCGCCATCATCCTGTGCCTTGGGCTGAGCGCCTGCGCACAGATGGTAGAAGTGAGTCCACAACAAAGCAGTTCGGATGCCATTGCCGTGCAAGCTGGGCGCGAGCGTATTTTAGCGCTCTCGCCGGCCGTTAACAGCGCACAACTCACCCCAATAAAGCGTGCCCTCAATGCGGCCCAAAACGCCCAGTCTCGGGGAGATTATCTATTTGCCGAACGCCAAACCTTACTCGCCAAAGTTTTGCTCGACAACATTCAGGCCCGCCTGAATACTGCGCCGGGAAGCACTCCGCGTAACGCCCTGAAAAGCCAGATCGCCAATCTACAAAGCCAGATCGCCGCTACCCACCAGCAGATCGATGCCACCAAGGCGCAGATTGCCAAGGAGTCTCAATAATGCGCGCCCGCTTCCTGATTTCTGCTCTCTTTATTGTCACCTTACCTGGCCTAGCCAGCGCGGATCTGGCTACCACCCATGTTTTGCAACAATCCCTGCAGCGCTTACAGAATGCCCAGCGCAGCGGCCCCGCCATTCCACCAGCAACACTTTCCGCACTACAAAACTCCTTGCAGATGATGACCCAAGATCAGGTAAATCCGGCGTTGTTTCAGGTTGATCGGGCCATTTTTGATGCGCGCATGGCCGGACTGCAAGAACAACGCCAACAGGCCACCCAAAAAAACCATCTAAGTGGTCTACAACAACAAGTACAGTCTCTCACGCACCAGCATCAAGCATTACAGAGCGAATACGCCAAGCTGCGTCAACAGCTCGCCAGCAAAACCATGAACGGTGCTCAAACGCAGCATTTACAAGCCGAAATTCAGCAACAAAAACAAATGCTGCAATCCGAAGAGCAACGTCTGGCTGGCCTCGCCAAACAGCCCAGCAGCACGTCGAGTAACACCCCAAGCATCCTACCAAGTGCCGCGCCGACGACCGCGTTACCCGCCTACGGCAAAGCACTGACCGTTTATGCCCAAGTCCGAGCCGCTCCCGATGGCGTCCATGTCACCATGCCGGTGAGCAGTCTTTTTGGCAGCGACAATCGTCTTTCGAGTGATGGAGAGCAACGTTTACAAGCAATTGCCCGCATTCTCAAACACAGTAATCCCAGCGAAATTTTGGTGCGGGTCGCCCCCCAACCGCTCGGTGCCAATGCCGCGACCCAACGCGCCGAAACTATCCTGCGCAACTTGCGGCATCAGGGCGTATCCGACCAAGCTTTGGCCTTAGCAACGGGCTCCGGCCTCAAGGCAGGAACCGCCGAGTTGCTGCTGGTAAGCGCTGCCCCGACTTCGTGATGGTGCTGGCACCGGCCTTGACTTTGCCGCGTCGCCGGCTCCTATTGCAGCTATGGAGCGGCGTCCAGGAACTGCCCCTTTCCGCCCTCCTAGGATGTGCATGAGCGAAGAACTTCTCATCAATGTAACCCCCCAAGAAATCCGCGTAGCCCTAGTGGACAACGGCGTCCTCCAAGAACTCCAGGTAGAGCGCAGCGGTCATCGGGGACTGGTAGGGAATATTTACAAAGGAATTGTCCGGCGCGTATTGCCCGGTATGCAGGCAGCCTTTGTGGATGTCGGTCTGGATCGAACCGCTTTTCTCCATGCCGCCGATATTCAGGATGATAATGAAGAAGTGCAGGGTGAAACCGACATTGAGACGCGTCCCGGTCACCATGAAGTGCGTAACGTTTGCGCACTACTCCACGAAGGTCAGGAAGTGCTGGTGCAAGTCATCAAAGACCCACTTGGCAGTAAAGGTGCGCGACTCTCCACCCGCGTCACGCTGCCGGGACGCTATCTCGTATACATGCCCTATGTGCCACGCATTGGTGTTTCCACGCGCATCGAGTCTCCCGAGGAACGCAGCCGCCTCAAAGAACAACTCAAAGCCGCTATTCCTTTAGACGAGGCGGGCGGCTACATTATCCGCACCCTAGCGGAAGGCGTGGATCAGCACGATTTCGCGGGGGACATCGATTTTCTCCGCCGTCTGTGGACGTCTATTCGTAATCGTCTCGAACACTCCGTCGCACCCGGTCAGATTCACAGTGACTTGAATCTGGCCATGCGCATGATGCGGGATGTCATGTCGGATAACATCGAAAAAGTGCGGATCGACTCTAGGGAAACCTATGAAGCCGCGCTAAATTTCTGTCAGAACGTGATACCTGAAGTGGCGGATCGTATAGAGCATTACAGTGGCGAAAGGCCTCTTTTTGACCTCTATAACGTAGAAGATGAAATAGAACGCGCTTTGCAAAGCCGGGTTACTCTAAAGTCTGGTGCGTATCTCATCATCGACCAAACCGAAGCACTCACCACGGTGGACGTCAACACGGGTGGTTTTGTCGGGCGCAGAAATCAAGAAGACACCATTTTCAAGACCAACCTGGAGGCAGCGGCGGCGATTGCCCGCCAAATGCGATTGCGCAACATCGGCGGTATGATCATCATCGACTTCATCGACATGAACGATGACGAACACAAAAGACGGGTACAGCGCGCACTGGAAAAAGCCATACAAAATGACCGTACCCGCTGCAACATCACACAGATTTCCGCTTTGGGTCTTGTGGAAATGACCCGCAAGCGAACGCGCGAAAGCCTCCGACAGACGCTCTGCGAACCCTGTTCCTTCTGTCACGGACGTGGCTTCCTGAAAACCGCAGAAACCATCTGCTACGAGATTCTCCGGGAAATTGTCCGGGAAAGTCGGGCCTATCCCGCCGAACGTTTCGTCGTTCTCGCTTCGCAACTGGTCATGGAGAAACTGCTGGATGAAGAAAGCACCAGCCTCGCCGCACTGGAAGAATTCATCGGACGTCCCATCAAAGTGCAAGCAGAAGCCACTTACACCCAAGAACAATACGACATTATCCTGATGTAGTGATCAGACCGCACCAGAAAATCTGCAACCGCTGTCAATCAGGGATAGGGTTTACGACCATCTGCGTGCGCAAACGCTCCACAATTTTAGGACTGAGCACAGCACCCAACGCGGCTGGCCCCGGAAAAGGTCCGTGGGCCTCGCGGAACGCAACAATAGCCGCCGCGCGTTTTTTGCCAACGCCCTTCAGGCAACGCAATTGCTCTGCGGTCGCATGATTGATGTCAATTTTGGTCGCGCAGTCTGCCCCTTTGCCCCAAGCAACGGCACCATCGAGCCACAAAAAACTACTCAACAGCAGCGCAGTGAACGGAAACCCTCGCTTGGCCGCGACGCAGCCGCGCCCCATTTTTGGCAACAAGGGTCAGCCCTGCGGCAAGGCCGCACGTATCTGCGCAGCCATAGCCGCCAAGACTTCCGCTGGGGTATCCGTAGCATTGGCGAAATTAAGATCGGGAATGGCATTCATGGGGATCAGATGAATATGGGTATGGGGAACCTCCAAACCGGCCACCATCACCCCGACACGCTTGCAACCCGTGACTTTTTCTAGGGCGGGAACGACCCGCTGCGCGAAAGGCAACAGTCCGGCAAGCGTCTGCGCATCCAGAGTGAAAATATAATCGTGCTCTTTTTTAGGGATAACCAAGGTGTGTCCGGGACGTACCGGTCGAATATCCAAAAAAGCCAGGTAATGTTCATCTTCCAGCAGTTTTTGGGCGGGAATTTCTCCGTTGATAATCCGCGTAAACAACGTCGTCATACAGCCTCCTTCAATGTAGCCAATACAATTTCGGCAGCGTCCAGCGTAGCCGCAATTACCGTGTCATCGTGGGATGCAGAAAGAAATCCCGCTTCATAAGCGCTGGGTGCGAGATAAACGCCCTGGTCCAGCATCCCGTGGAAAAAGCGGGCATAACGCTGGCTATCTGCTGCCATTACGGCGTCAAAGCTCCGCACCGGCTCAGCCGTGAAAAAGCAGCCGAACATCGCTGGCACTTGATTGATCTGCATGGGGACTGCTGCCGCTTGTGCGCGCTCAGCCAAACCCTGACAAAGTTTGGCCGTTTGCGCCGCGAGCCGCTCGTGAAAACCGGGTACCGTCAGCAGCTTGAGCGTGGTGAGACCTGCGGCCATGGCTACCGGATTTCCTGATAAGGTTCCTGCCTGATAAACCGGGCCGTTGGGCGCTAGATATTCCATGATTTCCTTTGAACCACCCACTGCGCCAACGGGCAGGCCGCCGCCGATAATTTTTCCAAAAGTCGTCAGGTCTGGACGCACACTATAGAGACTTTGTGCCCCCCCCAAGGCCACCCGAAAACCGGTCATGACTTCGTCAAAAATCAGAAGGCATTCATATTGGTCACACAACGCGCGCAAGCCCTCCAAAAAACCGGATTCGGGGGGCACACAACCCATATTTCCGGCCACCGGCTCAACAATGATGGTCGCCACGTCAAAACCGAATTGGCGCATCATATCTTCTAGGGCTGGTAAATCATTGTAGGGCAACACCAAGGTGTCTTGACTGACTTCTAGGGGAACGCCCGCGCTCGAAGGCTGGCCCAGAGTCAGCGCACCCGAGCCAGCTTTCACCAGTAGACTGTCACTGTGGCCATGATAATTGCCTTCAAATTTGATGATTTTATCCCGACCGGTATAACCCCGGGCCAAACGGATAGCCGTCATTACTGCTTCGGTACCGCTGGAGGTCATCCGTACCATTTCGACACTGGGCACCATGGCGCAGACCATTTCCGCCATTTCCACTTCGATAGCCGTCGGCGCGCCAAATCCCAACCCTTTATCGACTTGGGCATGGACCGCCGCCCTGACTTCTGGATGATTATGACCATGAATCATCGGCCCCCAAGAACCGACATAATCTATATAACGCTTTCCTTCCACATCCCAAAAATACGGCCCTTCCGCATGGTCCATAAAAACAGGATCACCGCCAACGCCACGAAAAGCACGTACCGGCGAGTTGACCCCACCCGGAATGCACTGCTGAGCGGCTGCAAAAAGCGCATGGGAAGTCTGCTTCATGATTTCTCCTGGTAATGACTAAATAATGTGGCAAAACGACGCGCCGCAGATTCGCTGTGGGCATGGGCAAAAACCCCGGCAATGACCGCCAAGGCATCGGCCCCCGCCGTCAACAACGCACCCGCATTATCCTCCGTAATGCCACCAATGGCGACTATCGGTAAATGCAGTTCGGCTCGGGCAGCGCGTAAGACTTCCAGAGAAATGACCGGGGCTAGGGGCTTGCTGGGTGAAGCAAAAAAAGCGCCAAAAGCCACATAATCGGCGCCCTCCCGAACGGCTTGACGCGCCTTTTCCAGAGAACCATAGCAGGAAACCCCAATACATAAATTGCGCCCATACTGCGCGCGCAAAGTGGATAACGGTGTATCTTCCGCGCCCACATGCAAGGCAGGCGCACCCACACTTTTAGCCAGCAGAGCGTCATCATTCACCACAAAGAGCGCTCCATACTGGGTGCAAAGTTCTCGTAAGGCTCCGGCCTGCTGCCGTCGCCGCAGAGCTTCGGCCAGCGGATCGCCTTTATCTCGATACTGCAGCACACGAGCTCCACCGCGCAGTGCGGCCTCCGCTTTTTCCAAAAACTGGGCTTCGGGCATGTAGCGCGCATCCGTAATAGCGTATAGCCCCGTGACCGCATGATTCATCATGTTAGCGATGATTCCCGAAATTCTGGTGTTGATAAAAGCGATTGGGGAAATATTGTCCATGCCCCAAACAATAAGCGTGCTGCAGACAACCGTGCGTAAAATCGAGAGCGGCGCTGACAGCCTCGCGCATGGGCTGACCCTGCGCAAGACCCGCTGCTATAGCCGAGGCCAAGGTACAGCCTGATCCATGATAGGTATGCGGCAAACGAGTCTGTAGTAAACGATCTTGTACTCGCCCTTCATGGAACAATAGATTCTCCAACATCTGACCTTCGCCATGACCACCCGTAATCAATACCCAACTTGAGCCTTGGTGATTCAGCCAGATTCCTGCCGCCGACAATTCCGCCATCTCCGACAATATCAGGGCCTCTGGCCCGTTGGGCGTCACAATGGTTACTTTTGGCAAAAGCCATTCTACCATAGCGTCCCGTAACCCTTTTCCCGCAAGGGAGGTACCCCCACCTGCGGCGAGCACTGGGTCCAGAACCACGGGCATTTCGGGATATTCAGCTATGAGCTTGGCCACGGCGCGCACCATCGCGACAGAACCCAGCATCCCTATTTTAATGACCTGCACGGGTATATCTTCGAGAATCGCCCGCGCCTGATCCAGACAGTGTTCCGCTGAAACCGTAGTAAAACTTTGTACGTTGACCGAATTTTGCACGGTGAGCGCCGTCACTGCCGTGCAGCCGTGAACACCCAAACTCGCCAAGGTAAGCAAATCTGCCTGCAAACCAGCACCTGCACTCGGATCTGAACCCGCCATACTGAGTACCACAGGTGGCGATTTAGAAGTTGTCGACGGAATATTTATAGACATACAAAATACTTAAATCCGGCAGGAAAATTGCTTTAATCTGCGCCGTAAATCATCAGCGAATGGCATAATCAATGGAGGAACCCTTATGCAGCAATTACCGGAGTTGAGTCTAGCAGAAAAACTGGTCCATACGGGCTTTATTTTCTTGGTAGGACTGGGCCTTTTGGTCGCAGAAGCCTATGTATATATTACAGTAGGTGGTAATCATGGCCTCACTGTCCATGCCGTTGCCGAACATTATTATGGGAATCGGAGTTCCAGCACCTTGCAGACGGTGCTGCCGCGCATGATGGGTTACGCCGGAATGTCTGAAGCGGATAAACCAAAAATGGTCGAAGCCGTGAATCATTGGATCAGCTCAGGAGAAACCCAAGCCGATTATAACTCGGCTATTAAACCGCTTATTGCAGGTAACTGTTTGAAATGTCACAGTGTAGCAATGACTAAGGTGCTTCATAATCCGCCTTTAGTGAATTATCAAGACGTCAAAACCGTCGCCAAGGTCGATACGGGCATGAGCCTAAGCAGCATGCTGATGAATGGCATGATTCACCTCACCACCCTCGGGGTAATATTCTGGGTAGCGGGTTGGATATTCAGTAAGGCACGCTTTCCCAACGCTCTCAAGTATGCCCTGATCATTATCCCGTTTATCGCCATGTTGGTGGATTTCAGCGGTTGGTTTCTCACCCACCAGAATCCCGCTTTCGTATGGCTGGTGCTCATTGGCGGAGCATTGTCCTGCCCCATCGCACTACTAGAAATGTTTCTGAGCTTAATCCAGATGTGGTTCCTTAAACCCCGTCTTCATATCGCCTGAAAGCCAGCACGACTCTGGGCAGACCCCCTTGAGGGGTCTTTTTTGTGGAACTTCACGCGTAAAAGCTGTGGATAACTTTGTGGATACTTCTGGGAAACTGCGCTCATACTTGGCTCATCACATTCCCAACATGGCAAGCAACGATTATGTAAGCATTTATTACCATCATTAACAACGGGTTGAAAAAAACTCTGAAACAAGGTTAGGAACTTGTTCACATAACTCGTCAAATCTCTATTGTGGAAAACTTTCCCGAACGGCATTGCGTCAAGACGCCGCCTGAACCTCAATCTTTACCCACAGATACGGACCCTACGCGGGCTTTCCCAGCCACACGGGAAAAAATCCGGTCATAGAGAAAAATCGGTAAATGCCGCAGCACAAAACCGAGAACACCCATCTGCCAAGGCACAACCAGCCAAGGCCGACGCTTATCAATCGCTCGGCGGATTTTCTGCGCGGCTAGGTCTGGGGCCATCAACCAAGGCATCAGATAGTGGTTCGAGGCCGTCATGGGGGTCGCTATATAGCCCGGCGCAATACTACAAACGTAAATACCACGCCTGCGGAGTTCTAAGCGCAAACTCTCCAGATAGGCAATTACCCCCGCCTTTGAAGCGGAATAAGCACTGGCACCGGGCAAACCCCTGAAACCCGCTACACTGGCAATACCGGCGATCCGCCCCCCGCTGGGGATATAGGGCAAAAAAGCGCTGCAGGTATTGGCCATTCCCAATAAATTAGTGCCGACTATTTCGGCAAAAACCTGACGATCTGCCGGTTCTACCGCAAGCGTGCCGTGACTGATGCCGGCATTGGCAATCACCACGCCAATCTCTGAGAATTCCTGAGCAAATTGCTCCGCAACACGGTCCAGTGCTGCACCATTCTGCACATCCACCACGGCAATTCGGATAATTGCTCCACGAGAACGCGCCAGAGAAGCCGTCTCATCCAGGGCCCCCTGACTCCGACCGAGCAACAATAAAGGCCGGCCTGGCTGGGCATAAGCCAATGCCAGCGCACGCCCAATACCGCTTCCAGCTCCAGTAATGACCACAGCATCTATCGACATGTTACGTCTTCCTTCACAAGATCAGAGATATACCTCATTTATTTTCAGAAAATGTGTTTATATGAATTCGTTTTAGCTATATTAAAACATAATTTAATGCAATTTATGATCAAACAAAAATAAAACAGACAAATAACTATTTACCACCTGTTAATAAAAAATATATTTCCATATAAACAATATGATATAAAAAAGATAAGTTAGATTTTTCTTATTAAGAAAAAGAAAATAGTGTGCAATCATCAATGTTGCCTTTCTAGAATATATACTGGCGCAGATCACCTCATTTGGCTATACTCCAGCGGCTGATAATGGTGTTCAAGCGCCACGATTGTACCGCCAAGCCATCAATAGGTTACGTATGAGCAGTGATTCAAAGTTATCTGCGCTGCACAACGGGGACGCTCTGTGGTCCGCGCTGTGTGTGCAGTTGCAGGAGCAGACCACGCCTCAACAGTTTAACACCTGGTTGAGACCCCTTCGCGGCGAGCTTCACGGTGATGAATTTCATCTTTTTGCACCCAATCTCTTTGTGATGCAGTGGGTTCGCGAAAGGCTGATGGATTTGCTAGAAGCTGTACTCGCGGAGCTCGCGCCAGGAATGAAGCTTCGATTAGACCTAGATACGGTGCAAACGGTGGAGGCCGAAGCACCCGCTTCTCAGGGCGCGACCCCGGTCAGTACCGATCCACGCAACGGCAATCGTCTGAATCCGGGATTCTCTTTTCAGTCCTACGTAGAAGGCAAGTCTAATCAACTCGCCGTCGCGGCAGCGCGGCAAGTTTCTGAAAATCCTGGTAAATCATACAATCCTCTCTACATATACGGTGGGGTAGGCCTCGGTAAAACCCATCTCATGCAGGCGGTAGGTAATGCCATTCTTCAGCGGAACCCCGATGCCAAGGTGCTCTATGTCAGCTCCGAGGGTTTCATCATGGATATGGTACGTTCTCTGCAACACAATACTATCAATGACTTCAAGCAACGTTATCGCAAACTGGATGCCTTGCTCATTGATGATATTCAATTTTTAGCGGGCAAAGATCGCACTCAAGAAGAGTTTTTTCATACCTTCAATGCGCTGTTTGATGGCGGGCGACAGATTATTATTACCTGTGACCGTTACCCCAAAGAAGTCGAAAACCTAGAAGAAAGACTGCAATCCCGCTTCGGATGGGGACTAACCGTAGCGATTCAACCCCATGATATGGAAACCCGAATGGCCATTGTGCTGTGCAAAGCCGAAGAAATTGGCGTTCAGCTTCCAGAAGAAGTCGCTTTTTTCATCGCAGAAAAAATTCGTTCCCATGTTCGCGAGCTCGAAGGCGCTCTCCGACGCGTCGTGGCTCACGTCAATTTTACCCACAAGCCTTATACTCTGGACACGGCCCGGGAGGCTCTGCGCGACCTCATCGACGTCCAGAAACGTATGGTCAGTCTCGACAATATCCAGAAAGTCGTCGCCGAATATTTTCATATACGTGGCTCCGATATGCAGTCAAAGCGCCGTAGCCGCAACATTGCCAGACCCCGTCAGGTCGCCATGTGCCTGACCAAGGAACTCACCAGTCACAGTCTGCCTGAAATCGGCGAAGCTTTCGGTGGTCGCGATCACACCACCGTTCTTCATGCCTGCCGTCAGATTGAAAAGCTTCGCCAAGAAAATAGCCAACTCAATGAAGATTATAATAATTTGCTAAGGACGCTGGGCGCATGACCCTATCAATGGATAACCTGTGGATAAGCCTAGGTATAAACTCTGAACGGCGCCTGTATAAAAACCCCGGTCTTTTTTTATCCCCGAACATACCTGCTTATCCACAGTTTCTAAGCATCCCGTCCCAAGCATTAGTTTCTGATACAACGCGCAGTTATACGGCTTATCCACAGCCTCTGCAGCCCTTAATAATAATAGTAGTTAAAAAGAAGAATATTAATTATATAATTAAAAGACCATCAACTTGGACTTCCAAACTCTCTTCAGCAAGGGGTATTTCCTGATGAAACTCACTATGGATCGTGAAGATCTCATCCCAATTCTCGCCAACATGGCAAATATCGCGGATCGCAGACCTGTACAACCCATTCTTGCCCATGTGCTGATAGAAGCCACAGATCAACATTGCCGATTTATTGCTACCGATCAAGAAGTTCAACTCAGTGTTGATAAAGCTCATCCTGTCGATGCTCCTGGCCATTGCGCCGTCCCTGCCCGTAAGCTTTATGATATTTGCCGGGCACTCCCTGAGCACAGCCCCATAGAATTTCATCAGGACGGTCAGAAACTGCTGCTCAAGTCCTCCAAAAGTCGCTTTACGCTGCATACCTTACCGGCTGAACAATTTCCTTATTTAACTATTCGTAGCAGTCGCTGTCAGGGAAACTGTGATGCGGCACTTTTTCGTGAAGCACTAGCAGTAACTGCCAATACTATGGCTCAAAATGACGCACGAATTTTTCTCAATGGCGTGCTGCTAGAAGTTGCCACCACAGAACTCCGCCTGGTAGCAACAGACGGTCATCGTCTGGCCATGATGACTTTACCTTTTGCTAACAGCCTGGAAGGTGAAAGCTACCAATGTATTTTGCCGCGCAAGGCCGTCTTAGAATTACTCCGCATCCTTGGGAGTGGAGATATCCATCTCGAACTTTCTGACACCAGCTTTGTACTAGATGATGGTAAGCAACAATTCTCCTGTAAGTTAATTGATGCCAAATATCCAGAATATCGTCGAGTAATCCCTCAAGGACATCCCTTTTCTGCGCTCATTGATCGACAAATTTTCAAAAGTGGCTTGCAGCAGAGTGAAGTTCTAGTAAGCGACCGTAATCCGACTACTCATGTTCATCTGGGTGAGGACAAAATGACTTTACGTAGTCGGAATGAAGAACAAGAAGAAGGCGAAATCGAAATACCCGTTGAATATCAAAGCACAGAAATGGATATTGCCTTCAACAGCCGCTATCTCACCGACACCATCCAGATTTTTGCCCAAGAAAATCTACGGATGCGCGTCAAGGACGGCAATAGCGCGGCCGTATTCACCCCCATAGATTGTGATAATCCCTTATATATCCTCATGCCAGTGAGACTTTGAAACTTTCGACGCAGGGAGTTTCACCAACGTGTTTTTGGAGGCATTGCAGATTCGCTCCTTACGCTGTATTCAGACGCTCAACCTTCAAACTAGCCCGCGTTGGAACTGGTTAATAGGCTCTAATGGGGCAGGAAAAAGCACGGTGCTTGAAGCCATTCATATTTTAGGTAGTGGCCAGACTTGGCGACATGGCCCGCGTCATGTGCTGCGTGAAGGTGATCAGGAATATTTGCTCAGTGCCCAGCTACCCGATCACTTTCTGGCCCTGCGTCGACGTGGCGAAGAGCGGGAAATACGCTATGATGGGGAGTCCATCAGTAGCGCTTGGATGTTACTGGATATTCTACCCTTACAAAGCCTTCATGATGACAATAGTCATTTTGTGGCCGGTACAGCAGAAGATCGGCGTCGGGTGATGGACTGGGGTATTTATTATGCAGATCGTTACTACGGTTCGGTGTTTCGAGATTATCGTCGCGCCTTGGCCCAACGCAACGCCTGGCTGAAAAATCGACATGGGCAAGATCCTTGGGATGTAGCTTTGGCTAAAGCTGGCGAGGACATCCAGCAACGCCGGAAAGATTATTTGCAACGCATTGAGCCGCGCGTGCAAGCACTATGGGCGCAGTGGCCGGGTGCCGAAAAAGATCTCCGTCTGCAGCTTCACAGCGGCTGGAAAGAAGGCATTACTTTGCAAGAAAGTTTGCAGCGTGATCAAGAACAGGACCGTGAAATGGGTTATACCCACAGTGGTCCGCATCGTGCCAATCTGAGTTTTCGGATTCGTCATCGAGCAGCACTGGATATACTATCCCGGGGGCAATTACGGGTTTTAGGATTGGCGTATCGCCTCGCCCAGGTGATTTTACTGAAAGAGGCAGAATTGCCGCTGCCAACGATTTTGATTGACGATTTTGCGGCAGAGTTGGATGTTTCCGCGCGAGATTGGTGGGTGAAACAATTGGATCTGCTCGGTGTGCAGGTCTTTGCTGCCGTCACGGCAGTCGGCCAGATACCGACCTTGGTGAACGGCAGTCATTTTTATCTGGCTCAGGGCCAGCTTGAAAAGGAAAAAGCATCATGACGGACAAAAAGTACGATTCTTCCAGTATCCAGGTTTTGAAAGGACTGGAAGCAGTACGCAAACGCCCGGGTATGTATATCGGTGATACTGACGATGGTAGTGGCTTGCATCACATGGTTTTTGAAGTGGTGGATAACGCTATTGACGAAGCACTGGGCGGTCATTGCGATACGATTTCGGTGACTATTCATGAAGATGAATCCGTCAGTGTGACTGACAATGGACGCGGTATTCCGGTCGATGTGCACGCCGAAGAAGGGCGCTCGGCTGCCGAAGTGATTATGACGATTCTCCACGCGGGTGGTAAGTTTGATGACAATTCCTACAAGGTTTCCGGAGGGTTGCACGGCGTTGGTGTGTCGGTAGTCAATGCGCTTTCGGTTTCTTTGCAATTGCGAATTTATCGCGATGGTTTTATTTGGACCCAATCTTATGCAGATGGCGCGCCGCTTGCCCCTATCGCTCGTGGTGAGGCTTCCACCAGACATGGTTCTACTATTCGTTTCAAGCCCTCTTCAGAAGTCTTCGCGGACACCCATTTTCATTTTGAGATTTTGGCTAAACGCCTTCGGGAGCTCGCTTTTCTGAACTCCGGCGTGCATATCACCCTACTCGATGAGCGGGCCAGCCGCGAAGAAATATTTCATTATCACGGCGGCATTCGCGCGTTTGTAGAGCACCTTAATCGGAGTAAGACGGCCATTCATCCTAATGTCATTGCACTCAGTGGAGAGCGGGATGGGATCATGGTCGAAGCCGCCCTGCAATGGAATGAAGGTTATAACGAGACGGTTCTCTGCTATACCAACAACATTCCCCAGAATGAGGGCGGAGCCCACCTCGCGGGATTTCGGGCAGCACTGACGCGGACTCTCAACCAGTACATGGAACGCGAGGGAACCCTCGCCAAGGCTAAAGTGGCGGTTACCGGAGATGATGCTCGGGAGGGTCTCACGGCGGTTCTTTCGGTGAAAGTACCAGATCCTAAATTTTCTTCTCAAACCAAAGACAAGCTGGTTTCCAGTGAAGTGAAGCCGGTCGTGGAATCTTCCATGTCCGAAGCCCTCACTATTTTTCTGGACGAGCATCCCAAAGAAGCGCAAGCCATAGCTGCCAAAATTGTGGAGGCAGCCAGAGCTCGAGAAGCCGCCCGCAAAGCCCGAGAACTCACTCGGCGCAAAGGCGCTCTGGATATTGCGAATCTTCCTGGAAAGCTCGCAGACTGTCAGGAAAAAGATCCTGCCAAGTGCGAAATTTATCTGGTAGAAGGAGATTCAGCCGGAGGTTCAGCCAAGCAAGGTCGGGATCGCCGGCATCAGGCCATTTTACCCCTCAAAGGTAAAATCCTTAATGTTGAGCGGGCGCGCTTCGATAAAATGCTTTCCTCGGATGAAATTGGCACTTTAATTACGGCTCTAGGTACGGGAATCGGTAAAGAAGATTTTGACGTGGCCAAGCTGCGTTATCACCGCGTGATCATTATGACCGACGCCGATGTAGATGGCAGTCATATTCGTACCTTGTTGTTGACCTTTTTTTACCGGCAAATGCCGGATCTGGTGGGTCGCGGGCATGTGTACATTGCCCAGCCACCGCTCTACAAGGTCAAAAAAGGTAAGGATGAGCGCTATATTAAAGACGATAATGAACTCGCCGCCTATCTGCGGGAGATCGCTATGCAGGGTGCACAATTCCGGCCTGCTGCTGATGCAGAACCCGTCAGCTCTGAACAACTCGCGGGTATGATGCGGCAATATCAAAATGTTGAAGCATTGGTGCAGCGTTTAGAAAGACGCTATCCCGGCACCTTATTATGGGCGCTGGCGACCTTGCCGCCGATTATTGCTGATACGGCGGATGCTGGAAATTGGACGCAGTTTGTGGATCAACTCCGCAAGGCCTTGGCCCGCAATGCCCTACCCGCAGAGCATTACACCGTAGAAACCCTAGGTGAGGGAGAAGGCTTGCGTTTGGTGATTCGGCGCGAACATCATGGTAGTCAAGAAGTGCGCTTTTTTGATCAGGATTTTTTTGCGGGTGGCGAATATCGCCACTTGGCCGACTATGCCCGGAATATTGAGGGCAACATACAGAGCGGCGCACGTATCGAACGCGGCGAGAAAAATAAACCGGTTGAACGCTTCCGTGAAGCGATGGACTGGCTTTTGAGCGACGCTCGGCGCGGTGTAGAAATCCAGCGTTACAAAGGTCTTGGCGAAATGAACCCAGAGCAGCTCTGGGAAACCACGATGAATGCTGAAAACCGCAGACTGGTACGCGTGGATGTCGAAGATGCGATTGCCGCCGACGAAGTTTTTTCCATGCTCATGGGAGATGCGGTAGAACCTCGGCGACGCTTTATTGAGGAAAACGCGCGATTTGTTTCACGACTGGACATTTAATGATGGCGAAAGGGGATTAAGCGGCCACATCCTGATCAAAACGCACCGTGATGGGCCAGTGGATAATTTCCATTTGACCATCATGGTGTTCCACTAGGGCGGTACAGCTTTCGACCCAATCTCCATCGTTATAATAGAGGATGCCATCAATGTTTTTGTGCTCGGCGTGGTGAATATGACCGCAGATAATGCCGTCATAACCGCGACGGGCCGTTTCCTCCGCCAATAGATGCTCGTAGTCGTTGATAAACTGTACGGCTTTTTTGACGCGGTATTTGATATAGGCGCTCAGTGACCAGTGTCGACGTAATCCCAGGCGGTGAAACACCACTTGCAGCGAACGATTCAGCCAGAGTAACAAGGTATAACCATGATCACCCAGGCGGATTAGCCAGGTAGCATAGCGCATGGCGGCATCAAACTGGTCGCCGTGAATCACCCAGAGCTTTTTACCGTCGGCAGTCTCATGGACAGCTTCGCCTAGAATGGCAATATCGCCCAAGGCAATCGTTTCGTTTTGTCGCTGCATATAGTCTGAAAGCAGTTCGTAGACGGGGTCATGGTTACCGCGAATATAGCGAACCGTTATGCCTGAACGAGCAAGACGCAGTATTTTCTGAACGACGGTATTATGGCTGCGAGGCCAGTACCAGCGAACTTTCAGGCGCCACAGGTCGATAATGTCGCCGACCAGATAAAGTTGCTGACAGGAATTGTGACGCAAAAAGTCGAGAAGACTTTCCGCCTGGCAGCCACGCGTACCGAGGTGGACATCGGATAGGAAAATACTACGATATTGAGGCATAAGGTCATCCTGAAAGCGTGACACAACCCTATATTGCCAGCAAAATATGACAGTTTGATGAATAGCGGACGACATGGGCGCGTCTGCGTGACTTGGGAGAATAGGGTGCTTAACCTACGTAACTTTGAATATAAAGAACTTTTTACCGCTGAAGGGATATTTCGCCTGGATCAAAAATTCCTGAAAACCCTCGCAGAAGTGGATGTTGGGCTGGTGGAGAGTTTGCAAAGTTATCGTTCTCAGGGTCAGGTTCCTGCCAGTAAAGAACAAAGTGAATTCCTCCTGCGGCTTGCGCCGCACCTTGAGGGGTTTATCACGCAACTTTTTTCATTAGAGGCAGAAGTTGCGCAGTTGCAGAGGGAAACGCGCAGTCACGATGTGGTGATGGATTTCAAAAAACATTTTGTATTGCGGCGCGCTCGTCGCTATCGCGGTGAGTTTCCTGAGACTTTTGCTGATATTGACCAATGGCTGGATGGTGAGATTCAGCAGCGCGGCTGGCCGCAGGAGGATCGGGAGTGGGCGATTTCCCGATTGGGTGAGGCTTGGTTGGAGGATGAAGCGGCGCATGAGGCGGCCATTCATCGTCTGACGCGCTGGTGTGCCCTGATTCTTCAGGACCCCCAGGCTGCACTTGCGGTGAGGGGTTGGTCCAGCTTCCGGCTTCCCCAGCGCGTCGATCATGAAGCATTAGTGCCCTTGAAAAAACTCGATAGCGTACCGGGTGCGCCCTATGTCGCCCCAGATGGTACCTTGCGTCGCCGTGACAGCTTTCACCTCACCGATTTACGCATGGACCCGCGCGGCGTACAAAGTGAAGTGCATTATTGTCTTTATTGCCATGATCATGATGGGGATTTTTGCTCCAAAGGTTTTCCTGAGAAAAAGGGCGTTCCAGAGTTAGGTCTGAAAGTGGACCCGCTGGGCGTAACGCTGACCGGTTGCCCGCTGGAAGAAAAAATCTCGGAAATGCAAATCCTCAAGCGCGATGGTCTGAATATTGCCGCCTTGGCCATGGCGATGGTCGACAACCCTATGGTGCCTGCTACGGGACACCGTATTTGCAATGATTGCATGAAGGCCTGCGTTTATCAGAAGCAGGACCCCGTAAATGTCCCCCAGATCGAAACCCGGATTTTGACGGATGTACTGAATCTTCCTTGGGGCATAGAACTCTACGATTTGCTGACGCGCTGGAATCCGCTGCGCGCCGTGCAGTTCGCCGCCCAGCCCTACAATGGCCGTAACGTGCTGGTAGCTGGCATGGGCCCAGCCGGGTTTACCATGGCGCACCATCTGCTGCAGGAGGGTTGCGCGGTGGTGGGTATTGATGGACTCAAAATCGAACCGCTTCCCGAGGCTTGGCTGATTGCGCCCATTCGCGACTGGAGCAGTCTGCAGGAAGACCTAGACGAGCGAATTTTGCTGGGTTTCGGAGGCGTAGCAGAATATGGCATTACAGTACGCTGGGATAAGAACTTCCTTAAGCTCATTTATCTGACCCTTGCGCGGCGCCCCGGCTTCCAGATATTCGGTGGCGTGCGCTTTGGTGGAACGATGACGCTGGCAGATGCCTGGTCGTTGGGCTTTGATCACGTTTGTATCGCCACCGGCGCGGGTTTACCGAGGGTAGTACCCATGGGCGAAAGTCTGGCTCGAGGAATGCGTCAGGCCAGTGATTTTCTGATGGCTTTGCAATTAACGGGTGCGGGTAAAAACAGTAGTCTGGCTAATCTGCAGGTTCGATTGCCCGCCGTGGTCATTGGTGGGGGTCTGACGGCCGTCGATACGGCCACCGAAGTGCAGGCGTATTACATCCGGCAGGTCGAGAAAGTGCTGGAACGTTATGAAGTGATGGCGGCGGCTTCTGGTGATGCGGCATTGCGTGCCGGTCTTGCTGCGGAAGATGTCGAAATTCTCGAAGAATTTCTGGCGCATGGACGAGCCGTTCGCGATGAACGGCAACGGGCGCAGCAGTGCGAAGAAGCTCCGAATTTTGTGCCCCTGATTCAGTCTTGGGGCGGCGTCACCCTCGCCTATCGCAAGGGTATCCGGCAATCGCCCGCATATACCCGAAATCATGAAGAAATGATCAAAGCGATGGAAGAAGGCCTGTACTACGCTGAAGGGCTGGACCCTCTGCGCGCCGAGTTAGATGCCTATGGACATATTCGTGCGATGATTTTCCGGCAAATGCGCGAGGTGGAAGGGCGCTGGCTGGCCAGTGATCAGGAGGTGCAACTACCAGCCAGAGCCGTGTTCATTGCGGCGGGAACCGTACCTAATACCATTTATGAGCGGGAGTATCCGGGCACTCTGCAACTGGATGGTGACCATTTTCAGACGCATGTTGCCCACGGTAAAGGCGCCCTGCAAATGGTCCAGGTAGCCGAACACTGCAAGGCGCCTGAGGCGGGTCCGTTCACCTCCTATAGTGATGCGGATAGTCATCGCGTGAGCTTTATCGGCGATACGCATCCCGTTTTTCATGGCAGCGTAGTCAAGGCCATTGCCTCGGCCAAGGCGAGTTATCCACAGATCATGCAGAGCCTCGCCGTGCTCGCACCACGGACTGAAAATGCGCAGCATCTCCATGAATTTCAGGAAAAACTCCAGCACTTACTGAGTATGCGCGTGCTCCGGGTTGATCGCAGTAATCCCGCAGTCACCGAAATGTGGATTGAAGCACCGCTGGCGGCGCGGAATTTCCAGCCCGGACAGTTTTTTCGCCTCCAGACTTTTGAGAGTCACAGCCCGGTCGTTCACGGAACCCGTCTGCAAGTGCCGGTACTCACGGTGAGCGGTGCGGGTGTCGACGGAGACGCCATTCGGCTAATGGTTTTACAGTGGGGAACGGGGCCACGCCTAGTTGGTCGTCTGGAGCCCGGTGATCCGCTCATTTTGATGGGACCAACCGGGGCACCTACGGATATTCCCAAGGATCAGACCATTCTCGTAGTGGCGGGACGCTGGGGAGCGGCGGTCATGCTGGATATTGGTCCGGCGCTGCGGGCGGCCGGGAACCGGGTGCTTTATGTCGCCGCACTGGGCAAGGCCAGCGAGCTGGATAATCAATCTGAACTGGAAGAAGCCGCTGATCAGATTATCTGGTGTACGGCAAGCGGACCACGCATTGAAGCGCATCGTCCCCAGGATTTGACGGTCGAAGCGAGCGATATGGTCGAGTTATTGAGGGCTTATGGAGCCGGTACGCTTGCTGGTCAAAAACCCGAGCAGGGAATTCCTTTGAAAGCGGTCGACCGCTTGATGGTAATGGGTTCGACCGGTTTACTGAAAGGTTTTCAGCAAGCATTGAAAACCAGTCTGAAAACCTATTTCCGGGACGATCTGGAAGCGACGGCAACTGTGGGCAGCCCCATGCAATGTATGCTCAAGGGCGTTTGTGCTCAGTGTTTGCAATGGCAGATTGATCCAGAAACCGGCAAACGGACCAAAGCCGTGTTTTCCTGCGCGGGTCAGGATCAACCTTTGGCCTGGGTAGACCTCGATAACCTCACGGCACGGCAGAGCCAGAACCGGTTACTGGAAAGAATTTCCAGTCAGTGGCTGAATCAGGTACTGACCTCTGCGTAGCAGTCGCCATGGTAGACCTGCTTCCAAGGTGGAACCGCAGGTCTGCAGATGGGTGCGCACCAAACACAGAATCTGTGGTCATACACAACAAATTACGAATACCCATTTTTTGCTACTCAAAGACCAAGGCCTTTCGCCGGTCACTCAAGGCAATCTTGCATGCCCAACCCCCGTGAATAGAAGGACGATGTGATTTCATTCCATTTCCAGATACGTCAGTCTTGCATACGCGCTGAAATACTGCCAAGTCCAATGAGCGCTAGACCGGAAGCCACGGCGAGCAAAGCCGCCCCAAAATACAGTGATCTGGTTAGTCCTTCACTGTCTGCGATCCATCCAGCACCAATGGGCCCGATTGCTTGCCCGAAAGAAAATACGACGGTGAACAGGGTGATGCCCTTAGCCCATTGATTAGATTCCAGTGTTCTATGAACGAGGACAGCGACTGACGATGGCGCGATAAACATCCCCGAGCCGAAAAGCGCCGTGGATAGGATAATGCTTGGTGCTGATGCGAAGAAAGCGGGGAGTAGTGCGCCAAGAAGTGTCACGAAGCAACTGGCGGCTAGCACTACTGCTGGATTCCACGTATCAAGCGCTCGGCGCCATATAAAAGGCGCCACTGCGACGCCACTTCCAAGCACAAACCAGGCGGCTGTGCCGAACATCCAAGACAAGCCTTGAGCCTGTATCCAGGCGAAGATGAATGTCATGTAAACAATATAGCCACAAGCAAACAGAAAATAGGCCAACATACTGGGCATTAAACCACGAAGATCTAGCGCGCCCCTAGACACGGCATTTGCCTCTCCAGCAATGCGACTCGCTTCCATTATCGGCCAGACAGATGCGATTGCAGCAACAACGCCCAATGCCAACCAGGCGGTCGGCCAAGCCGGGTTACCGAGAGCTGCGATGATCGGGTTGACCACCAATCCCGATACAGCGATACCGATGCCCGCTCCAGCGAAAAAAAGCCCCGTCGCCACCCTACGAAGAGTCTGATGCGTATGATAACGTGCCGCCACGAGCGCCCCGCCACAGGCAAAAACCCAAGCAGCACCGATACCCGCTAGAAGCCGAGTTGACGTTAACCACAGCAAGTCAGATCGTAGCCCGGTCGCCAGTACCGCCACGATCGTCAGCAGCAGTCCGATAATGAACAACTGGCTCGGACGGCTTTTCCGGAGCAAAAAATAGGCAGATACCGCGCCGACGATATAACCAAGTGCGTTTGCCGTGTTGAGTGAACCTGCAGCAACATAGTTCCAGTTCAGGCTTTCCCGCATGGCGGGAAGGAGGAGAGCATAGGCAAATCGCGCCAACCCCACGCTCACCGCCACCCCCAATCCCAGTCCAAAAGCCGGAAAAAGCGACAAATTACGGCGTATTATTGTGGCGTTGCTGCTCATAATCGCACTCCTATTGAGGATGAATGATCACTCAAGACACATTGACGTGAGGAGGTAGAAAGCTCCGTCTCAACTTTTGAAACACTTACAAGCCTAACTCACTCAAACCTGGGTGATCATCGGGTCTTCTGCCCAGCGGCCAGTGATATTGCCGCTCACTCTCCCGGATAGGCAGATCATTGATGCTGGCAAATCGGCGTTGCATCAATCCCATTTCATTGAACTCCCATAACTCATTGCCATAGCTGCGGTACCAGTGACCGGAATCGTCGTGCCACTCATAGGCGAATCGCACGGCCATCCGATGGTCACGAAAACCCCAGAGCTCCTTGATCAGGCGATAGTCCAGTTCCCTGACCCACTTGCGCTCCAGGCAGGCTTTGATCGCCTCCCGCCCCACTGGAAACTCCGTGCGATTACGCCAGACCGTATCTTGGGTATAGGCTTGAACGACCCGTTCAGGGTCGCGAGTATTCCAAAGGTCCTCGGCCATCCGCACTTTCAGTAAGGCAGATTCTTCTGAAAATGGGGGAGTCAGCGTATGGCTTTGCATGGTGGGTGCTCTCCTATGTTTCGGGATTGCTCAGTGTAGACAGTTCTGTCTACTGCGGGCTATTCTAGACAACATGGAACGATCTGTCTACCATGGCGTGATGGATAGACATTCCAATCCCGCACTCATGGACCAGACCAAGCTATCTGCGCGTGAGCGCATTCTGCGCACAGCGCACACGCTCTTTTATCGTGAGGGTATTCGCAGCACGGGTGTGGACCGTATCATTGCGGAAGCGGGCGTCACCAAGGTGACCTTTTATCGCCATTACCCGAGTAAAAATGATCTGATCGTGGCCTTTCTGGATTATCGTCACCGTATATGGATGTCCTGGTTTCAGGATGCACTCCAAAGGCATGGCAACAATCTTCTGGCCATTGCACCGGTTTTACAGGAATGGTTCACAGATCCGGCTTTTAGAGGGTGCGCATTCATTAATGCTCTAGGGGAAGTGGGACCGTCTATGCCTGACGTCGTGCAGCGAGTGATTCAGCACAAGGCAAAACTACGCAATGTGATCGAGGGGCTCTTGCCTAATGATTGTGAGCGAGAAACATTGGCGAGCGCCATCGCCATGGCTATAGATGGTGCCGTAGTCCGGGCCGAGTGGGGAGAGCCGACGGAAGCGATCCATGGATTTCACCACTTAATGGAAGGCGTAAGCTGCCTCAAACCGCAGACGTGACGCGCCCACGCATAGGGACTTGGTATCGAAAACGCGACTTCTCTGCTGCTGCCTACTGCGGTTGCGGCGGGCTCCACTACGTGTTGTGTCAACGCCGATTTAAAATTGACACACCCCTAACTTCTTCCTAGCTCTTAAAGCGCTGAGACTGTCTCACACTTTGTCTTGATGATACCTGCGGCGGTCGCCTGTGTTTTGAAGTCAGCAGCAATCAGGGCACCTATTCGAATGGCACGCCCCTTCCGCTGGGTAGTTGGACCACCAATAAGCGCCATGTGCCACTGGTGATTCCGAAAGGATATTAGGGGGGCAGTCCCGACGCTCGCTTACTGTGCTATAATAGTATTATGTATGACGTATGAAAGAGGATACCATGCACAAGAAAATGACCATCTCCTTGGATGAAAGCGTGTACGACGGGCTGCACCGGACTGTCGGCAGGCGGCACATGAGCCAGTACATCGAGGACTTGCTCAGGCCGCATGTGCTCGATACCGCCTTGGATGACGGCTATAAGGCGATGGCCGCCGACCAGGTGCGGGAGACGGAAGCACAGGCGTGGTGCAATGCCTTGCTGGCGGACATGGCCGATGAGGCGCGGTGAAGTCTGGTGGGTGGAGTTTGATCCGTCGGTAGGCAGCGAGATCCGCAAGACCCGGCCCGCCGTCATCGTCAGCAATGATGCGGCCAACCGGAATCTGGCGCGGGTGGTCGTGGTGCCGCTCACCAACAATACCGGCCGCCAATATCCGGGGGAGGCGTTGGTCACGCTTTCCGGCAAGCCCGGCAAAGCGATGGCCGATCAGATCATGGCGGCAGACAAGAGCCGCCTGAAAAATCCCATGGGGAGCTTGAGCAAGGCGGATATGACGGCCATCGAAACGGCTATTTTGATCCACCTGGGGATGCCCAGATGAGGCGGCATGATGGTGACAGCCAGTCACAGTGACGACCATGACGTGGCAGGAGTTTGCCGGACATAGAAAGCTGGACGGGTTGATGGACAGATTCAGGGCCGGAAATGGCCCAGAAAGTGTCCAGAAACGTAGTGTCTATTAAACCTTTAAACTTCGTTTTTCTTTGCTGTCTCATGGTTAGTATATCTTGAAAGCGATTCATCACTGCGACATTCTGGAAACCGGAAACGATTCTTACCGGTTCAAAAAACGCCGCAGCCACCCCCTCTAACCCTGGCCAAATTTAGACGCTGTTCACTGACCATTTTTAAACGCTGTTTGACATCCGGTCAAATTCGGCAGGATATCAGGTGGTCAATTTGCACTCTGTTTAACAGCCAGACGGCATTTTATGCTGACGTGGCGACGCGAACTAACCATTTTCGAAGTGCCGATTCCTCCTCTCGGGAAAGCCCATCAACCAGATGACGTTCAATACCATGCACCCGCTCACGGCAGGTCGCCAATAACGACTTGCCTGTCTCGCTGAGATCAATCTGCTGTATTCGGCCATGGTAATGATGCGGCTGGCGCACGATGGCCCCGGCGCGCTCCAGGTTGGCGACAATGGTGCTGACCGTTTGCGGGGTGATGAGAGCCAATCGCGCCAGATCGGCATTGGAAATGCCGGGATATGCGGCCAGCATGGTGAGTACAGAAAATTGTGGAGGCGTTACACGCAGGTCGGCGAGCGCCCGTTCCACCCGGTGCCGGTACGCCCCAGCAGCCTGCCGCAGCAGGTAGCCCAGATAACCATTTTCCCCGCGTTTGCCCTCTCCC
>Ga0172382_10001426_pt1 | contig 42731 bp, 35 predicted proteins | sample Leawel138RmetaG_FD_122245 | JGI IMG/M metagenome (GOLD analysis project Ga0172382, IMG submission 122245) | Leachate microbial communities from a municipal landfill in Southern Ontario, Canada - Leachate well 138R metaG | ecosystem: Engineered > Solid waste > Landfill > Unclassified | place...
CCGGGCACGAGCGTGCGTCATCTCGGTGATGTTTGAGGCGTGTCGGCCTCAGACACGCACGCTCGCGGGAATGTTCGCGGGAATGCTCGCGGGAATGTCTCTACCTGGAGTCGAAGCCGGCGTAGTCGCGTTCGGTGTAGCCGGTGTAGATCTGGCGCGGCCGGCCGATCTTGTTCGGCTCGCCGTGCATCTCGCGCCAGTGCGCGATCCAGCCCGGCAGCCGGCCCAGCGCGAACAGCACCGTGAACATCCGGGTCGGGAAGCCCATCGCCCGGTAGATCACGCCGGTGTAGTAGTCGACGTTGGGGTAGAGCTTGCGCTCGACGAAGAAGTCGTCGGTAAGCGCGATCTCCTCGAGCGACTTGGCGATGTCGAGCAGGTCGTCCTGCACGCCGATCTTGCCCAGAATCTTGTCGGCCTGCTCCTTGACGATGCGGGCGCGCGGGTCGTAGTTCTTGTAGACGCGGTGACCGAAGCCCATCAGCTTCACGCCGTCCTCGCGGTTCTTGACCTTGCGGACGAACTCCTTGACGTCGCCGCCCTCGGCGCGGATCTTCGACAGCATCTCCAGCACCGCCTGGTTGGCGCCGCCGTGCAGCGGGCCCCACAGCGCGTTGATCCCGCCGGAGATCGACGTGAACAGGTTGGCCTGGGAGGACCCGACCAACCGGACTGTTGATGTCGAGCAGTTCTGCTCGTGATCGGCGTGCAGGATGAACAGCATGTCGAGCGCCCGCACGATCTCGGGGTCGACCTCGTAGGGCTCGGCCGGGAAGCCGAACGTCATCCGCAGGAAGTTCTCCACCAGCGTCAGCGAGTTGTCCGGGTACAGGAACGGCTGCCCCTCGGACTTCTTGTAGGCGTACGCCGCGATCGTCGGCAGCTTGGCCAGCAGGCGGATGGTGGACAGCTCGACCTGCTTGGGATCGAACGGGTCCAGGGAATCCTGGTAGTAGGCGCTCAATGCGTTGACCGCGCTGGACAGCACCGGCATCGGGTGCGCGTTGCGCGGGAAGCCGTCGAAGAACCGCTTCAGATCCTCGTGCAGCAGGGTGTGCCGCTGGATCTTGGTGGTGAAGTCCTCGAGCTGGTCGGCGGTCGGCAGCTCCCCGTAGATGAGCAGGTAGCTGACCTCGATGAAGTTCGACTTCTCGGCGAGCTGCTCGATCGGGTAACCGCGGTAGCGCAGGATGCCGGCGTCACCGTCGATGTAGGTGATCGCGCTCTTGGTCGACGCGGTGTTGACGAAACCGCCGTCGAACGTCGTGTAGCCGCTCTTGGCCAACAGCGAACCCAGCGCTATACCGTCTGCGCCCTCGGATGCTTTGACGATGTCGAGTTCGAGCTCGCCGCCTGGGTAGACCAGGGTGGCGTGCTCCTGCCCGGCGTCGGCGTTATCGGCCACTGGGATCCCTTCATGTCTGTCGGGTCAATCGCGCAAGTCGCGGAGTCTGCCTACAGAAGGTAGTCGCATTCCAGCAGTGACGCCCGCGGGGGGCGGGTACACCCGTCACACGGGCTGCACGACACCGGCGATTTCCCCCGCGAACTCCGCATAGGTTGCCTCGACCGCCGCGATGACGTCGTCGACGCCGAAGTCGACGGCGCTGCGGCACACGTCCTGCAACGCCGTCATCAGCACCACACCCCACACCGCCGCGACGAGCTTGACCCGCCGGTCGTCGACCGTGGCACCCATCCGCTCGGCGACCACCGCGTCGACGGGCCCGGCCCGGTAGCCGACGGCAGCCTGCCGCAACGTGGGCGACGACACGATGATCCGCAGGATCTGCAGCAGGCGCTGCGCCGACAGCGCGCCCGGAGGCGCCAGCTTGGAGGCCTCGGCCATCGCCACGTAGGCGCGCCGCAGCGCTTCCATGTGGGGCAGATACCGGGGCTGGCGAACCAGTTCGACGGCCGTGTGGACGAGCACCTCGTCGATGAGTGCGAGGGCGATGGCGTCCTTGGTGGCGAAATAGCGGCTGAACGTCCTGGGCGACACCTCCGCGACGTGGGCGATCTGGTCGACGGTGGTGGCGTCGTAGCCCTGACGGTCGCACAGGCCCACCGCGGCGTCGATCAGCGTGGCACGGGTGCGGCGCTTCTTACGCTCGCGCAAACCGAGAGCCGGCTCCCCCCACGATTCAGCCACGTCCCGGATGCTATCCCGTCAGGCCACGCGCCGCGGGCGGAAACGGCACGTTAGGACGATTGTCGACAGAGATCATCGGTCCGGGCCGGTCGCGTCGTCGGCCACTGCGACGGGCCGCGCCGGCGCGCCCAGCAACCTCGTCCGGTCAGGGCTGCAGACGTTCGACCTGCCCGCCGCACACCCGGATCCTGTTGTGCACGCGGTTTTCCCGCCCCTGCCAGAATTCGACCACCTCGGCGGCGATCAGATAGCCACCCCAGTGCGGCGGCACCGGAATCTCCTCGACGTCGGCGAACCGCTCGGTGACCTCGGTCAGTTGCTGCATCAGCGCGGCCCGTGACGCGATGGGCAGGCTCTGCTGGGACGCCCACGCCCCCAGCTGGGAGCCGCGCGGGCGCTTGCTCCAATAGTCGGCTGTCTCCTCCGCCGACACCTTCGTGACGGCGCCGTGGACATGGACCTGGCGGCCGACCAGATACCACGGGAACGTCGCCGACGCGTAGGGCGCGGCGGCCAGCTGCCGACCTTTCTCCGAGTCGTAGTTCGTGTAGAAGGAGACGCCGGACGCGTCGACGCTCTTGCACAGCACGGTGCGGGTGACCGGCCTGCCGCGGTCGTCGACGGTGGCGACCACCATCGCGTTCGGCTCCGCGGCGCCCGCCTGCTCCGCTTCGGCCATCCATTGGTGAAGAAGCGTGACCCATCCTGTGGCCGGGTCCGGGCCGAGCCAGTCGACGTCCAGGTCGCTGCTGCCGTCCTTCTCCACCGACCCGTATTCGACGCGCATCCGCGCCAGGTAATCAGAAGTGCCCACGCGCCAAACGCTACGCCGACCGGTGCCGGATGGTCGGCCCCGCCGACGTGGGTGCGACAATCTGCCCATGACTGCGGTGTCGAAGGATTTCGTCCCTGGACTGGCCGGGGTGGTGGCGTTCGAGACCGAGATCGCCGAACCCGACAAGGATGGTGGGGCGCTGCGCTACCGCGGCGTCGACATCCAGGATCTGGTGAGCCACCGGGTCACCTTCGGCGACGTGTGGGGGCTCCTGGTCGACGGGCGCTTCGGCCGGGGACTGCCGCCCGCCGAGCCGTTCCCGCTGCCGATCCACAGCGGCGACGTCCGCGTCGACGTGCAGGCCGGCCTGGCCATGCTGGCACCGATCTGGGGTTACCCGCCGATCCTCGACATCGAGGACGAGACCGCGCGCGACCAGCTCGCACGGGCCTCGGTGATGGCCCTGTCTTACGTCGCCCAGTCCGCGCGCGGCATCTACCAGCCGGCCGTGCCACAGCGGACCGTCGACGAATGCGACACGGTCACCGCACGTTTCATGACGCGCTGGCAGGGCGAGCCCGACCCGCGCCACATCGAGGCCATCGACGCGTACTGGGTGAGCGCCGCCGAACACGGCATGAACGCCTCCACCTTCACCGCACGGGTCATCGCGTCCACGGGTGCGGACGTGGCCGCCGCGCTGTCGGGCGCGATCGGCGCGATGAGCGGCCCGCTGCACGGCGGCGCCCCCGCGCGCGTGATCCCGATGATCGAGGAGGCCGAGCGCACCGGCGACGCCCGGTCCGTCGTCAAGGGCATCCTGGACCGCAACGAGAAGCTGATGGGCTTCGGGCACCGGGTGTACCGGGCCGAGGATCCGCGGGCGCGGGTGCTGCGCGCCACCGCCGAGCGCCTCCAGGCGCCGCGCTACGAAGTGGCGGCGGCGCTGGAACAGGCCGCGCTGACCGAGTTGCGCGAGCGCAGACCGGACCGGGCCATCGAGACCAACGTCGAGTTCTGGGCGGCGGTGATCCTGGACTTCGCCCAGGTCCCGCCGAAGATGATGCCCGCGATGTTCACCTGCGGCCGCACCGCGGGCTGGTGCGCCCACATCCTTGAGCAGAAGCGGCTCGGCAAGCTGGTCCGGCCGTCGGCGATCTACGTCGGCCCCGAGCCGCGCAGCCCGGAGGCGGTCGAGGGCTGGGACCTGCTCTCCCACTGATGGCCGGGACCCGCGCGGTGTACGCCGCGGCCACCGACTTCTTCACCGCGCTGGTTCGGCAGGTCCCGGACGACCGGTGGGACGACCCCGGCCTGGGCGAGTGGACCGTGCGCGACCTGATCGGTCATACGTCGCGGTCGCTGACGACGGTGAGCACGTACCTGAAGGCGCCGGCCCAGCGGGAAGACGTCGCCGACGCGGTCGACTACTACGTCAGGATGCACGAGTACTCCGCGGGCCTGGGCGCGGCCGCGATCGTCGAACGGGGCCGGCAGGCGGGCCGCGATCTTGGCGACGACCCCGTGGCCGCGATCGAGGCGCTGGCGTTGCGTGTGCAGACCGAGCTGGCCGCCGTCGAAGACCCGCTGATCGAGGTGATCGGCGGCCTGGGCATCCGGCTGAGCAGCTATCTGCCGACCCGGACCTTCGAACTCGCGGTGCACGGCCTGGACATCGGACGCGCCGTCGGGGTCGACTTCGAGCCGCCCGTCGAGGTGCTCACCGAGGCGACGGCGCTGGCGGCCCGCATCGGTGTCGCACTCGGGCACGGACCGACGGTATTGCGGGCGCTCACGGGACGCGGCGGGCTGCCTCCCGGTTTTTCCGTGGTCTGACCGCCCTGGGGCCGGGGCGCGATGAGTTTCTGATCGAGGGTGGGTCTGTACCGGCAGTCCACCTACCGTGAGGAGAAACCATGGCCGTGAAAGAAGAAGCCAATCAACCCAAGCTGGTTCCGCATCTCGTCGTCGACGACGCCGCGGCCGCGCTCGACTTCTACGCCAATGCCTTCGGCGCCGAGGAGATGGTGCGGATGCCCGGCCCGGGCGGGAAGTTGATCCACGCCTGCATGCAGATCAACGGCGCCATGGTGTTCCTCAACGACGACTTCCCCGAGTTCAACGACGGAAAGTCGAGCACACCCACCGCGCTGGGCGGCTCCTCGGTGACGATCCACCTGCACGGGCCGGACGTCGAGGGACGGTTCCAGCGGGCGGTCGATGCCGGTGCCACCGTGGTCAATCCGCTCGAGGACCAGTTCTGGGGTGACCGCTACGGGGTGCTGCGGGATCCCTTCGGCCATCTGTGGTCGTTGGCCGAAACTGTCCGCGAGGTCGACATGGACGAGGTGCTGGCCCAGATGGCGAGCGGCAGTTAGCTCGGGCGACCGCGCCGCGGCCTGACCACGTCACGGTCAGATCTCGGACCGCGCACCCGACGCTGTCACGGCTGCAAGGACTTTCGGGCGCCCATACCCGTTTGTCTCAAAGCGCACGCCCGGGAATGCACGTAGTCCACTACGCGTGACCCGCGATGCCCTGCCACCCACGCTGTCAGAGGTCGACAGTCGCCGATGACACGAGGGGAACAGGGACATGAAGCGAGTCCAGGATCTGACGCCGTACGAGTCGGTATTGCCCTATGCCAGTGAGATCTTTGGCGTCTACCAGCCGTTGATCGGATGGTCGTCGAAGCGTCAGCTCACGAGAATCAAGCGGGGTTTCGACATCGATCGCGCCAAGATGGTGACGGGCCTGCTCAAGAAGGTCACGCCCGCGCTCGACGTGGCGATCGGCGAAGCAGGACGCGGTGCGACCATCCGATCGCTGGAGGTCGGGAGTATCGACACCTCGCGGATCCGTGGCACCGGAACCTTTCTCGGCGACCGAATCGCGGCGGAACTCCCGCCGCTCGAGGAGTACGACGACTCGGTCTGGGACCGCCTCGACACCGGCCGCCTGAACGAGATCCTGCGCGCCGAGGTGACCCAGGAGGTGCAGAACTGGCAACGGGCCCAACCGGTCTCGCGCGAAGGGTCCGACGCCGTCACACGCGCCGCCACACAGCTCGCCCGGGAGTCCGCGTTCGCCGGGCTGCTCACCCATCTGAAGCTAACCTCGCAGTTCGACGTCCTCAAAGACCTTTTCTACAAACCCGATCGCAACCTCCAGAAGCTGCTCAGCGTGCTGAAGTACCGCGACCCGCTGGAGTACATCGATCCCAAACACGACATCGAGCGGGCGAACCTGTCCCCGATCGGGATCGTGCATCTGTTCCGCCAGTATTTCTTCGAGTTCGACACCTTTCTCGGACCGCCTGTCGGCCATGTCTGGCTCAGCCCGGGTTCGATGGTCGAACTCGTCGAGGTGTCCACCCGGCGCACCCTCGTCGAACGCACCATCGAGCAGGCCACCGAATCCGTGGTGAAGACCGAGAAGAGCACCACCGAGGAAGACGAGATCTCCGACGCCATCAAGGAGGAGAACCGCAACGACACCAAGTTCGGGATGAATTCCACGGTGAACCAGGGCTGGATCACCGGCAGTGCCACCGCGTCGGCCAGCCTGAACATCGACAGCACTCAGTCGAAGGCCCGAGAGCAGACCCACCGCAGGATGCGCCAGCAGACGGAGAAGCTGTCCACCGAGATCCGCCGCAACTTCAAGTCGACCTTCCGCACCGTGACCGAGACCACGGACACGTCGAGCAAGCGCTACGTGCTGAACAACACCACCGACGACCTGATCAACTACGAGCTGCGGCGCAAGATGCGCCAGGTCGGTGTGCAGGTTCAAGACATCGGCACCTACCTGTGCTGGCAGACGTTCGTCGACGACCCCGGCAGGAACCTGGGCATCGCCAAGATGGTGCACATCGCCAAAGACCCTGACCTGGGCGCGATTCCGCCACCAGAGTCGATTCCGCAGCCCGGCCGCCACTCGACATCGGTGAACGTGGACATCCCGTTTGTGCCCAAGACCGAGGACACCGAACCCGACGAGGACATGGACGAGGCCTACCGGTACGGCGTCGAGGTCAACACCGACGACAACGAGGGCACCCCAGAGAAGATCCAGTACGAATTCGGCGGCTTCCGCGGGTTCTGCGAACTGGCCGGCTACGAATACTCGAGCATCGAGTTCGACTACGGCGGTCAGGACGTGCGTATCGAGGTCTACGACGTGGACGCCGACACCCCTGGTGAGGTCAAGTTCAAGATCCGGCTCAAGCACATCAACTTCCACAACAGCCCGAACGTGCGGGTCATCGCCCAGATCAATTGGACACCTTCGGAAGCGCTGCGCGCCGAGATCGACGGCAAGAACAAGGACAACGTCGCGGCGTTCAACGAGGCCACGCGGCGGGAGTTCGAAAAGGCGTACCTGGAGGCGGCCCGCGACCGCATCAACAAGGCCGGGGAAGTCCGCAGCCGTCCCTTCGAGGAGCTTCGCGAGGAGGAGCGAATCGTGGTGTACCGCGCGCTCATCCAGGACATGCTGACCCGCGGCATCCCGATGCCCGACGATCGCACCCGGCACGTTGTCTCCGAACTCCTCAACTCGATCTTCGACATCGACAAGATGCTGTACTTCGTCTCTCCGGAGTGGTGGCGTCCCCGCATGCACGCCAGCCACCAAGCGCTCGGCAAGGCTCCCGCCAGTGCGGAGGGTGGCGCGGCGGGCGGTGGCTCCGTCTCGGCCGGCTTCGCCACCCAGGCCTCCGTATTCACCGAGGTTTCGACGGCCAAGTCCGCCGGCGTGCTCACCGGCAACGCCATCAAGAAGCTCCTCGCCTTTCGCAAGGAAGACACCACGATTCCGGCGAGCAGCACGGTGTCATGGGGCGGCACGGGCGAGAACCGGGCCGACAACTACTACGTCACCGAGGACAGCGAGCCCGCCCCGCTGGGTGCGTCGCTGGGCTGGCTGCTGCAGCTCGACGGCGACAACATGCGCAACGCATTCCTCAACGCGCCGTGGGTGAAAGCGGTGATCCCGGTACGCCCGGGCAAGGAACGCGCCGCGATGAACTGGCTCGAGCAGGTGCACGTCGAGGGCACCGAGGGGCTCGACAGCTTCTACTCCGGCCCGGCCGCCGAGCTGGCCGAGATCCCCTCTGCCGGTGACCGACCCACGATCCGCGAAGCGATCCACTACCTGTGCGACAAGGTGGCTGCGAAACACGCCGAGTCGCAGAAGGTCGACAAGTTCCCCAAGGAGGTGACCGACGACGCCAACAAGGTCGCAGCCACCCCGGTCGACAAGGTCTTCGAGCACGGCTTCTATCCGCTCGACGGTGGCTTCCGGGTGACACCGACCGCCGACGAGAACTTCGAGGTGTTCGACCAGTGGGTCGAGGTGCTGCCCACCGACCAGGTGGTTCCGGTGCCGGTGACATACGATCCCAAGACTGGTCGGCAGGTCTGACCGCCGATGCTTGCCGCCTCGGATATCTTCGCGGGCCCGATCGTGCGGCGCAGTTCGCCTCCACGTATCGCGGTCTGGTTGGCGACGACCAAGCCTGTCGAACTCGACGGACTGGTGCGCAAGGCCGGCACCGCAGAGTGGATCGGCCAAACCACGACGGTCGACCGGATCAAGCTGTTCGACGGGCTGTTCGCCTACCTGGTCCAGATCGCACCGGCCGAGGGCCATTTCCCGACGGGCACCCTGCTGGAGTACTCGCTGGGCACCGTCGGCAAGGACGGCGAGGCCGATCATTCGTGGTTCAAATCGGTGGTCGCCGAGGACGGCCTGGCCTACCCGGGCTTCGAGCTTCCCACGCTGTACCTACAGGCGGCGGGGGCGAAGCTGAACGTGCTCTACGGGTCGTGCCGCAAACCGCACGACATCGACGGCGGCGACAACGACGCCCTGGCCTACGGCGACTCACTGGTGCTCAACAACGTCACGACGTTGGCGGCTCGGCCCACGATCCTGTGCCTGGCGGGTGATCAGATCTACGCCGACGATGTCCACGACGCCACTTTCGATGCGATCAACACGGTCGCCACGAAGCTGGAAGGCTCCACTCCGGAGAAGATGCCCAACGGCGCGACGGTCCCGGGGAGGGGCCAGCGCTTGAAGTGGACCACGGATAAGGCCGGGTTTACCAGTGGCGAAGCGGCCAATCACCTCGTCACGTTCGCCGAGTATGTCGCCCACTACGGGCTGGCCTGGAACAGGCGCAACTGGCCGACCGTGTCGGTGGCCAAGGAGGTGGTGTCCTACCGTGACGGCCTGCCGGCGGTCCGGCGGCTGATGGCCAACACCCCCACCTACATGATGTTCGACGACCACGACGTCACCGACGACTGGAACTTCTCGATCAACTGGGCCGCCCAGGTCAAGAGCTCCGCGGTCGGTACCAGGATCATCACCAACGCGCTGGCGGCGTATTGGATCTTCCAGGCCTGGGGTAACGACCCCAAGGTCAGCGCACGCGAAACCCCGCACATGCGTGACGCTTTGGCTAAGCGGCTGACCGACCCGGCCGAGCTCGAGACCGTGGTCGGTACGAAGTCGACGCTCAACGAGTGGGAATTCCAGACCCCGACCATTCCGGTGCTCTACTTCCTCGACACCCGAACCAACCGCGGTTACAAAGACGACTTCAAGCGCGCCGACGGTGGCGAGCCCGCGTTCCTCAAGTCTGCTGCCGCGTGGCTGCCCACCCGCGACCGCCTCAACAAGATCGTCGACGTGCAACAGCGCAGCGTTCCACTCGTCCTGGTCACCGCGGCACCGGTGTTCGGATTCGAGACGATCGACTCGGCACAGATGGCGGTGTCCGGAAAGCTCGTCCCGACATCGTATTTCGACCTGGAAGGCTGGGCCGCCAACCGCGCGCATCTGTTTCTGTTCCTGACACTGTGCCGTGATCACGACGTGGTGGTGCTCTCGGGGGACGTGCACTACGCGTTCACCTCGACCGCATCGTTCGCGGTTTTCGACGCCGCGTTCGTCCGCGGTGCGGCCGCCAGAGTTCCGGGTATGACGCTACCTGGGGTATCGGGCTCCACAGCCACCAACGCTCACCTGTACACCTCGCGGTTCGTTCAGCTCAACTCCAGCGGCACCCGCAACTCGGTCGGCGGGTGGGGCAAGACCAAGATGATGTCGGGAATGGCCAACAATCAGGGTGAGAGCGGCTACATGTTCGCCGGCAACCCGATGTCGCCCGAGCCCGCGCGATTCAAGAACGGCAGGCTCTACACCCCGATCACGGTGATGGGGGTGACGGTGTGGCGGGAACGCGACCTGGCCGACGTCCAGCCGAACTTCGTGTACCAGCAGCGGATCAACGACCCGGGTAACACCCGGTTCATCAACAAGCACAACCTGGGATACGCACAGTTCCTGGGCCGCAAGGTCCAGAACGGCTTCCTCGTCGACGGAAAACTGAACCCGTCGAATTCGACTTCGTTCGACTTCGGCAGCGGGGCCGCCTGGACACCCGCGGCACCGTGAACGCCAAGATCTCGTCGGCCATATTCTCGTCGCGGCGTCTTGTGGTTTGGACGTCGCCGTCGACTAGCTCGGGATGTAGGTCTGCAGCAGCGACACCGGCAGGCCGTTGGCGGTGGTGATCCCGCTCAGCGCGGCGATGCTCGCCGGCTTCGGAATGCGTTCCAGCTCAGGGGTTTCAGGGTCGGAGCCGTACAGTCCGAACTGCAGCTCGTAGCCTTCTGACCATTCCAGGTTGTCGACGAACGACCAGTAGGTGTAGCCGCGGATATCGGCACCATGGGCCACCAGGTCCTGCACCACCGCGACGTGGTTGACGATGTAGGAGGGCCGTTTCGAGTCGTCGGCATCGGCGATCCCGTTCTCGGTCACCCACAGCGGTTTTCCGTACGACCCCGCGAGTTCGAGCACCTCGCGGAAGCCGCCAGGATCGGTGGGCTGGTTGAAGTCGCTGCAGGTCGGCTCCTCGCCCGAGCACCGGATCGGGAAGCCGCGCAGAAACGGGAAGCCGGGCAGCGGCGCGACACCGAAGCCGACCATGGGCTGCGACCCGTAGTACTGCACCCCGAGGAAGTCGACCTTTCCGGCCATCTCGGGGTGGACCTCGTCGGCGGTCTTGACGCCGTCGAAGTTCGCATCCACCCAACCGTCGATCACCGCGTTGGGGAACCACTTGTTGTAGAAGTGATTCCACGCTTCGGCGGCCTGCACGTCGAGCGGGTTGACCGGGTTGGCGGGCCGCGCGGGGATCATGTTGTGGGTGAAGCCGACGAACGCCGCGGGTCCGTCGGCGGCGGCCGCAGTGGTGTCCCAGGTATGGATCGCGTCGTAGGCGGCGACGTGGCCGATCGCCTGGTTGACCACGAACGTCGACGCCAGGTCGGGCCGCAGGACGCCGGGCGGCCAGTTCGGGACCACCCAGGGGATCGCGAGGAACTCCGTGAGCACCGGAGGGAACGGCTCGTTGAGGGTCGCCCAGTTGTCCACCTGATCGCCGTACTTCCATGCGACGTAGGCGGCGTACTTCTCGAACTCCTCGGCGGTGTTCGACGACAGCCAGCCCGCCGCGGGGGCCGGCAGCCCCAACTGGATCAGCGGACGCGCGACGATGGGGTCGTGCACCCACACCGGCAGGGTGAAGTGGTTGACGGTGACGAACGGGTCGAGGCCGCGCCGGCGCAGCGCGGCGAAGACTGCCCGGTAGTGGGCCACCTCATCCTGGTCGGCCAGCTCGTCGAGCGCTTCGAGGTCAGCCAGGCTCAGCGCCCCGCCTTCATCGGAGATATCCACTGCCGCTGTGGACTCCGGGAAGATCCGGCTCCATTCGATACCCATCCGGAAGGTGTTCATGCCGAGCTCGTCACGCGCCAGCGCGGCGTCGCCCTCGTAGGAGACGTAGGCCCCGGGGCCGTCCTCCGGCACCCCCTTGACCAGGCCGAGCAGCCGGTTGATCGGGTCGTGCACCCAGCGGTACCAATCGGACCGGGTGTCCACCGGCGACCCGGGTCCGCCTTCCGCCTGGAAACCGGAATGCGCTACACCCCAACGGAAATCATCGGGCAGCGAAAGGTCGATGCCGTCGACCGGTGTGACGCTGACGGTGATCGTGACGGTGCGGCCGTGGCCACCGCCGGGGTTGAGCAGGTTGCCAAGAATCGGCACGAACTGCAGCCAGCCGAACAGGCCGTGGACGTGTAGCCCGTCATGTTCGTCGCTGACGGCGACGGTGAACGTGTCCGTCCCGCCGACCGCGGCCATCGCGTTCATCGGTCGATAGACGAAGTTCCCGTCGGCGTCGACCGCGACGGTCCCACCGTTGTGCGGGCGGCCGATCACCGAGTAGGTCAGCGCGTCGCCGTCGGGATCCACGACGCCAACGTTGCCGGTGATCACGACGCCGCCGTCGGCGGTGAGGCTCTGGGTGTGGGGCAGCGGATTCTCCACCGGAGCCGGCGTGCCGTTGAAGAATTCCCGCCGCACCCAGGCCAGCAGCGCCCAGCCCGACGGATCGGCCGGCGGCCTGGGCGGACCCGCGGCGAAGGGGCTCAGCAGCGCGTCGACGAAGCTCGTGGCGAGATCCACCACGTAGGTCACCGCGCTGCGCAGGTCGAACGCGGTGGGCCACGGCCGCCACGACGGAACCTCGGGCGGTGAGGCGACGGTCGTCGAGACGGCAGCGGTCGGCTCGACGGTCAGGCGCTGCACCGCGACGGTGTCGACCGCGGGTTCGACGCCGTCGGCTTCGGAGCTTCCGGTTTCGGAGCTTGCGACCGCGGCCGCACTCCCGGTGTCCTCATCGGGTTCGGTGGGCGGAGCGTCGTCCTCACGTGGCGCGGCCGGCACCTGGAATCCACCGTCGCCGTCCTCCGAGGGCGCCCCGTCCGCGTCGGCAGCCTCCTCCACGTCGGGGGCGACTTCGTCCTCGTCGGGCTCGACGACCGCCTCGTCCTCGTCGGCCTCTGCTTCCTCCTCGGGCTCGACCTGCCCGACCGCTTCGTCATCGTCGTCGGACTCGACCTGCTCGACCGTGTCCCCGTCGTCGGCCGGTTCAACCGCGTCCCCGTCGTCCGCCGGCTCGGAGGTCGTCGCCCCGGATTCCGCGGTGGTCTCGCCCGCGGCGTCCTCGGTCGCCCACGCGACACCTGACCCGGTGAACACGGCCGCCCCGACCCCCAACGCGACGGCCAGCGCGCCGACACGACCTACGACCTGGGCAGACTTCATCTCCTCTGCATACCGCCCGAGCGCAGCGCCGGTTGGCAGATTTACCAAACTCCCGACGTTCTGCTGCCCCTGGCGAACCGCTATCTCCGGAGAGCCTCCAGCAGCCGCTTGGACATCGGCGGTGCCGCAGCAGCGGCCGCGACGTTCTCCATCTCGGCAACCGTGGTGAACTTGTCACGGGGCCGCAGGCCCGCACCGCGCGCAACCTCGGCAGCGTCGATGGCCCGCCAGCCGCAGGCGTCGATGACGGCGGGCTGCCTGCCCCGGACGAACCGGTCCAGCGCGGAAGCCTTGTGCGAGGGATCGGCGAGCAGGCCCGCGTTGTAGTCGGCGGCCAGGTGGTGCACCGTCTCCGCGGCACACGATTTGTTGGTACCGATGAAGCCCGTCGGTCCGCGCTTGATCCAGCCGGCGACATAGCTGCCCCGCACCGGTTCGCCCGTCTCGGGGTCGACCACCCTGCCGCCCGCGTTCGGCACCACCGCGGCCGCCTCATCGAAGGGCAGACCACGGATCGGCTTGCCGCGGTAGCCGATCGACGTCAAAACCAGGCCGGCGGTGAGCTCGCAGGTCTCACCGGTTCCGGTCACGTCGAACTGCACACCGGTGGCGCGCTCCTCCCCCAGCACCCGGCGCGGGGTGAGTCGGTAGGCCAGCCGGATGCGCGGCCGGGTGACGGGCGCGGTCGCGTCACCGAGCTTCGACATAATTTCGAGCTTGCTGCGGGTCAGCGGATCGGTGGCCGCGGCCAGGTCGGTGAGCACCCGTTCGTGGTCGGCGGGATCGAGCACCACCTCGCACGTCGACGTCAGTCCGATCAGCTCGGGCAGCGTGAACGAGGAGGCGGCCGGTCCACGACGGGCCGCGATGACGACCTCCCGCACCCGCGAATCACGCAGCACAGCCAGCGCGTGGTCGGCGATGTCCGTGCGCGCCAACACATCCGGTTCGGCGGTCAGGATCCGCGCGACATCGAGGGCCACGTTGCCGTTGCCGATGATGACGACCCGGTCCCCGCTGAGATCGACAGGGAGATGGGCGAATTCGGGGTGGCCGTTGTACCAGGCGACGACCTCGGTGGCCGTCGCGGTGCCGGGCCTGCCGATACCGTCGATGTCCAGGCGGCGGTCGTCGGGCGCCCCCACCGCGTAGAGGACCGCATGGTGATGCGCGAGCAGTTCATCGTGGGTGAGGTCGGCGCCCACCTCGACGTTGAGGTAGAGGGTGAAACCGGGCAGCCCGGAAATACTCTCGAAGAGCTTCGTGACCCGCTTGGTGTGCTGGTGATCGGGCGCGACGCCGGCGCGCACCAGGCCATAGGGCGTCGGCAGTTTCTCGAAGACGTTGACCCGCACGCCCTGTTGCGTCACCAGTTCGTCGGCGGCGTACATCGCCGCGGGCCCGGATCCGACGATGGCGACCGTCAGCGGACCGCCCGGCCTCCGGCGCACCTCCGGGGCTTCCAGCACCGGCGCCAGCTTCGACGTCGGGGGCAGCTTGCCGTCGCGCTTGGGGTAGAACGCGGCGTTGAGTTCGACAAACGGCAGCTGGTCGGGGGCCAGCCCGGTCTCCGGGGCGATGGCGCCCACCGGACAGGCCGACACGCACGCACCGCAGTCGACGCATGCGACCGGGTCGATGTAGAGCATCTCGGCGGTGGCGAAGCCGGGCTCGTCCGGGGTGGGGTGGATGCAGTTGACCGGGCAGGCGTAGACGCAGGACCCGTCGCTGCAGCACGACTGGGTAATCACGTGAGGCATGTGGTGGGGCTTCCGGGCTCTAGGCGGCGCTCACCACGTGCTGACGCGCGGGCTCACTGCGGTAGCGGCTGGGCGGTCCGTCGATCTTGCAGATCCGCCACATCAGCTTCGCGAACGGGTTCATCAGCCCGGTGTCGTGGCACAGCATCCGGACGTCGCCGAACATGTCGCGCAGGAACTGGCGGGCCTCCGGTGTGCCGAAGAAGATCTCCTTCTTCACCGAGCGCGGGATGTCGAACTCCTTCCAGAAGGACTTCGGCGGAACGATGATCGCCTGGCACAGCACCCGCATGATGATCGGCACGTTCAGCGAAAGCAGAAAGCGCTGCCGGCGGTTCAGGTTCGGCACCCTCTTGCGCAGGTACTCGTGGGCGAAGGAGATGTGGCGGGCCTCCTCGGCGACGTGGATCGCCATCACGCGCTCCATGATCGGATGCAACGACCTGCCTTCGCGCAGCACGTTCTTCTGCGTGTGATCGATCGGCTCCTCGCCGGCCAGCACGCCGAAGAAGAACGGAATCGGCAACGGGCCGGCGACGAGCGGGATGAACTGCGACAGCCATTTCAGCAGGCGAGGCATGCCCGGCACGTCGGCGCCGATGCGATTGACCATCTCCTGGAACATCATCGTGTGGTTGCACTCCTCGACCGATTCGTGGAGGCAGTACCGGTACTCCGGGGACCCGTTGGGCACCCAGAAGGCGTAGTTCATCAGCCCGCGGATCAGGATCGACTCGAAGTGCAGACCGACCTTGGCGACATTGGCCTGGCGCCACATTCCGATCTCGATCTGCTTCTGCCTGGGCTGGGACTGATACCAGGGATGCCCGCCGAACGGGTCGGTGTCGGGCAGGATCCACCGCTCGTCATCCGGCGTCACGGCGAACTCCGGCGAGTCCCAGTCGATGTCGGTGTAGGGGTTGAAGTTGCGTCGGACCGACCCCTCGGAGAGCGTGGCGAGCTTCTCCACATACGCCCTGTCTTCCGGGCCGTCCCCGATTTCCATGTTTCTGCGCCAACGCCGGATGATGCGGGTTCGAGCTTCCTTGACAGCCATTTCGCAGCCTCCCGTGAGGTTTACATTCGTCCGTCCGTTGTCCAGAGACAGTACCCGCGGTCCCAGGAATTGAACAGGGCCTATCTCCGGGTGTGCGTCAGCCGAGTTATCCACATCACATGTGGTCCAGATCACAACGCGGACCCGCCCGGTCAGCGCATTCCGGCCGCCGGTCCCCGAATTTCCGCAAGCCTGACCACCAGTTCTAGGCTTGGGGCCATGGCCGAGAACCTGGAGATCCCCGCCGACCTCAAGCCCGCCGACGGACGATTCGGCTGCGGGCCGTCCAAGGTCCGGCCCGAACAGCTGAAGGCCCTGGCCGCCTCCGGTGACCTCTTCGGCACCTCGCACCGGCAGGCGCCGGTGAAGAACCTCGTGGGACGGGTCCGCGACGGCCTGCGCCAACTGTTCGCCCTGCCCGACGGCTACGAGGTGATCCTCGGTAACGGCGGATCGACCGCGTTCTGGGACGCCGCCGCGTTCGGGCTGGTCGACAAGCGATCGCTGCACCTGACCTACGGCGAGTTCAGCGCGAAGTTCGCCTCGGCGGTGGCCAAGAACCCGTTCGTCGGGGACCCGATCATCGTCAAGGCCGATGCCGGCAGCGCGCCCAAGCCTCAGTCGGACCCGTCGGTCGACGTGATCGCGTGGGCGCACAACGAGACGTCGACGGGCGTGGCGGTGCCCGTCGTACGCCCCGACGGCTCAGGTGACGCGCTGATCGTGATCGACGCGACCTCGGCCGCGGGCGGCCTGCCCGTCGACATCACCGAGGCGGACGCCTACTACTTCGCGCCGCAGAAGAACTTCGCCGGCGACGGCGGGTTGTGGCTCGCGATCCTGTCCCCCGCGGCGCTGGCCCGGGTGGACGCGATCGCTGCCGCCGGCCGGTGGGTTCCGGAGTTCCTGTCGCTGCCGATCGCGATCGAGAACAGCCTCAAGAACCAGACCTACAACACTCCGGCGATCGCGACGCTGATCCTGCTCGCCGAGCAGATCGACTGGTTGCTCGGCAACGGCGGTCTGGACTGGGCGACCAAGCGGACCGCGGAGTCGTCGTCACGCCTGTACTCGTGGGCCGAGGCCGCCTCGTTCGCGACGCCGTTCGTCGCCGACCCAGCGCTACGGTCGCAGGTCGTCGGAACGGTGGATTTCTCCGACTCCGTGGACGCAGCCGCCGTGGCCAAGGTTCTGCGCGCCAACGGTGTCGTCGACACCGAGCCCTACCGCAAGCTGGGCCGCAACCAGTTGCGCGTCGGGATGTTCCCGGCGGTCGAACCGGACGACGTCAGCGCGCTGACGGCCTGCGTCGACTGGGTCGTCGAGCGGTTGTAGCCCCGCGCAGCGTGTCATCCCGGTTACGGCTTGATAACGCAGTAGGGTGACCTTTCGTATCGGGCTCGGCGCCAGCCCGGAGGAGGTCGCAATGAGGGAGCTCAGAGTCGTCGGACTCGACGTCGACGGCAGGCGGATCATCTGCGAAACCGGCGACTCCGGCGAGAAGTTCGTCCTTCGGTCCGACGACCGGCTCAAGGCTGCCGTGCGCGGTGACCGGGCCGGCTCGAATCAAACCACGATCGATGTCGAGGTCCCCACCTTGCTGCGTCCCAGAGAGATTCAGTCGAAGATCAGGGCCGGCGCGTCCGTCGAACAGGTCGCCGCATCCGCGGGTGTCGACATCGCGCGAGTCGAACGGTTCGCCCACCCGGTGCTGCTGGAGCGGGCCCGCGCCGCCGAACTGGCCAGCGCGGCGCATCCGGTGCTCGCCGACGGACCGTCGGTGCTGACGCTGCTGGAGACCGTCACCTCGGCTCTCATCGCGCGCGGGTTGGACCCCGACGGCGCGAACTGGGACGCGTGGCGCAACGAAGACAGTCGGTGGACGGTACAGCTGGCATGGAAGGCGGGGCTGTCCGACAACGTGGCCCACTTCCGTTACGCACCCGGGGCGCACGGCGGCACCGTCACCGCGTTCGACGACGCCGCCGCGGAGCTGATCGATCCGAACTTCGCGCGACCGCTGCGACCGGTGGCCGCGGTGGCACAACTGGCTCTCGGAGAACCCGAAGACCCTCACGCGCCGGTGCAGGCTGCGACCCCCGCGCCCGAGCCTGCGCCCGTCGAGACGCCCGAGCCCGCGCCGACCGTCAAGACCCCCCGCCCGCGCAAGAGCCGGCCCGCGGTGCCTGCGTGGGAGGACGTGCTGCTGGGCGTGCGTTCCAGCGGCGGCCAGCGCTAAAGCTTACGCGCGCAGCGCTTTTCACACGCCTGAGGCGGCGATCACCAACAGCGCGACCCATGCGCCCGCGACACCGACACCGGCGCCCAGCACGAACCAGCGCCACACCGGAACTTTTCGCCACCCCCACACCGTGGGAGCAAGTCCGCCCACCGCCACCAGGTTCAGGCCCGCAGCCAGCAACGGGTGCACCCGCATCAGCCCGATGCTCAAAACGACGACGGCGGTGGCGATCACCGCCGCGACGAACGCCGCGACCGTCAACCCGGTGGCCCACGGCGTCTCGTCGCTCACCGGCCGAGCCTATCCCGCTCGTAGAAGGCCAGCGCCGCAGCGGTGGCGACGTTGAGCGAGTCCGTACCCCGTGACATCGGGATCCGCACGCGCACATCGCTGGCCCGCATGGTGTGCTCCTTGAGGCCGGGCCCTTCGGCACCCACCAGGATGGCGACCCGCTGCTCCGCCAGACCGGACATCGCCTGGGCGAGCGTCTGCACCGTCGGGTCCGGGGTCATCGCGAGAAGGCGAAAACCCTGATCCCGCAACAGTTCCAGATCACCGGGCCAGTTCGCGGCCTTGGCGAACGGCACCAGCAGGGCGTGGCCCATCGACACCCGCACGGCGCGGCGGTAGAGCGGATCGGCGCAGCCGCTGCCGAAGATCACCCCGTCGACGCCGAGCCCCGCAGCGTTACGGAACACCGAGCCGAGGTTCTCGTGGTCGTTGACGCCCTCGAGGACCGCGACGGTGCGTGCGCCGTCGAGCACGTGCGGCACCGTGAGCTCCGGAGCGCGCGACGCGGACGCGAGTACACCGCGGTTGAGGTGAAACCCGACCACGTCGGCCATCACCTCCGCGGACGCGCGGTAGAAGGGCGCGTCGAGTCCGGCGAGGTCGGTGCCGAGTTCTGTCAGCCTCCGATCGGTGCCGAGCAGCGCCCGCGGCACGAAGCGGGATGCCAGCATGCGCTGGACGACAAGCACCCCCTCGGCGATCACCAGGCCCTTGCCGCTGGGCAGATCCGGCCTGCGGTCCACGCTGTTGAGGTCACGGAAGTCGTCGAGACGGGGGTCGGCCGGATCGGTGACGTCGACGACCTCAACGTTGTTGGCGATCACGCTGTTTCGAGGAGACCGGCGACGTGCACAGCGCTGACACTACCCATTGCCGCGCCACCGTCGTTAGGTTGGACGGGATGGATACCGACTCCGACCCGCAGCCGCCTCCGCTGCCCGCGAGCCTGCTGAACCCGTGGCCCGTCATCGTGGTGATCACCTGCGGCTGGGTGATCGCCACGGTGCTCGCGTTCACCGTCGCCGCGCTGCATCAGTGGCGCCCGGTCACCGTCGCCGGCCTGGCCGTCGGCGCGCTTGGCACGACGATCTTTCTGTGGCAACGTCACGCGGTGCGCCGCGGACACCGCGGCGCACAAAGCGGCTTGACCTGAAGGAGACGCCATGGCAGCGCCGGTATTGCAGGCTGAGATCGACATCAACGCCCCGGTATCGAAGGTCTGGGAGCTGGTCTCGGACCTGAGGAAGATGCCGCAGTGGAGCCCGCAGTGCCGCCTCATGAAGCCGATCGGGCAGCTGCGTCCGGGAGCCCGCACGATCAACTTCAACCGGCGCGGATTCCTGTTCTGGCCCACCTCATGCCGCATCACCGAGGTCATCCCGGAGAAGAAGCTGGCGTTCCAGGTCGCCGAGAACCACACCGTGTGGAGTTACGAGCTCGAACCGACCGAGGCCGGCACCCGGCTGACCGAGACACGGCACGCCGAGAACGGCACCACCGCGGTGTCGGCGTTCCTGGTCGACAAGTTCATGGGCGGCACGACCACTTTCGAGCAGGAACTCATCGAGGGGATGAACGCGTCGCTGACGCGGATCAAGTCCGCGGCCGAAAGTTAGTCCGCCTTCTCGACCAGATCGAGAACCCCGTCGTCGTACGGGTCGAACAGCGGTGAGCCGTTGCCGGGTGCGGCGGGGGTGTCCGAATGCGCCCCGCACCCGTACTCCGCGTCGACGACGTGCCCGTCCGCGGCGTACTCGTTGGCGCACACCCCGAACAGCACACCGAGTGCTCCACCGAGCGGCAGATAGAAACCGCAGTCCCGGCACACCCGGCGGGTGGCCCGGGCCATCGCCGATCCGGGACCGTAATCGCCGTCGTGCCAGCGTTGGGCGGTGTCGTTGCGGCCCCACAGGCTCAGCACCTGGCGGCGTCCGAGGCCGACCTCGACCGCGACCTCGTCGATCTGCGGGTCGCCGGTGGCCGTGTAGCCGGGCACCAGACGGGGATCTTCGGCCGGTGGGGCCAGCAGATCTCCCGGGCTCAGATCACCGGGCCGGATCCGTTCGTCCCAGGGCACCCATTTCGGGGCGAGCAGCGCGGTGGGGCCGGGGACCAGCACGACCTCGCTGATGGTGGCATGGGCGGCCCCGGGACAGGCGGCGACGACGACAGCCCACTGCCAGCCGCGGTAACCGGGCAGCTCGGCCAGGAAGCGGTGCGTTGCCGAGCTCGGATCCTCGAATCCTGCGCCGAGGTATTCGCCGACGGTCCCGTCGCCGCTGAACTCGACGATCGCGGCGCGGGCCTCCTCGACGGCGCCCAACAACAGCGCCTCCAGGTCGGGGGCGGGTCCGTCGAACGTCGGCTCCGGCGCCGCCTCGTCCGGCGCGTGACCCGTCTCGTGACCAGGTTCGGTGGCCTTCGGATCAGGTTCGGTCATGCTGTCCATTGCCTCCAATATTGCCTGAGTCGTCCGGGGCGTAGCCACACCGGTCGGCTGCGCGGCCACTGTCGCCCCCATAGGGGAGAATCGACGGCGTGACCGGATCGCGGCGTGACCACCGGGACCCTGACGGTCAGCAGGGTGGACGCTACTACCCTCCCCGCCCGCCCGCGGGCGAACACCCGGGGATGGCCAACTACCCCAGCGATCCGGCGATGAGCCCGGGCAACCGCAGGTCCGGGCGCCCCGGCCCCTCGAGTCCGAGCGCGAATCGGTGGCTGCCTCCGCTCGATGACAGCTCCCGCCCACACGGCCATTCCTACCCGCCTCCCCCCGGCCGAGGCGCAGACGAGAAGGTCACGGTCACGCGCGCAGCCGCGCAGCGCAGCCGCGAGATGGGCTCCAAGATGTACGGCCTCGTGCATCGCGCGGCCACCGCGGACGGCGCGGACAAATCCGGGCTGACCGCGCTGACGTGGCCGGTGGTCGCGAACTTCGCCGTCGACGCCGCGATGGCCGTGGCCCTGGCCAACACCCTGTTCTTCGCGGCGGCCTCCGGTGAGAGCAAGAGCCGCGTCGCGCTGTACCTGCTCATCACCATCGCCCCGTTCGCGGTCATCGCGCCGCTGATCGGACCTGCGCTGGACCGGCTGCAACACGGCAGGCGGGTCGCCCTGGCGGCCTCGTTCTCGCTGCGCACCGTGCTGGCCGTCGTGCTCATCGCGAACTTCGACAGCGCGACGGGCAGTTTCCCGTCGTGGGTGCTCTACCCGTGCGCGCTCGGAATGATGGTGTTGTCCAAGTCGTTCTCGGTGCTGCGCAGCGCCGTGACGCCACGGGTGCTGCCGCCGACGATCGACCTGGTCCGGGTGAACTCCCGGTTGACGACGTTCGGCCTGCTGGGCGGCACGATGATCGGTGGGGGCATCGCCGCGGCCGCCGAATGGGGCTTCCAGCTGTTCCAGATGCCGGGGGCGCTGTACGTCGTGGTGGCGGTGACGATCGGCGGCGCGGTCCTGGCCATGCGGATCCCGAAATGGGTCGAGGTCACCGCGGGTGAGGTGCCCACGACCCTGAGCTATCACGGTCAGACCGAGGGGCTTCGCCGGGAACCTCATGGAGCCGTGTCCGCTAAGACCCGCCAGCCGCTCGGCCGCAACATCATCACCGCGCTGTGGGGCAACTGCACGGTCAAGGTGATGGTCGGTTTCCTGTTCCTGTATCCGGCCTTCGTCGCCAAGGCGCACGACGCCAGCGGCTGGGAGCAGCTGCGAATTCTGGGGATGATCGGCGCCGCGGCCGCCGTCGGCAACTTCGCGGGCAACTTCACCGCCGCCCGTCTCAAGCTCGGCCATCCGGCGCGGCTTGTGGTGCGTTGCGCCACTGCGGTCACCGTGATGGCGTTGGCGACGGCACTGTCCGGGAACCTGCTGGTGGCCGCGGCCGCGACGCTCGTCACCTCCGGCGCCAGCGCCATCGCCAAGGCCTCGCTGGACGCCTCCCTGCAGGACGACCTGCCCGAGGAGTCGCGCGCGTCGGCGTTCGGCCGTTCCGAATCGCTGCTGCAGCTGGCGTGGGTCGCCGGCGGCGCCACCGGAGTACTGATCTATACCGAGCTCTACGCGGGCTTCACCACCATCACCGCGATCCTGATCCTCGGCTTGGCCCAAACCGTGCTGAGCTATCGTGGCGAGTCACTGGTGCCGGGCTTCGGTGGTAACCGTCCGGTACTCGCCGAACAGGAAGGTGTTTGGACGGATGCGGCGGTGACCCGCGAGTGAAACGTGTTGTCGCTGTTCTGGCGGCGGTCGCGCTGCTGTCGGCGGTCGGTACGGGTGTGCTCGTGTGGCAGCTCATGCGCGACCACTCCCCTGAGCTGCCCGAGATTTCGGCGTACTCGCACGGGCATCTGACCAGGGTCGGGCCGTACCGCTTCTGCGAAGTGCTCAACCCCACCGACTGCGTCGTCTCCGCCGATCAGGGCGAGCTGCCCGTCACCCCCAGTGACCCGGTCCAGTTGTCGATTCCCGGCGAGATCGCCCGGGCGCCGTGGGTTCTGCTGCGCGCGTACGAGGACGCGGACCTGGTCGAGGAGTTCCGTCCGGGCACCACGTTGGCGGTGACGATCCCGACGGTGGACGCCCAGCGTGGCCGGCTGACCGGCATCGCGGTCCAGCTGCCGACGCTGGTTCGCGACGAATCGGGCAACGAGTTTCCCGTGCCGCACGCAGAATGGTCGGTGCGCACGGTGTGGCGCGCGGGCTAGGTCGTTCAGTTCGGATAGCTATCCGAAGGAGGTCGGACTGTGTCCCTGACGCGTGGTGGTCGTCCGGCGGGAAGCGGTCGACACTTTCGGCCGACGCTGCGCTGGGCACAGGTCGGGGTGGCCGGCACCGGGATGGCGTTTGCGCTGCTGGCCGCACCGGCTGTGGCCACCGCCGACACGGGCGCCGACGAGGGAGGCGCCGACTCGTCGGCCACCACGGATGCGGCGTCGACGCCCTCACCGCGTGCCGATTCACTTTCACGGCACACCGCTGCCGGGGACAGCACCGGTGAAACCGACGCTCGCTCCGCCGAAGACGAGGCAGAGCGGGTGCTCGGCACCCTTCACCCGGAGACCTCGGAACGTGCCGTGTCCCCACCAGGCCCGAGGACCGAGCACGAGGCGCTGTCAGACGATCCGGAGCCCGCGGTAGAACCGGACCCACCGGAGGCGGGCCCAGCGCTGGACACCCCATCGCGGGACACAGCCCCCACCCCGGGGAAACCGGAATCCACCCACGATCCCCAGGACGGTGACGCCGAGACCGCGGCTGACGGGGCCCGGGCAACTAGCGCAACGTCGACACCGTCGGCCCGGATGACCCTCCGTGGCCCGACCGCGCCCGGTTCCTCCACGGCCCCGCTGTCGGACACCGCACAGATGGCGAACGAAGCTGGAAGCCCGATGCTCTCACCGGACCCGCAGGACGAATCCGTGACTGAACCAGGGGGCGTGGAGGCGCTGCCGCTCGGCGCTCTGCGCGCCGCTGCTTCTTCGACCAGCCACCCGGCCTATCCGGCGCCGGTGGACGCACCGGTGACCTGGCGCTCGATCGTCTCCGACGCCCTGTCCTGGATCGGGCTGGGAATGGCGACCGACCAGCACATCCCAGACGGCCCGATCAATGATCTGCTGGCCGGGCTGTGGGTTGGCATGCGCCGACTGCACTACACGTTCTTCAACTCGTCACCCGAGCTGGACCACGGCGCCGCCACCGAAGATCCCGACACCGGGATCATCACCGGCGACCTCGAAGCCCATGACGCCGACGGTGATGTCATCACCTTCGTGCTGACCGGCGCACCCACTCACGGCACAGTGAGCTTCGCCGAAGACGGCCGGTACACCTACATTCCCGACACCGCCTTCGCCGCCACCGGCGGCACCGACACCTTCACCGTCACCGCCACGGACACCGGCGGCGCCAACCCGTGGCACACCAACCTTCCCCGCCTGCTCTGGTCGGCCCTGAGACCGTTGCTGTCCGCACTCGGATTCACCGCGCCTGTTGATTCCTCCAGCACGACCACCGTCACCGTCACCGTCACCCCGCAGGCCTGCAGGACCGACGGCGCCGGAGCTGAGTGCGCGGCGGCCAGGGCGCCAAAGATCACCTTGCACAACAACTCTGAGCACACGATCTGGGTGTACAACCTGCCGAGCTCCGGCGACTACAGCATCGGCGCGGACTTCACCCCGGTGTCCATCGCGAAGGGCGCCAGCGCACCGGTGACCCTTGCCGTCGGCACCGGGTCACCCGGTTCACCCCAGAACCGGATCTACATCGTCGAGGGCGAGACCGGTTTCACGCTGCCGGTCAGCTCGTCATCCGGGGTGGACGCATTCAACCCAACCGCACCGTCGGAAGGAAACTCCTTCCTGAACTACAACTTCGTGGAGTATTACCTCTATCCCGATGGCGGCGGCGGATACCAGTACACCATCGACACCTCCTACATCGACGAGTGGTCGCTGCCGATCCAGTACAAGTTCACGCTCAACGGCGCCCGGTGGTCGGGGGCCGTTGACGGACATACCTACGGCTTCGACGACTACGACACGGTGGTCAATCAACTCAATGCCGCCGGGGGGCCCTACAAGCATCTGGTTTGGGGCGGCGGCACACCGTGGGCCCCCCAGCCGCCGTCCACGGTGCATCGAATCATCGGGCCCGACAAGGTCTGGACCGCACAGGCGAGTCAGCCGGCAAGCAATGTCAACATGAACCACGTCGGCTGGGTGCCCACCTCGTATCAAGACTTCGTCCAATACGACTCCCACACGGAACCGGACGGACACGTCGTCTACCCCTACGCGCAGAACGGCACGAAGTACTCTCGCGACGGCAATTTCAGCTTCTGGAAGAACGAAGTGGATGCCCCGGCGTCCACGCCCTATCCGATTGCCTTGCGCACGGCCGCCGTCCTCGACGGCTTTCCCGCCAAGAACGGTGTGTACGGATTCTTCACCTATCCCAATGACGAGACGGCTGGCCAGTTCACCAACATCCCCACGTCGGTGTCCCTCGACATCTACGTTCACGGCTCCTCAGACGGGGTCAGCGACAGTGTGATCGAAGGGGGCAGCTGGTTCTACACCAGCACGACTTCACCGTCCGGGCGGGGGTTGGCGAAGCGCCGGCACGTGGTCACCGGGTCGAGCGCCACCGACACCTTCATCCTGGATTCGGTGTTCACCCGCAGCCGAACCGCACCGGTCGTCGTCGCCGAGGCCGTCCAGGGCGACATCGTGGTGATCGACCGGACAGCTTTGGGGGCAACCAGCTACGAAGTGGACGTCGTTGACCGCGCGTGGTTCCTCGGGGGCGGGCTCGCCAAGTACGACAGCCAGTTCGTCTACGACCGCTCGACCGGAATCCTGTACTACGACCAAGATCCCGACCGGTTCGGCTACACCGGCGTCCTGGCCAACCTGTCGTGCAGCTCTGCCGACGCGGCCAGCGTGGTGTTCGTGCTCTGAGTCGCCTGCAGCCGCCCAAGAGCCCTACCTCATCGGTTCATCCGGGTTGCGAGTCGCCGGCTGTGTGACCCTCGGGCACGCGCTCGGTGTCCCGCGTCGGCCCGGGGGCGGTTCCGTCACCGAACGGTCTGCCGCCCAACGCTTCTCGACCGTGCGGCGTCAGCCAGTTCGACAGCTCCGGCCCCTTCGGGACGATGCCGGTGGGATTGATGTCGGAGTGGACGATGTAGTAGTGCTGCTTGATCTGCACGAAGTCGATGGTGTCACCGAACCCCGGCGTCTGAAACAGGTCGCGTGCGTATGCCCACAGCACCGGCATCTCGGAGAGCTTGCTGCGATTGGTCTTGAAGTGGCCGTGATACACGGGGTCGAATCGAGCCAGTGTGGTGAATAGTCGTACGTCTGCCTCGGTGATGGTGTCGCCCACCAGGAAGCGCTGCCGCGACAGCCGCTCGGACAGCCAGTCCAGCGCGGTGAACAACCGGTCGTATGCCTTCTCGTAGGCCCGCTGGGACCCCGCGAAACCGCACCGGTAGACGCCGTTGTTGACCTCGGTGTAGACGCGCTGGGCGACCTCGTCGATCTCGTCGCGCAGCGGTTCGGGATAGAGCTGCGGTGCGCCGTCGCGGTGGTAGGCGGTCCACTCGGTGGAGAAGTCCAGGGTGATCTGCGCGAAGTCGTTGGTGACGACCTCTCCCGTCGCGACCTCCACGACGGCGGGGACGGTGACACCCTTGGGGTAGTCGGGCACACGCTTGTTGTAGGCGTCGCGCAGGAAGTGAATGCCCAGCACCGGGTCGACACCACCGGGATCGAGGTCGAACGTCCAGCTGCGCTCATCATGGGTCGGGCCGCAAAAGCCTATGGACAGAACATTTTCCAGTCCGAGCAGCCGCCGCACGATGATGGTGCGGTTGGCCCATGGGCACGCTCGGGCAACGATGAGCCGATAGCGGCCCGGCTCGACGGGATAGCCGTCCCGCCCGTCGGCGGTGATCCGGGTGGAGATGTATTCGGTGTCCCGGTTGAACTCCCCGCCAGAGCTCGACGGGTCGGCGACGTAGGTCATGGGTCAGTCATACCCCGATTCCGCCGCCGAAACTGAGCTTGATCGCGACTTCCGGGCGCCGTCGCGCACACAACTTCAGATTCGAGGCGAGGGAACCGGGGGCAGCATCGCCGGCGTCCAATCGGCATGGACCCGTTTCTCGGCACCGAGGCACTGGCCGCCGGCTCGCTGACCCGGTACCGGCTGAAGACCCGCTTCGAGTTGGTGCACCGCAACGTCTACGCGCTCAACAGAGAACAGCTGACTCCGGTACAGAAGGCCCGCGCGGCGTGGCTGTGGTCAGGGCGACGGGGCACGTTGGTCGGCCTGTCGGCCGCAGCGGTCCTCGGGTCCCGGTGGATCGACGCGCGGCTGCCTGCCGAACTGAACCAACGCAGCCAACACAAGACCCCGGGCATCGTGTTGCGCGCCGACACCCTCGGTCCGGACGAAATCGTGACGGCCCGCGGGATGCCGGTGACCAGCCCGGCAAGGACCGCGTTCGATCTCGGAAGGCGACGCGGCCTGACTCTGGCCGTCATCCGGATGGATGCGTTGATGCGCGCCACCGGCGCGACCACGTCCGACATCGCGACGCTGCTCACCCGCCACAAGGGCGCCCGAGGGTTGGTGCAGTTGCGCAGGGCCCTTGAACTCGTCGATCCCGCCTCCGAGTCGCCTCAGGAATCTCGGACCAGACTCCTGCTCGTCAAGGCCGGATTGCCGCCCGAACGCAGTCAGATCGATGTCTTCGATCGCGACGGCTACCACGTCGGGCGTGTCGACATGGGCTGGGAGACGTGGAAAGTCGGCGTGGAATACGACGGCGAACAGCACTGGACAAACCCCGAGCAGTACGCCCACGACATCGACCGGCAGGCGGCGCTGGAGGCAGAAGGTTGGCGCATCATCCGGGTCAGCGCCGAAATCCTGCGCGATCGACCGACCACCATCGTGTCCCGCGTGTGGCTGGCGCTGCGCGCAGCGGGTGCACCGGTGCAACCGCCGAATCTGAACTTATGAGCGCGTTTTCACGGCCTGATCGACCATAAGCTCAGTTTCGGCGTAATCGACGCCGGCGATCAGGCGTCGAGTTCGCGGGCGACAGCCTTGACCACCTCGGACACCCGGCGTGCCACCTTGCGGTCCGGGTAACGGCCCTTGCGCAGCTCGGGCTGCACCGCGCTCTCAAGCAGCGTGATCATGTCCTCGACCATGCCGTGCAGCTCGTCCGGGCTGTGCTTGTGCTCGACCGCGGCGGCTTCCCGGCGCGTCCTGGTCAGACTCGGCGGCGGGTCGATGAGCTTGAGGCTCAGCGCCTGAGGTCCACGCCGGCCCGCGGCCACGCCGAACTCGACGCGCTGACCCGCTTTCAGGCCTTCGACACCGGCGGGCAACGCCGAGGACCGCACATAGACGTCCTCACCGTCTTCCTGCGAGAGGAACCCGAAGCCCTTCTCCGCGTCGTACCACTTCACCCGGCCGGTCGGCACTGCTCTCACCTGCTGTCTGTCTGAACCGATGGATATCTGTACCTGTGCGGGTACATAAAGTAAGCGCCCCGCCTGCGTCGGGACGCGTCCCGGGAGATCCTACTCGGACCGCAGCGGGGCCAGCATCCCCTTATGTCGGTAGGCTGCGAGTCACCGCTGGCGGAAGATCAAGGCGACTGATATGCGATTGGCACTGAACGTCATCTGGCTGGTTTTCGGCGGCCTGTGGCTGGCGCTGGGCTACCTCCTGGCAGCGATCATCTGCTTCGTTCTCATCATCACGATCCCGTTCGGTTTCGCCTCGCTGCGCATCGCGGCGTACGCGCTGTGGCCGTTCGGGCGCACCATCGTCGAGAAGCCCGGCCCGCGCCCCGGGGCGTTGGTGGGAAATGTCATCTGGGTGATCGTGGCCGGGGTGTGGCTGGCCATCGGACACATCACCACCGCGGTCGCCATGGCCGTCACGATCATCGGCATCCCGCTGGCGCTGGCCAACCTGAAGATGATCCCGGTGTCGCTCATGCCGCTGGGCAAGGAGATCGTGCCGGTGGACGAGGCCGGCCAGCGCCGCATCGTCGGGGCGGTGCCGTGACGGTCGTCGCGCTCGGAGTGCCCTCGGTACACCGCCCGCAGTCCCCCGCTCCCGAGGAGGGCCCACTGGTCGACACCTTCGGCCGGGTGGCGACCGACCTGCGCGTCTCCCTGACCGACCTGTGCAACCTGCGGTGCACCTACTGCATGCCGGCCGAGGGGCTCGACTGGCTGCCCAGCGACGAGAAATTGAACCCCGACGAACTCATCCGGCTGCTGGGCGTGGCGGTCACCCGTCTCGGGATCACCAGCGTCCGGTTCACCGGCGGGGAACCGCTGGTGGTGCCCCATCTCGAGGACGTCGTCGCCGCGACCGCAGCGCTGCGTCCCAGGCCCGAGATCACGTTGACGACCAACGGCGTCGGCCTGGCCAAGCGCGCTGCGGGGTTGAAGCGGGCGGGTCTGGACCGCATCAACGTCTCCCTCGACACGGTCGATCCCGCCCGGTTCGCCGCCATCACCCGCCGCGACCGGTTCACCGAGGTGGTGGCCGGGTTGCGTGCCGCCAAGGAGGCGGGGCTGGATCCGGTGAAGGTCAACGCCGTCCTGGATCCGGTGTCGGGACTCGACGACGTGGTGTCCTTGCTGCGGTTCTGCCTGGAGCACGGCTACCAGTTGCGGGTCATCGAACAGATGCCGCTGGATGCCGGCCACTCCTGGGAACGCGAGCGCGCTCTCAGCGCCGACGTCATTCTCAGCGCGCTGCGACGCCACTTCACGCTGACGCCCGATCCGCGTCCGCGGGGGTCTGCACCGGCGCAGCTGTGGCAGGTGCACGACGACGGCCACGTCACGGGCCACATCGGGATCATCGCGTCGGTCTCCGACGCGTTCTGCTCGACCTGCGACCGCAGCAGGCTGACCGCCGACGGCCAGGTGCGCAACTGCCTCTTCGCGCGCGATGAGACGGATCTGCGCGCACTTCTACGTTCGGGCGCCGACGACGCCGCGCTTGAGGCCGCCTGGCGTGCGGCCATGTGGGCGAAGGCCGCAGGCCACGGCATCAACGATCCGGGATTCGTCCAGCCTGACCGCCCGATGAGCGCGATCGGAGGGTGAGTATGCCCGCTGAGGTCGGCGTGCGGGTCACTGTCCGCTATTTCGCCGCGGCCCGCGCCGCCGCGGGCACCGAGTCCGAGACCGTGGACCTGCACGCCGGGGCGACCGTAGCCGAACTGGTCGAATCGCTGAAGGCCCGCGACGCGGCGCTTTCGAAGGTGTTGGCCCGGTGTTCGTACCTACGGGATGGAGTTGCCGTGCGTGACATGCGGACTGAACTCGGCACCGCGGCGACGATCGACGTTCTCCCACCTTTCGCCGGCGGGTGACACCGACGCCGGTACAAGAACTATTCCGTGATTTGCGTCACATAACGGAATGGTCACAGGATGGCTACGGCGAGGTTGAGCGGCATGGCACCTGCAGGAACAACAGTCACTCCTGGTCTTTTAGAGTTTTTTTAGTATTTGCCGTCGTAGAAGACACGGCAACCGGCAAAAGATGACGGCACCCTGGCGAGCCGTTACGGTCTTGAACCAGGCCATCGACCCCCACATTGCGATCGGCCCGCCGCGTCACCAATTGCGCCGAGCTCCATCCATTGGTGCGCGGGGACAACGAGATACAACTTGGATGGAGGCGGGGGACCCACCGGTCCACCGAAATACAGGACCAGGAGCCGAACTCGGTTCCTTGGGGTGAAGCCGTCGCCGTTTCGACGACGCCGGCCGGGCGACCTCTCCAGCCCGAACCCGACAGCTGACCTCGCGGGCGCTTCAGAGAGGACCACACGTACTTATGAGTGGACGCCACCGTAAGCCCGCACCATCTGCTGTAAACGTCGCCAAGATCGCTTTCACCGGCGCAGTCATCGGAGGCGGAGGCCTCGCCCTGGCCGGCCAGGCCGGTGCAGCCACCGACGGCGAGTGGGACCAGGTCGCTCGGTGCGAGTCGGGCGGCAACTGGGCGATCAACACCGGCAACGGCTACCACGGCGGCCTGCAGTTCTCTCCGGGCACCTGGTCGGGCCACGGCGGTGGCGAGTACGCCCCGGCGGCCTACCTGGCCACCAAGGAAGAGCAGATCGCGGTCGCCGAGCGTGTCCTGGCATCTCAGGGCAAGGGCGCGTGGCCGTCGTGCGGCGGGCCGCTCTCCGCCGCAACGCCGCGCAACGTCGTCGCCGAGCCGCCCGCTCCGGTCGATCCTGTGGGACTCAACGGCCTGCTGCCGCCGCCTCCGGTCGATCCGTTCGCCCCGCCGCCCCCGCCGGCCCCCGCACCGTTCGACGCCATGGCGGCCCCCGCCCCGGCGCCTCTGCCTCCGGCGCCTGAGGTTCTGCCGCCCGCGCCGGCCCCTGTCGATGCTCTCGCGGCCCCCGCGCCCCTGCCGCCCGCGCCCGAGGCGCTGCCCCCGGCGCCCGCACCGGCCGCACCCTTCGACGCGATGTCCGCCCCGGCCCCGTTGCCGCCCGCACCCGAGGCGCTGCCCCCGGCGCCGGTGGTCGACGCCGCCAACATCGCTCCCCTGGACGCACCGCTGCCGCCGCCGGCCCCGGTCGACGCCCCGCCTGCGCAGAGCGCCATCATCGCCGCCGCGAACTGGGACACCGCGCCGGTGCCCGGTGAGCACCCGCAGTTGTGGTCACTTGGCGTGGATGCTCCGCTGCAGCCCGCCCCCGTGCTGCCGCCTGCTCCGGCACCTGCCCCGGCGCCTGCCCCGGCCCCGGCTGCTCTCGCCGCGCCCGCACCCGATCCGCTGGCCCCCCTCGGCGCCGTCGAGGTGCCCGCCCCGGCCTACGACATCGCGAACCAGGCGATCAGCGGCGAGCTGCCCGTTCCCTCCGAGGTGCCGCACCTGGCCAGCCCGGACAACCTGCCCCCCGGCACGGCGATGGCGCCGCAGGGCCCCCGGCAGAGCCCCAACGTGACGTACCTCAAGGAGATCTGGCACGCGATCCAGACTCAGGAGATCTCCGGTGCCGATGCGCTGCTGGCGCTTACCCAGCGGCCGCTGACGACCCCCGACACCCCGGGCGGCACCCCGCCGATCGCTCCGGGCGCTCCGGGCGCCCCGGTGGCGCCGCTGGCAGGGCCGGCACCGGCTCCCGCTCCTGTCCCGGCACCCGCCCCGGTGTTGCCACCCGCCTGACCCGTCAGGCGGAGTTGACCCACTCGTCGCTGCCGTCGGCGAAGAACTGGTGCTTCCACACCGGTAGCCGCTCCTTGACGCGGTCGACCAGCCGGGCGCAGGTCTCGAAGGCCGCGCCGCGGTGGTCGGCCGCCACAGCGGCGACCAGTGCGGCGTCGCCGATGTGAAGCGTGCCGACCCGGTGGCTGACGGCGATGGCCCGGACGCCCCGGCTTTCGGCTGCGACCTCGGCGGCCACCTCGGCCAGCGTCTGTTCGGCCGTCGGGTGTGCCGAGTATTCGAGCCGAGTCACCGTCCGCCCGCCGTCGTGGTCGCGCACCACGCCGGCGAAGGTGACCACCGCGCCCGCCGCCTCGTGCGCGACGAGCTCCTCATGTTCGATCGTGCCGATCGGTTGCTCCGTCAGAGCGGCGCGCAGGACGGCGGTCATCGCGGGTGGTCCTTGCCTTGAAGTTGGTCGAGCGCGTGGTCGAGAACATCGGCGAGGACACCGAGGCCGTCCCTGACGCCTCCCAGGGAGCCTGGAAGGTTCACGATCAGCGTGCGGCCTGCGACGCCGCAGACTCCGCGCGACAGCACCGACGTCGGCACCTTCGGAAGACCCGACCGCCTGATGGCGTCGGCCAGGCCCGGGATCTCATAGTCGAGCAGGGCGGCGGTGATCTGTGGGGTGGCGTCCGTCGGCGAGATGCCGGTGCCGCCGGAAGTGAGGATCAGGTCTGGGTGGTCGCTCAGCGCGGCGCGCAGCGCCTGGTCGACGGGTTCACCGTCGGCCACCACGACCGGCGCCGGGGTGTCGATGCCGCGATCGTTGAGCCAGTCGACGAGGACCGGGCCGCAGCGGTCGTCGTACACGCCGGCGGATGCCCGGGTCGAGGCGATGAGGACCACGCCCGAACGCGTCACCTGACCCAGGTCCCGGTCTTGCCGCCCTCCTTGCGGACCACCCTGATGTCGTCGATGCGGGCGGCGCGGTCGACGGCCTTGATCATGTCGTAGACGGTCAACGCGGCCACGCTGACTGCGGTGAGGGCCTCCATCTCGACGCCGGTGCGGTCCGTGGTGCGCACCGTCGCGGTGATGGCCACTGCGCCGGGATCGTCATCGCCGCCGATCGTGAAGTCGATGTCGACGCCGGTGATCGCCAGGGGATGGCACAGGGGCACGAGGTCACTGGTCCGCTTCGCCGCCATGATCCCCGCAACGCGCGCGGTGGCCAGCGCATCACCCTTGGGCAGCCCGTTGGCAGTGATCAGCTCCACCACATCCGGGCGGGTGTGCACGGTGCCCGAGGCGACCGCGATCCGCTTGGTGGCGTCCTTGGCCGTGACGTCGACCATGTGAGCCGCGCCGGTCTCGTCGAGATGCGAGAGGCGGTCGGGCACCGCTACCTGTTGATGACGGTGACGGCTTGGATGAAGGGCAGCTCATCGGCCGGCAGCGGGAACGTCACGTCACCGAACGGCGACAGCGCGCCCGTGCGGTCGGTGGCGAGTTCGCTGACCGCGTGGTCATCAGGGTCGGTCGTGGGCCAACCGGGGTCGACGTATCGGTTCTTCTTGTCATCAGCCACGGTGACATTGTGGCAGGCGACTCGCCGGCTGGCGAGGTCGGGAGGCTCCTTTACGCTGGTCAGCAATGAGCGTGAAGAGTCCGGGCGTGCCGCTGGGCGCCTGGTTGGCCGAATTGGACGACGCGCGGCTGATCCGGCTGCTGCGTCTGCGGCCTGATCTCACCCAGCCTCCACCGGGCAGCATCGCCGCGCTGGCTGCCCGCGCCGCCGCGCGCCAGTCGGTCAAGGCCGCCACCGACGACCTGGACTTTCTGCATCTGGCGGTGCTCGACGCCCTGCTCACGCTGCACGCCGAGACGACGGCGGTCACGCTCGCCGAGCTGGCCGGGACTTTCGGTGAACGCATCGACAAGACAGACATGCGCGCCGCGCTCGACGAACTGTCGGCGCGCGCTCTGGTGTGGGGTGACGGGGCGCTGCGGGTGGTCGCGGAAGCGGCGTCAAGTCTGCCCTGGTATCCCGGGCAGGTCAGCCTGGAAAGCCCGACGCAGACCGGCGCCGAGGTCGCCGCGGCACTCGAGACCGTGGACGGCCCGGCGCGCGACCTGCTGGACAAGCTGCTGGAGGGGTCCCCGATCGGCCGGACCCGGGATGCGATACCGGGAACCCCACCGGATCGGCCCGTCCAGCGGCTACTGGCGGCGGGCCTGCTGCGCAGAATCGACGACGACACCGTCATCCTGCCCCGGCTCGTCGGTCAGGTGCTGCGCGGCGAGAGCCCGGGCCCGGTCACCTTGTCCGCACCCGACCCGACGGTGACGTCGACGACCGCCGCCGACGTCGACGCCGTGGCCGCCGGTGCGGCGATCGACTTCATGCGTGAAGTCGAGGTCCTTCTCGAAACATTGAGTGCGGCACCCGTTCCCGAGCTTCGCAGCGGCGGTCTCGGCGTACGGGAAGTCAAGCGGCTGACCAAGGTCACGGGCATCGACGAACGTCGACTGGCCCTGATCCTTGAGGTTGCCGCGGCCGCCGGCCTGATCGCGCCCGGCATGCCGGAACCAGACCCCCTCGACGGCGCGGGGTCACATTGGGCGCCCACGGTGGCGTTCGATCGGTTCGTCGAATCGCCCACCTCCGCCAAGTGGCATCTGCTGGTGTCGTCATGGCTGGAGCTGCCGGGGCGCCCCAGCCTGGTCGGCAGCCGCGGCCCCGACAACAAACCCTTTGCGGCGCTGTCGGATTCGCTGTTCTCGACGGCGGCGCCCCTTGATCGCCGGTTACTGCTTGAGGTCCTGGCCGATCTGCCACCGGGCTGCGGGGCCGACGCCGACAGCGCCTCACAGGCGATGCTGTGGCGACGGCCCAGGTGGTCGGTGCGACTGCAGACCGGCCCGATCGGCGACATGCTCACCGAGGCTCATGCCGTCGGGGCGGTGGGCCGCGGCGCGGTCGCGTCACCGGTCCGGCGCATGCTCGCCGGCGACGGGGACGACGCAGTCGTCGCCGCCATGGAGAAGGTGCTTCCTGCGCCTATCGACCACTTCCTGCTGCAGGCGGACCTGACCGTCATCGTGCCCGGCCCGCTGGAACGGGCCCTTGCCGAACAGCTGGCGGCCGTGGCCACAGTCGAGTCGGCCGGTGCGGCCATGGTGTACCGCATCGACGAGGCATCGGTGCGGCGAGCGCTGGACACCGGCAAGACTGCGGGCGAGATTCACGCTCTCTTCAACCGGCATTCGAAAACACCTGTGCCACAAGCGCTGACCTATCTGATCGACGATGTGGCGCGGCGGCACGGACAGCTGCGGGTGGGCATGGCTTCGGCGTTCGTCCGGTGCGAGGACCCCGCGCTGTTGGCACGGGCGGTGGCCGCACCGGCCACCGAACGCGTCGAGCTGCGCCTGTTGGCGCCGACCGTGGCGGTGTCGCAGGCTCCGATCGCCGACGTCCTCGCTGCGTTGCGGACGGCCGGCTTCGCACCGGCGGCAGAGGATGCGACGGGTGCAGTCGTCGACCTGCGCAGCCGGGGCGCCCGCGTACCGTCACCGGGCCGTCGCCGCGGGTATCGGCACGGTCCTACGCCGACGGATCAGACGCTCGCGGCGATCGTCGCCGTGCTACGCAAGGTCGCGTCGACGCCGTCGCCAGGCATGCGGCTGGACCCCGCGGTCGCGATCTCCGAGCTTCAGCACGCCGCACTGCACCAGGAATCTGTGGTGATCGGCTATGTGGATCCGGCCGGGGTGGCGACCCAGCGGGTGGTGGCCCCGATCAACGTCCGGGGCGGGCAGCTCACCGCTTACGACCCGGCGTCGGGGCGGGTGCGCGAGTTCGCGATCCACCGGGTGACGTCGGTGGTGTCGGCCGACTCCGGGTGACTACCGGAACACCGTCACGGCCACGACGCCCGGAATGAGGTTGGTGACGTTCGAGTCGTCGGTGACGTACACCGACAGCGTGCGCGTGACCCCCAGGACGTCGAACAATCCGCCACCGTAATTGGTCGCCCTGAAGGTGATCGCCTGAAGCGCCTGTGTGTACTGGGCGATGGTCGCCGTCCCCGTCAGCGTGAGTTCACCGGTCGCGGTGTTGTAGTTCGCCGTGATCGGGTTGCCCGCGATGGGCGCGTAGCCCAGCGCGTCCCCGCTGGTGAACTTGTCGGTGATCTTGACCGAGGCGCCGGTGAGCACCGCCGAGTCGGTGTCGACGATCGTCGCCAATGTGATCGGGTTGACCGTCTGCCCGACCGAGGGGAACGACAGGCCGGACAGTCCGACGGTGACGACTGTCGGGCGGTCCGGATTCTTCACGAGTGCTGTTGCGGCACCGGGCAGCAACGCAGTCAGCCCCGAGTCGTCGACGACGTCGACCGTCATCGTCCTGAGGATTCCCGCCCCGGCGGTGGCCGAGAAGGTCACTGCCTCCAGGGCGGCCTCGTACTCTGCCACCGTCGCGCTCCCGGAGAGTGTGAGGGTGTCGGCGCCGTTCCAGGACCCGGTGATCGGGCCACCCGGGGGCGTACTGTACGCGAGTATGTCGCCAGCCTGCCGCGTCACCCCGAGCGTCACGGTGGCACCCGTCAGCACCGCGGAGTCAAGATCCTCGACCGTCACCACCGGCATCAGCACCGAGCCTGCCCTCCCGATCGTGTAGGTCGGGGGTAGCGACGCCACAATGACCGTAGGCCTCAGTGGCGCAACGGAACTCGCGAAGACGATGCCCGGCGCGGGGCTGGTGTCCCCGTCGACCTCGGTGACGTTGACGGTGATCGTGCGCGGCAACCCCAGCTGGGTCGCACTGAAGGTGATGGCCTTCAGCGCTTCCTGATACTGCTCGACTGTCGCCGTTCCCGACAGCGTCACCGTCCAATCGTTGGTCTGCGCGACGGTGACCGGGCTGTCCTGGATCACCGAGAAGCCCAACTTGTCCCCGGTCATGCGGTTCAGACCGATGGCCACCACTGCGCCGTTGAGCAATCCGTCATCGGCGTTGGCGATCCCCACCGCGGACATCACCGTCACCGGGGCCTTGCCGATCGTATGGATCGGCACACCCACCGGGGTCACGATGAGCGGCGGCTCGAGGTCGATGGCAGGCAACACGGTCGCAGCGACCAGTGCAGGCAGAAGGCTGTCGATACCGTCCGCATCGGTGAGCGTGATCTCCACCGTCCGCGCGACAAGTCCGAGCTGCGTCGCACTGAACGTGATCGCCTTCAGGGCTGTTTCGTAGTCCGCGTTCGAGTGCATCCCCGTCAATTCCAGTGTCCAGTCGTCGATCTGCTGGACGCCGATCGTGATGCCCGCGGGTGCCACATACGTCAACGTGTCCCCCGCCATCCGGCCCAGTTCCCCGATCCTCACCAGGGCACGCGTCATCGCCGACGAATCCGGATCGACGATCTGGGCGACCGAGAGCAGAGCGACGGGATCCTCACCGAGGAAGTAGGGGGTCCCACCCACCGCCAGCACAGACGGCGGTGCGTCGAGCGGTAGTCCGGGAAGCACGGTCACGACCGCGAATGCGGGCACGATGTTGCTCAGCCCGTGTTGGTCGGTGATGGTGACATCGACGGTGCGGGCGACCAGACCGAGGTCTGTTGTGCTGAATGTGACTGCTTTCAAGGCGGTTTCGTAGTCAGCCTGCGAAGCCAGCCCCGTCAGCTTCACCGTGTACTCGTTGACCTGTTCGGCGTCGATGGAGACGCCGGCGGGTGCCGCGTACCGTAGTTTGTCGCCGGCTTGGCGCCCCACCCCGATGGTGACGGTCGCCTGGTTCATCGACGGAGAATCTGCGTCGACGATCTTCGCGAGGGACAGGAGACCGATTGGATCACCGCCGAGCAGATAGGGCAAACCTCCGGTGACCGCCAGCGCGGGAGGCGACTGCAGGATGGGATCGATGTCGAATTCCACTGTCTGGGTGTAGTTGTCGACCTTTGCGAGTCCAAACAACCGGGCAATCGAGTGCAGGATGCTCTGGATTCCGCCGAGAACACCGGTGAGGTGCTCGGAGTCGTCGCGGACGATGACGTCGAACTGGACCGTGACGGGATCGCCGATGACAGGCAGTGACGGCGTGTAGACAAACTTGCCCGTGAGCGGTTCCCGGAATACCAGGCCACTCTCTGGCTGGACGATGTCGTAGGTCAGTGGGTCCCCGTTGGGGTCGTATGCGTCGATGTCGATGACGACCTGTCCGGTCAGGATCTGCTCGGTCGTCACTGAACGCACCACCGGGGTCTTGTTGAAGAACGTGTGTGTGATCAGTCGACGCACCCAGGCCAGCAGGCTGTCGGCGACCGGTGAGGGCGCCGGGAGCTCAGGATCGGCGAGGGGGGCAACGACAGTGGAGACCACCGAGCCGACCAGATCAACCGAGCCGACCTTCTGCCCGGGTCCGTCGGCGACCTCAATCGCAGCCTGGTCGGCGGCGGTGGCACCCGTCGACGAGGTCCGGACGGCAACCTCACGCGGCTCCAATGATTCGTCACCGGTCGGGTCGATCCGGTCGTCAAGCGGCGGCTCGGCCTCAACCGCTCCGGTGTGCTCGTCGTCGTCCGCGCTGGGTGTAGCCTCCGACTCCTCGGTCAGGTCGTCCGGGTCATCGTTGCTCGCGCTGGGCGTCTCCCCTGATTGCTCGGTGAGGTCGTCCGGATCGTCGTCGTTCGCGTCGCCGAGCTCGGACTCTTCGTGATCATCCGGGGACTGCGTGCGCTCACCCGCGTCAGAGGAGGACTCTCCGCCCGGCTCGGATGAGCCGGAGGCGACGGAGGTGCCCGCCCCCGAACCCGCATCCGAGCCGTCGTCCGCGTGCGCGACCCCCGAGGACGAGTTCGCGATCGCGATGCCGATGCCGAGGGACACCGCGAGGGCACCGATCCGGCCGATGTGGGCGGCATGCCGCGGCGCGGACCGTCGTGCATGCCGCGCCATCCCTGCCGTCCTGGTGTGATCGAGGAGGCCGGCCGCAGCCCAGAAGCCGGGCGCAGGGATGTTCGTGACTTGGTGGCGAGCTGGATTGGCACTCACGTGTCGGCCTCCGTCCGTCCGCTTGCTGCAGGGCCGAGGTGTTCTCCGCGACTTCTCGCCGAGCGAACGACCCAGCAGATCAGACAGTAGGGCAAAATAGTGGTAGGCATCACAATCACGCGCCTAGCGCTTCCAATTGCAAGGAGGCAGCTACCCTTCAAGCGGCCTCCAACGTGCCTTACTTCTGATCAGCAAATTTTCCTCGCCGACACTTTCTGCCTGGTAGTGCCGCTTCACGGCTGGCGGATCACGGCTCTCGCAATGCGGAATGCCACCGCCGGGGGCACCGCCCGGGACGACACTCGCCCCAGGGACGTCCGCAGAACCTGAATAATGGGAAAACGTGACTTTTCACGACACATCGGGGCGGGATCACGCGTGACTGACGGCCCACTGATCGTCCAGTCCGACAAGACCGTGCTGCTCGAAGTCGACCACGAGCAGGCCGGGGCCGCCCGCGCGGCCATCGCGCCGTTCGCCGAGCTCGAACGCGCGCCTGAGCACGTCCACACCTACCGCATCACGCCGCTGGCGCTGTGGAACGCCCGGGCCGCCGGACACGACGCGGAGCAGGTCGTCGACGCGCTGGTGACGTTCTCCCGCTATGCCGTACCGCAGCCTCTTCTGGTCGACATCGTCGACACGATGGCCCGGTACGGGCGGCTGCAACTCGTCAAGCATCCGGCGCATGGTCTCACGCTGGTCAGTTTCGACCGTGCCGTGCTCGAAGAGGTGCTGCGGAACAAGAAGATCGCGCCCATGCTCGGCGCCCGCCTCGACGACGACACCGTCATCGTGCACAACAGCGAACGTGGCCGCGTCAAGCAGATGCTGCTCAAGATCGGCTGGCCGGCCGAGGACCTGGCCGGGTACGTCGATGGCGAAGCGCACCCGATCGAACTCGCACAGGACGGTTGGCAGCTGCGCGACTACCAACAGATGGCCGCCGACTCCTTCTGGGACGGCGGGTCTGGCGTGGTGGTGCTGCCCTGCGGGGCGGGCAAAACACTGGTGGGGGCGGCCGCCATGGCCAAGGCCGGCGCGACGACCCTGATCCTCGTGACCAACACCGTCGCGGGCCGGCAGTGGAAGCGCGAACTGGTGGCGCGGACGTCGTTGACCGAGGAGGAGATCGGCGAATACTCGGGCGAGCGCAAGGAGATCCGGCCGGTCACCATCGCGACCTATCAGGTCATCACCCGCCGGACCAAGGGCGAGTACAAGCACCTGGAGCTCTTCGACAGCCGGGACTGGGGCCTGATCATCTACGACGAGGTGCACTTGCTGCCGGCGCCGGTGTTCCGGATGACGGCCGACCTGCAGTCGCGCAGGCGGCTCGGTCTGACGGCAACCCTGATCCGCGAGGACGGCCGGGAGGGTGACGTGTTCTCGCTGATCGGTCCGAAGCGCTACGACGCGCCGTGGAAGGACATCGAGGCCCAGGGCTGGATCGCGCCCGCCGAATGCGTCGAGGTTCGCGTCACGATGACCGACAACGAGCGAATGATGTACGCAACCGCCGAACCCGACGAGCGCTACAAGCTGTGTGCGACCGCGCATACGAAGATCGCCGTGGTGAAGTCCATTCTGGAGCGACACCCCGATGAACCGACGCTGGTGATCGGCGCCTACCTCGACCAACTCGACGAGCTCGGCACCGAGTTGAACGCACCGGTGATCCAAGGATCGACGAAGAATGCCGAACGTGAGGCATTGTTCGACGCCTTCCGCCGCGGCGAGATCCGCACTCTGGTGGTGTCCAAGGTCGCGAACTTCTCCATCGACCTTCCCGAAGCGAGTGTGGCCGTACAGGTTTCAGGGACGTTCGGTTCCAGACAAGAAGAGGCACAGCGGTTGGGCCGGTTGTTGCGCCCCAAGGCCGACGGCGGCGGCGCCGTCTTCTACTCGGTGGTCTCGCGTGACAGCCTCGACGCCGAGTACGCCGCGCACAGGCAGCGGTTTCTTGCCGAGCAGGGCTACGGCTACGTCATCAAGGACGCCGACGACCTGCTCGGTCCGGCGATCTGACCGAGCAGGCGCGGGTTACCACACGCTGACGGTCATCGAACCCGAAGCACTCTTTCCACCGTTGTCCGTGACGGTGACGGCGATCGTCCGAGTCGTCCATCCGCCCTGGTTCGCCCAGAACGTCACCGCCCGCAGCGCCTGCTCGTACTGTTCCACCGTCGCCGTCCCGGACAGCGTCAGGGTCTTGGAACCCGAGTCCCACGATGCCGTCACTGGATTACCCGAAGGCTGCACGTAACCGAGGGTGTCGTTCGACTGCACGAAGGAAGTGACCTTCAGCGTGGCGCCGGACAGGTAGCCGAGGTCGTCGCTGATGTCGAGCGTGACAACGGGATTCATCGGAGGATCGTTGCGGTCGTAGGACTTTCCACCGGTGATCCACAACCCGGGCGCCGAGTTCTCACGGACGGTTGCAGTGGCCAGGCCGTTGAGCAGTCCAGAGCTGCTGACCCCGGTATCGTCAGACACCGACACGGAAATCCCACGAACAAACAGGATTCCGCCCGTGGCCGAGAACGTGACGGCCTCGAGCGCCTCCTCGTACTGGGCCTTGGTGCCGATTCCCGTCAGTGTGAGCGTCTTGCTGCCGGCATCCCACGTTGCGGTAATCGGGTTGCCGGAGGGCTGAACGTATCCCAGCACATCACCGGACTGACCGAGGGTCTCGATCGTCACCCTCGCCGACGAGAACATGTCGGAGTCTGCGTCGGTGATTGTCGCGGACGACAGCAGCGTTACGGGCGCGGTGCCGATGGTGTGTGTGGGCGTGCCGACCGTCACCACCGAGGGCTGTAACGAGTACCTGACATTGGCGGTCGCCGCACCGGGCAGCAGGCTGTCCACGTTGGTGTCGTCGGTCACCGTGATCGATATCCCACGGACGAGGAGCGCGCCCCCGGTCGCAGAGAAGGTGACGGCCTCAAGTGCCTCCTCGTACTGCGCCTTGGTGGCCACTCCAGCCAGCGTCAGCGTGCGGGTGGCCGCGTTCCAGCTTGCCGTGATCGGATTCCCTGAGGGGGCAATGTATCCCAGGACATCGCCGTCTTGTCCGAGGGTGGCGATCGTCACGGTGGCCTTCGACATGTTGCCGGAGTCCGCATCGGCGATACTGGCCGACGCGATGAGCTTCACCGGAGCGGTGCCGATTGTGTAGGTCGGTGCGCCGATAGTGGCCACCGACGGCGGCAGGCCCACCACGGTCACGATCGCGGAACCCGGAACGAGGCTCTTGACGGCGGAGTCATCGGTGACGTGAATCTGGATGCCCCTCGACAGGCCACCCTGGTTAGTGGTGAAGGTGACCGCCTTGATCGCCTCTTCGTACTGGTCGAGTGTGGCCACGCCCGACAAGGTCAGGGTTCTGGTGGCCGCGTTCCAGCTCGCGGTGATCGGATTCCCCGACGGCGCGGTGTAACTCAGCACATCGCCGTCCTGATACGC
>Ga0172382_10001427_pt1 | contig 42728 bp, 34 predicted proteins | sample Leawel138RmetaG_FD_122245 | JGI IMG/M metagenome (GOLD analysis project Ga0172382, IMG submission 122245) | Leachate microbial communities from a municipal landfill in Southern Ontario, Canada - Leachate well 138R metaG | ecosystem: Engineered > Solid waste > Landfill > Unclassified | place...
AGCGGCGGTGTGCGCAGCAGTGCGTTGCGCGCCATGCACGCCAGAAAGCGCGAGTTGCCCTTGGCCTTGCGCGAGATCAGGCGGCGCAGGCCGTCGATCCATTCGGTCTTTCCCCACACCCCGTCAAGGTCGAAGAAGATGCCGCTGTTGAGCAACGACTCCGGTGTCGGTTTCTCGATCCATTCAGTGAAGTAGCGCTCCCATTCGCGCAGGGGCTGGCGCCATTTGGCATTGGTCGCCATCACCCCGCCGGTGCAATAGGTGTAGCCACAGCGTGCCAGTCCGTCACTGACGAAGGCGGCCAGCGTTCTGAAGTACTCATCATGGCGTGCGGGGTCGAAACTGTTGTCGAGCACCAGCGCATTGTCCTGGTCGGTGACGATGAGCTGCTCCTGTCGCGCCATCGAGCCCAGAGCCAGAAAACAGTAGGGGACGGGAGGCGGGCCGAGATGTTCTTCGGCGAGTTCGAGCAGGCGCTGCTTGAAGCTGCGCCCGATCACCGCCATCGCGCTGCCGATCATGCGCGAACTGGCATCCTCGGTCACCATGCGTGAGAAGCACGCCTGGACATCGGCCGTGAGCGCAGCCAGTTCATCGACGCTTTGCTGGCGGAAGATGCTGCTGACCACGAACAGGCTGTTGCGCGACTCGTAGCGAATGATGTCGGACAGCGCGACCACGCCGATCGCGTGGTGATTCTTGAGTACCGGCAGGTGGTGCACATTGTTGCGCAGCATCTGCAACATGGCCTCGAATACGAGCTGGTTGTGCTCCACCGAGACCAGTTCGGACGACATGATGTCCGTCACTGGCGTGTCGTAGCTCAGGCCTTGCGACACCAGCCGCACGCGGATGTCGCGGTCGGTAATGATGCCGGCGATGCCGGGCGTCGACGATGCTGCATCGGCCGTGTTGACGATCAGCAGCGACGAGACGCCCTCGTCGGTCATGCAGCGGGCGGCATCCATCGCGGTTGATCCGGGGCCGAGCATGACCGGCTCGCGACTGATGAGCACATCGACGGTCGCCGACATCAGCTGATTCGCGTCTTCGCGGCGGGACACGACCTGGCGCAGGCGGGTGCGGTCCTCGACTTCGACCAGATCGGCGAATTGTTCGTTGTTCTCGAACAGGTCGGTGAACACCGGTTCGGGGATCAGATAGACAAGGGTGTCTTCGAGCGCCGCGGCCGGAAAACGCACCTGTTTGCGGTGCAGCAGGCCGAATTCACCGAAGTAACCGCCTTCGGTCAGACGGTTGTAAAGCGTGCCGTTACGGCGGAAGACCTCGACCGCGCCGCTGCGCACCACATACCAGGCAAGCGCCTCTTCGCCGAACTCGAGGATGCGGGCGCCGGCCTTGAAATAGCGCACATCCACCGACTTTGCGACCACGTGCAGCGTCTCTTCAGGCAGTTCCTGAAACGGCGGATAGCGGCGCAGAAAATCGAGAATCTCGAGTTGTTCGTCCTGCATCTGAGTGGCCACGGTGAAAGTGAAAGAAAACGGGCGAGCACTTGTTCGTCAAGCGCTCGCCCGGTCTGGCTGCCCTGCGGCAGGCGTCTGGATCAGGACGCTCGAGGTTCGGAGGCCAGGCCCTTGATTACCGATACCACGGAGACCAGCAGCACGATGGCAAACGGGAAGCCGGTCGACACGGCCATGGCCTGAAGTGCGACCAGACCACCGCCCAGAATCAGCGCAATCGCGACCAGGCCTTCGAAGGTGCACCAGAAGACGCGCTGCGGTGTGGGGGCGTCAACCTTGCCTCCTGCGGCGATGACGTCGATCACCAGTGAGCCGGAGTCGGACGAGGTGACGAAGAACACCACCACGAGGATGATCGCAAGGAAGGAAGAGATCTGCGCCAGCGGCAGTACATCGAGCATGTAGAACAGCTGCAGCGGGAGGTCAGCCTTGGCTGCGGCTTCGTAGCCACTCTGCACCAGCTGGCTGATCGCGGTGCCACCGAACACGGTCATCCACAGCACGCAGGCGAGCGAAGGCACGAGCAGAACCGAGACGATGAACTCACGCACCGTGCGGCCGCGCGAAACGCGGGCGATGAACATGCCGACGAAGGGTGACCACGAAATCCACCACGCCCAGTAGAACGCCGTCCAGCCCTGGGAGAAGTTTACGTCTTCACGATTGATCGGATTGGCCAGTGCCGGCAGGTACTCGAGGTAGGCGCCGAGGTTGTCGACGAAGCCGGTCATGATGGCCAGCGTTGGGCCGACGAGGATCACGAAGAGTAGCAGCAGGGCGGCGAGCACCATGTTGATTTCGGACAGGCGCTTCACGCCAGCGTCGAGCCCGGCGAGCACCGAAACCATCGCGATGGCGGTAATGCCGATCACGAGCAGGATCTGGGTGGTGTTGCCCAGCGGAATGCCGAACAGATAGTTGAGGCCGGCGGCCGCTTGCGAAGCACCGAAGCCGAGCGAGGTGGCGAGACCGAAAAGGGTGGCCAGCACCGCGAGGATGTCGATCAGGTGACCCGGCCAGCCCCATACGCGTTCGCCGAGCAGGGGGTAGAACACCGAGCGGATCGTCAGCGGCAGCCCCTTGTTGAAGGAGAACAATGCCAGGCCGAGTGCCAGGATGGCGTAGATCGCCCACGGGTGCAGACCCCAGTGGTAGATCGTAGCGGCCATCGCCAGGCGCGATGCGCCCGCAGCATCGCCGGCAGCGGCACCCAGCGGTGCCCAGTCGGTGCGCACACCGTTCTCCATCACGGTGCCGCCGAATGAACTGCTGAAGTGGGAGAGCGGTTCGGAAACACCGAAGAACATCAACCCGATACCCATGCCGGCGGCAAACAGCATGGAGAACCAGCCGGTGTAGGTGTAGTCGGGCTTTGCTTCGGTACCGCCGAGACGAACCTTGCCCAGCGGCGAGATCGCGAGGCCGATGCAGACCACGACGAAAATGTTGCCCACGCTGATGAAGAACCAGTCGAGGTTCGAGGTCAGCCAGCCGCGCATGCTGCTGAACATGGGCTCAACCTGAGTCTGAAACATCAGCGTCAGGGCCACGAAGGCGATGACCGCGATGGCCGAGATTGCGAACACCCGGTTGTGGATGTCGAGGCCGAAGGGGCCGACGTTGACCAGGATGTTGTCCTGACCGATCTTGTAGTCGGTATCGATTGGGTTGACGTCACCGTCGGGGATCATTGGATCCCGATTTTCTGCCATGGGAAATTTCCTTGTTGAGGACGATTGGAAGGGTGTTGTATCGCCAGATACAAGGTACTGAATTGCTATGCTGCTTTGCTTCTGAAGTCTAGTAGGTCTGCGCGCTGCTGCTGAGCAGGCTCCCGTTGTGTCAGGTCCGGCGCATGTGGGGAGATCTATTCCGAATCGAAGCCCAGCAGCCTTTTTTCGATGATTCGCTGCGCCACGCCCTCGGGCACATCTTTCTCCCAACTGCCGCGCCCGCGGCGAAGGCCTGCGAGGGTTTCGGTGGAGTCGATTTCGAGATGGCCGGCGTCCTGCGGTTCGATTGAGACCAGCTTGCCGTTTTCCTTGAGATGAGCGAGCAGGTGGCGCAGGTGTCCGGGCACCGAAAAGTTGTCGAGCGTGATCATCTCGGCCGCGTCATGGGGGCGCGACGGATAGACATAGACGTGCGTGTTGTCCGGGAACAGCTTGCCGAAGGCTTCAAGGATGCCGCCTTCGAGTCCGTCGTAATACTTTTCGTCGAACAGCACTTCGAGGTCGCGCACGCTCATGACGATGCCGATCGGCTTCTGCGTGTAGCGGCGCAGGTAGGCGCGCAGGCGGAAGAAGCGGACATAGTCCGAAATCATCACCGTGTAGCCTTGCGATGCGAGCAGGTCAATGCGGGCAAGGAAGTCAGCGCCATCGATGCTGTCACCGGTGGCCAGCGAGTTCATGGTGATCTCGGCCAGGGACAGGACCTCCTGCTCGTCTACGGCAGAGACCTGGCTGAACTGCTTCTGCCCGCCCAGCATCATGTCGATGTTGACGCAGGTGACCGGCTTGAAGCTGCCGCGGATGACCAGCATGGGTTTGCGGTAGAGCAATTCGCCCGGAACCACGACTTCGCCCGCGGGGTTGAAGATGACCGCGCGCGTGAGCCAGCTCGTGATCAGGTGCAGATTCATCAGCCGGTTTTCGACTTCCTCGAAATATGGACCCGAGAAATGAATCAGGTCGACCTCGATGCGCTCCGGTGACAGGCCGTCGGCCAGGCCCTCGATGAGCCATTCGGGCTGGTCGTGGTGAAAGAAGGCGCCGTGGATCAGGTTGACGCCGAGAATGCCCAGCGCTTCCGACTGGAGTGCATTGTCGTTGTCGAGCATCCGCACATGCAGGATCACGTCGCTCGGCTGCGCGCCGGGATGGAGCTGCAGACGGATGCCGATCCAGCCGTGGCATTCGTTCTTCTGCTTGAAGCTGCGTGCGGTGACCGTGGCTGCGTAGGCAAAGAAGGTGGTGTTCTTCGGGCGCACATGGGTGAGCCGGTCGACGACCTGGGAGAACTCCTTGTCCAGCATCTGCATCAGTCGTGCGCGACTGACATAGCGATCGACATGGCCGTAAATATCGTCGCTGACCGCCATGTCGTAGGCTGACATGGTCTTGGCCACCGTGCCCGCAGCCGCGCCGACATGGAAGAATCGGCGCGCGACTTCCTGTCCCGCCCCGATTTCCACGATGGAGCCGTACTTGAACTTGTCGAGATTGAGGGCGAGGGCCTTCTGGTCGGTCGAGAGGATGTTGTCACGTTTGCGCATCGGGTCGACTCCGTACGTTAGGGCAGGGCGACGGACGCGAACGCCCCCGTCGCTGCAAGGCGGGCTTATTTCAGTTGGAAACCGCGCTTGTGCAGGGCAGCAACCAGATGGTCACGTCCGGACAGCGTCTCCGGGCCGGCGATCCGCTTGGCCGAGTGGATCGCCCAGGTGCCGTGGACGTTCATCTTCTGCGCTTCATAGAAGCTCGCCATCGCCGCATTGTAGGCCTCGATCCCGGCTGCCTGCGCAGGCAGCGAATAGCGCTCGTGATGCATGATGACCGATTGCGGCGGGCGCGGCTTGACCGCCGCCGGTTTGGCAGGGTCGGGCGTGCCCACGCACATGCCGAAGACGGCGACGACCTTGGGCGGCAGGTTCAGCAGTTCAGCCACGGCTTCGGGCTTGTTGCGCATGCCGCCGATGTATACCGTACCCAGTCCGATCGACTCTGCTGCAGCGGCCGCGTTCTGCGCAGCCAGTGCCGCATCGATGACGCCGACGAGGAACATCTCCATGTAATCGAGTGCGCCACACGGGCGCTCATTCGATAGCGCCAGGCTTTCGAGACGGGCGAGATCGGCGAGCCATACCAGCTGCAGCGGCGCGTCGCGCACATGGGCCTGACCGCCTGCGCATTCTGCAAGGGCTGCGCGTGCGGCCGGGTCGCGCACGGCCACTACGCTCCATGCCTGCAGGTTCGATGAACTGGAGGCGGACTGTGCAGCTGCAATGATGGCGGTAAGCTGGTCGTCGCTGACCGGGGTGGGCAGATAGCTGCGCACCGAGCAATGGCCAAGCAGACTGTCGATAAGCGGGCTCCAGCTTTGCGGCGCGGGCATGGCATTGCTGCCGTAACGGGTGTCGAGGCGAGACTGCGTGTCGCTCATGTAATTGTCCTGTCCAATAAGGGGTGGTCGATTCGCCGGATTCCGTGTCGCAGCGCACTGCTGCGAGAAGGCTCCGAGTATACGTGCTTGAGGAGGTTCCGTTCATAGTGGCTGACGTTGCGGGCGATCACTGTTATAGTGCGCGCCGTGGCGGGTCTCCCCGCATTGCAGCGCGGTGAACCTGGTCAGGGCCGGAAGGCAGCAGCCACAGCCGTTCCCTGCAAGTGCCGGGGGTCAGGCTCGCCACCCTCATTTCCGAAAAGGGCGTCTCCGAAAGGTGACGCCCTTTTCTTGTCCCGACCATCAGCCCCTGCTTGCCCGTGGTTCGTGCACCTTGCGATGCGCGTGGGGATGATCTCGTGGCCGGGGACAAACGGCATCGCGCCTGCAGATGACTGTAGCGGTAGGCCGCGCAGTCGGATGCAGGATGTTCGGACCGTGCAGGCGAAATCGGCGCAGATCTCGCGCAGGGTGTCCAGCAGTGCCTGGTAGTTGAAGTTCGTGTGGTCATGGCAGTCTGTCCTCCGGGGTGTCTTTTCTCTGGGTTTCAGCCCCAGAACAGGCGGCTTGTTTTGATAGCGCCAATCGATTGAATGCATTGTTTTGATGGTTGTTGATTATCGATGCATCTTGCCATCAAGCTCCCCCGGAGAGGCGGGGCTGCTCTGATAGAATCGCAGCCCATGAGCTATCAGGTTCTCGCACGTAAATGGCGGCCGAAGTCTTTCGGTACGCTGGTCGGTCAGGAGCATGTGGTCCGCGCGCTTTCGCACGCGCTGACCACCGGCAGGTTGCATCACGCCTGGCTATTTACCGGAACGCGCGGGGTGGGCAAGACCACCATTTCGCGCATTCTCGCCAAGGCGCTCAACTGTGAGACTGGTATTACCGCCGAACCCTGTGGGGTGTGCGATGCCTGTCGGGCGATCGACGCCGACCGCTTCCCCGACTATGTCGAGATGGATGCGGCCTCGAATCGCGGCGTCGACGATATGGCAGCGCTGCTCGACAAGGCGGTCTATGCACCGGTGCAGGGGCGCTACAAGGTCTACATGATCGACGAAGTGCACATGCTTACCGGGCACGCCTTCAATGCGATGCTGAAGACGCTCGAAGAGCCGCCCGAACACGTCAAGTTCATTCTGGCGACGACCGACCCGCAGAAGATTCCGGTCACGGTGTTGTCGCGCTGCCTGCAGTTCAACCTGAAGCAGATGCCGCAGGGCAGTATTGTTGAGCATCTGTCGGGGGTTCTCGCGGCAGAAGAGCTGGTGTTCGAGCCCGGCGCGTTACGTCATATTGCCAAGGCGGCCAACGGTTCCATGCGCGACGCGCTGTCGCTGCTCGATCAGGCTATTGCCCATGGTGCGGGTAAAGTGCTTGAGGAGCAGGTCACGCACATGCTCGGTACGGTCGGGGACGATCACCTGCATGCATTGCTCGATGCGCTCGCAGGGGGTGATGTCGCCGCGATGCTGGCGGTCGCCGATGGCATGGAGGCGCGCAGTCTTTCTTTTGACGCCGCGCTGCAGGCGCTGGCCTCGATGCTTGGTCGCATCGCGCTGTTTCAGTTCGCGCCTGGCGCCATTTCCGACGAAGCGGAGCGGCAGCGCCTGGCGCCGCATGCCGAAAAGTTTGATGCCGAGTTTCTCCAGCTGGCGTACCAGATCGCGATCCATGGTCGCGACGAGCTGGCGCTGGCGCCGGACGAATACACTGGCTTCAGCATGACGCTGTTGCGTTTGCACGCGTTCCGGCCTGACCAGCCTGCTGCGATGGGTTCTCCTGCGCTCGCGGGGAGCGGCGGTAGCGGCGAGGCGAGGACCGTTCCGCCGGTTTCTGCCGGGGCTGAATCGCGTCAGGCCGCAGCTGCGACGCCGGTCTCATCTGCGGTTCCCTGCGCCGAGCGCAGTGCAGCGCTGTCGCCAGCGCCTCAGCCGGCGCCGGCTTCGTCCCCGCCCGTCATGCAGCGCGCCATGGCTGCGCCGGTCGAAAGCAGGCCCGAGCCGCAAGCTGAGTTCAGGCCGAAGGTCGAGTCAAAACCGGGGCCAAAGCCGCCCAGCCGCGACCTCGCGCCTTGGGAGGATCTGCCGCCCGAGGCGTTGATGCATGACGATGCGTATTCGGGAGGCGCAAATGCCTTCGACGACGAGGCGGACACTTCCCCCGCAGCGCCGGCGGCGCCAGTAGCGCCGGCGAGTAATGCCGCTGCGCGCACCGAGGCGTCAGAGCGCACGCCTGCGCCTGAGTCGCCGATTGTGGTGCCAGGTGCGCCGGCAGCGGTCACCGCGCCACGGGATGCGCAAGGGGATGCCGATCTGGCCGCCGCATTTGCCGCCAGTGACTGGCGCATGGTGGTCCGCCTGCTTGGCATCGGCGGGCTGGTGCGCGAGCTTGCGCAACATTGCGAGTGGGTCGAGTGTGTCGACGATCTGCTGGTGTTGCGTCTGTCCGACACGCATCGCCATCTGCTGGACATGAATCGTGGCGCGGTCGAGCGCGTGCAGGATCAGCTTGCTGCGGCGCTGTCGCGCCCGCTCCGGATTCGCATCGAGGTCGGCGCGATTGCCGGCGAGACGCCCGCCCAGCGTGACGAGATCGAGCGCCGCGCACGCCACGAGCTTGCAGTGGCCGCGCTTGAACGCGACCCCTTTGTGCGCGAACTGATCGAGCGCTTCGACGCCACGCTGGCCGAAGCCACAGTCAAACCCTTCTAACCATCCATCTCACTTTGGGGAGTTGTCACCATGATGAAAGGCGGTCTCGGAGGCCTGATGAAACAGGCCCAGCAGATGCAGGAAAACATGAAGAAGATGCAGGATCAGCTGGCCAGTGTCGAAGTCGACGGCCAGTCGGGTGCGGGCATGGTCAAGGTTGTCATGACCTGCAAGTACGACGTGCGACGGGTGTCGATCGATGACTCGGTCATGGACGACAAGGAAATGCTGGAGGACCTCGTTGCCGCGGCCGTCAATGATGCTGTGCGCAAGGTCGAGAGCACGACCCAGGAGCGCATGGCCGGCTTTACCTCGGGCCTGAATCTGCCGCCCGGATTCAAGCTGCCGTTCTGATTCCAATGCAACCTTCGAGCCTTGACGAACTGATTGACGCCTTGCGTTGCCTGCCCGGGGTTGGCCCCAAGTCGGCGCAACGTATGGCCTATCACCTGTTGCAGCGTGACCAGCGTGGCGCCGGTCGCCTGGCGCGTGCGATGGGGCATGCGCTCGAAGTGTTGCGCCATTGCGACCGCTGCAACACTTTCACTGAAGATGCCGTGTGCCAGCGTTGTGCCAGTCCGCGGCGCGACGCCAGTCTGCTGTGTGTGGTGGAGATGCCTGCCGATCTTGCCATGATCGAGCAGACTCAGTCCTACAACGGCCTGTATTATGTGCTGATGGGGCGCCTGTCACCGCTGGATGGGGTTGGTCCGCGCGAACTGAAACTCGATAAACTGCTTGCACGGGCGGGTGATGGCAGCGTGCGGGAGGTGATTCTTGCCACCAACTTTACCAACGAAGGTGAGGCAACCGCACACACACTCGCAAGCTTGCTGAGTGCTCGAGGGCTGTCGGTAAGTCGCTTGTCGCGCGGTGTTCCGGTGGGTGGAGAGCTCGAGCATACCGACATCGGCACGATCGCGCAGGCGCTGGTCGAGCGTCGAGGGCTGTGATGGCTGGTTTTGTGTGGTGCGTTATCCGCGAGGCCTTCGAGGCATCGTCCTGTGCGCGCACTGGCGTGAAATCCTTGATCGCTCAATGTCTTGAGCGGTCTATGGCTTTCTCTGTTGCAGTGAGTTCGCTATAATCCTTGGGTTTTTGTATCCAGGTCTTTCGTTTTCCATTCTGGGAAGAGGGTCATGAGCGTTGAACAAAAGATGGACAGCGGTCGCCGCACATTGTTGCTGGCAACGTCTGCCGTAGGTGGCGTTGCCGCCGTGGCGACGGCAGTGCCGTTCGTTGCCAGTCTGACGCCGTCCGAGCGCGCAAAGGCAGCAGGCGCGCCGGTTGAGGTTGATGTGGGCAAGCTCGCTCCGGGCGAGATGATGACGGTCGAATGGCGTGGCAAGCCGGTCTGGGTGCTTCGTCGTACCCCCGAAATGCTGGCGTCGCTGGCCAAGTCAGAGCCGGCGCTGAGCGATCCGGCCTCCGAAAAAGAGCAACAGCCGGAATACGCAAAGAACGAGTACCGCTCGATCAAGCCCGAGTTTCTCGTGGCCGTCGGGATCTGTACCCACCTCGGGTGTTCGCCGTCGGAGAAGTTCAAGCCGGGTGCCGAGTCGGGTATGGGTGACGACTGGCCGGGCGGTTTTCTGTGCCCCTGTCACGGTTCGAGGTTCGATCTTGCCGGTCGCGTCTACAAGAGCATGCCGGCACCGACAAACCTTGAAATTCCGCCGTACAAGTATATTGCGGACACCACCATTGTCGTTGGCGACGACGGAAAGGCGTAAACGATGACGACCAAATCTCAAGCCTTGCTGAACTGGGTGGATGAGCGCTTTCCGCTCACATCGTCGATCAAGGGGCATCTGACCGAGTACTACGCACCGAAGAACTTCAACTTCTGGTATTTCTTCGGTTCGCTGGCACTCATGGTCCTGGTGATCCAGATCGTGACCGGCATCTTCCTGGTCATGCACTACAAGCCGGATGCCTCGCTGAACGCTGCCGGTGTGCCGGTGGCTTTTGCCAGCGTCGAGTACATCATGCGTGATGTGCCGGGCGGCTGGATCATCCGCTACCTGCATTCAACCGGTGCGTCGGCGTTCTTCATCGTGGTCTATCTGCACATGTTCCGCGGTCTGCTCTATGGTTCTTATCGCAAGCCGCGCGAACTGATCTGGATCTTCGGTACCCTGATTTTCCTGGTGCTGATGGCCGAAGCTTTCATGGGCTACCTGTTGCCATGGGGGCAGATGTCGTTCTGGGGCGCGCAGGTGATCGTGAACCTGTTCTCGGCGATTCCGCTGATCGGGCCCGATCTGTCGCTGGTGATTCGTGGTGACTTCGTCGTGTCCGACGCCACCCTGAACCGCTTCTTCTCCTTCCACGTCATCGCCGTACCGCTGGTGCTGATCGGTCTCGTCGCAGCCCATATCATCGCGTTGCACGAAGTCGGTTCCAATAACCCCGACGGTATTGAGATCAAGAAGAAGAAAGACGCCAATGGCATCCCGCTCGACGGCATTCCCTTCCATCCGTACTACACGGTGAAGGACATCGTCGGCGTAGTCGCATTCCTGTTCTTCTTCAGCGCAGTCGTGTTCTTTGCGCCTGAAGCAGGGGGCTACTTCCTCGAGTTCAACAACTTCCTGCCGGCCGACCCGCTGGTGACCCCGCTGCACATCGCACCGGTGTGGTACTTCACGCCGTTCTATTCCGTGCTGCGTGCCGTGACCTACCCGCTGTTCGGTCTCGACGCCAAGTTCTGGGGCGTGGTGGCGATGGGGGCTTCGGTGGTGGTTATCGCCTTCCTGCCGTGGCTGGATCGCAGCCCGGTGAAGTCGATGCGTTACAAGGGTCCGGTGTTCAAGGGCGCTGTTGCGATTTTTGTGGTCTGCTTTGTCATTCTCGGTTACCTGGGCGTTCTCCCGCCGACCCCGGGCCGTACCCTGGTCTCGCAGATCTGCTCGGTCCTGTACTTCGCCTTCTTCCTGGCCATGCCGTGGTACAGCAAGCTCGACAAGTGCAAACCCGAACCGGAAAGGGTGACTTTCAAATGAAATCGCGTGTAATCAGTTTCATCAAGCGTGCCGCTGCCGTCGCACTGTTCGCGCCGGCAATGGCGATGGCTGCCGGAGCGGTCCTGCATCTGGACAAGGCACCGGTGAGTACGGATCCGGCTGCGTTGCAGCACGGCGCCAAACTCTTCGTCAACTACTGTCTGAACTGCCACGGCGCGTCATTCCTGCGTTACAACAGGCTGCAGGACATTGGCCTGAGCGAGGCGGCGATTCGCGACAACCTGATGTTCACCGGTGAGAAGACCGGTGACCAGATGAAGGTCGCGATGAGCCGTGCCGAGGCCAAGCAGTGGTTTGGCGCCGCGCCCCCCGATCTGACCCTGGTTGCGCGTGCGCGCGCTTCCGAGTTCGGTAGCGGAGCAGACTGGCTCTATACCTACCTGCGCCAGTTCCACCGTGACCCGAATCGTCCGACGGGTTGGAACAATCTGGTGTTCCCGAACGTCGGCATGCCGAACGTGCTGTGGGAACTCCAGGGTGAGCAGGTGGCAAAGGCAGGCGAGCATGGCTCAACGCTCGAACTGGTCAAGCCGGGCAAGCTGAGCCCCGAAGAGTACGACAAAGCCGTCGCCGATCTCGTGTCCTACATTGTCTGGATGGGAGAGCCTGTCGCCGAGAAGCGCAAGGTCATTGGCATGTACGTGCTTGCTTTCCTTGCCGGTCTGTTCGTTCTTGCGCTCGCGCTGAAGAAGAACTACTGGAAGGATATTCATTGAGAGGATCGGTGAATGGCCGTAAGGCCTGACACTCGCTTCCCTCCAGACGCACCGCGCAAATCAATGCGTGGTGCGCTTTTGTTTTTTGCATCCGGAGTCGCAACATCATGATGAATCTTTATTCCGGTACGACCGATCCCTTCAGTCACCGTTGCCGGATCGTGCTCTTCGAAAAGGGCATGGATTTCGAGGTGATCGATGTCGACCTCTACAACAAGCCCGAAGACATTGCGGTCATCAATCCTTACGGCCGTGTGCCGGTGCTGGTTGACCGCGATCTTGTGCTGTATGAGTCGAACATCATCAATGAGTATATCGACGAGCGTTTCCCGCATCCGCAGTTGATGCCGCCGGATCCCATTCTGCGCGCGCGCGCGCGGCAGTTGCTGCATACGTTCGAGCACGAACTGTTTGCGCACATCGCAGCGCTTGAGGCCAACCAGAAGGGTGTGGACAAGACCCGCGCCCATGTGCGCGATCACCTGACCCAGCTGGCACCGATCTTCACCAAGCAGAAGTTCATGCTCGGCGACGAGTTCTCCATGCTGGATGTCGCGATTGCGCCCCTGCTGTGGCGTCTTGAGCACTATGGCATTGAGCTGCCGAAAACGGCCGCCCCGATGATGAAGTACGCGGAACGCATTTTCAGCCGTCAGGGTTTCATCGACGCGCTGACACCGTCCGAGAAGGTAATGCGGCGCTGAAATGAAGACGTCTCGACCGGCGGGGCAGGGATGCCCGGTCCGGTCGGACGGAACTTAGGACACGCAAGACATGGTATCCACCAAGCCCTACCTGGTTCGTGCCATCTATGAATGGTGTTCTGATCAGGGTTTTACACCCTACCTTGCTGCTCGGGTCGATTCCAGCACCCGGGTGCCACCCGGTTATGCCAAGGGCGGTCAGATTGTGCTCAACGTTGGCTCCGACGCCACCAACAAGCTGTCAATGGACAATGAAGCGGTGAGCTTTCAGGCGCGTTTCAACGGATCGGTGCAGCTCATCCTGATTCCGATGAGTAATGTCCTTGCGGTCTATGCACGCGAGAACGGCCAGGGGATGGCGTTCGAAGCCGATGTCGATGAAGGCGAAGCGTTTGAGGAAGATGCGTCGGACGACGCCGACCGTGCGACCGGGCTCGAACTCGCGCCCGAACCGGCTGAACCGCCCGCATCTCCCGAACCGGTCAAGGTCGAGGACGACCGTCAGCCGCCACCTCGCGGCGGGCACCTGAAGATCGTCAAGTAATAACTGTTCGTCAGGCGGCGCTGAGTTGCGCCGCAGGGCGGCGGTGATCTGCAACCCAGGTTTCGTACAGTGCGCCGAGCCGGCGGCTCATCTCTTCGGTGTGCCACTGCCGCGCATATTCCCGCGCTTCGGTGCCGAGGTGCTCCAGTTGGCTGCGGTCGCTCAGAAGCTGGCCGACAATCTCGGCGAAGCGCACCGGGCTGTTCGGTGCGATCCTGCACCCCTGCTGCGGCGCAAGGATGTCCACGGTTCCCATTTCGGCAAGGGCTACGACCGGCGTTCCCAGTGCCATGGCTTCCAGCAGCACCAAGCCCTGAGTTTCGGTTCGCGACGCGAATACGAAGATATCGGCGGCCCTGTAGCAATCATGCAGTTCGTTGTGGCGGTCGAGGTAGCCCAGAAAGCGGATGTGGTCATTGAGGCCTGCGCGCTCGACCTTCGTCCTCAGGCTGCCCAGTGCAGGCCCTTCGCCGGTGACGAGCAACATGACCTCCGGCTCGGTCTTGCGCAGTTCGCCGACCATGTCGATCAGGAACTCGATGTTCTTCTCATGTGCTACGCGACCGACGAAGAGCAGCAGGCGCTTGCTTTTCGGGATGTCGTAACGCTGACGAAAGTGACAGCCATCGCCGCCATGAAACTGGTGTTCGGGAATCCCGGTCGGAAGAATATGGACCGGGGTACTCACGCCGTAGCCCGCCAATGTGTCCGCCATCGCTCGAGACGGAACGATGACCGCATTGAGGGCATTGCATTGTTGGCGCGAGAAGCGCCGCGCCGCGCCGCGCAACCAGGCGTGGGGAACAATGGGTACGTAGTGAAAAAGGTACTCCTCAAAGAAGGTGTGGTAGGTGGCGACGCAGGGGAGGCCGAGCGCTTTCGCCAGTTCCAGACCGGCGTAGTGGGCAACGAAGGGGGTGTGGATATGAACGAGATCAAAGTGCTGCTGCCGCAGTGAGGCGATCTGTTCGCGGATAGGCGCGCGCCGCATCATCCGGTCCTCCGGATCGAGCGGAATGAAGCGGGAGGAGATCCGGATGAGGTCGTCCGCGCGTGTCGTGCTGTCCTGCGGGTAGGCGGGAGCGATCAGGGTGCTGCGGATGCCGTGTGGCTTGAGCGAATTGCGGAACGTCTCTATCGATGTGCTGACCCCGTTGATGCGGGGGAAGAACACATCCGAAATCATCAGGATGTTCATGGTTTGTGCCGGTTGTCGTCACGCCAATCTAGCCCCTTCCCATGACCGCCTCATTTCAGGCCGGGTTTGCAGGAATGCGTTTGCGCACGAGGGTTGACCGACATCATCGGCGCGGAGGCGATTTCGAGTTATAAAGCCGCACTGCGATGCCCTGACGGGTGAATCTTCGGGAGGATGAAACGATGGCACTGATGCAATGGAACGAGCAGCTGGCGCTCGGTCTCGGGAAAATGGACAAGACTCACGAGGAGTTTGTGAGCCACTACAACGCGGTGGTTGAGGCTGCGCCCGAGCAGTTTCTGGCGCGGCTCGACGACTTCATTGCGCACACGGAAGTACATTTCGATCAGGAAAATCGCTGGATGGAGCAGGTGGATTTTCCCGGTTGCCATCGCGCAGAGCACGATCGGGTGCTGGTCGTAATGCGTGACGTGCGTCAGCGCATTGAGCGTGGTGATGCGTTTCTGGGTAAGCGGCTAATGGAAGAATTGCCGGCCTGGTTCGACAATCACGTCAGTGGCATGGATGCTGCGCTGGCCTTTCATCTGGACAGTATCGGCTTCGACGTCGAAACGGGCGTGATCACCCCGCCCGAGGGTGGCGGTGATCGCTGCGCATCGGCAGGGGGGTGTGCCTGCACGTCGGCACCAGTCCGCGCTGGCGCCGAACAGGTGTAAGTCGCACCCCGGGGCGGGGCAGCTTGCTCAGGGGTGGTGAACCGGGAAACGCACGGCCGGCGACCGGCCGTGCATCAGCCCTGCAAGAATCTCCGCTGAGCCGCAGGCCAGCGTCCAGCCGAGTGTGCCGTGACCGGTGTTGTACCAGAGGTTTACACCGCGCCCTTTGCCGATGACTGGCAGGTTGCTCGGGGTGGCGGGGCGAAGGCCGGTCCACAATTGCGCCCGCTCCGGATCGATTGCCCCCGGTAGCCGTGTCCGGGCCCAGTCCATGATGGCGCGGCCCCGCGCAGGGTCAATCGCGAGGTCGAAGCCGTTGAGCTCGGCAGTGCCGGCGATACGCAAACGATCGCCAAGGCGCGAGCACACGATGCGGCGGGATTCGTCCGTCAGGCTGACCTGTGGTGCGCGCGCCGGATCCTCGATCGGCGCGGTAATCGAATAACCCTTTACTGGATAGATCGGCAGGCGTTCGCCAAGTGGGTGCACGATCTGCGCGCTGAAACTGCCCATGCACACGACATAGGCGTTCGCGGTGAGCGTGCCGGCCCGTCCTTCGCTGTCGCGCACCTCTACCCCGTCGATCAGTCCGCCGGTGTGGGTCAGGCGTTCGATGGTGGTCCCGTAGTGAAACTGCACGCCGTCGCGCTCCAGCGCCTTGGCAAGCGCACAGGTGAAGCGCATCGCGTCACCGCTTTCGTCACCGGGCGCGTACAGACCGCCCGCGAGCGAAGATGCAAGGGCGCCGAGTGCGGGTTCGACGGCGAGGCATTCGGCAGCGGAGCAGACCCGCACTTCAATCCCGAGGTGGATCAGATGCTCAGCTCTGGCTGGGGCATGAGCGAAATCCGATGGGTTGAAGAACAGGTGAAGGATGCCTTGCTCGCGCGCGTCGTACTCATTCTCGATGCCCGCGGCTTCGCGTACGCGGTGCAACTCGCGCTGACTGTGAATGGCGAGTGCTGCAATTGCCTCGGTGTTGCGCTGCGAGCGCCAAGGCAGGCATTCATGCAGAAAGGACAGCGCCCAGCGCCATTGGTCCAGACTTGCCTGAGGCCGAAAGCGTAATGGGGCATCGTCCTTGCCGAGCCAGCGCAGCGCCAGAAAGGGCGCCGCGGGATTGGCCCAGGGCTCGGGGTGACTGACTGAAATCTGGCCGCCGTTGGCAAAGCTCGTTTCCTGGCCAGCCTGGGCCTGGCGGTCGACCAGGCTGACCTCAAACCCTGCCTGCTTCAGGTACCAGGCCGTGGTGACGCCGGTGATGCCGGCGCCGAGAACCATCACATGCATAACTTGGTTTCTGTGCTCATGAGAGGCTGCCCTGTACGTGTCCGGGGCAGGGCGGCAGACCGCCAAGCCATAAATGATAACCGCCAGCGTGTATCTCGTGGTGCGCAGACGTCCCGGAAACGGGATAATCGAGTCTGACATCTTCAATCATCAGTCTCCGGGAGTTCAGCACATGCGTCGCGTCACCCTCACCCAATTCCTGATCGAGCAACAGCGCGCCGGGCGCGTATCGGCCGATCTGCGCCTGTTGCTCGAAGTCGTGGCCCGCGCCTGCAAGGCGATCAGTGTGAACGTCTCCAAAGGGGCGCTGGCCGGCATCCTGGGCGAAGCCGGTACCGACAACGTGCAGGGCGAAGCACAGAAAAAGCTCGATGTGATTGCCAACGAAATCCTGCTTCAAGCCAACGAATGGGGGGGGCACCTCGCGGCAATGGCATCGGAAGAGGTCGAGAACGTGCATCAGATCCCGTTCGACTTCCCCAAGGGTGGCTTTCTGCTGATGTTCGATCCGCTCGATGGCTCGTCCAACATCGACATCGACGTCACCGTAGGCACGATCTTTTCGGTCCTGCGCAATCCTGAGGGCGAGGGCGATCCGACCGAGGCAAGCTTCATGCAGCCGGGGCGGGATCAGGTGGCGGCCGGGTATGCAATCTACGGCCCGTCCACCCAGTTCGTGCTGACGGTGGGCAAGGGCGTTCACGCCTTCACGCTCGACCGCGAACTGGGCAGCTTCATCTACACCACCCCGTACATGACGGTGCCCGAGGAAACCTGCGAATTCGCCATTAACGCATCCAACGTACGCCACTGGGAAGCACCGGTTCAACGCTATATTGCCGAGCTGCAGGAAGGCAAGGCAGGCCCCCGCGGTGTCGATTTCAACATGCGCTGGGTGGCGTCGATGGTGGCCGATGTGCACCGCGTACTGACCCGTGGCGGAATCTTCCTGTACCCGCTCGACGAGAAGTGCCGTGCGCAGGGCGGTAAGCTGCGTCTCATGTACGAAGCCAATCCGATGGCCATGCTGATTGAGCAGGCTGGGGGCGCGGCCACCACCGGGCGCGAGCGCATCCTCGACATCCAGCCCCACAAGCTGCATCAGCGCGTACCTGTCGTGCTCGGTTCGAAGGCCGAGGTCGAACGTGTGACCGCATATCATCTTGAGGCTTGATTCGCTTCTCCGTGCCTTGTGTATCCTGACCCTGGGGAGTGTCCTCTTCTGGGGAAGCGGCGCCAGGGCACAGGACCGCGTCAGCGTGGCGCTAGAGGCACCGGAAGCGGTCAGCGCGCTCCTGCGTCAGCACGTGCGCCTGTTGAAGTCGGCCGAGCTGACGGTGCCCGAGGCCGGGCCCGATCAGACTGCGCTGGTGCGCCGTACTCGGCGGGAGGTCGTTGATCTGCTCTCTACCGAGGGTTATTTCAATCCCGAAGTCAGGCTCGACCGGCGCAGCGGGGACAAATGGACCCTGACCGTGGAGCCTGGCGTACGTGCCGCCATTGTTGCGGTCGATATCGGTTTCGAAGGCGAACTGGCGAGTGCGAGCGAACCCGAACCGGCGACCTTGCGTGACAGCCTGCGCGAAAACTGGGCCTTGCCGGTCGGCAAGCCCTTTCGTCAGGCCGAATGGGATCGTGCCAAACAGCAGCTTCTCGATGCGGTCAGCCGCCGCCGTTACGCAGCTGCGCGCACGCTGAGTACCCGTGCCGAAGTCAATGAGGCCGGCACTGAAGTGCGGCTGTCGATGGTGGTCGACAGCGGCCCGACGTTCAGGCTTGGCGAGCTCGCAGTCAGTGGCCTGAGCCGCCTGCCAGCCGATCTGGTTGAGCGCTACAGCACGGTCAAGGCCGGCGATATCTACGATCAGGATGCCTTGCTTGCCTTGCAGGAGGCCTTGCAGGGAGCACCCCAGTTCGCGTCGGTGGTGGTCGATATCGAGCGCGATCCGGCGCTGGCTGCTGCGGTGCCCGTACGCGTGCAGGTGGCCGAAGCGCAGTCACGACGCCTGAGTTTCGGTGCCGGCGTGTCGAGCAATACCGGCTATCGGGTCGAGGCGGGGTATCGCGACGTCAATATCCTGTCGCGCGGATGGGAGCTGTCAACGGGGATTCGTCTCGAGCAGTTGCGACAGTCGCTGTTTGCCGACCTGTTTTTTCCGCCCGCGCCGGACGGCCATCGTGACAGTATTGGCGCCCTGATCGACAACAGCGATCTTGAGGGACTGAAGACCGAAAGCCAGGCGATCGGAATCGGCCGGACCACTATCCGCGGCGATATTGAAACCCAGATTGCCCTGCGTTTGCAGCATGAGTCCTTGCACCCCGATGGCGCCGACCCCTCCAGCCTGACCACACTGACGGCAAACTGGAGCTGGGTGCAAAGAGCGGTGGACAACGTAATCGACCCGCGCCGCGGGCATGTCCTCGAAGTGCAGGTTGGTGGTGGTTCGAGTATCGCCTTCGGCGAGCAGGATTTCGTGCGCCTCTATGGCCGCTACCAGCACTATTTCCCGGTCGGTGAAGCAGACGTCCTGAGCCTGCGGGGAGAGCTGGGCGCGACGCTGGCGCCTTCCCGTGACGGCATCCCGCAGGATTTCCTGTTCCGCGCAGGGGGATCGCAATCGGTACGGGGCTACGCCTATCAGAGCCTCGGTGTGAGCGACGGCGATGCAACGGTGGGCGGGCGTTACCTGGGGACACTCAGTGGCGAATACGTACATTGGTTTCGTCCCGATTGGGGCGTGGCGGCTTTCGTTGATGCCGGTGACGCCGCGGATTCCCGCAGCGAGTTCCGGTTGCGCACCGGCTACGGTCTGGGGGCACGCTGGCGCAGTCCGGCCGGGCCTCTGGCGATCGACCTCGCATGGGGGCATGACGACGCCCGCCTACGTCTGCATTTTGGCGTAGCGGTCGCGTTCTGAGCTCACTGCGGCGGCGCAGCAAATTTTTCTTCCGTCTCCGCTCTTGAAATAGCGAAACCCCGCCCCTATTATTAGCACTCGTTGGCAGTGAGTGCTAACAGTCCGGTGTATGCCGTGACCACTGCGAATTTTCCGGCGGGATGGTCCCGCCACAGTTTAAACAGTACTAAGGAGTGAACTCGATGAAGATTCGTCCCCTGCACGATCGCGTGATCGTCAAGCGTCTGGAAGCCGAACGCAAGACCGCCAGCGGTATCGTGATCCCCGATTCCGCTGGTGAGAAGCCCGACCAAGGCGAAGTGCTGGCTGTCGGCAACGGCAAGATCCTGGACGACGGCAACGTGCGTCCGATGGCCGTCAAGGTGGGCGACAAGGTGCTGTTCGGCAAGTACGCCGGCCAGTCCGTGAAGGTCGAAGGCGACGAGCTGCTCGTCATGCGCGAAGAAGACATCATGGGCGTGGTTGAAGGCTGAGCCTCCCGCAATCCCACGATTCTCGATTCGAAATAATTCAGGAGTTCTAAAGAATGGCTGCTAAAGAAGTCAAGTTTGGTGATTCGGCGCGCGAGCGCATGGTTGCTGGTATCAACGTCCTGGCCAACGCGGTCAAGGTCACCCTCGGCCCCAAGGGTCGTAACGTCGTGCTCGAGCGCTCCTTCGGCGCTCCGACCGTGACCAAGGACGGTGTTTCGGTCGCCAAGGAAATCGAACTGAAGGACAAGTTCGAAAACATGGGCGCGCAGATGGTCAAGGAAGTGGCTTCCAAGACCTCCGACATCGCTGGCGATGGCACCACGACGGCGACCGTACTGGCGCAGTCGATCGTTCGCGAAGGCATGAAGTTTGTTGCTGCCGGCATGAACCCGATGGACCTGAAGCGTGGCATCGACAAGGCTGTTGTGGCCACCATCGAAGAGCTGCGTAAACTGTCGAAGCCGTGCTCGACCAACAAGGAAATCGCCCAGGTCGGTTCGATCTCCGCCAACTCCGACGCGGATATCGGTGAGATCATCGCCCGCGCCATGGACAAGGTCGGCAAGGAAGGCGTGATCACGGTTGAAGATGGCAAGAGCCTCGCCAACGAACTCGACGTCGTCGAAGGCATGCAGTTCGACCGCGGCTATCTGTCGCCTTACTTCATCAACAACCCGGACAAGCAGGTTGCCATTCTCGACAACCCGTTCATCCTGTTGTTCGACAAGAAGATCTCGAACATCCGTGACCTGCTGCCGGTGCTGGAGCAAGTTGCCAAGGCTGGCCGTCCGCTGCTGATCGTCGCAGAAGACGTCGATGGCGAAGCGCTGGCAACTTTGGTGGTGAACAACATCCGCGGCATCCTCAAGACCTGCGCCGTCAAGGCACCGGGCTTCGGCGACCGCCGCAAGGCCATGCTGGAAGACATCGCTGTGCTGACCGGCGGCCAGGTGATCGCAGAAGAAGTTGGTCTGACGCTTGAGAAGTGCACGCTGGAAGAGCTGGGCCAGGCCAAGCGTATCGAAATCGGCAAGGAAAACACCATCGTTATCGACGGTGCCGGCGACGGCGAGCGCATCGAAGCGCGCGTTAAGCAAATCCGCGTTCAGATCGAAGAAGCGACCTCCGACTATGATCGTGAAAAGCTGCAAGAGCGCGTGGCCAAGCTGGCCGGCGGTGTTGCACTGATCAAGGTCGGTGCCGCAACCGAAGTCGAAATGAAGGAAAAGAAGGCGCGCGTCGAAGACGCACTGCACGCCACCCGCGCTGCTGTTGAAGAAGGTATCGTTCCCGGCGGCGGCGTTGCCCTGCTGCGTGCTCGTGCCAACCTCACCGACCTCAAGGGTGATAACCACGACCAGGACGCTGGCATCAAGATTGTGCTGCGCGCCATGGAGCAGCCGCTGCGCGAGATCGTTTCCAACGCGGGCGACGAACCCTCGGTGGTGGTGAACCGTGTGACCGAAGGTAAGGGCAACTTTGGCTACAACGCTGCTACCGGTGAGTACGGCGACATGGTCGAGATGGGCGTGCTGGACCCCACCAAGGTGACCCGCACCGCGCTGCAGAACGCTGCATCCGTTGCTGGCCTGATGCTCACCACCGACTGCATGGTCGCTGAACTGGCTGACGACAAGTCCGCCGGCGGCATGCCCGACATGGGCGGCATGGGTGGTATGGGCGGCATGGGCGGCATGGGCATGTAATTGCCTGCTGACCTCACGGTCAAGCTCAGAAGGGCCCCGCTTCGGCGGGGCTTTTTTTTGCCTGTCGTGATCTGCTGCCCAGGGGACGGGCGCAATCGCGCATGGAGCAAAGCGCTACGCGCAATGACTCAGGCGTGGGATAATCGCGGAGAATTGAAGAAAAGACGGCAGGGAGCATCGGCGCCATGCGCGCGACGCTCCCCGGAACGCTTGCGCTGCTGAACGCACGCGTTCCCGAAGACCGAGTAAAAGGAGAACAGCGGAGCTGAATTTAAGGGCTGCCGCTTACATTCAACTTACATCCGGAACCCTATGCGCATTCTTCTTGCAGAAGATGATCCGGTCATCGCTGACGGAATAGGCAGAGCACTGAAGCGTGGCGGGTATGCAATTGACCATGTTGCCAATGGCGTGGACGCGGATGCGGCGCTTGCCTCGCAGCCTTACGATCTGCTGATTCTCGATCTCGGGCTGCCGAAGTTGCCCGGTATTGAGGTGCTCAAGCGATTGCGGGGACGCAAGTCCGCCATACCCGTACTGATCCTCACCGCGCAGGACGGTGTCGAAGATCGCGTCCGCGGACTCGACGCAGGGGCGGACGATTACATGACCAAGCCCTTCGCCCTGCCTGAGCTCGAGGCACGTGTGCGCGCCCATACCCGGCGTGGTACCGGTCAGCCGCGCTGCATTGAGGTGGGTAACCTGACTTACGATCAGGCCGATCATGTGGTCAAGATCAATGGCCAGATGGTCGAGCTCTCCGCGCGCGAAGTCGGATTGCTTGAGGTGTTCATCCTGCGGGTTGGGCGGCTGGTGAGCAAGGATCAGCTGGTGGACCACCTGTGTGGCTGGGGTGAGGAAGTGTCGAGCAACGCGATCGAAGTCTATGTGCATCGACTGCGGAAGAAGCTTGAAGATAGTGGCGTCCGTATCGTGACCGTTCGCGGTCTGGGCTATTGCCTGGAAAATCCGGATGCTGTCCCGGCTACGAAGGCCTGACCGCAAGCCGGCCGGGCAGCGTGCTCCCGGACAGCCGAACTCGCTGTTCGGCGAAATTCTCGACTGGTTGCTCGCGCCCTTGCTGTTTCTGTGGCCGATTTCCATCATCGTCACCCATAACGTCGCCGACAACATCGCCAACCAACCCTACGATCGAGCGCTCGCAGACAGCGCGCGGGCGCTCGCCCGTCTGGTAAAGGTGGAGGACGGCAAGGTGGTGGTGCATTTTCCGGCACCGCCACGCGCCCTGTTCAGGGCCGATCAGGACGACACCGTCTACTATCAGGTTGCCGATCAGGGGGGTGAGACCATCACCGGTGACCACGAGATTCCTTGGGTGGCGCCGCCCGCATCGGTGCTGGGTGAAGAAGTGCGCTACCGCGACGAAGTGATTCATGGCGAGGAGGTGCGGGTCGCCTATCAGTTTCTGCGGGCGTGGCCCGAACCCGCCAGTCCGCTGGTGCTGGTCCAGGTTGCCGAAACCCGCAACAAGCGCTCCGATCTAGCCTCGCGGGTCGTGACCGGCGTACTGCTGCCGCAGTTTGCGATTATCCCGCTGGCTGTGGTGCTGGTGTGGGTGGGGCTGACGCGCGGCATCGCACCGCTCAACCGCCTGCAAAGCCTGATCCGGCGGCGCCGGCCGACCGACCTTTCGCCGATCGTGCCAGCCAGCGTCCCCGAGGAGGTGCGGCCGCTGATCATCGCCTTCAACGACATGATGGCCCGTCTCGAAGAGAACCTGCAGGCGCAGCAACGCTTCATTGCCGATGCCGCGCACCAGATGCGCACGCCATTGACCGGATTGCGCATGCAGACCGAGCTTGCGCTGCTCGAGAGCGACCCTGAGCAATTGCGCAATTCACTGACTCAGATCGCCGACAGTACCGAGCGTGCCGGACACCTGATCAACCAGTTGCTTTCGCTTGCCCGTGCGGAAGCCAGCTTCGAGAAGCTCTATGCGGTCGAACCGGTCGACGTCGAGGCGATGGTGCGTGAGGTGGGGCAGGAGCTTTTCCCGCGTGCGCTTGCCAAAGGAATCGATCTCGGGGTGGAGGGCAGCGGGCAGGGCATGCAGGTTGAGGGCAACCCGGTGCTATTGCGCGAGATGGTCAAGAACCTGATGGACAACGCCATCAAGTACACCCCCCGTGGTGGCAGCGTGACCGCACGCACCCGTCACGCCGGGGCGCCGATCTTCGAAGTCGAGGACACCGGAGAAGGCATCCCCGAGGCTGATCGAGAGCGTGTCTTCGAACGCTTCTATCGTGTGCTGGGCAGTGGCGCCGACGGTTCGGGGCTGGGGTTGCCTATCGTGCGCGAGATTGCCGAGCTGCATCGCGCTACCGTCAGCCTGAGTCCCAATCCCGAGGGGCAGGGTACGGTTGCTCAGGTCGTCTTTCCACGCAGTCAGCTGCAGCCGCCTCCGCCGGTTCACGGCGATTATTTTCCACTGGGCTGAGTCCAGTGCCGCGTTTTCCGGTGTTACGTTAAGCTGTCGTTCAGTAACTGTTAAGTTATTGATGTAAAAGAAGAAAAAACATAAACCGTAAGTTCGTCGTAAGTCTCGCTCACTACCTTGTGGCTGGCCGGGCGCATGCCCGGTGCGATCAATGCCCGCATGGAGGGGGAGACATGGAAAACGATTCGGTGGCAAAAATCATTGCCAACCCGAAGTATCAGCGCCTGGTAAGTACGCGCTCGAAATTTGGCTGGCTGCTGACGGCGATCATGATGGTCGTCTATTACGGCTACATCGCGATCATCGCTTTCGACAAGGAAGTGCTTGCAGCCCGCATCGGCGACGGCGTTACGAGCGTCGGCATCCCGATTGGTTTCGGCGTGATTGTCTTCACCATCATCATCACCGGCATTTACGTCCGCCGCGCGAACTCCGAGTTCGACAAATTGACCGAAGAAGTCGTCAAGGAGGCTGGCAAATGAACGCCCGTCATCTGAATCTCCTGGGCGGCGTGGTGCTGGCCCTGTTGTCCGCGGCGGTGCTAGCGGCTGGTGGTGATCTCGGTCAGGCCGAGAAGCAGCCGACCAACTGGACTGCAATCAGCATGTTCGCCGGCTTCGTCGTGTTCACCCTGTTCATTACCAAGTGGGCGGCGGCCAAGACCAAATCAGCAGCGGACTTCTACACTGCTGGCGGCGGTATTACCGGTTTTCAGAACGGGCTGGCGATCGCCGGTGACTACATGTCGGCCGCGTCTTTCCTCGGTATTTCGGCGGCGGTGATGGCCAGTGGCTACGACGGTCTGATCTACTCGATCGGCTTTCTTGTGGGCTGGCCGGTGATCACCTTCCTGATGGCAGAGCGGCTGCGCAACCTGGGCAAGTTCACCTTCGCCGACGTTGCCGCCTACCGCTTCAAGCAGACCCCGATCCGGGCCTTTGCCGCATCCGGTACGCTGGTGGTGGTGTCCTTCTACCTGATCGCGCAGATGGTCGGTGCCGGACAGCTGATCAAGCTGCTGTTTGGCCTTGATTACTGGATGGCGGTCGTGATCGTCGGTGCGCTGATGATGGTCTATGTGCTGTTCGGCGGCATGACAGCGACCACCTGGGTGCAGATCATCAAGGCCTGTCTGTTGCTCGCCGGGGCGTCCTTCATGGCCTTCATGGTGATGGCGCAGTACGGCTTTTCGCCGGAAGCCCTGTTTGCCGCATCGGTGCAGGTCAAGGCAACGACTGCCGTGGCAGCAGGCAAGACGATCGAGGAGGCGGGGATTCTCGGGCAGGCGATCATGGGGCCGGGGTCCTTCATCAAGGACCCGATTTCCGCGATCTCCTTCGGTATGGCGCTGATGTTCGGCACCGCTGGCCTGCCGCACATCCTGATGCGCTTCTTCACGGTGCCTGATGCGAAAGAAGCGCGCAAGTCGGTGTTCTGGGCAACAACCTGGATCGGCTACTTCTACGTGCTGACCTTCATCATCGGCTTCGGCGCGATCGTGCTGGTGTCGACCAATCCGGGCTTCCTCGATGTGACGGGCGGTCTGATCGGTGGCAACAACATGGCGGCGATCCACCTTGCCAACGCGGTGGGCGGCAATGTGTTCCTCGGCTTCATCTCCGCAGTTGCCTTTGCGACGATTCTGGCAGTGGTTGCCGGCCTCACGCTGTCTGGTGCATCGGCCGTCTCTCACGACCTCTACGCAACGGTGTTCAAGAATGGCAATGCCGACTCGGCCTCCGAGTTGCGTGTGTCACGGATGACGACGGTTGCTCTGGGGGTGGTGGCGGTAATTCTGGGCATTGCCTTCGAAAAGCAGAACATCGCCTTCATGGTGTCGCTGGCCTTCGCGATCGCAGCATCGGCCAACTTCCCGGTGCTGTTCATGTCCGTGCTGTGGAAGGATTGCACGACGCGGGGCGCGGCTGTCGGTGGCTTTCTCGGCCTGACCACAGCGGTGGTGCTCACGGTGGTGTCGCCTTCGGTGTGGGAGGCGACGCTGGGCAACCCCAAGGGTTCGGCGTTCTTCCCCTACACGTCGCCGGCACTGTTCTCGATGGCGGCAGGTTTCATCGGGATCTGGCTGTTTTCGGTGCTCGATAACAGCGACCGCGCCAAGCAGGATCGTGCAGGCTTCCTCGCACAGAAAGTGCGTTCGGAAACCGGTATCGGCGCGTCGGGGGCTTCCGGTCACTGATGTTCCTCAACGGCTACGGTTGTCCGCAGAGAACTGCGGATAACCCTGGCGCAAGAAGTCAGGCTGCAGTGAGTCATTGCTCACTGCAGCCTTTTTGCTTACTGCGTCAGCGGCAGCCGCACCTGCACCAGTGTGCCCTTGCCGCGCGGTGTCGCGCAGATCTCGATGCTGCCGTGATGGCAGCGCGCTATTTCGCGCGCGATCGGCAATCCGAGACCGCTTCCGGACAGGCTGGTCTCGGGCAGGCGATAGAAGCGCTCGAACACGGCTTCGCGCCTGTCCTCGGGGATGCCCGGGCCGGTATCGCCGACGTCAAGCTCAAGCATTCCGTTTCTGGCCTCACAGCGCAGGGAAACTTCGCCACCGTTCGGTGTGTAACGTAAGGCGTTGTCCATCAGATTGGCGATCAGTTCCCTCAGCAGCGTGGGGTCGCCGACAATGGAGACCGGTTCGCGCACGATGCCAAGGTCAATCGAGCGCGCATCGGCCTTCTCCAGCCACTCCTCGACCATGTCGTCGATCAGATGGGCAAAATCGACGGTCGATGCATTGACCATCAATTGCGCACCGGCCTCCGCGCGCGCCAGCGCGAGCAACTGGTTGGCAAGGCGCGTCACCCGCTGGACGGAGCGTTTCAGTCGTGTCAGCGCGGCAGGGTCGGCAGGGTGCGACTCAAGCAGTTCAATCTGCATCTGCAGTCCGGCGAGCGGCGTGCGCAGTTGGTGTGCCGCATCCTGCAGAAACTGCCGCTGGCCGGTGTTGGCTGCGCGCAGACGGTCGAAGATTGCGTTGAGTGCCCGCACCACTTCGCGGATCTCAAGCGGCACGGTTCTGGGCGAGAGCGGGGAAAAGTCGGTGCCGGTGCGCCCGCGCAGTTCGTCCTCCAGTCGCTTCAACGGCGCCAGGCCTGACGGAATGCCCAGACGTACCGCCAGCGTGGCCGCAGCAAGCAGCATGACTGCGGCAGACCCGAAGCCAAGCAGGAGGCGCTCCATGGCCTGCTGGCGTTTGTTGAGTGTCTCGCCCACGGTGACATAAACGGTACGCTGGTCACGCGTCTGTTGCAGGCGTACCGCCCGAATCGGGGCGCCGCGGTACAGGCTGTCGAAGAACTGAGGTGCGGACAAGTGGTGAGCAGGCAGGCTTTCGACGTTTGGCTGCACGTCCACGGCCGCCGTGCCATTACGTGCGCGCTCGCTTGCGAGCGAGGGCAGATCTGCGTCACCACCCAGAATGGTGCCGTTTCCGGCCCTGACGCGAAAATAGATGTCGTCGATCGTGTCCGTCCGCAAGACCTGTTCGGCTCCGCCCGTGAGGTCGAGCATCATCTTCCCGTCCTGCACGAGGACATGATTCGCGACCCCGTGGGCCAGGTTGATCAGATTCTGGTCATACGCGGTGCCGACGACACTTTTGGCAATGCCGTAGCTGATGCCGCCGGCCGTAATCAGCAGCAGGAAGGTCGGCCCGGCAAAATTCTGCAGCAGGCGCCGATATAGGCTGATCTGCATGCCCTAGGCGACGGGCCCGAGTTCCAGCCTGTAACCGAAGCCGCGAACCGTCCGGATCAGCAGTCCCGCATGCTCCAGACGGGGGCGCAGGCGCGAGATATACACCTCGACGGCATTGCCGCTGGCGTCGGCCTGCAGATGTTCTTTTGGCACGGTGCGGCCGTCGGCTCCCGCAAGCGCTTCAAGCAGCGTCCATTCGCGCGCTGTCAGGTTCAGCGGTTCGCCGTTCAACGCCGCCAGTCTGCCGTCGAGATCGAGCGTAAGCGGCCCGAAAGAGATCGACTTCGTCGTCGCATACTTGCCCCGCCGCAACACCGCCCGCATCCGCGCCGTGAGCTCTGCAAGCTGGAATGGCTTGGCCAGATAGTCATCTGCACCAAGATCGAGGCCGTAGATGCGGTCGTCGAGCGCATCGCGGGCGGTAATCAGCATGACCGGGATCGGCTGCTGACGACTGCGAATCCGTCGCACGAGTTCATATCCGCCGAGCCCGGGAAGCCCGACATCGACCAGTGCGAAATCGATGGATTCCGACTGCAGCAGTTGATCCGCGCGCATCCCGTCGCTCTCCTGCATGACGGTATCGCCCTGGCCGCGCAGAAAACTGGCGATGCCGTCGGACAGTTCGGGGTCGTCTTCGACCAGAAGTACGCGCATGATTGTCTCAAGGTGAGTCGCTCATGCTCTAACGCAGCAACGGGAGGCGGTGCTGACACGACGGGCATGTGCGAAGGGGGGCAGGTGTGCATTTGTATGCGATTATGCATTGACGCCAGAAAATCTTCCGCTATAATGCGCTCCTCGTTGGCCAGTTAGCTCAGTTGGTAGAGCAGCGGATTGAAAATCCGCGTGTCCGTGGTTCGATTCCGCGACTGGCCACCAGAACAAGCAAAAACGCCGATCCATGTGGTCGGCGTTTTTGCGTTCACGAATTCGTCAGGCGCTGTCATGACTTGCTGCGGTGATGTGCATTTCGATCGGATCCTGCTGGATCCGTCCCTGAATGCGGACTGTGGGTTGGCACGACAGATTTTAACAACGACGTGGAACCCATGCGTCAGGCCATCATGCACAGGGGCGTTGCTTAGGGCGTGATGCCTGACCGCATTCGCTCGCTTCATTTTCAGTTGCTATTGCAGCGAGTTGAGCCGGTGCTTTAGCAGGAGGGGGTGCATCAGGGAAACGCCGCCCCTCCTGCGTGCGCGTCTTTGCTGCTTACGCCAGATTCCGCAACTCCCTCAACGTAACCGACAGCATCGGCATGTCGATGACCGCCGAGCTCTTGATGTCGGCGAAGAGCAGCCTGCTGCGTTCGATCTGCGTGGCGCGCTGGTTCTCCCAAGCGGCGAGCAGCGCTTCGGCATCGTCGAGTTTGGGCGACAGGCGCAAGACGTTGCCGGTGAGGTGCCTTGCCTGGGCGGAGAGATCGTCGCGCAGCGCGGTGCGTGCCAGTCCTTGCCAGTGCGTCTCGGCCGGCAGCGCGGAAATCTGCTTGCCCAGCCAGTGCAGGTCGAAGCGCCCCCCGAGCGCGAAGTACACGCTGGCCACGAGTTGCTGATTGCGGCCTGTTTCGGCTGCCACTTCCGCCAGGTCGAGTGCGGAGTAGAGCTCGCCGAGCCCTGCAACCCGTTGTGCAAGTGGTTCGGGTACGCCCTGCTCGATGTAGCTGGCAGCCATCTGGTCGAGCTCTGCGCGGTAAGCCGGGGTGACGACCTCGTGCAAGGTGTCGGCGAGTTCGGTCGCGCCGGGGCGGAAGCGCTCGAGCGTGACCGACAGGTCACGGGTGAGCTCTGGATGGCGCAGGAACCACAGCGTGCCGCGCAGCACGAGCCGACTCGAGTCGATGGTCATGGCCGTCTGCACGGAATCAGCCACCATGTTGTCGAGCGCTTCGATTCCCTCCCATAACGAGATCAGCCGGAACACCTCTCGCGTGGCCAGATAGGCGCGAACGATATCGGGTGCCGTCGCGCCGGTTTCCTCCTGCAGGCGGCTCACAAAGGTGGCGCCGACGCGGTTGATCATGCTGTTGATGACGTGGGTGGCAATGATCTCGCGCTGCAGCGGGTGACGCTGGATGTGATCGGCGTAGCGTTCGCACAGCGCCTTCGGGAAGTAGCGCATCAGTGCGCTCGAGATGAAGGGGTCCTCTGGCAGGTCCGATGCGAGCACAGCGTCGTACAGTTCGATTTTGCTGTAGGCCAGCAACACTGCGAGTTCCGGCGCAGTGAGGCCGGTATGGGCCATCTTGCGTTCGGAGATTTCCTCGTCGAAGGGCAGAAATTCGAGTTTGCGGTTAAGGCGCCCGGCGTTGCCCAGCTTGCGCATGTAGCGCGCCTGCTCGTCGAGGAGTTCGACCCCGCGGGTGCGTGCGACAGACAGGTTCTGCGTCTGGAAGTAGTTGTCGCGCAGGACCAGTTCGGCCACTTCGTCGGTCATCTCAAGCAGCAGCTTGTTGCGCTGCTTCTCGGTGAGCTCGCCGTCAGTCATTACCGCGTTGAGCAGAATCTTGATGTTGACCTCGTGGTCCGAACAATCGACTCCACCCGAGTTGTCGATGGCATCGGTGCAGATGCGCCCGCCGTTCAGTGCAAACTCGATACGGCCGAGCTGGGTGGCGCCCAGGTTGCCGCCTTCGCCGACGACTTTGCATCGAAGCTCGTTGCCATTGACGCGGATCGCATCGTTGGCACGGTCGCCTACCGATGCGTCGGTTTCACTGCTGGCCTTGATATAGGTGCCGATGCCGCCGTTGTAGAGCAGGTCGGCCGGCGCCTTGAGGATGCAGCGCATCAGCTCGGTGGGTGGGAGAAACTCTGCGTCGGTGCCAAGGATTTCGCGCATCTGCGGTGTCAGCGCAATCGACTTTGCGCTCCGGGGCCAGATTCCGCCGCCCGCGGAGATCAGCTTGGCGTCGTAGTCTGCCCATGATGAGCGTGGCAGGGCGAAGAGGCGGGCGCGTTCGTTCCAGCTCGTCTCAGGATCGGGGTTGGGGTCGATGAAGATGTGGCGGTGGTCGAAGGCGGCAAGCAGCTTGATCTGTTTGGACAGCAGCATGCCGTTGCCGAACACGTCGCCCGACATGTCGCCGACACCCACCACGGTAAAGGCCTCCTCCTGAGTGTTGATGCCCATCTCGCGGAAGTGGCGTTTGACCGATTCCCACGCACCACGGGCGGTGATGGCCATCTTCTTGTGGTCATAGCCGACCGATCCGCCCGAAGCAAAGGCGTCGCCGAGCCAGAAGCCATAGTCGTTCGCTACGCTATTGGCGATATCGGAGAAGGTCGCCGTGCCCTTGTCGGCGGCGACTACCAGATAAGGGTCGTCCTCGTCATGGCGGACCACGTTCTCGGGCGGCACCACCTTGCCCTGCACGAGGTTGTCGGTGAGATCGAGCAGCCCTGACAGAAAGATGCGGTAGCAGGCAATGCCTTCTGCCTGCATGGCTTCGCGACCGCCGCTCGTGGGTGCGTTCTTGACCACGAAGCCACCCTTGGACCCTACCGGCACGATGACTGCGTTCTTGACGATCTGTGCTTTCACCAGGCCAAGGATCTCGGTGCGGAAGTCCTCCATCCGGTCGGACCAGCGCAGGCCGCCACGTGCGACCTTGCCGCCGCGCAGGTGTACGCCCTCAACCCGCGGCGAATAGACGAAGATCTCGAACATCGGCTTCGGCTGTGGAAGGTTGGGGATGCCCGAGGGATCGAGCTTGAACGACAGATAGGGTTTGGGCTCACCGTCCTTGCCGGGCTGGTAGAAGTTGGTTCGCAGTGTGGCCTGGATCATGGCCAGGAACTGACGCAGGATGCGGTCTTCGTCGAGGTTGGCGACGCTGTCGAGGGTGGTGTTGATCTCTTCGACGATTCGCTCGCAGCGGGTGTTGCGTCCGCTCTCGCCTGCAGGGTCAAAGCGAGCGCGGAACAGACGGACCAACTGCGCAGTGAGTGCCGGGTAGTTGGACAGCGTCTGCTCCATGTAGGTCTGGCTGTAGGTGAAAGCAGCCTGCTTCATGTGTTTTGCGTAGGCCCGCAGCATGCTGATCTCGCGCCAGTCGAGACCGGCGAGCAGGGTCAGGCGGTTGAAATCGTCATTTTCGATTGCACCCTGCCAAGCGCGCTGGAATACAGCGTGAAACAGTGGCCGCAGTTGCTCGAGGTTCAGCTTGTCAGCGCCGGCAAAGGTCATGCCGAAGTCGTGCATCCACACCAAGGTGCCGTCCTGACGCTCGATGCGGTAAGGCCGCTCTTCGACCACCTTGACCCCGGTGCGCTCGAGCATGGGCAGGCTCAGCGACAAGGGGACGGGCGTGTCCGCATAGAACAGTTTGAAATGGAGGCGACCGGGCGGGGCTTCAAGCGGCACGTACAGGTTCATGGCCAAGCCGTCGTTGGCCTCGATCGACTCCATGAGTTCGATGTCGTGCACCGCGTTGCGCGCGGCGTAGTCTTCGCGGTATGCGGCCGGGAAGGCATTGAGATAGCGTCGGCACAGAGACATGCCGCGCTCTTCTCCATGATGTTCGAGCAGGGTTTCCTGCAGGCCGTCTTCCCAGCGCCGTGCCACATTGACGAGGCGGGCCTCGACCTCGCGCACGTCAAAGGGTGGAATGATGGAATCCTTGGTGCGGACGGTAATCAGTACCCGGGCCAGCGCGGATTCGGAGAAGTGCACCTCGAACTCGGACGCAACCCCGCCGAAGGCCTCCATGAGCACCGCCTGCATGCGTTTGCGCTGTTCGGTGTTGTAGTTCTCCCGTGGTACATAGATCAGGCAGGAGACGAAACGGGCAAAGGCATCGCAGCGCACGAACAGGCGAATGCGCTGACGTTCGCCGAGACGGAGAATGCCGGTCGCGGTGTTGAACAGTTCATCGGTTGAGCTTTGAAACAGCTCATCGCGCGGATACTGCTCAAGAATGGTTGCCAGTGCCTTGCCGGCATGACTGCCTGGCAGCAGGCCCGCCTGGGCGATCACGGTCTGCAGCTTGCGCCGGAGCAGCGGGATGCGCTTGGGGTTGGTGTTGTACGCGGTGGACGTGAGCAGGCCGATGATGCGGCGTTCGCCGGTGACGCGCCCCCCGGCGTCGAAAGTCTTGACGCTGACGTGGTCGAGATAGCCCTGGCGGTGGATGGTCGAGCGCGTATTGGACTTGGTGATGGTGAGCAGGGTGGGCAGGTGAGCCTGCGCCTTGAGTTGCGGCGGCAGGGCTGCGAATGACTGTGACTGCACGCTGTCACCGGCGTCGCGCAGCAGACCAAGGCCGGACCCACTGCGGATGCGCAGTTCGTTGTCCCCGGCTCCGCTGATCAGGTCGTAGTCGCGGCAGCCGAGCAGGACGAAATTGTCGTCCGCCATCCAATCCAGGAAGGCCTGCGCTTCAGCGATGTCGTCCGGGGCTTCCGGTGCCGTGGTGACAGCGGTTTCGGCAATTACGTCGTCGAGACGCTGCTTCATGGCCGGCCAGTCGGCTACGGCGGCGCTTACGTCATCCAGAACGTGCGTGATGCCGCTGCGGATGGCTTCCAGTTCGTCGGTGCTGGTGCGGCGGTCGACTTCGACATGGATGATCGATTCGTAATGCGCGCCTTCTTCATCGGCGCTGTCGGCGACCTTGACGAGTTGGCCTTGCTCGTCGCGAATCATCGGGATGACTGGGTGGATGATCAGATGCAGGGTCAGGCCCTGCCTGTTGACCTCGATGCCGATCGAGTCGACAAGAAAGGGCATGTCCTTGCCGACCATCTCGATGACGGTGTGGGTGGACTCCCATCCGTGCTCGTCGATGCGTGGGTTGTACACACGCAGTTTCAGCCCCCCTTCGTGCTGGCGTACAAACTGCCAGTGACTCAGCACTGCGCCGTAGAGATCGGCTACCTCGCGCTCGGAAAGATCGTCGGGATCGACCTGGCTGAAGTACTTGCGAACGAATGGTTCAACTGATTCCGCCTGTTGGACGGGCAGTCTGGTGTGAATCAACGCCACCACGTCTTCGATCTGGCGGTTGCTGGCTGCATCGGTTGGTGCGGGCATCTCGGCTGTCTCCTCGTTGATCCTGCATGACCGGCGGGCCCCCAACGTGGTGCAGTCCAGTTCGCACCTGATGGTTTTGTCGTCGTCGAGGGCACACTTATTCAATGAGCCTACCTCACTCTGGCGAGGGGGGGAAGTTGGTGTTTGCGCTATAATCGGCTCATCAGCACACCGCTGGCGCAGCGCGTCGGAGAGTGTGATTTCGCTTGAGGCTGGAACGAGCGGGCCATCCCGACGTTGGCCCGCTTTTCTTTTGCATTGTCTGAAAACGCTTGATTCTGCTCATTCTTGGCTGCTTTGCCGGTTTGATATAATTCGTCCCCGACGCTTGGCCTTTTCCCCTGAATGCAACTCTATGCTCTCGGCTTGAACCACCACACCGCGCCGCTTGCGATTCGCGAACGCGTGGCGTTTCAGCCTGAGCGGCTGGATCAGGCTCTTCTCGATCTGACGCGCGGTTCCTTCGTACGCGAAGCCGCGATTCTGTCCACCTGCAATCGCACCGAGCTGTACTTCGCAGCGGAGCAACCGCAACGCGCGGCCGACTGGCTTGCTGATTTTCATCGCATGTCGCTCAACGAAGTTGCACCCTACCTGTATTCGCACCCCGAACGCGACGCTATCAGGCATGTGTTCCGCGTGGCGAGCGGGCTTGACTCCATGGTGATTGGCGAGCCCCAGATTCTGGGGCAGGTCAAGGATGCTGTTCGTCATGCGGAACAGGCCGGCACCATGGGGACCTTGCTGCACAAGTTGTTCCAGAGCACCTTCGCCGTCGCCAAGGAGGTGCGCTCCACGACGGCAATCGGAGCCAACACGGTGTCGATGGCCGCAGCAGCGGTCAACCTCACCGAACGGATTTTCGGGCAGGTGTCGGATCAGCACGTGCTGTTCATCGGTGCGGGCGAGATGATCGAGCTCTGCGCGGCACACTTTGCTGGCGCAAACCCCAAGTCGATGACCGTTGCCAATCGCACCGAAGAGCGCGCTCTTGCGGTGGCGGGCCGGTTTGGCGCGGACACCATGCGTATCGACCGCATCGGCGAGATGCTGCAACGCTTCGACGTCGTCGTGTCCTGTACGGCTTCTCCCTTGCCCATCGTCGGCCTGGGCATGGCCGAGCGCGCGGTAAAGGCTCGCCGTCATCGTCCCGTGGTGATGGTGGATCTTGCCGTGCCACGTGACATTGAGCCCGAGGTCGCCGGCCTGGACGACGTCTTTCTATACACCGTGGATGATCTCGCCCAGGTGGTTGATGCTGGTATGGAGTCGCGACAGCAGGCGGTGATCGAGGCTGAGGGCATCATCGATACGCGCGTCGATGGTTTCCTGCACTGGATGCAGGTGCGGGACGCGGTGCCGACCATCCGTGCCTTGCGCCAGCACGCAGAGAACGTGCGTGAAGCCGAAGTCGAGCGTGCGCTGCGCCTGCTCGCACGCGGTGACGATCCGCATCAGGTGCTTGAGGCCCTGTCTCACGGCCTGACCAACAAATTGATGCACGGCCCCACGCGCTTCCTGAATCAGTCAGAAGGCGAGCAGCATGCCGAGGCCGGGCGCATCGTGCAGCAACTCTTCAACCTTCCGCCTCACCACTAGCCGAACATCGGCCACCGCGGACGCCGAGGCGCCCCGGTGCATCTCGTTGACCCGATGAAGCAGAGTATTCGCGACAAACTGGAACACCTTGCCGGGCGTCTGGATGAGCTCGATCGCGAGCTCTCGTCCGAGGATGGCGCACGCGACATGAACACGTTCCGCGACCTGTCACGCGAGCGTGCCGAGATCGAACCGGTGGTTGCGCTATACCAGTCCTGCCGGCAGGCCGAAGCAGACTGTGCCACCGCACGCGAGATGCTTGACGATCCAGAGATGCGGGAGTTGGGCCGGATGGAGCTTGAGGCCGGGGAGGCTCGCATTGCCGAACTCGAAGAAGAATTGCAGCGCGCGCTCCTGCCGCGCGATCCCAATGACGAGCGCAACCTCTTTCTTGAGATCCGGGCTGGTACGGGCGGTGATGAGGCGGCCTTGTTTGCAGGTGACCTGTTGCGCATGTACACCCGCTTCGCAGAACGGCAACGGTGGAAGGTCGAGATCGTGTCTGCCAACGAGTCCGATCTTGGTGGATACCGTGAGGTCATCGCCCGGGTAGTAGGCAATGGTGCCTACTCGAAGCTGAAATTCGAGTCCGGGGGACACCGGGTGCAGCGTATCCCTGTGACTGAGACCCAGGGCCGCATCCACACCTCGGCCTGTACGGTGGCGGTCATGCCGGAGGCGGACGAGCTCGACGCGATCGAGATCAACCCGGCCGATCTGCGCATCGACACTTTCCGCGCCTCAGGCGCGGGCGGGCAGCACATCAACAAGACCGACTCGGCCGTGCGCATCACCCACGTCCCTTCCGGACTGGTTGTGGAGTGTCAGGACGACCGTTCGCAGCACCGCAACAAGGCTCAGGCCATGGCAGTGCTGGCGGCGCGGCTCAATGACGCCCAGTTGCGTGCCCGCCAGGCCTCGGATGCGGCAACGCGTAAAAGTCTGGTTGGCAGCGGCGACCGCTCGGAGCGCATCCGTACCTACAACTTTCCGCAAGGCAGAGTGACCGACCATCGCATCAACCTCACACTCTACCGGCTCGATGCGGTCATGGAAGGTGAGCTCGACGAGCTCGTAGACGCGCTGGCGCTCGAACACCAGGCCGAACTGCTTGCCGCGCTGGCGGACGACTGAGCATGAGCGCGATGACCGATATCGCAACTGCCCTGGGCTGGGCGAAACAGCGAATTGACCTGATGGAGGCGCGTGTACTGCTGCGGCACGTGCTGCAATGCCCGGCGTCGCGCCTCATCGCCTGGCCCGAGTCGATACTTGCGCAAGAGGATTGGGCACGTTACCGCGAACTGGTGGCGCGCCGTGAAGCCGGCGAACCGGTGGCTTATCTGACCGGCGAGCGCGAGTTTTACGGACGTGAGTTCATGGTCACCCCGGCGGTGCTGATTCCGCGTCCCGATACCGAGTTGCTGGTCGAGCTCGCCGTGGCGCACGTGTCCGGCATGCATCGCCCCCGGCTGCTCGACATGGGTACGGGATCCGGGGCACTCGCGATTACGCTTGCGCTCGAGCTCGAAGGGGCGGATGTCACCGCAATCGACCGCTCGCGCGAAGCGCTGTGGGTGGCGATGGCCAATGCTGCGCGTCTGGGGGCGAGCGTTTCCTTCGTGCAGAGTGACTGGTTCGCCGGGCTGGGTGAGGAGCGTTTCCAGCTCATCGTCTCCAATCCGCCCTATATTGCATCGGCGGATGAGCATCTTGAGCAGGGCGACCTGCGCTTCGAGCCCCGTACGGCGCTGGCTGCCGGGCCTGCGGGGCTCGACGATCTGGCAGAAATCGTAGCCCGTGCCCCCGTTCACCTGGAGGCCGAGGGCTGGCTTCTCCTCGAACATGGCTACGATCAGGCTTCCGCCGTGCGTGGCCTGCTGGCTGATGCCGGCTTTGCCGCGATTGCCTCGTGGAAGGATCTTGCGGGTATTGAACGGGTGTCGGGCGGACGCTGGCTTGGCCGCGTCTGACGCTCGTGTTGTCGGGGTCATTGACGGTCGGCAGACGCAGGCCTAAAATTTACCCGACTATTTAACTCAACTTTTTCAGGTGCGAAAATGGACATTCAGGAAGTCATCCGCGAACAAGTCACTTCCAACCCCGTGGTGCTCTACATGAAGGGAACGCCGCAGTTCCCGCAGTGCGGATTCTCCTCGACGGCGGTGCAGATTCTGAGCGCATGTGGCGTAAAGAATCTTCATACCGTGAATGTGCTCGCAGACGAAGCCATCCGCCAGGGGATCAAGCAGTTCGCCAACTGGCCGACCATTCCGCAGCTCTACGTCAATGGTGAGTTTGTCGGTGGTTCGGACATCATGCGCGAGATGTACCAGAGCGGCGAGATGAAGCAGATGCTGAAGGATGCGGGGATCGTCGACGCATGATGTAACGCCCTTGGCAAGGCTTCGGGGCTTGACTCGCCCGGTGCCTAGTTGGGGCGTATCTGTTCAGGCCCATCCGGTGCTGCAGCAGCGCGGCGTTTCGGTTTGTCTGGCGCAAAGGCCTTTCGCAGCAGATGCATGGACAGCAGGTGCGCGGGCATTCTCAACCAATGCCCGCGAATATAAAGCGCTTTGCGCGCGATTGATGCGCCAGGGCGGTCCGTGCTTGGATGCTGGGTAACAAAGATCCGGTCGTAGAGTGTGTCGAGGACGGCTTTCCCGGGTTTCGATGGTGCAAGCGCATCCAGCTGGGCCTGAACCCGGGCAGGGATGTCGGTCGAAAATATCCGGTCTGCAAAATGAAGTGCCAGCCACAGCGGTCGGCCGAGTTGCTGTTCCACCGCCCGTTTTAACAGATCATTCCAGAAATTCTCCGGGTCAAGCGTCCCCCAGTGCTCAAGCAAAAGGTCGAGGTCGCTGAGGTCACGCAAGGCATTATCCGCTTCACCTTCGTGAAACAAGTGCGTGGCCGAGTGCAGAATCAGATCGGTTGGAGACAGGGTGCGCACACCGGGTAGTGCGGGAATGCTGACACTGTCTGCGAGGATTTTGCCCGGATTGGGGTGATATCTTGCCGTGGGCGGCAGGATCGCGTGGTGAACGTCGATCGAAGTGCCGCGGAAAATGTGTTGCATTGGCGGCAGTTCATGCATCCAGCGGCGGTAATATTGCTGGTCGTAGGCGCTGATGGGGGGCATGGTCCAGCCATGCAGCATCAGGCTGGATTCGGCCTCACCGAGTGACGCTTTGGGAACGAGAAGGTCAATATCGGCGAAAATCCGTCCATGTGCTGCCGGAAGTTGTGCAGCAACATAGGCGGCGCCCTTGAGCAGTATGAGCGGCAGTCCCGCCTTGTCCATGGCCTTGTTCAGTTCCGAGATTTCGTGGCGGACCGAACGATGCAGGCGGTCCGCAAGATTGCCGCCGGCGATCAGATGGCGCTGCGCTTGTTCAGGAAGGTCGCCGAGCACGCCGGTTGTTTCAATTCCGTGATGCAAGCGCCCCAGCAGATTCGAATGGCGTGCCTGGCGTATCAACAGATCCCACTCAGGCAGGCTCCTGTTCAGGGCAAGTTCGGGCTGTTTGAGTATCTGCACCAGAGACGGGTTTGGCGGTGGCATGAATTCAGGCTTCCCGGGCCAGTTGATCGAACGTCGCGATGGCTTCATCCAGGTTCGAATACTCGAAACGGTGCGCTGAGCACTCATCGATGAGATTGCCTGCTGCCTTGAATCCCTGTGTGCCGAGGATGTGGTAATTCATCGCGTTGTCGGCGATGGACAGGAAGGCTTCTCCCGAGCCCATGCCGTCCAGTCTGGCCGGGCTGCTGGGTACGTACTTCGGCATCACGATCCAGCGCGGCCTGGCGGTCTGCATCATCTGTTCCACGCTCGTGCGTGGTGGCTTCATCAGCGCCACGGTGCCCTTGGATGTGTCTTCAGTCGCGCGCGAGAAGACCGCATCCGGAGCAAAGGCCTTGATGACCCCGATCGAGTTGTTCTTGAGGCTCACCGGGCGGGACAGAGGGTGGATTGCACCCGTTCTCAGGTCGATCAAGGTCAGCTCGTCGGAGAGCAATCTCCAGCCGCGGTTAACCAGTGCCGCGCACAGTGTGCTCTTGCCCGAGCCCGGCGGGGCAGGCAGGATCAGGCAGCGATCGTCGCGTGCGACGGCTGCTGCGTGGAGGACGAGTTGGTGGTGGCCATAGGCGGTGATGCACCAGTTCATACCCCATTCAAGAATCGGGAACGCCTGGTTTGCAGGCAGAGGCTGGAAGGGCTTTACGCCATCGATGACGAACTGCGCCTGCGGGCGAATATAGCGCCGCAGGCCACTGCCATTTTCGATGGAGATATGAAAGTCTGCAAAGCCCGCATTGTCTGCCAGCGGATGATCGGCATAGAGCAGGCTGAGGCTATGTTGAATATCGGCAAAGCGGCTGTGAATGCAGGCCACGAACTCGCCGGTTCTTAGCCAGAGTCCGCTTCCGGTCAGGCGCTGCTTCAGTTCCGGGGCGGTAAGCTCACCAAGTTTCAATATCGGCAGAGTCAATTAGATGGGCTGCAACAAGCATGTTCAGCGCGGACGGCAGTCGCGCTCTGACGTCTTCGCCGTGGAGTTCCGGCGCAGCCTCAAGAAGGCGTGTGACGAGGTCAGCGTCCGTGAAAACGTCCCGTTGGTCAGAAACGACATCAAACACAAATCTGGAAAACGGGTCGATCAGGAAGGTATGACCGGTTTCTTCAATATAGCCAACCCAACCTTCGTCAGCTTCCTTCCACAGCACTGAAGCAGTCTGTTTCAAGGCGTCATCAGGTATTTGAGGTACTCAAGGATCTCCGCATCGCCCCAGGTGGTTGAGTAAGTCGGGGCGGGATTGTAGTTTGCGCTCGAGCCATCAGCCCACATTTCCTGGACTTGCGCCGTCGTAACGGGAAAGGTCCCGCTCGAAGCCCGACTGTTCAAGTATGCAGCGCAAAGGTAACGGACCGCATCCGGCTGGCCTGAGAACGCATTTTTCAGTGTTACGTTTGCATAGGCGCTGCGGCTGCTTACGTTGCCCAAGGTGTCTTTTATCTTCTGGTTCTTGAGGCTATTCAGCGAGCCCCAGTCCGAATTGCTGCCCCAGATGCTTGGGCCGCTGAAAGTGCACGGCGCGAAATCCTGCGGGCGACTTGCCTGGCCCGATACTGAAAAACCTGACGGATTCTTGCAGTTGGTCGTCGCAAGGACCGGCACGCTTTTCAATGTGAGATAGATGGGGGCGCTCGCAAGGCCTGCGTTCAGCAGGCGGCGTTTGCTGGTTGCAATCTTCTCGCCAGGTGTCGGTGCTGCGGTTTGCTGCTCAGTTTTCGGTTCGCTCATTGCGGCTTCTCTCAATGTGTGCGCGATTCATTTTTCAGGCCTTGCTGAAGTGTAGCCCCGTAAACAAGGCAGTACCGTGAAGGCCGTCATGAAACTCTGCGATTTGCTGGTATTCAAGCAATTATTGTGCCGTTAAAGCGTTTGCGTTTAAGTCCATGTTTTAAATGAGTGATCGTGATTGCGGAAATTCCACGCCGGGTCACTTTGACTGCAGGTGTAAAAAAAACCGACGCATAAACACGTGCGCGCTTGCTTCGCGGGCGTCATCGGTTACTACAGGTTCGCAATCCTCGCACTCATCAGCGACAGCCGCGTCGACAGCACTTCGAGAAATGCTTTGTAAAAATGCATGCGGCAGGTGTCGGATGCCCGCTGCAGCGCGCGCGAGCGCATGGTAATGACTTCAACCTCGGTTGCGGCCTCGATAGAGGCTGAACGGATGCCGCCGCCCGCCGAGAACAGCGCCATCTCGCCGAAACATTCGCCGGTGCTGAGGACATTGAGCAACTTGCCGCGCTTCTTGACCCTGGCCTCGCCTTCGGCAAGAAAGCAGAAGTGATCGCCCGCTTCGCCTTCCTTCATGATCATGGTGCCGGGTTGCAGGTGGCTCCATTGCGCCAGCGTGATGATCTCCCACAGTTCGGCGTCGGCGAACTCGCGAAAGAAGGCGATGCTGCGCAAGGTCTGAAATTTTTCGGCTTCGGGGAGTGTCTTCCGGTCCAGGGCGATGCTGCGGTTGCGAAATGCCAGTGCCAGGTCGTGCGAAAACTCGGCCCAGGTCTGGTAGCGGCGGTCCAGTTCCTTTTCCATCGCGCGACGTACGATCGTGTCGAGTGCCTCAGGGATGTCGGGTCTCAGTTCGATAGGCGACTGTGGCGTGTCATTGGCGATGCGGTAAATCAGGCTGTAGTTGTTGTCGGCCTCGAAGGGTAGGCGACCGGTCAGCATCTGGTACATCACCACGCCGAGTGAATAGATGTCGGTGCGATGGTCCAGCGGCATTTCTCGCACCTGCTGCGGAGACATGTATGCCGGAGAGCCGATGCCGGCGATCTGGGTTGTCTCGCTGGCCTTTTGCAGTGCCGCACCGAAATCCGAGATGCGGATGTCGCTGCCATCCGGGTTGAACAGCAGGATGTTGGCGGGCTTGATGTCACGGTGGGTGACGCCTTGATGAAAGGCGTAATCAAGCGCCCGGCTGCATTTGAAGATGATTTCGATCAGACGCTCGAACGGCGGCAGGTTGTCGGGGCGCACGAGTGCCTCGAGCGTGCCGCCGGGAACGAACTCCATCACGACGTAGGCGTCGTTGTCGTCGATGACCGCGTCGTAGATCTGTGCAATGTGCGGATGCGTGAGCTTGCCCGCGAGTGCCGCCTCGTTGAGCAGGAGCTGACGATAGAGGCGTCCACGGTCGCGATCGCTGACGAGCTCCGGGTAGAGCTGCTTGAGCGCAACTTCGCGTTGATGGAAGGCGTCCCAAGCCAGATAGACGGCGCTGGTCGCCCCTTCGCCAAGGAGCCCGCGAATCTCGTATTTTCCGATCCGCTCCGGCAATATCATCAGTCAGCCCAGTTGTTTGCGCGCACGTGCGATGGCGGCGCGAACCTGATTGGGTGCGGTGCCGCCGACATGATTGCGCGATGCCAGCGAACCCTCGACGGTGAGTACCGCGAAGATTTCCGGGCTTGCACGCTCGGCGGCGCCGGGGACTTCGGCCATGGCGGCGCGCAGTTCGTCCAGCGTGAACTGGGGCAGATCGCAGCCGCGCTGCTCGGCGGCACGCACGGCCAGGGCGACGGCTTCATGCGCGTCGCGGAAGGGCAGGCCCTGCTTGACGAGATAATCGGCGAGATCGGTTGCGGTGGCAAAACCCTGCGACAGTGCGCCACGCATGTTGTCTGCCTTGACCTTGATGCCGGTGATCATGTCGGCATAGATGCGCAGGGTGTCAATGACGGTGTCGGCGGTGTCGTACAGCGGCTCCTTGTCTTC
>Ga0172382_10001428_pt1 | contig 42712 bp, 35 predicted proteins | sample Leawel138RmetaG_FD_122245 | JGI IMG/M metagenome (GOLD analysis project Ga0172382, IMG submission 122245) | Leachate microbial communities from a municipal landfill in Southern Ontario, Canada - Leachate well 138R metaG | ecosystem: Engineered > Solid waste > Landfill > Unclassified | place...
GATAATGCCAGCGACACAGTGGAAGTGCGCGTGATACTGAATTGGCTGGCAACACCCGGCATCTCAATCACCTATGTGGAAGCCGCCAATGACTACGTGAAAGTCGAATGGAACGCTGTGCCCAACGCCAATTTCTATCAGGTTTGGGCCAGTGACAATCCTTACGACGGCTACAGCTTCCTGGCTGAAACCACAGACACTCACTTCAATGATATGAACCTTGGCTTGGCAAGACGCTTCTACAAAGTGTATGCTTCAGATGTCTCCATATTGCAAGCCAAAAACTAAACTCATAAACCCAAATAATACGGGCCCGGTTTCTGCCGGGCTTTTTTTGTTGTATTGGAAATGAAGCTCGTATTTATCTAATAATCGTAATAGTTATTGGAACGTTTGAGGAAAAAGAGCTTGACGAGGACAGAGATAATGAAAACATTGTAATTGGTCTTTGACTTTTGAAGAAATGCCTGTAACAAAGGACATAATTGCTACTTTGAATATGATAAGATGGAACTTAACAAGCCAAATTAGAAAAGAATTCGGCACACAAGAACAATGCATGTAAAATGGAGAAATGAATGATACATAATCACGTTGCATTGTCATTTGGGAAATGTAGAAATGCTAAAGATTAAAAAAGGCGAAAACGTCCAGAGAAGCTACGAAAATAGCTTTTTCCGTGATTTCTCATTAAAATTGAAAGAGCTATTTGACAGAAGAGGGTTTAACGGCATTCTGTTTGGTTTCCCACAGTGTAGGATGGATACCAGCTTGCAAATTGATGCATTGCTTGTTACAGAACAGGTTATTTGCATTGTTGACTTCAAGAACTATAGTGGAACGATTCAGTTACCTGAAGAAGATTCTTTTGGCTCAGATCCATGGAAAGTGTTAAACACCGAAACAGTAACTGTTAAGGGCGGCTCAAAAATCAATCCTTTCATACAATTAAAAGAGCAAAAAACCAAATTAATTAACGTTATAAAAAATGAAATAATCAAAGAACTTTCTTCCGATGAAAAAATAAAACTTGGGCACATCGTATCGATTGTATGCTTCCAAGATCCAGTAACTATTGAAGGAGTTGTCCCAAAAAATCACCAAATGGCTTTTTTTGTTGCTGACTCCAGCAATTATTTTGAAACACTGGAAGATATTATCGATGTGAAAACCAGCTACACCCGCATTGGTGATATTGGGTTTAATTTATTCGATAAACAGTTTATTACTGATGACTCTTACAGAGTCATAAAACCAAAAGTTGAAATTGACTATGATAAGTTAATACAATCTCTTAGAGTTAGCCAGAGAGACGTTTTGGATAGAGTAAAAAGCTTTTTAGCTGATCCAGATAAAAAAATATTCATTCTTTCTGGAACCACCAACAGCGGTAAGACATATTTAATCCCAGCATTGAATGAGCTGGCGTTGCGAAATAACATTGATGTGGCTGTTAACCTTGTTCCAAATTCAAAAATAGCCAGCGAGAGGCAAATCACGAGTATTGACGAAATTAGGAGTCTATATAGACATATTTATAAATTTAGCAATGAAAGCAACACCTCAGATCAAGAAGAAGAAATTGGAGTTGAGGAGATGGAAAACGAAAACGAATATGATGACAACATCGATGTCACGTTCTTTCCACTCTGCAAATCTTTGGATGCCTATAATGCACTTTACATAATGGATGAAGCTCATCTTGTAACTGACAACCTATTTGCCAATGATCTTGTTAAGTTTGGGTCTGGTTATTTGTTAAGCGACTTTCTTGAGTTCTGTGACCTTGATAACACAGAAAGAAAAATCATTTTTATTGGAGACCCGTATCAACTTTCATATGGCAATAACAACCTAACAGCAGTTAGTTGGAACCATATGTATCTTAAATACGGAAACAAAATTGAACTGGCTGAATTGCATGACAACAGTTCCTTTTCTGAGATAACTGCTAACGCTTTGAGTTGCGTTGAAGCAATACGAAGGGGTGTTTACAACAATTTAAATTTCCCACAGATTGAAAGCTTCAGAAAAATGGACAAAAAAAGTGTACTGGCAGAGTTGAATGAGGCACATGAGTTAGCCCCTAATACCATTATACTTACTTATACTAATGAACAGGCTTACGATTGGAATTTGCGTATGATGGAAATCATCAGGCCTGGATATAAAGATTTGAGTGAAGGAGACTTAATCTTTTTCTTTAATTCGGTAGAAGGTTTTGTTGCTTCAGATAAAACCTTGCTCAAATACGTCCTTAACAGGGAATTCGCGATAATAAAAAAAATTGATCCTGCCAAAACCAAGACATCTCAAGTTATGTTTAAAAAAACAAATTATACCTTCGTGGTCAAAGAAATTATTATCAACCTTATGGGCAGTTCTGAAGACATAACTATCCGTTATCTGGACAACTTTTTTACAAACAAAAAAACGAACCTAGAACAAGATGAGATGAAGGCTATCCAAAAATTAAGGATGATAGAATTAAATAAAGCAAGAAAAGAAACTCCTTTCTTAAAATCATTTGAATACAGCAACCTGCTCAAAAATGAAGAATATATGAAGCTATCGGCAAAATACCCTGACACCAATGCGAAAATCTTGAAAAGGAATCAAAAAATCAGAATCAGCAATGATGAGGAACAACAACTAATAGATTTAGTGAGTAGCGCTCGAGCAGAATATTTTTACGCTACTAATTCGAAACTAAAATCTGATACTGATAGTACATATTTTATTCTTAAAAATCTGGCTTTTATAAAATATGGATGGGCCATAACAGTACATAAGGCAATACCAGAAAAATGGTCCAACATTTATTTAGTTGCCAACCGAAGGAAGGGTAAGAATAACCTTGATTTCTTTCGTTGGGTGTATTCTGGCATCAGTAGAGGCACAAAGAAAGTTACCCTTATAGACTTTCAAGCCGTCAGCCCTTACCCGAATGTCAGCATTAAAGAACAAAATAACTCAAGTAGTTTGTTGGATCTATTTATGAGTGTGTCAAAAAAAGAACTAACCTCCATATCTGAGTTATTACGTCAGCAACTGAGTTCTGTTTTCTCCGATAAAGGTATTTCAATCGAGCACATCAATAGCTCACCCTACGAAGAAAGATATAAATTCATGAAAGGGCATGATTTCGTGGATGCCTCGTTCAATTATAACAAAAAAGGACATATAACCTATCCAAGATATACAAAATACAATGGAGAGAAATTCAAACAAGAAGTTGATGATTTGATTCGCGCTCCGATTGGCTTGAAAGATATTGATCTGGATATATCTGATTGGAGGAAAGATGAATATATATCAATTCTGGAGTACATGGCTAAAAATAATATTATGCTCACCGCCATCATAATGGACAACTGGAAAGATACTATGCTACTGACAGATACTAATGGTAGGCTGGTAGTTGAGTTCATTTATAACCAAAAAAATACATTTACCTCGATTTCAGCAGTAGCATGTTCAAACATAGCGATATGGACCAAGCTTAAAGACTATATCAGAGAGTTGGTGGAAGAAACCGATGGACACGAAGACAGTATTTAAACTTCGAAAGGAAGGCAAGATAGAAGAAGCCTACAAATTGGCTAAAGAACTTCATGATGCTAAGCCTGATGATGAATGGACCAACAAGGCTTTTTTTTATACCCTATATGATAAGATTAAAATTGAAGATAAAAAACGAAATAATGACGCTCTAGCTCTATTATCACATCAAGTAAAGAAACTGAAACTGCCTGAAGACGATGAAGCAATTAACACTTGTTACGCAATAATCAAAAGAATTATGGATCCCCATTATGACAAGATCCAGCAAGCTATAGAACTTAGCAAAAAAGGAATGTACAAAAAGTCAGTGGAAATATACAGGAAGTACATCTCAAATTATAAAGATGATGTCAATATAAACGAAAATTATGGATGGGACCTTTATAAACTCGCCAAAGAGGTTGCTAACGAAAAACCTGCAAATTATAGAGAGAGCAAGTTCTGTCTGAATTACTATCTTAAGCTGTCCAATACAAGGCCATCCCAACTTCATTCTTGCATGCTCCAACTGGCGCACCAACTGTATAAAAATGAAAAATTGAATATCGTCTCATTTGTTAAAATCTGGGACATGAACCTGCTTCAACCTGAAGACTATAAACAAAGTGAATACGAAGGAAAAAAATATCCTGGTTTGGCAGAGAAAGTATACCAAGCAGTTTTCAAGGAATTATCTCGTTCATCAGTTCGTGAAGAAATTGTTTATTTTGACGATTTTCTTAAAAAAGCTATTGATTGTTTTCCTGATAATATTTGGCTAACCTACTATAAAAGTAAGCTGCTGTATACGCTTCAAGAATATGATGAAGCACTACAATGCATTATTAAGGTATTGAAAGTTAAACTTGGAGAATTCTGGGCTTGGCAACATGCAGGAAACATCTTGGTAAAATCAGGTAATTATGATTTGGCAGTTGCTTGCTATTGTAAGGCACTTATTTGTCCAGTAGAAAAAGATAAACTTCTAAAGATAAGATGCGATTTGGTTCCCCTCCTTGTTAAGTCTGGCAAACTCACTGAAGCTGCCATAGAAATTCGTATCATTATGGAAAGTAACAACGATAGAATAATTCAAGAAATCACTCATTATTTGAGTGAGGATTGGTGGAAAGAGAATAACGAGAAAAAAGACTCAAATAAAGAATTTTACGAGACCCAAGCTGAAAAAGCATCCGAACTTCTACACAATGATTTGCCATGGCACAAAGCAGTGTTCGCAAGAACTTTCACACCCAAGCAAAATAACAAAATCTTGGTAAAGATTTTGGTTGAAATAGAGAATGGGAGATTAGAAGAAACAATCGCCCCTGTAAAAAGCTTCCCTTTTTTAAAAAACCAACCTGAGGGATTGCCGTTAAAAACAAAATTTTTTGTCGATAAAGACAAATTAAACATACTCGCCATTGAGCAAAGAAATGATGGATCAAAGTGGGACATAATACCATCCTATTTTTCAATGGTCGATCAAATAAATGATAAAAAAACATCTGTACGTTGTATTGCCGTAAATAAAGACCACCTATCTTATAGCAAGCAGATTGGTCAAGAACACATGTTGACAGCAGAGTCTATTTACAGTGGAGAATTTCAATTACCATCACAAAAAGAACTTTCTAAACTCAAAGTTGGAAGACCCATTGAAATAAGGGCATTACTTAAAAAACGGGAAAATAGAACTGTTCTCGATATCTTTACATATAAAATATTGGAGCCAGACGCGATTGATTTTAATTTAGTGAAGGAATTTTCAGGAAACATCAAAATACACTACTCTGGTTTTGGGTTTGTTGAAAATGTATACGTCCCTACTGAATTAATCAAGAATAATCAAATTAAAGATCATGATTTGGTACGTGGAGAAGCAATAAGACAATTTGTAAAGCGTCAAAATGCTTGGGGCTGGAATTGTTTTAACATCGAAATTCTCGAAGATTGAACTGACCAAATCAGTTTCACTTTGGATCAACTCCTTACCCCAAACCAGAATCATTTGCTATTCAACCTATAGTCAAGCCAAAGAATCTATGGCATGACTATAGGTTGAGTAGCAAGTGTTTATTATCCCGAGCCAAGATTGAAAAAGGAGCCCTTTTAGCGGGCTCCTTTTTTATATTGGATTGTTTTGGGTGTTGGCTTAGATTTTGAGGTTCAGGGCGTCCACCACAGCTTTTTGCAGTTCGGGTTTTTCCTGGAGGTCGCTTTCCTGGAGGTATTCCCGGCGTTGCTGGAAGCGGTTTTTCAGCAGGGTTTGATATTTTTCAAGGTTGCCACGCTTGGCCGGATCATAGCGATCGTAGTAGCCGGGCAGGATCTTTTCAATGCTTTCGCGGGTGGGGATAAAGGCTCCGGGCAGGGCATCCCAGGGCTCCCATTCCAATTGATCCAGCAGGATTGCGGTTTGCAGAGTGAGAGAGGTCTTGAGCGGGATGGCTTCAAGAACATCATCTGATTCTTTCCAGTAGCCTCTGGAGTTGAAGCAATAGAAATCCGCGCCGTTATCTGCCACGTTGATAAAGGCTTCCACATCACGATAGAGCTCATAAACGCGGAAAGGATTGGCAAAAGGCTCGAAGACCAGCTTGTTCAGCTCTTCTTCGGTGACATTTTCAGCACGGTTGCGCTGGGTCATAAGCGCGGCGCCCATGGCGATGGCAAGATGCTTGTCCGCAAGCTTGAGCACGGGCGGAAGCACAGAGTCCTTCATCAGCCAAACCAAGGCTTTGGGGAAAGCGCAGCGGTTCACATAATTTCCCAACAGGGAACGGTCCAGCAGGGCGCGTCCGTTCTGGTTGCGGGCGTCCTGGCCAACCGGAACCCTTTTGCCATCGAGGTCTATCACCGCGTGGTTCATCACTGCCAAGGCGTATTTCCAGTCTGGATGATCGGGTGGACGGCTGTCTGTTTTGTCGAACAGGGTGGGTTCCCAAACACGGCAGAGCTTGTTTTCCAGGTCAATCTGGAAGGCGTCGTCGTGAAGCACCACTTTGGAAACGCCCTTGGGCATGGTGCCAGCGTTGTCGTGGCTGTTTGTGTGGGAAGATTTGCCGGTTCCGGAAAGTCCGTAGAAGGCGATGGAGCGCTTGCCAAGTTCGTGGTATTTGGGATCTTCGCAGGTGCTGAAATCCAGTTCCTTGATGCCACCATGACAGGCTGCCATGCCGATACGGATACCGGAGGTCCAAGCCATGGTGAGCGTGCCTTTTTTGCGTTCGCCAAAATAGCGCATGCCGAGGTTCACAATCACGTTGTGTTTTTCGTCCACCAAGGCAAGCTGGGGCGCGCCAACGTTGTTGTAGAAGGGATCGTCTTCCTTGTTCCATTCGTTGAAGGCGATGAGGATGATGTCCTGGATGGGCAGCTTGGGGCTATTTTCATATTGTTCGCGAAGCTGCTCATAGGGCGCGAAGTTCAAAAGCCAGTTATAGACGTTGTTCACGTCGCTTTCGGTGGTGATGAAAGTGGCTTTGATCATCAGATCTTTATCCATGCCCAAAATCGCTTCGGCTTTCACCAGAGGATAATGTTGCATTTGCCAGATGGCTTCACGCAGGTCACCTTCCACCTTGTTCTTTTTACTGGCATCCAGGCGGTTGTAAAAACGTCGCGCTTTGGCTGTGCGGCCAATAATGTTGCCGTGACAATCGTCCAAAACCTTGGCGTCGGCGGGAAGATTGTGCAATTTCACAAATTCCGGATAGACAGGGAGGTCAGTAATGTTCACGCCGGGTTGTTTTTTTGCCATTTCATAGGCTTCCCGGATGTCGATTTTGCGAACATTGTGGGTGTTCATCAAAGTCTCCGCAATCGCGCGGATGGGAGACATTTCACTAAAACTGCCGTAATACTCGGCACTGCTTTTGCTGGCCATGGTTCCTCCATTTTGGCATTTATTTTTTGTTTCTATTTAATAATTCTGATGCTGGAGCTTAGATTATTCCCATCTCTTTTCCGATAACGCGGAATTTTTCCAAGGCAAAATCAAGCTGCGCGTTGGTGTGGGTCGCCATAAATGAACAGCGGATGAGACATGAATTCGGCGGCACGGCGGGTGGAATGACAGGATTGATGAACACGCCTTCATCGCCCAGACGTTTCCACATATTGAAGGCGACCATCATTTCGCCCACATGCAGCGGAATCACGGGTGTGCAGGAATCTCCGGTGTTGTAACCCATATTTTTGAATTCGCGCAACATGTAATGCGTTATTTCCCAAAGCCTTGCAAGCCTTTCAGGCTCTTCTTCCATAATCTTGAGAGCTGCCAAAACGCTGGCAGTGGAAGCTGGAGGCATGGAAGCTGAAAAGATGAGGGCACGGGATTTATGCTTGAGATAGTGGATGATATCCTCATCGGCGGCAATGAAACCGCCCACGGAGGCCAAAGATTTGCTGAAGGTGCCCATGATGAGCCCCGTCTGCTTTATGAGCCCAAAATGCTCCACAGAGCCAGCGCCCTTTTTACCCATCACGCCAAGCGAATGAGCTTCATCCACCATCAGGCTGGCATTATACTTTTCGGCAAGCTCCACAATCTCGGGGAGCTTGGCAATGTCGCCTTCCATGGAAAAGATGCCGTCCACGATGATGAGGCTGTTTTTGCCTTCAATCTTTTGGAGCGCACGCTCAAGAGAGCCCATGTCGTTGTGGTTAAAACGCAGCATTGTGCCCGGGGAAAGCAGGCAGCCATCGATGATGGAGGCGTGATCGTATTTATCCGTAATCATGTATTCATCTTTGTTTACGATGGCGGAAATGCAGCCCAGATTTGCCTGGTAGCCAGTTGGAAAAGCCAGGGCGGCATCTTTGCCAACCAGGCGCGCCAGCTCTTCCTCAAGCTGGATATGGATATCCAAAGTTCCGTTCAAAAACCGGGATCCGGCGCAGCCAGTGCCATATTTTTTCAGGGCGGCGATGGCGGCTTCTTTCACCTTGGGGTGGTTCGTGAGCCCCAAATAGCTGTTTGAGCCCATCATCAACATCTTTTGTCCGTTGCAGATTACCTCGGTATCCTGCTCGGAGGATATTTCCCTAAAATATGGGTAAAAGCCAGCCGCAACCGCGCGTTTGGCGTCTTGATAAGAGTAACATTTATCAAAAAGACTCATTTATTACCTCAAGTCAGATTATACGAAATTCTTTTAAGTTTTTGTGTAGCGCCGAAACCAGGCTAAACACCATGTGTACTAAGGGTACAGAGATCAACATCCAGATCACACCACCAAAATAGCTACCCGCCAAAACTGTCAAGATAACAAGGAAGGGATGCATTTTCATGGTTTTGCCGATGATGGCAGGATAGACCACATAGTTGTCCACAAACTGAACCCCAAGCATTCCAATTCCCATCCAGATTATATTTACGGGCGGCAAACCGCTCACGATGATGACCAACGCTGCGATAATTCCGCCCAGCCAGGGTCCGATGTAGGGAATCACGTTTGTGAGGCCGGCAATGATGCCAACCACAATGGCATAGGGAACTCCCAAAACGCTGAGTGTGATGGAAGACATCGCCCCCACCGCCAGCATTTCCAAAAGCACGGCGCGCAGATAGTTACCCACGCTTTCGTCCACTTTTCGCATCAGGATGATGCTGATTTCAAAATATTTGTTGGGAATGAGAGACATCAAACCGCGGCGGATTCTTTTTTTGTCGCTAATCAGGAAAAAACCGAACATTGGAATCATAAAAATCATCGCCAAGGCTCCCAAAATGGGTTGGTAGTTTGAAACAAGCATTTGGGGAAAATCCCCCACTCTGGCAACAATTTGCTCCAGTAAATGGTCAAATTTGTCTGAAAGCTCAATCTGGGGTACGCGGTGGTTTAAATTTGTCACAATATCCCGCAGTGGTCTCACAATGGGCAGGTCTTTGATTAATTCCAGCGGCGCCTGGTCTGTTTGGCTCAGAAGTGCTAAAAACTGGTTGGCTTCCTTGATGACTTTTGGCGCGTAAACCCCTATCGCCAAGGTCAATAACCCCGCGACCACAATATAAACTATGATCACACTCAACCAGCGCGGAACTTTTTTATGCTCCATCCAAGTGACTGCTGGATCAAGCAAATAAGCCAGAACCATCGCCAAAAGAAGGCGCGTGATCAAGGAACTGTAGAAAAACAGTCCCAAGACAACCACTGCCAAAATCAAAATGTTAAATATGAGCTTGGGCCAGTTCATCTTTTATGCAAGACCTCTTTTTTCACACAAAGGGAAGCAAGATATTCGCAACAGGCTCGCATGACTTTCACGCCCAGCGCGGTGTCCCGTTTGCAAAGATCATGCAAATCGCTCACTGGCAAGGCTAAAAGCTTGAGGTCGGTGGCAGCTTTTGCACTGGCGTGGCGTTTTTGGGTGTCGAAGTGATCAAAGATGCCAACAAACTCAGGTGGCTCGAAACGAACTGGTTCCGTATCTGCCTGCGGATAGGTGAGTTCCATTTCACCAGACTCGACGAAGTAAATCACTTCCGCCGGATGGCCAGCTTCGAAGATAAGGTCTCCAGCTTTGTATTCACGACTGTGCAGAAGTTCACCCACCATGCGCCTTTGATGGGAATCCAGGTCTTTGAACAAACTGTATTTCAGCAATTCTTTGTGGTTGTCTTTCGCCGCAAAAAATGCTTTGAGCCAAGACGGGAATAAAGATGCCAAGTTCTTCTCCTTCATTGTGTTATCAGAGGTACAAAGGTGCAGCCACCATGTTGGGTAATCTCAAAGTCATCGGATTTGCGCCGCACTTTATTCAAAATCTGATAGTATCCCTGTCCCACAGGAATCACAAGTATGCCACCATCTTTGAGCTGTTCCCGCAGACGGGACGGTATTTCCGAGGCGGCCGCGCTCACGACGATTTTGTCGAATTCGGAAAAGGGTGGAAAAGCCTTTTGCCAGCCCTGCGCGCCGTCTCCAATGCGAAAATGGATGTTTTTATAGCCCTGTTCGCGGAGGCTGGTCTGAGCTTTTAAAGACAGTTCCTCCAGCCTTTCGATGGTGCAAACTTCGTGGACAAGTTCCGCCAAAAGGGCGCTCTGATAGCCGCTGCCGGTGCCAATTTCCATAACAATATCGGTTTCCTGAAGCTCCAAAAATTGGAGCATGATGGCAATCATCAAAGGTTGGGAAATGGTTTGGGCATGTTCGATGGGAAGGGGTTGGTTGCGATAGGCGTAATCCGCGTATTGAGGTAAAACGTAGGCTTCACGGGGAACTTTGGCAAAAGCCGCCAAAACCCGTTGATCGGTGATTCCAGACCTGGCGAGGTCTTTCACCAGAAGCTCGCGCTGGTCCTCAAACCGCATCCAGCGCCTCCAACATCAATAATGAATTGCTTTCCAGCCATTCCAAAATGGCAGGGAAGGCTTCTCCACTCGTGAGAGTGATGCCCAAAGGTGTGATGGAAACAAAGTTGTTCTCAATCGCTTCGGCATCCGTGCCTTTTTGGATTTCCCAATCTGGCATGTCTCCCCCAATGCGGTAGATAAAGCCGTCGTCCAGCTCTTCCACCACGCTCACAAAGTTGTAATATTTGCGGTGTCCTGTGGTGGTGAGCCTCACGCCACGGATTTCGTTGGGCGTGGCGTTTGGAAAATTTATATTCAATATGCCGCGTTCGGGGATGAGTTCGTCCACTCCAAGTTCCAGCAGACGGACCATCCAGCTTGCCGCGGTGTCAAAATTTTGTCCTTGATATGAGTTTATGGAAACGGCAATCGCTCTGTAGCCAAAAAGGCTGGCTTCCAGTGCCGCCGCAACGGTTCCGGAATAAAGTACGTCCTCACCCATATTCTGCCCCCGGTTTATGCCAGAAATCACCAGGTCGGGCGGATCATTCAAAATTTTTTGGGTTGCCAAAACAACGCAATCAACAGGGGTTCCGTCCACGCTGTATTCATTTTCAGAAAGTTGTTTGAGCCTTAAATCTTTGCGCAGGGTGATGGAATGGGAAGCGGCACTGCGTTCACTATCTGGTGCCACAGTAATCAATTCATGCCCAGCGTTTTCAAGATGCTTGGCCAGTGTCTTGATGCCGAGAGCTGTAATCCCGTCATCATTGGTCAACATTATTTTCATTCACAATTCTCCATTTTAGTTGTACATCAATACACGTATATATATAGGATAATCAAAATTATGATTGCCATAACGATGAAAGGCCAATATTCGGCCAAAAAAGTCCATATATTCCGTCTGTGGCGTCGTTTACGCCTCAATTTGCCGTAGCTTTCTTGCGAAGCTTTTTTTAGGCTTATCCGGTTGCGGGCTGCTCCTCTTGTTTCACTATAGGCTTTCCCGGCTTCCGTAAGCCATTTTACCTTGCCATCACCCATTCTGTAAGGACGGTATCCCAAGTCCAAATAGTGCTTTTTATGATTCTCTGGAATATTCGTCAAGCTTGCAGGAACCAACTCCTCGACGATTAAGAAGCGTTTCTTTCTCATATGGCATCCTTTAAAAACTACCTATTTTTTTTCAAATAATTCTGTCAAGCACTATCTGAGCTTGGGGCTCGTGTTTTGGCAAGATTTCAGTTCGCAGATACTTCCATTCAGGTCAGGCGCCTTTGCTGAACCGGGCTGGAATCCATGGATAAACCTTGATAAACTGTGGCTTTGAAAAAGAAATCTGTGTTTTAGGATTGAAAATTGCGAGCCAATGGCACAGGAATACATTTTGGAGAAAGAATTTAATGCACACCAAATCAAAGCTGATCCTTTTAACCACTCTTGTGATGCTGGCTTTGGCGCCAATACTGCTTTGCGCGCATCATACCCTTCCTGGGGATCTTGCTAAAAACGAAACACGCTTTTCTGTGACCCCGCCTCCCAGCGGACCTGTGCGTCCCATTGCGGAATTCGAGCCCGCCTCCCACGTTTTGATCTGCTATCCTCTGGGCATCCCACTTTCTCTGGTGGTACAGCTTTCAAACACCGCCCAGGTAATCTGCCTGGTTTCCTCTAATTCCGCGCAAAACAGCGCTACGAACGCTTTCAACAATGCCGGAGTGAATATGGCAAACCTGTCGTTTTTGGTTACTCCCACGGATTCCTACTGGACTCGGGATTATTCGCCCTGGTTCATTTTTGACGGTGATGGCCAATTCGGCGCAGTGGATTTTCGTTATAACCGGCCTCGACCCAATGATAATAATGTTGGCCAAATCCTTGCCAACCATCTGGATATGCCATATTATGGAATGAACATCACCCAAACTGGTGGAAATTTCATGACTGATGGCATCAATACCGCCGCGCAAACCACCATCGCCTATACCGAAAACAGCTCCCTGGGTCAGAATCAAGTGAACGAATCGATGCTGAACTATATGGGTATCACAAATTACCATGTGGTGCCGGATCCGAACAACACCTACATCGATCACATCGACTGCTGGGGAAAATTCCTGGCTCCAGACAAAATCCTGATCCGTAGCGTTCCCAGCAGCCACGCGCAGTATAACGCCATCGAGCAAACCGCCGCTTATTTTGCCTCCCAAAACTGCGCCTGGGGGTATCCTTACAAGGTTTATCGTGTTAATACTCCCCAAAATCAGCCCTATTCAAATTCCCTCATTTTGAACAAACGCGTGTTTGTGCCCACCATGAATAACAGCACCCACGACAACGCGGCGCTCCAGGTTTATCGTGATGCCATGCCGGGCTATGAAGTGATCGGAATTCCCTCTGGATCCGAGCCCTGGCAATCCACGGACGCCCTGCACTGCCGCACCCACGAAATCCCGGACCGCCAGATGCTTCATATCAGCCACCAGCCCATGCATGGTGAATATGGTCACAGCGCGTGGTGGCCCTTCAGCGCGACTGTGACAGCACATAGCGGGCAACCAGTTTATGCGGATTCGGTTTTTATCCGTTATAAAGTGAATCAGGGAAATTGGCAAACTCAGATTTTGGAACACATGTGGGACAATGAATATGGCGCCACGCTTACGGGATTTTCCCCGGGTGACACGATTAGATATTATATCCACGCGGCTGATCAATCCGGTCGCAGTGCGGATCAACCCATCTTTGCTGAACTTGACCCCCACATTTTTTCCTATGCCGCCGATACGGAGCCACCAACCATAATCCACAATCCTCCCACTTCCATTGCCAGCGGCCAACACTGGTTTTCAGCCACGATAACAGATAATATCGGCATCAGCACCGTGTTTCTGCATTATCGCACCGATGAGGGCGAAACCCACAGCATTCCGATGATGAGCAATCCTGAAGCTCCGCCAGATTATTGGTGGGTGGAAATTGATCTGGAGTTCAAACCCGGCGACCAGTATTTTTACTATCAGATCGAAGCTTGGGACAACGCTTCCCCTCATAACGTTGCATACTATCCTTTTCCGGGTGAATGGATCAATGTTCCCATCGAGCCTGTCAGCATATACGATGACATTATCCCAGAAGTCCAAACTTCATCATTGCATGTTTTTCCCAACCCCTTTGTTAACGGGCTATCTGACTATTTGACAATAGAATACAGGGGAAACGTGAAAAAGGGATTATTGTTGAATATATTCAACAATAAAGGTCAATTAGTCTATCAAGAAAACTGTCCGGGCTCACAAGCAAACGGGGTTCGCTTTGTGTGGAATAGAATCAACAGTAAAAGAGAAAAAGTGCCCAATGGCGTTTATTTTCTGCGGGTCAGCGATGGAGATAACGCCTTGACCAGCAAAGTGTTAATCCTGAATTAAAGCACTGTGGAATGATTTCAACAGCAAAAAAATGGAAAATAACGAAAAAAACTCTTGACAAAAAAACCGGCTCCTATATCTATGAATTTAGCCTACAGACCCTACATAGAATGCCCTCCGAGCAGTGGGGATGCCGCCCGGCATTCCCCACTGTTTTTTTTATCCCAAAAATTGGAGTGTTTATGAGAAAGATAATCCTCTTTTTTATCCTGCTGCTCAGCGTGATTTGCCTGAACGCAAACAGCCGCTCAGTGGCTCGCATCGACAATCCCAGCCCTCAGGACTTGAATCGCTTTCTGACCTGCGACGCCGACATCGCATCCTATAAATCCGGCCAATACTTGGATTTGGTTCTCGACAGCGCTGAATTCCAAGAACTTTTAAAAGACTATCCTCAGCTCCACATCACCCAAACAGAGGAACAGCTGAAACAAAACCTTCAGCCAGACAGGGATATCCCCGGCTATCGCAGCTACACACAGATGACTTCCGAGTTGATGCAAATCCAGGCGCAATACCCGAATTTGGTGCAGGTTCTGGATATTGGCAGCAGTTGGGGCGCCTTGTACAGCGCGCAGGGTTTTGACTTCTACAACGATTTCAATCATCAAATCTGGGCAGTTAAACTCACAGCCAACGTTTATGAAGAAGCGGATAAACCCGCCTTCTATTTTGTGGGCGAACATCACGCACGCGAACCTATCTCCACAGAAGCCTGCATGGGCATTCTCATCCATCTCACTGAAAATTACGGCTTTGATCCAGTTGTGACCGAAATCCTGGACAGCACCGAAATCTGGATTGTCCCGCTGCTCAATCCCGATGGTCACAAAATCGTACTCCAGCAAACTGATGTTTGGTGGCGCAAAAACCTGCGTGACAACAACAATAACCACAGCTTCGATAACCAGGATTACGGCTATGGCGTCGATGGGGTTGATTTGAACCGAAACTATAGCTGGCATTGGGGTTACGCCAGCGGCACGGACGATTTTAACTCTCCCGTCCATCACGGACCCAATCCCTTTTCCGAGCCCGAAGTGCAAGCCTTTAAAGAGCTTCTGCTTTCAAAACGCTTTCTGGCCGGCATCAGCTATCACACCTACGGGCAATATGTTCTGTACCCCTATGGCTACGTGGAAGGAATTGCAGCTCCCGATCAAACTGAGATTGTGGCTTTGGCAAACCAACTGGCCTCGTTCATGCCCGCCGAGGGTGGCGGATTCTATAATGCCATGCCATCCTGGCAGTTATATCCCACCAGCGGAGGTTCAGACGATTGGATTTACGGTGAAACCGGCGCTTTTTCCTACACCGTGGAAATGAGCACCCAGTTCATTCCACCTGCCTCCCAGATTCCGCAAATCGTACAACAGCAGGTGAATGCTGCCGTGGCGCTGCTGCAAAGAAAAGACCGCAAAATACTGACTGGGACAATTACCGATGCTGAAAGTGGCGAACCTTTGGCTGCCACCATCTTGGTGGACGGCATCGATGACCAGGCTGTTTACAGAAAACCAATCGTTTCAGATGCCCAAACCGGCCGCTACCACTACCTCCTGCCCGCTGGAAGCCATCGGGTCCATTTCATCCTCCCAGGCTGGGAATCGCAAAGCCTCGACGTCCTCATCTCCGAAAACGAGCCAACGGTGATGGATGTGGCCCTGATTCCCGCTCAAACCGTGGAACTCAGCATCCTGACACAGGACGACTTTTTCGACCCTCTTCCCTTTGCCACCGTCATTTTCGAAGACTTGGAAAACTGGGTGTTCACCTCTGATTTCGATGGTTATATCCATATTCCAGATTTCCACCCAGGCACCTACCGCCTCCAGGCAAGCAAACCCGGCTTTGAAAACCTGCGCCTCCAACGCGAAATCCAGGGTGGAACCATCACGCTGCGCCTCACTGAGGAAGCCGTCTTCCATGATGGATTCGAATATAATCTTAACAACTGGGTCACCACCGGGAGCTGGAACAGAACCAACTCCACTTCCTACAACGACAGTTTTTGCCTCACGGACAGCCCCAACGGAAACTATCAAACTGATCAAAACACAAGCTGCCGCCTGGCTTACCCCTTCAACCTTCAAGGCGTGCAAAACGCGGACCTGCAATTTTGGCTGAAACGCTCGCTGGCTCTGGATGGAGACAACCTCATTGTGGAAGCATCAAGATATGGCACGGACTGGACGGTTTTGGGCTTTTACGAAGGTTCCGCCGGATGGGAATTGCAATCCTACAGCCTCAACAGCTTCCTGGGAGACCAGCTTTATATTCGCTTCCGTCTTTACACCACCGGTTTTAGCAATGCTGATGGCGTGTATATTGATGATGTGAAGCTCTTTGCAAACGGAGATGTGACCTCCAACAATGATTTTCTGAACCCTCCCGCGCGGCTTTCCCTGACGGCTGTGCCGAATCCTTTTTCCACTTTCTGCACTTTTTTCATCAAAAACGAAGCGGCAACCCCGAGCGCCACTATTTCCATATATAATGTACGTGGTCAAAAAGTTTGGGATTTCACTTTGGAAAACCTGGCAAAAGGTGAACACGAACTTGGCTGGGACGGCTGTGACAACAATGGACGCAAACTCCCCAATGGATTGTATTTTACCCGTTTTAACGGTTCGAACAGCAGCCAAGCCACGTCAAAAATCATCCTGCTGAAATAGCCCCCTTTCCTGAGGGAAAATCTCGCCGGATTTGTCTCCGAAATGAAGCCCAGACCAAAATTGACCAACATGGAATGGTTCTTGCATCTGGTGAGGCGTGGCCATGATGGCGGAAACCGTTTACGCCTGTGTGACACACAAGAATCCAACGAGGAAATTGATGACAGTATTGATAGTTGCGACAATGCTGCTGGTGGGATTTTGGATCCATGAATACTGGCGGCATCAACGCAACGTAAAAGCAATCCCTATCCGCATCCACGTAAACGGAACCCGCGGAAAATCGAGCGTAACCCGGCTCATTGCGGCTGGGCTTCGCGCTGGCAACAAAAAAACGGTGGCAAAAATCACCGGAACCATGCCGCGCGTAGTGCTTCCAGACGGAAGGGAAGCTTCCATTATCCGCCTGACAGGGGCAAATATCATCGAACAAAAATACATTTTCCGCCATGCCAAAAGCGAAAATCCGGACGCGATTGTAATCGAATGTATGGCTGTGAACCCCGTTTTTCAATGGATTACCGAACGCAAATTTGTGCGCAGCACCATCAGCGTAATCACAAACTGCCGTGCCGATCATCTTGACCAGATGGGCTCCACAGAGCAGAGCGTAACCATGTCGCTCAGCAACACCATCCCCTCTGGCGGCATCTGTTACACCGCGGAAAACGTGCATTTCGGTCTTTTGAAAAAAGTGGCGGAAAAGCGCGATTGCGAAATCCATCAGATTCGCCCCACAGACATCAGCCAGCAGGAACTGGCCCATTTCCGCTACATCGAACACGCCGAAAACGTACAACTGGCTTTGGCTGTTTGCGCCGAAGCTGGCGTCCCCCGCGATGTGGCTCTGCGCGGAATGCAAAGCGCCAATCCTGATCCGGGTGCCCTGCGCAAATATGTGATCAACGATCGCCGCAAACTGATAACCTTCTACAATGTTTTCGCCGCAAACGACCCCCAATCCACAGCCCACATCATAAATATGGTCACCGGACATCTGAAAAACGTGAGCAAAATCATCATCCTGAACAGCCGCGCGGACCGGCTTTTCCGTTCGCGCCAGCTCGTGGAAGCGGTGGCAGGCCTGGATTTCACCCATCTCTTACTCACGGGTGAGGTACCCGAAAAAGTTGAAGCCTACGCCCTCCAAACCGGCATTCCCCGCAAAAAAGTTGTGGCATTGGGAGAACCGAATCCCGATCAGGTTTATGAAAAAGTTATGGAACTCACGGATGGCGAATCCCACGTTTTAGGCATCGGCAACATCGCCGGAAACATTCAATATGGCGCGCAAATCGTCGCCTATTTCAAACATAAATCCAGAAAGCAAGACGAGGAATTAAAGTGGTTGAAGCAGTAATTCAGGCCGCGGTCGGCCTGGGTGTGATTGTCAGCTTGATTTTCAGTGAATTATTGGGCGCCTCCGCCGGCGGCATTGTTGTGCCTGGCTATTTGGCGCTCTATTTGGATAAACCGATGCAGATTCTGGGCACTCTGCTCGTAAGCCTGCTCACCTGGGCCATCATCCGCTTCATCAGCCAGTTCACCCTGCTTTTTGGCAGGCGCCGCATGGTGTTGAGCATTTTGGTGGGCTTCATTTTGGGTTGGGCAACGCGCGTGTTGGTGATTAAAAACCTCACGGTTTACACCTTCCAGATGCAATCCATCGGCTACATCGTGCCCGGCCTCATCGCCAACTGGTTTGAACGCCAGGGTTTTTTCAAAACCGTCGCCACCATGGGCATCGCCGCCATCGTTGTGCGCCTTGCCCTGATGGTAATTTTTGGCGGGGAGGTCTGATATGTTCCGCCCCTCGCTAAAATCCACCTGGTCGCTCATCGCCCTGCTCATCCTCAGCATCATTCTTTTCGTTTTTGCCCACCGAAGCTATGTGACCATCAAAGCTGACTACTATGACCAAAAAGTGGAAGCCGCCCAATTGATGGTGAGCTGTATGGATACCTTGAGAGCTGAACAGCAAAGGCTTGGCATTCCCTTCGATCCCATCGACGATCCAAACCAAACCGGATTGATTGGAGCCGCGCGCACCACCATCACCACCGATCGCGGCTTGCTTTCGGAAAAACAAATTGCCTTGAATCCAAACCTCGCCGCCGTTTTTGTGGAGGAATTTTCGCGCCAAGGCCTCAAGCCAGGCGATCACATTGCCGTTTCCATCACGGGCTCAAACCCCGCTGTGAACCTCGCGCTCTATGCCGCCATCTCGGTTTTGAAACTGGAACCCACCATCGTGGTTTCGCTCTCCTCCGCGTCCTATGGCGCAAATCTGGAAGAATACACCTGGCTGGATATCGAATCCATTCTCCGGCAAAAAGGCTTGCTGGATTTCGGTTGCAGCCACGCCTCTCTGGGTGGAAAAGATGACCTGGGCGAAGGTTTGTCCGAAAGTGGAATCAATGCCCTGCGCGACGCCATGTCCCGGAACCAGGTGATTCCCATCATCGGCGACAGCTTTGAAGAAAACATCCAAGCCCGCCTGCATGCCTACAACAGCCAGCTTCCCGCCGGAAAACGCTATGGCCTTTTTGTGAATGTGGGACGCGGTTTGGCAAGTGTGGGCAGCATTCCAAACGCGAACCAAATCCGCGAAGGCATGAACCCCAAACTGGCGGAAGAGCTTTTCGAACCTGAAGGTGTGATGATGATTATGGCTCGCGAAGGCGTCCCTGTTTTCAGCATGCAGCATCCACGCCGCTGGATCCGCAGATACAAGCTGGAAGATGGTTCCGGCCGCATTCCCGAGCCGGGTGTTGGCCCCGCTTTCAGCGTTAAAAAACACAACGTGACCGTGGCCGCAATCTGTTTTGTCATCCTGGTGGCAGCAATCGTGGCGGTCATCGTTTTCGATCGCAAAGACCGCAATTTCATGGCCAACATCGTTGACCCCGATGAAGAATTATGATTTTGGAGCATAAATGCGCAAACGTCTAATCCTTGCCTTGGTTTGCGTCGCGATTTTCAGCGCCGCCTTCGCCCAGGTAAAACCCTTGAATTTCGAAAATCCCGGCAACCGGCGTCTGCTGAAATCCGAAGCCGGAAACCACTGGTACTACCGTTCCCTGCCGGAAAAATCCCTGACCCTGAATGTGGATGGAATTTCCACCCTCGTGCTGCGCAGCTTTGGCTTGGAAAGTCATCGCAAACCAAAGGTTTACACCATTGTGAACAAGGAAAAAACCGCCTGGGACCTCAGCCTGCTTGACCAGCAGGATGGCTATTACCATTATCAGGAATTGCAAATCCCCATCCCCGCCGGAACCTCAAGCATCGAAATCCTCTGCTATGAGCGCGATATCTATTTCCGCGCTTTCCACACACCTCAAAAATCGCCCAAGCCAAAACCCGCCAAACTGGCAAACCTGGCTGTGAAAGCGCATGGTGGAACCATCACCATCAGCCACAACGGCACCAACAGCGACTACTATGTTTTCAACCAGTCCCAAAGCCTCAAATTCACGCTCAACAACGGCCGCAATGCCATCATCTATGTGCGTGCCAGGCTTCTGGACCGCAGCCTGCCGGTTTTCGAGCTTTATCGCAATGGCGAACTGCTGGAAACCAACGAATTCACCCTGCGTCGCACCACAAAATATCAAGCTGTGGGAGTTGACCACCTCACCACAGGCATGAAGCTGGAGCTTCCCCCAAATTCATCAACAGCCGAGATTGAACTCCGCGCCAAAAGCGACCACATGTTCTTTGCCCGGCCGGTGTTGCAGAAAAAATAATGATGATACAAGAGTTTGAAACCCACGCCCGCCAAAGTGTGGATTCACCCACAGAAAACGGGGCAAACAAGGAAAAGCCAAAGCCGCCCGCCAGCGAAAACCGCGGAAAGGACAAAAAACCTGTCCGTCCGTCTCGAAATATCCTGCCCATCATCATGTGTCTGGCTCTGGCTTTGCTTTTGGCGCCGCGTCACCTTTCGGCGCAGCTCGAAGTGGATGTTTCTCTGGAAACCTCATACACAGACAACGTTTTCCAGCTTTCGGAATATGACCTCGACCGCTGGGACAACAGCCATCCAAATCTGGATTACGTGAAAACCACTGACGACCTGAAGCTTGGCGCGCGCTTTGATTTGGCATATCCCATCCGCTATCAATGGTGGAAATTCGTCCCCTCGGTCAGCGGCACCATCAGCCAAAACGTCTCCAATCCCGCAAAACAGCGTCAGGACGCGATTTTCCGCCTGCGCGCGGAGCGCTATTATTGGAATCTAACCGCGCTTTACGGCTACTATCCTGAGAATTATGTGCGCAGCTACATCGACTCAGACGGCACCGGAGAACTGGAAGAATTTTCCTATTCCCGCAATCTTTATCGTGCCGACCTGAACATCAAGCCCATCAAAAACACAACTTTGCAACTGCACGGGCGCTATGAACAATATTACTACAACCAATATTGGACCGAGTTCGATGCCAACGCCGCCACTTTTGGAATTGGCGCGCGCTATTCTTTTCCCGCCTTCAGCATGGGAGCCAATTACCGCTTTAGAACCAGCGACAACCATCGCCACGCGGATCGTGACGCCAGCTACAACAGCAATCGCTACGCCGGAGATATCCGCCTTAAAAGCAGCCCTCTGAACAACAAGGAGGGCAGCCCCACTTTCTATCCCCAAATCAGCCTTTCCTACGAAGAGCGTTTTTATCAATCAAACGATTCCTGGTATGGCGGCCGCGTGGATTATATCTACAACACAAACGCCGCTTTAAATTTCGGTTTTGGCAAAAATTGGAAATTAAAACTTGACTACTCTCACGCCTACAGGAATGTAGAGTCGCCTGTGGAAAGTGTGAGACGAGCCAGAATATACAGTGAAAATAAGGTCTCTGCCACAGTCAAATACAGCTTTTAGGTTAACATCATGGAATTCAGAAAAGAAGCCGACGTCAAGAAAATTCGCGAGCTTTTGGAGCTGGCGGAAAACCACAAAATCGAACTCCGTTACTATAAAAACCCCGTCCTGGTTTGGGCGGTTGAAGACGGCACTGCCTACTACACCATCTGGGAAGATGATCTGCTCCAGCGTTTTGGCTTGCAAAACGTGGATGGTTGGGATTTTGAGGAAGATCTGCTCTTCTGTCCGGATTGGATGGATTTGGAAGATGATGAAGACGATTTTGATGACGACGATGACGATGATGATGATTTGGGGCTGATCTGCGAACTGAAATTCCCCAAGAAGCTCAATAAATAAGCAAGGACATTGAAATGCGCGCCGCTGTGATCGGAGGAGGCAGTTGGGGCTTGGCTTTGGCGGATTTATTGGCGTCAAACGGGCTCCAGGTTTTAATCTGGGAACACGACCCCGCTTTCTTGGCATCGCTTAAAAAAAGCAATTCCAACCCCCTGCTTTTACCCGATATTGTTTTGCCAGCCTCGGTTTCCTTCACGGGAGATTTTGATGAAGTGGCGGATTTTAAAGCCCCCATCTTCGTTTTGGCAACCCCCACCCAATTTATCCGTTCCACCCTGAAAACCGCGCCCGCCAGGACTTGGAATCCCGACACCCTGAAGGCCATCGTGAACGTTGCCAAAGGCATAGAACAGAACAGCCTGCTCACACCCAGCGGAATCCTGAAAGATATCCTGCCCGGCGCCATTCACGACCGCGTTTGCACCCTTTCCGGTCCCAGCCACGCCGAAGAAGTGGCACGCAAAGTTCCCACTGCGGTGGTGCTTGCTGGAGAAGACGAAAACCGGCGGCGCGAACTGCAACAAATCTTCAGCAACAGCTATTTCCGCGTTTATAGCAGCAGCGACCTCATCGGAGTGGAAATCGGCGGCGCGGTCAAAAACGTCATCTCCATCGCCGCGGGCATCGTTGCCGGACTCGGTTTTGGAGACAACACCATGGGCGCGCTGCTCACCCGGGGCCAGGTGGAAATCCAAAGATTGGGACTGGCTTTGGGCGCGCAAGCCGAAACCTTTCTGGGTCTTTCCGGCATTGGAGACCTCATCACCACTGCCATTTCCCCCCACAGCCGCAACCGCCACGTCGGCTTTGAGATTGGCAAGGGACGCAAACTTGCCGAAATCCAAGCGGAAATGAATATGGTGGCGGAAGGGGTGGTCACCACAAAATCCGTTTACGGTCTCGCCAATTCCCTGCAAGTGGAAATGCCCATCACCGCCCAGGTTTACGCCGCGCTTTATGAGGACAAAGACCCGCGCCAAGCCATCCTGGAACTGATGACGCGGGATCTGAAAGCGGAATAACCCCCATCTAAACACACCCCTCATCCTCGGGATGAGGCACCCAAACCCAGGCTCCATCTGAAAAAACGCACTCCATTCTAAAAAGAAATCCACCCGAAAATCAAGCGGAAAAATCCCTCAAATCCTGCCTCTTTCTTGACTGAAGGCGTTAATCAAGTCTTAATCAAGCCTTAATCAAGCCTTAATAATTAAGACTTGATTAAGGCTTGATAACCGCTTGATTAAGACCCTGGGTAAAGAGGGAGCCATGTAACTCATTGATGGGATGACGGTTACTGCAGAAAAAAATTGGAAAAGACCCAGGTGCCCGCTTATTTCCAAGCACAAAAAAACCCCACAGCCTAAGGCCATGGGGTTGCGCTTATGAATGATTTATCTTACAGATAGGGACGTAGTTTGTCCATAATCTTGTCTTTTTGAACCAGGCCGATGACTTGCGCCACCACTTGGCCCTGGTGAAAAACCATCAGGGTGGGGATGGACATAATGGAAAGACGCGTGGCGATGTCCGGAGAAAGGTCGATGTTGCATTTCGCAACCTTCACCTTGCCTTCGGTTTCCTTGGCAATCTTATCCACTGTGGGACCAAGAGCCTTGCAGGGGCCACACCAGGGTGCCCAAAAATCCACCAACACGGGCAGATCAGACTGCATCACTTCGGCTTCAAAATTCTGGCTTGTAATCTCCAGCATGCTTACTCCACAATCGCCAAAATGTCGTCTTTGGCGAGGATGAGCAGCTTTTCGCCCTCAATCTCAACTTCCGTGCCGGAATATTTTCCAAACAGGATTTTGTCTCCAACCTTAACGATTGCCTGCAGGTCTTCATCGGTGCCAACCGCAATCACCTCAGCAATTTGGGGCTTTTCTTTGGCTGTGTCCGGAATGATGATGCCACCAACGGTCTTTTCCTCCGTCGCGGTTTCAGGCTTCACCACCAGATGGTCTTCAATGGGTCTCAGTTTCATTTGGGTTCCTCCATAATGTATTTTGAAAGTCTGCGAATAATATAATTTGCATTGAGCAATTAGCAAACCTCTTTTTCGAGTGCTAAGTTCCTGTCAAGCGGAAATGCTTGAAAGCGATTTGTTCGATGCGATTGGACACAATTGCAGTGCAAAAACCAAAAACAGAATTTTGCTGATACACTAGTTCATTCACGCTAGTCCTAACACAGTTACTACTGTGTGGTTTAGTTCAATTGGGGTACTATTTTTTAACCTATTAAGGATATAACGAGTAGATACGTCTTTTATCCAGTATTGGAGATATTCGTCAAGTTGAAGGCTTAGAGGTAGAAGTGTCTGAAATATTGACTGCGCAGTGTATTTGTCAAACAATTTTGGATAAATCATCTCATAGTCCTGGGGTTGATCAGATAATTGATCCCATAGAATAGGAGACTTTACCGTTAAAGATATATTATCTGCTTCAAAATCGTAATGATCCTGGTATAGAGCAATAGCACGATTAACTAACAAACCCCCAAAAGTAAAATAGCGCACGCGGTTAGGCAATCTATGGTATGGTATCGATGATTTTTTGATGGATGCCTTCACTAAATCTAGAATCGCAGAGAAATATTCTCTTGTTTTGCCATCAAAAAACCTATCATAGCTTTGATCAGAATTAAGCATCTCCCATACTTTATCTAATATAAAAGGATCAGGATTCCCTTTACTACCAGGGTACGTAAAATCCACCGGATTCTTTTTGCTATTGGTTGGCTCCAAATTGATCAAACTTGAGGATAGCTTTGTAACTCTCCAATATCTTCCATGAAATCTTACTGTGCTTCCTTTTTTTAATTTCAATAAATTAACCTCGGGAACTTCTCCTAAATACTTTGCTCCATGGTTTAACTGCACGGACTTGGATCCGATACTAAAGTTACCATATATCATTCTATGATCAATAAGTTGGAATGAATTTTTGTATGCTGCGTATCTGTATTTGAAATCGTGTTTTTTTAAATATTCTTTCTGTTCGAGCTCATTTAGCATAACATCAACTTCCTTTTTTGATACATGTGATAGATGAGTTGTTAAGTCATATAGCAATGATGCTTTAATAAATGACCCTTCATCGGAAGCAAGTATACTGAGGCACTGCTGAGCAACCGCACCGTATAGTTCATATGGTTCTTTTTTAGGTAATTCTCCCTTGGCTGAACTCTCTAACAGCACACAGAATTTTAGCAATTCCAGGAAAACTTTTTTTGAATTGTCTGGGACAAGGCATATCACATTGACTTTGTTTGACCGTCTATTGCCTCTGCCTATTCTTTGCATAAACGAATCTACACTGTCGGGAACGCCCCAAATGATAACCGCATCAATATCTCCAATATCAATTCCTAATTCTAGGGTACTGGTTGCTACACAAATTGCTGATTTTAATTCTGCGAATTTTTTTTCTGTTTCAATCCTGACCTGCTGCGAGAGGGAGGAATAATGCACGAGAAGACTAGCCGAAAGTAACTCAGAATTACTCAGACTAGAGGCTATGCGTTCACATTCCTTACGAGAATCAGCAAATAAAAGAAGTTTCAGGTCTCTGTTTTGCATCAGACGTTCAAGCAGGTGATTTAGTTCAGATAAATGTCTAATATGCCGGATCTGGCAGTCTATGCTGCGTTCAGAAGAATAAGAAAAGAATTCTGCTTTTTCCTTGACCCCCATCAAAAAATCCCTAACATAGGATGCTTCGCAAACTGTAGCCGAAAGTGCCGCCCACTGAAGTTCATACCCAACAATAGCTTGCAAACGTTTTATCAGTAATGATAATTGCAGTCCTCTTTGAGTATTATACAAGATATGGATCTCATCCAAGATTATTGCTTTGACATTGTTTAAACATGGATCTTTCCTAAACAATAAAACATCAAGTGATTCAGGTGTTGTGATCAAGATGTTTGGTAGATTTTTCCTTTTCAGGTCATCTTTATCTCCGTGTCGGATACCAACTTGAATCCCCAACGACTTCAGGGGTTGAGACAATCGTTTTTCAAGATCATTGACTAGTGCTTTAGTAGGAGAAATGTAGATCAGGAACAGCTGATTACGGACCACAGCTTCGTGATAGTATCTACTGACAATTGGAGCAACAACAGCCTCTGTTTTACCAGAACCAGTTCCAGACGTTAGAACCACATTGTGTCCTTTAACAAGTGGTTCTATTATATCCTGCTGAGATTGACGTAGCTGAGCAAATCTACCATAGAAAGCAGTAGCTACTCTCTTATCAAGTAAACCAACGTGGCTCACATCGATTCCTGGAACAAGTCGTCCAAAGCTTTAACTACAGTCATTATTACTCTTCTCACTCTATCTTCGATTTTTATTAAAGCAGCTTTACGAACAATTGATTTAAGCTGTGAGTTCAGCATAATTGTGTCGGGTTCCCATCCATAGGCTACCCCATGAACTTCGAAAATTAGCAAAGCTAACTCTTCCATTTCAGTGGTTGCTAAGGGGCTCATAGTATACATCGGCAGTTCATCAAATCTTGTATAATCAAAATCCCAACGTTGCTTAAGCAATAGCGTGGTTTTACATTTATCTGCAAATTCCGGGGTCACCGCGAAGAATGTTTTTCCCGGGAATTTCTTGCCGAAGTAGAAGTGGAAAAGATTCCAGAAGGCCGCTTCCTGATACTTTATATTCTTCAAGTTAGTGATCACATCCTCAAATTCGTCAAATAGAATAATAAACCCGCTTAAACCTGCCTTTTTACAAAGAGAGTTAAAGTCTCTAAGTATTGCCCAACTTTGTTCGTAACCATTTTTATTCATTACGAATACACCATCCTCATAAAACATCCAGTTTGGTCTGGGATCCCTGAATTGGCTCCTCAAATCGGTTATTAGTGTTTTTAATAATAGTTTTCTTTGGTTGTTGTAAGCAGAAGGCTGATAAAACCAGTCAACTATCGTATCTTGAACTGATTTTATCCCAGTAGACCATGCTCTTAAAGCCACATACATTGCCTTGGAATCCAGCACATCTGAATAGTCCCATCTTCCATGATTGCTCAAAATTTGGCAAAAATCGTTATCCATAATGCCTTTGTTGATTTGTTCAGACAAGTGATCCATTAAGGGAACCAAACCTTTTTCATTATTAAGGCCCGGCATCTCAATATTACGGCAAACAGCTCCAACTATTTGATCCATTCGATTAAAGCGTACACCTGAGTTCGAATCCAGTGTTACAGAGCTCACAGCGTAGTTTCGCTCCAATGCTTCTTCTCGAATAAACTTCAGCAGATGAGTTTTTCCTGATCCATAATTAGCCTTAAGTAAAAGTACTGTATCGCTATGCGTATTTAATCTCTCCCTAAGATCGGCAATTTCGTCCTTTCTTCCTACAGTGAAATGCCGAACGAACCCTTCGGGGGGAATACCTTTTCGAAGCGACTCGATAATTATCTGCGCTTGAATGCTATTCATATTATCTACTCGTTTCTAAGTTGCTCCATTATATCATCGTAAAGAATCTCTGATGACCTAACTTCACCTTCTAAATGATCATCAAAATCAGCTATCATTGACGAAACTAATAGCCTCCAAAACCGTATCCCAGCTAAATGTGAATGCTGTTGATAAAGCTCACGAACTCGCTTTTCAACGTGTGAATCATTCGGAAGAAGTTCATCCATGCCTGGAAATGCCATGCTATAAATAGCCTTGATTTTCACAGCAGCTTTCTGATAATCTTCAAGATCCGTCTGTACTGCATCAAAATTCCAAATCGTGTCCAATGCTCTTGGGTATCTGTTTTCGTCAGGCTTACCAATTCTACCTGAGAGTGCTCCGTATATAATTATTCCGAACTTAGGGTCTGAATAAAAATCAGGAGTGGTTGCATAAATTAAAAAAAGTCCAGGGAGAGCCTCAATGTTGTTAATCAAGGACAATAAGTTGTTATGTGCTTCTCTGAGAGCAGATTGACGCATGATTGAATAAGCTTGCTCTGCTTCATCAAAAAGAATTAATAGTCCATTATATCCAGACATCCTGACAAATCCGGCAAGAGATTGAAGCATAATTTTTGCGTTATCTTTGGTGACAAGTTTACTCACTCCGTATTTCTTTCTATATATACCAATACTCCCTTCACCACAAAACCATTGCAGTATTTCACCTCTGGTTTCTTCGACAATCGTTTTATCTGGGGTTTCGGGCAAAAATGTCTCCCAGTATTGCTTCACCATTTTCTTGAAATCAATATCAATTCCAGGATCGGACATAAGTTTATCTACTGCTTTTTGATAGCACTCATAAGTTACTTCGATTTGAGAGTTATGAGTTCCTTTTGCAAGCCAATACAAAGATTCGCTTATAACTGTGCCAAAAGGTGCTATTTCAGGCACATTGTCACCGACATAATATGATGGGGTTGCGACCATTCTAATGATAGCTGCAAAAACGCTTTGAAATTTATTCATAGCTGCGCTACTTTTTTCGAGTTCGACATTTGATACTAGACAATTGTTATGTAGTGCAACTTCTCTTAATAATCTAAAAAAATGAGTCTTCCCAGATCCCCAACTTCCACTTACAAACCTGATTATTCCATGATTCAGCATTCCAGGAAAATGAAAGCGCATAATACCATTAATTATTTTTTCGTTACCTACAGAATAATGGCTCACCCCCTTTTGAGGAGGGATGCCATTACGTAACGCCTCCACTATCTGAGACGCAAGCGCATTATCAATGCTCATATTTTCTCCTTGAATATTATAAAACCAATATATCCTCGTGATGATGCTCCATTTAGCAATACCCCTTGCTGTATATCTTTTGTTTGTTGCAGATCTATTTGTCTTCCATCAATATCGTGAGGACCTTTCTCGGCTAATATGGACAGATCTGCCACAAACTCATCCATGCGAAATTCTTTTTCTTTTTTTTTCAATAATCTAGTAATTTCTTTGATGGGAACACTTTCTCCATCTCTCAAATGCTCCCTTTGGATGATTCTATTATATTGAGCCCTTATCTTTTTCAAAAAATTTGGCCCATGAAACCTCCTTCCAAAAACTCTAATGTACTCAATTCTAATTCTCTCGACAACTGCATCAACATCTGCAGGCAACTCTGCGAGTTTCCCTTCTAAATTACTAATCTTTGCAATATGCTTTGATTCGTTAATCTCAACTCTAAAAAAACCGTTTTTTATCCCATATTTTGGATGGCGACTATTTGCATCAAGCGTGATGCGAGCAGCTTTGCAAGCCTCGTCAAATACAGAGGGATAGCGTCGAATCAATCGGGACGAATCATCTTTTGCTTTCGCGTAAGCTTTTTTGATATTTATCATTTGAGCTGGTCTTTGCAAACTTAATTCCTCAAGCAGTTTAGTTTCTTTATCAGCAAGATTCAGTAGGTGCATTGGCCAGCCTTTTTCAATGTACATTAAAATGTTCGAGATTAACGTACTCGATTTCAGCGCTATTTCAGTCTCAGCTTTGAGCCTCTTGCTCTCGTCCTGCAATTCGCAGTTGAGTCTTTTTATAGATGCGAGCGAATCCGCATTAATAATCATGGTTTTCTCCAGTTATATATTGACTTTCAAATTTTGATGTAAAATCCTACTCATTATTCTGCCTCTAGTTGAGAGTACTGTATAAACTTTATTTGGCATGCCAACTAGTAGCATAATAACGAATAGCATTGATTTTATTTTTCAAATTACGTCAAGTTTTTTATACAAGATTTGTTGACTGCATCAATTTGAGTATTGGAGGCTTCATCTTGTTTAATTTTTTTTCCGTCTTCATATCAATAAGCATATCTGCCATAGATCAAGGCTCTAAAACACGCTAACCATAAAGTGGAAAATAAAAAACCGGTAGGTGCTTTTCGAGATGTGGCACTTTGTTTACATATCTATTATTAGTTTTTTGTTTTTGGTCTTTACAGTTTTCATTCACGTTTCAAGCTTCGCTGGGGACTTCCTTGTGAGAATTATCCAGCCTTTTCATCACAAAGCTTCTCAGAATATCGATTGGTATCATTTCAATGTATTGTTTATCCACCAGGAGGGTGAGAATATCGCGCGGGAAAATCTCTGTGGAACCTTTGGGCGAAATCAATTGACCCTCTCTTTTCACAAGCGTAATCAGGGTTCCGGGTGGTAGTTCCATATCCGCAACAAGACAGGAACCCTCATAAAAATCCTCATCGATATACACTTCCACCAGCTCAAAATTTGTGTCTGTAACCGTTACCAAGTCCACGATTTTGTAGGTTTTACGTTTGTTTTTAACCAGAAGATCAAGCTTTCGCGCCAAAGGAATTAGCGAGGTGCCTTGAATAATCACAGAGAGGGTGACCACGAAAAAGACGATGTTGAAAATCTCGTGGTCCGGATCCAGCCCCATGGCAGAGGGATAGGTTGCCAAAACGATGGGCACGGAACCTTTGATGCCGGCGGCAATCAGGAAGATTTTTTCCTTCAGGCCGATATCGCAAAACCAGGTGAGCAAAAACACGGTGATGGGTCTTGAAACGAGGGTCAAAATGAGGAAAATCAGGATTCCGTTGCCCCAGATTTTGGCAAAATTATGCGGGAAAACCAAGAGCCCCAAGAGGATGAAAAGTCCCACGTTCGTGATGAAGGAAATGATGTTGTTGAAAGACAGGAGCCCTTTTTTGTAGGGAATATTTTGGTTTCCCATCACAAGTCCGGTGAAAAACACAGAAAGCATCCCGCTGGCGCGGCTGACATTGGCAATGCTATAGCTAAACAACACAATGGCAATCATATAGATGAAGAAATATTCCGCCTCGCTCTGGCGAACCTTTTTCATGACATAAACCGCCAGCCAGCCAATTCCGATGCCGATTCCAATTCCGCCCGCAAGCTGCCAAAGAAAATTGAGAATGGAGCTCAGAATTCCGCCCTGTGTACCCTGGATGAGACCAATCACAAACAAGGTCAAAACAATTGCCATGGGGTCGTTTGCCACAGATTCCAACTCGGTGAGGGTCCTGAGCTTGTGTTCCACATTTTTGCCTTTCAGGATGGAAAAAACCGCCGCGGCGTCCGTTGAAGCCAGAATTGAACCCAGGAGCAAGGCATACAGAAATGGCACTTTGGGAACGAGAAGATGAAACACAAAGCCAGTGATGAGCGCTGTTGTGATGATGCCAACTGTTGCCAGCAGGCTGACCGGTTGCAAAACGGATTTGAAGCTCTGTTTTTTGGTGCCAAAACCGCCGATGAAAAGAATGAACATCAACGCGATGTTTGCCACTTCTTTTGCAAACACAGTGTTGTCGAAATAGATTAACCCTGTGACATCACTTCCGAAAATGATGCCGATGGCCAGCGATAAAATAATTACGGGAATATTGATTTTATGGAAGATACTGGCGATTAAAACCAGGGTCAACAACACCAAAGACGCGATCAGCATCTTCTTTCCCCCCGCTCAAACTCTGAAAGCACAAAGCACCCCAACCGCTGTTCTGAAGCGGCTTTGCTCAATTTTGTGGGTCCTGGTCCCCGGCATTTTTCATCATTATTCATAGCTGGGGAATAGTTTTGAAGACAAAAGGTATTTGTCAAGCGGAGATTTCGGTTTGGCGGCTGGGTTTTCCAAAAAAAGATTTTTACTGTCTGGATTGGATTACGTGCTGCAAATATCCGTTCAGCAGATAGAGCACGCGGTCGAATTCCTTTTCACCGGGCACGATGATGTCGGCATTCTTTTTTGTGGGTTCGATGAAGGCCTGGTGTGAAGGTTTGACCGTTTCCAGATATTGGTTCAACACGCTTTCAACGTTGCGTCCGCGCTCCAAAATGTCCCGCTGCATGCGTCTTGCGAGGCGAATGTCCGAATCCGAATCCAGATAGATTTTGAGGTCTGAAAGTTCCAGCAGTTCAGGGTAATAGAGCGCGAAAATGCCTTCCAGAATAATCACGTCCGCGCCGGCAATGCAAAGCTTGCCCTCGCTTCTGCTGTGAGTGGAAAAATCGTAGTCCGGAACGTTGACCGCGTCCCCTGCCATCATCTTTTTGAGGTCGCGAACCAGATATTCCTGGTCGATGGAATCCGGATGGTCAAAATTCACTTCCGTGCGGGCGTCCAAAGCCAGATGAGCCAGGTCGCGGTAGTAGTTATCGTGGGAAATGATGACCGTTTTCAGTTTTGCGATGCGGCGTCCGATGGCTTTGGCAATGGTTGTTTTGCCGCTGCAGGTGCCGCCGCCGATTAGAACCAGATGCGCTTTTTTTGATTGTTCATGCATTTTCCAAAATCTCCAAAATCCGGGCAGCCACATCGCTTCCAAAAAGCTCTGGACGCGCTGCCGGAGGCGTAAAACCAGCAATGACACCGGGAAAGCTTGCGCTGTCAACAGGCAAAAGCAGGTTCCAGCCGCTTTCCACAGTCTCAATCCATTCTGTTTCCGAACGCAGGGTTACGCAGGGTTTTCCCAAAATATAAGCTTCTTTTTGAATGCCGCCGGAATCGGTGAGCACCATTTTCGCCGCTCCCATCAAGCCCAGAAAATCCAGATAGGAGAGCGGTTCCACGAAACGGATATTTTTGAAAACATCAATCTGAAGCTCTGCCAAAACGTTACGGGTGCGCGGATGCACGGGAAAAACCACTGTTTTGCCCATGCCATCGAGGCCTGTCAAAATGTGATTCAGGCTTTGGGGATCGTCAACATTGTAAGGCCTGTGCAGGGTCAGCAGATAAAAATCCCCGGGCTGCAAAGCCAGCTCTTCCAAAGCGTCGGAGCTGCCCTGAGCAATTTCCAGCCCCAGTTTCAGCGCGTCGGTCATAATGTCGCCCACCAGCCTGGTTTTTTCTGCCAAACCTTCACGGCGCGCGTTTTCCATCGCCGCGGGAGTGGGGCATAAAAGCAGGTCTGAAACGTGATCCGCCACCACGCGGTTGATTTCTTCCGGCATGGCGCGGTTGAAACTGCGCAAACCGGCTTCCACGTGCGCGGTTTTCAAGCCCATTTTCGAGGCTGCCAAAGCTCCCGCCAGGGTGGTGTTCGTATCTCCGTAAATGATTACCCAGTCAGGCATTTCTTCCCTCAAAATGGGCTCCAGAGCTGCCAGAATTTCACCGGTTTGAACTCCCTGCCCTCCGGATCCAATCCTCAGATCATGATCCGGAGCAGGGATTTGCATATCCCTGAAAAAAACGTCGTTCATCTGGATGTCATAATGCTGTCCACTGTGAATAATCACTTCTGTGTGCCTGGCTCGAACCAAGCGGGAAAGCGGGGCCAGCTTCACAAATTGCGGTCTGGCTCCAACTATTTGGGCAATTTTCATGGATGCTCCTTGTCGCTAATCCTGGTGCCAAAGCTAATAAACTGGAATATATGTCAAGTTCCACTTGCTTTTTGTTTAATTTGAGGTATTCTATAAAAAAAAGATAGACAAATAATAGACCTTCAAAAAAATGACCCGAAAAGGGCATGTTCAAAAATAGGAGATTTGAGCCAAAAATGAACATCGGTAAATTCTTTGGCGATTATATTACGCCTGAAAGACTGAATGTTATGATTCGCGTAATCGTGACACTTGGCATCGGGATTCCAGTCGTGATTCTCGTCAAAAAACTGATTCAGAGAATCCTGCATAACAAGCTTTCGCCACAAAGCGAACAGCTCGTCGTGCGTTTTGTCTATTATCTTGCCGTGCTCATTTTGGTGGTGAACGTTTTAAACGAATTTGGCTTCAAACTCTCTGCCCTTCTGGGTGCCGCCGGCGTGTTGGGAATCGCGGTGGGTTTCGCCTCCCAAACCAGCGTGTCGAATATCATCAGCGGCATTTTCCTGATTTCCGAAAAGCCCTTCGTGGTTGGCGACCTGATCGAAGTGGACGGATTTTCAGGCGTGGTGCAAAGCGTCGATCTGCTTTCGCTGAAGATGAAAACCACTGACAACCGCTATGTGCGGGTGCCAAATGAAACGATGATTAAAACCCAGGTGGTAAATCTGACCCGTTTTCCAACCAGACGCGCCAACATTGGATTAAAAATTGCATATAAAGAAGATCTAAATAAAATTCGTAAGATATTGGCTGATGTGGCTGAAAGCGAGCCCTTGGCCTTGAAAGACCCCAAACCGCTGATCATTGCTGATAAATTCGATGATTCCGGCATCGCAATGCTCTTCGGCGTTTGGGGCAAAACAGAGAACTTTGCTGAACTCAAGACTTCCTTGATGGCACGCATCCAGGAAAGTTTTGCAAAAAACAACGTCGAAATTCCATTCCCGCATATATCTTTGTATGCCGGGGAAGATTCCAAACCAATCAAAATTATCAATGAAGGAAGTGCTAACAAATGAAAAAGAAACACAAAATCAAAGCCATCATCTTCGACCTCGATGGAACCTTGCTGGACAGCCTGCAAGACATCGCTGAGAGCATGAACAAAGCCTTGGCCGAAGAAGGCTTGCCCGAGCATCCGCTGGAGGCATACAAGGATTTTGTGGGTAATGGGCTATTTAAACTGACCGAAAGAGCGATGCCAAAAAATCGACGCAGTGAGAAAGAAGTCGAAAAGATGGCGGAAAAATTTTGGGTCAACTATGAGGAAAGCTGGTTCCTGCACACCAAACCTTATCCGGGAATCCTGTATCTGATCCAGCTTTGCGTTTCCCACAAGATCAAAGTGGCCATTCTTTCCAACAAAGTCCACTACTTCACCAAAAAGATGATCCGCCACTATTTCCGTGGCGCCATGATAAACCAAGGGAAAAATCCCTTCGGGATCTATAGCGGTGAACAGCCTGATATGCCTGCAAAACCGGATCCGACCCGTGCGTTGGAACTGGCTGAGCGCCTCAAATGCAAGCCGGAAAACATCGCCCTCATGGGGGATTCACCCATCGATGTGGAAACTGCCAAAAATGCCGGCATGATTTCCATCGGCGCAGCCTGGGGATTCAGTGGCAGAGAAGCCCTTGAAAAAGCAGGCGCGGACTATATCATAGACGATCCGGCTGAGCTGGCAACCGAGCTGGAAAGAAAGCCAACCAACTGATGCTGAGCTACCGTAAAGAGCTGTGGTTCAATACCGCAAAACGTAGGGAATATCTGAATATCACCCCTCAGGTGCAGAATTGCCTGCACGAAAGCGGCATCCGGGAAGGACTCTGCCTGGTGAACGCCATGCACATCACCGCTTCGGTGTTTATAAACGACGACGAAAGCGGTTTGCACCAGGATTTTGAGCGCTGGCTGGAAAAACTGGCCCCGGAGAAACCACATTCGCAATATGCCCACAATGGATTTGAGGATAATGCCGACGCGCATCTCAAACGCCAAATCATGGGTCGCGAAGTGGTGGTGGCCATCACAGACGGAAAACTGGACCTCGGCCCTTGGGAGCAAATCTTCTATGGAGAATATGACGGCATGCGCAAAAAGCGTGTGCTGGTGAAAATAATCGGTGAATAATACAAAAAACCCCGTCCTTCGTGGCGGGGTTTTTTTCTTTAAACTGCAAAATCCGCGAATCCACTTGGGCTCAATCCCACTTTTTGCTTCGTCAGTCACCATAAAAGTGGATGTTAAAAGTGCCGGCCATATCTTCCGGATGATGGTCTTGCCTTGATGTGGCTAACAATATATATTACATCATCTTAGCCTTTTTCTGCAATCCATTTATAAACCCACCTGAACCGCATTAAAGCGCAGGCTTCAAAACCACGTTGCCACAGCCCTCAAAAAAGGATTGACGCAATCTCAGGATTTAAAATCATGGTTGGATAGGAAATTTTAACCATGAAAAAAAGACTGATTATCGCCATTGACGGGCCCGCGGCCTCAGGTAAAAGCACAACTGCGCGTCTTTTAGCGCGCAAGCTGAGTTACGTTTACCTGGATACAGGCGCCATGTATCGCGCCTGCGCGCTGCAGCTTGTCCGCACCGGGATCAGTCTTGATAATGCCCCCGCCATCGAAGCCATGCTGAAAGATTTGGATATCCGCGTGGAAACTTCCGGCACTGAAAACCGCATCTTCCTTGGGGCCGAAGATGTTTCCCAAGCCATCCGTGCCAACGAAATATCCCAGCTTGCCTCAGGCGTTTCCGCGCTTCCCGCTGTGCGTCATCGCATGGTGGAATTGCAGCGTGCGATGGCTGCTGGAGGTGGCTATATCCTTGATGGACGTGATATTGGCACATATGTTTTTCCTGATGCCGACCTCAAGTTTTTCCTCACCGCTGCCCCGGAAATTCGAGCTCGTCGCCGCTGGCTGGAGCTGAAAAATAAGGGTCAGGAAAAAGCTTTTGAGCATATTTTTGCAGAAATCCAGGAGCGCGACCACAACGATTCCAACCGGAGTCTGGCGCCGCTCGCGGTGGCTGAAGACGCCATCGTTGTGGATAATTCGAAACTTTCCATTGACCAGCAGGTGGAAAGCCTGTTGGCTCTGGTTTTGAAAAAACTGGAGGAAAGGTGAAGGTTTGGCTGGCGGAAAACTCCGGTTTTTGCTTTGGCGTACGCCGAGCCATAGGAATGGCGCGGGAAGCGAAAGATTCTGGCGGTGAAGTGAACACCTTGGGAGAACTTATCCACAATCCGCGCATCGTTTCCCAGCTTTCCGCGGAAGGCATTGCCATTGCCACTTCCCCAGACGCGGTGAAAAACAAAAAGGTGGTCATCCGCTCCCACGGTATTTCCAAACAAGACCGCGCCACGCTCGAGGCAAACGAAAATGAAATTATCGACGCCACCTGCCCCTACGTTCAACGCGCACAACAGCTTGTGGCTTCCAATGCCGATATTCCGGTCCTGATTTTGGGCGATCCCGAACATCCGGAAGTGAAAGGCATGCTTTCCTGGGGAAATTCACTCACACGGGTGGTTCGACCCGGTGAAGACCCTGGTGAAAAAACCTGGAAAAAACTGTGCATCGTTTCCCAAACCACCCAGAAGCTGCGTTCGCTGCAGAACCTGGTGGGCACGGTTTTACCCCGCTGCCAGGAGCTGGTGGTTTTCAACACCATCTGCGCTGCCACTTCCATGCGCCAGGACGCAACCGTCGCCCTGGCAAAAAAGGCTGACCTGATGATTGTCATCGGCGGCAAAAACAGCTCCAACACAAAAATGCTGCACGAACTCTGTTCCGCCCAAACTCGCAGCCTCCATGTGGAAGCCGCATCTGAACTGACACTCTCGGACCTCGACGCAGCCCAGACCATCGGGTTGGCAGCAGGTGCATCCACGCCAGAGGAAGACATCTGGGATGTTTACCAAAAGATTTTTAATTTAAAGGGGAAGCCCGCGCCGGCAAAAAACCCGCGGGAAATCCCCACGTATAAGGAGGAATCATGTTAGAGCATGATCAAAACCAAGACCAGCCCGTTCCGGAAGAAGAACTGAAGGAAGGGGAAGGCACGACGTCGCAACCAACGGAAGAAGTAACGGCACCCGAAGTGGAACCTACTGCCGAGGAAACAACAGAACAAACTGAAACAGAGGCTGCTCCACAGGAAGTGGAAGAGCCCCAAATCCCGGCCGAAGAAGAGGCCGAAACAAGCATCGAACCTCAAACCCAAGCCCCGGACACTCCCGAACCTGAAACCCAGGAACAAATTCCGGAAGAGCCGGCTGCATTGGAACCCGCACCCGCCAAAACTCCTGAGGAAGAGCTCAACCACGAGCTGATGAGCCTGTTGGAAGAACACGATTCCAGGTTCAGGAGCGGCGAAGTGAAGGAAGGCACTGTGGTCAGCGTCACTGATAAAGACGTGGTGGTGGATATCGGATTCAAGAGCGACGGGGCCATCCCCCTCACAGAATTCGAATATTCCGGAGTTCCGGAAGTGAATTCCAACATCATGGTCTTCATCAACAATCTGGACGACGGTGAAGGCAGGCTTTCGCTTTCCAAACGTAAAGCCGACTACATCAAAAACATCGAGCTCATCAAACAGGCTTCCGAAGACGGCTCCGTGCTCAGCGGCACCATCCGTCGCCGCGTGAAAGGTGGCTTGATCGTGAACGTGATGGGTGTGGAAGCTTTCCTGCCCGGATCGCACATGTCCATCAAACCCGTCCCAAACCTCGACCAATTCATCGGTAAAGAACTGCAATTCAAAGTGATGAGCCTGGACGAGGGCAAAAGAAACATCATCCTCTCCCGCAAAATGGTGCAGGAAGAAGAAGCAGCCATCAAGCGCCAGGAATTGCTCGAACGCATTGAAGTGGGCAATGAGCTGGATGGAGAGGTTAAAAATATAACTCAATATGGCGCGTTCATCGACCTGGGCGGCATCGACGGCCTTCTGCACCTCACCGATATGAGCTGGGGAAAAGTGAATCACCCCACCGATATGCTCAGCATCGGAGACAAGGTGAAGGTGAAAGTCATCAAATTCGATCCCGACACAAACAAAATCTCCCTGGGTATGAAGCAGCTTGTCCCCCACCCTTGGGAAAACATCGAAATCAAATATCCCGAAGGCGTCCGCGTGACCGGCAAAGTGGTCAGTGTGAAATCCTTCGGCGCTTTCATCGAGGTGGAACCTGGCGTGGAAGGCTTGGTACACATCTCTGAAATGAGCTGGACCAGAAAAATCACAGACGCCCGCCGCATCGTGAAAATTGGCGACAATGTGAATGCCATCGTCTTGGAACTGGACAAGGAAAACCGCCGTATCTCCCTGGGAATGAAACAGATGGAAGCCAACCCCTGGCTTTCAATTGAAGATCGTTTCCCCATTGGCAGCGTCATCACTCGTCCCGTGAAAAGCCTCACCGCTTTTGGCGCTTTCGTGGAAGTGGAAGATGGCATCGACGGCCTCATCCACATTTCTGACATCAGTTGGACCAAACGTGTTTATCACCCCCGCGAAGTGTATCACAAGGGTCAGGAAGTGGAAGCTGTGATTCTTTCCATCGATCGCGCTCTGCACCGTATCGCCCTGGGCGTCAAACAGTTGCATCCCGATCCCTGGGAACACCTCACAGAATCTTTGCCTGTGAATTCAGAAGTGAAGGGAAAGATTGGCAAGCTGATCAATAAAGGCGCCCTGGTGGACATCCAGGTCGGCGAAGACATCGTTGAAGGCTTCATCCCCATCTCCCACCTCGCCATTCCAAAACTCGACCACCCTGAAGAAGCTTTCCACGTTGGTGAAGAGCTGCCTCTCAAAGTCATCGAACTGGATATGGAAAACCGCCGCCTCATCCTGAGTGTGAAGGCGTTCTTCTTCTCCCGCGAACCCAAATTGCAGGAAGAATATATCGCCATCCACGAACAATATATGCGCGACCGCCTCGCCAGACTGCAAAAGAAACGTGCCGAACGCCAGGCTCGTGAAAAACAGCGTGAAGAAGCCAAACTGCGCGCTCTTGCTGAAGCAGCCCTCTCGGGAAGCGAACAAGCTGAAGAAATTCCGGCTGAAACGCCCGCGGAAGAGGCTCCAGAAGAAGCACCAGTGGAAGAGACCCCTGTGGAAGAAGTTCCAGCTGAAACACCAGTGGAAGAGACTCCTGTAGAGGAAGCTCCCGCGGAAACACCTGTGGAAGAGGTTCCCGTGGAAGAAGTTCCGGAGGAAGCACCGGTGGAAGAGATTCCTGTAGAGGAAATTCCCGCTGAAGCTCCAGTGGAAGAAACTCCTGTGGAAGAAGTTCCAGAGGAAGCTCCTGTGGAAGAGATTCCGATGGAAGAAGCTCCCGCTGAAGTACCAGTGGAAGAAGTTCCAGAAGAAGCTCCCGCGGAACCCAGCCAGGAAGAGCCGGCTCCCGAAACCACTGAAAATAATGAATAAATCCCGGAAATAGCGGAGCAAATGAGCTTGAAAAAGTTCCCCCGCGACCCGGTTTCACAAACCATGGATATGGCGGTTCCCAGGAGCCGCCATATTCTTTTTGCTCTGGACTTTATCCTTCCCATCCTGATTTTGGCTTTGGGAACCTGGTTGATTCGTTCCCAGGGTCTGGATCTCAAATATCAATCCCATTTTTATCGCGGAAATGGCATCTGGATGGGCAACAAAGCCTGGGGCTTCGAATTCATTTACAAATATGGCACTCTACCCTCGCTGATTGTCGCTTTGGCTGGAGTTGCGGTTTTTGTGACCAGCTTTTTTTCCAAAAACCTGGCGCGCTGGCGTCGTTCCGGATTGTTTTTGGCGCTGGCAATGCTTTTGGGGCCAATGCTTTTGGTGAATGCCATCCTGAAGGAAAATTGGGGACGTCCCCGACCCAGCCAGGTGATTGAATTCGGCGGCATCTATGCCTATGAACCTCCGCTCAGCATTGATCACAGCAGCCCGGGAAAGTCTTTCCCAAGCGGGCACGCCTCCATGACATTCTATTTTTTTGCCCTGTATTTCATCTTCCGCGGCCGCAAAAAACGTCTCGCCGCCTGGAGCCTTGTTTTCAGCCTTGTTTTTGGGTTTGGCATGGGTCTGGTGCGCATGGCGCAGGGTGGACATTTCATCTCGGATATACTCTGGGCAGGCGGTGTGGTTTGGCTCAGTTGCGCCCTGCTGTATTACCTTCTGAAGCTGGACAGACTGGCTTGGAAACCACGCGCGCAGCCGAAAAACGCAATCAGCGAAAATACCGCACAAAGTTCTTGACATCCTTGCCCACCGGAGCGGAATGGATTAAATTTACATCAGAGGTGAATCATGAACAAAAAACATATATTGACACTCGGCCTCCTTTTGGGGCTCAGCCTTGCCCTTTTCGCAGAGGAACCTTTTTCCAAAAGCGCTGTGGGCCTGCATCTGGGAAACCAGAGCGGCTCCGGCTACAGCATGCGTTTTCTGGGACCCCAACACGGTCTGCAAGTGACCTTTGGTGCCATCACCTGGGGCAGCGACGATCCCTATTTCCCTGACAGACAATACTATTGGTACAATGATAAAACCGGCATGAGCTGGTATCCTGATCAAGCGCCACAAGATACCTTGGTAACTTTCACCGAGGTGGGCCGTACCTTGAAAGCCAACTTGGGCTTGAATCACATCTGGATTTTGGATACCTTCAACTTTTTTGGCCTTAAAGACCACGGACGTCTCTACTTGATGACCGGTGGCAATTACGAATTCCACCGCCAAACTGAGTTCTCCAAACAATACCGCTGGGTATCAGCCACTGACTCATTGGACTATGCGCATTATGAGCCCGTAAACAATGCTCCTCCTTCCGAAGATTCCAAAATTGAACACAGATGGACCGCCGGACTCGGCTTGGGTGTGGATATCGCCATCAGCAAAAACTTCCACGGAGCCCTGGAAGTCCCCATCACCTACAACTGGGACAACCGCATTTCCTACACCCCCCAAATTGGGATTTATTATTACTTCAAATAGCCGAAATGCCGCCCTGCTTCGCTCTTGGCTCCAACCAAGCAGTTACTGCGTGATGCCTTGTGAGCAACCCGATAAAGAATCGGGATACTCACGAGTTGATCCGCAAATACTCTGGAGTCGGGAAAAAGAGCGGGCTAAGAGAGCCTTCATATTCAAGCGCGTGGCTTGATAACAGGCTGCGCAGCAAACAGATACAAGCGGATGCAAATCCGCTTTTTTTGTTTTGGGTTTTTTGAAAGGCGTGGGCGGTTCAACAGAATTGGGGGGCTTTTGCCCGGATACGCCAAACACGGCAGGGCTTTCACTTTTTATCACTCGGTATCAAATCCCCTCCTTATATAGAACGAGTCTGTTGTAAAACACCCCGCAAAGCCATAAGCCTATGTCTGGCTCAAGGTTACTTTTGAAACATAAGGAATACTAAAGGCGGCTACCGGGATGGGGGTCTGTCATGCCAATGTTTCGCCAGATGATGCGGCGCTATTTGCTCGCGGGTTTCGCTGTGACCTGTCATCCCGGCTACGCAAACCACCACCCAGCCCGAGCCAACGCGTCATTCTGAACGAAGTGAAGAATCCAGCCCTTATGGAGGTGAAAAAATGTTCACCAGACCACCCAGCTTCACACATTATAGGCAGCGTGTAAAAGCAATTGCCCGCAAAACCAAAAACCACCAAGTCACTGGATTCCTCGTTCCACTCGGAATGACGGCCAGGCTTTGGTTTGGGGGGTGGTGGGCGGAGTCTGGGTGGTCGGCAGAACATTGTGCCAGATGAATCTGGCACCAACGACCGGATGAATCCGGTGTTCCGGCGAGTCCATCGCTGGCATTCAGAATGACGGGTCCAGCCTGGGTTTGGGTGGTAGTCTGCAGAGTCTGGAGGCTGGGAGGAACCTTTGTTGGCGCTAAGGGCTGGATCCTTCACTTCGTTCAGGATGACAGCATGCTTCCGGGTTTTCAGGTCGGTTGCGGGGTTTACCAGCCATAAGAGCAGCCCCTTCCCCACACCGTCTTTTTTCAAGCAACAAAAAAAGCCCGGCTTTTACACCGGGCTTTATCAATTCAGGGAGAATCGGATTGTGTTATTTAAGCAAAGCCGCCTTGGTTTGATAGACTTGGTTTTGGGTGCTCATTATGATGTGATAAACACCGTTGGCGAGGCTTTTGCCGTTGTAGTCTGTGCCGTCCCA